>JAABUV010002390.1_pt1 | contig 25477 bp, 20 predicted proteins | sample 5559971 | NCBI WGS metagenome assembly JAABUV01 (sample SAMN10711881, study PRJNA513362) | rock metagenome | isolation source: Antarctica rocks | place: Antarctica: Victoria Land, Knobhead nord | collected 2015-12-19
GATGCGCAGCAGGGCCGCCCGCGGCCGCTGGTGCCGGCGGCGGGGCGGGCAGCGGCGGAGCCCGCGGCAGGCGAGGCGCCGCGCGGAGCAGCGCCTGGTGAGGCACCTCCGGAGCGGGCGCCTGCGGAGCAGGCGCCGGCAGCGACGGCGGCGCCTGCTGAGGGGCGGGGGCTGGCGCCGCCCGCAGGAGCCCCTGCAAAGCAGTCGCCTGAGCAGGCAGCGGTCCCCGCGCCTGCAGACGAGGCGGTGGACCAGCAGACGGCCGCAGAGCGGGCCGCTTCGCTGCAGGCGGCGCCCGATGGGGCGGCGCTGCGCGCGGCAGGGGCGGCAGGGGAGCCTCACCAGGCGGTCCTCACCAGGCGGCGGGAGGCCCACTGGCAGCGGCTGCAGCGCCTGCTGAAGCGGCAGCGGGTCGGGCAGCCGCAGCGGCAGCACCTGACGAGCCCGAAGCGGCGAGCCAGGAGGCGGCGGCAGTCACGGCAGAGGAGCCGGGCGGCGGCGTGTGGTACGACGGCGTTGTTACCGCCTTCAACACAGAAACGGTGGGGCGCCTGCCTGCCCCATGCACTCGCTCACAGTTCAGGCATGTGCACGCTGGATGTCGAGTGCATGCAGCTGACTGGTACAGGGCTTTCAGCTTCTCTCCGCCTCCACGCGCAACATGTGGACAGACTCGCTGAGCTTAAGACATGCATGTCCTGCCAGGCAACGTTGTCAATGATGTGTGTGCGTGGCGGAGCTGAACACACACCTGTTGCTTATGTGAGGCAACGGCTGCTCGCTGGCAGCGGCTGGAAGGCTGTCACAGCAACCCGTCGCATTGCCTGGCGGGCAGGGCAAGCACACGGTGCTGTACGACGCCGACGGGGACGTGCGGGACGAGGACCTGGCGGCCATGCGCTGGACGCTGCTGCCAGAGCGCCGAGAGCAGAGCAAGGGTGCGCGCGATGGGCCCACCAGAGCACAACTCGCGCGGCTCCATAGTGCACAACGTGCGCGAGGTAGAGCAACACCCTGCGTCGCGCAGACGTGGCGCTGCACCATGCGAGCAGCGCAGGGTCCTCCGCCAAAGCCTCAGACCAGCAGCTCTTCACTGTCACTCCATGGCCGTGTGGACGGCAGTGAGCAGGTTCTGCACAACATGATGAAATTCAAGAGCAGTAACACTGGGGACGCTGCCAGACGACCTGCGTGACGTGTGTGCGGCCTGCACAGCAGGCGCTGGACGCGCCGCCAGCAACGCGCCAGCGGCGGCCCTGGGCGCGGCGGGCGCAAAGCGGCCGCGCGCGAGCTCGGCTGCCCTGCAGGGTGTCAAGCCCTCCAAGCGCGCGCGCGCCTCGCTCGGCTCCGGCCCCGCCACGCCGCAGCTGGCGCCCGGCGGCGCGCCCGCGCCCGCGCCGCCGAGCGGCGGGGCCGCCGGCGACCCTGACCACGACCCCAGCCCTACCGGCACAGCCTCAAGCCCCAGCGCTCCTGTGGGCGCGGCCGCAGCGGCTGCGCCGAGCGGGAAGGCCCTGACCCTACCAGACCCTGCCATGGCCTCCCCGCCCTCCGCCGGCGGCTCGGCCGGCGCCGCGCCGCGCTTCGGCGCGCTGTCGCCGCTGCTGGACCTGGAGGGTCTGGCGGCGACGCCGCGCGGGGCGCCCATGGGCTTCGGCGCGTCTGCTGACGGCGGCGGCGCGCCTGCCGCCACCGAAGCTGACGCGCTGGCCGCGGCGGCCGGCTGGGGCCACGAGCCGGGCGGCCTGGCAGCCGCGCACGCGTGCGGCATGCACCCGCCGTCCGCGGGCGCGCAGATGCGCACGCCCCCGCAGCAGGTACGCACCCCAGAGCTTGATGCACAAAGAGCTGCAAGTGGCCGGATTGGATGCAACCAAATGCATTTTGTCAGCGCATTCCAGTCGCAACACAGTCCGTGCGGCTCTGTGTTGCCTGCCTGGCACCACCGCCACTCCCGCTGTTCCAACACAGCACATGTCAGGACCTCACATGCTAGGAGGTTGCACCTGTGCGCATGGCGCTGCACGGCCACAGCAGTCGGGCGTCGCCTCGGCAGAGTGTGGGTGCGAGAGGCGCCGCCAGCGCAGGGCCCGCCCGCCGACCCGGCCCTGACGCCGGGCTCGTCGCGCTGGGCGCGCGGCGTGCTCGCCAGCGGCGGCGGCGCTGCCGGCGCCCGTGCGCGCCTGGAGCACGACGCAGCGCCGGCGAGCGCGCCCGCCTCGCCGCCCGACAGCGGCGGTGCGGCAGCGGCGGCGGCGGCGGCCGGCCGCAGCGGTGGTGAGCAGCGGCTGCTCATGGAAGGCCCAGGCTATGCGGTGCGCGCATGAACCATGGATGTCCTGGGCATGCTCCTGGGGGTTTGGACCATTAAGGCATTTGGACCATTAAGGCGAGCGCCTGCTTGCGCAGCAGCTACGCTCAGCTGCCCAGGTGAGTGTATTTGTTTACCAATCTTGCTCCTGATGACAGAGAGTGCGGCGCGTGCGGGCAAAGGCACAGGACTGCAAAAGGAACCTCTTCTACTGTCGCGTGCAGGCGTGCCGTTGCAGCAGTTTGCGTACATGCAACTTAAGTGGCAGCCTCTCTGAGCTGTGCATGCTGTGATTGATGCCTTACCTTGCTGGGTCGTGAGCAGGCATACAAGCTGCAGCCCGCATGCGCATGCGCAGGTGTTCCAGTCACATGCAGAGTCGCCGCCCGGCTACGAGGTCCGCTTCACGTGCCCTGGCGCAGAGGTGGATGAAGTCAAGTGCGGCCCGCTTCTACATGTGACGCAGCCGGGCGTACAGACCTGGGCACACACCCCAATCCCTTTGTGCGAGAACATGCACTCTCTTCAGTGTATAGTGTCATATATAAGGAGCGCCCTGCGGCAGAGCTGACCCAAGCATGTGCGCATAAACACCACCGCCGCTGCCCTGCACCTGGTCCTCACCCGCTGGCCGCACGGCCCCGGAGCGCGAGCCTGCCGCCGCTGCCGACGCCATTCGCGCCGGCCGTGCAGGATCAAGTGCTGGCCGAACGGGCGCCTGCGGCTGCACGTGGACCGCGGCGGGCGGCAGGGCGTCCCCTTCTGGCCGCAGCCCGACGTGCGCTTCGACCTGGCGCTGCCTGGCCCCATCGACCCGCACAGCGCGAGCGCGACGCTGGCGCTGCACGCCTGCTCCTGCTCGAGGTCAGCTCCGCGCCCGCGCCGTGCCTGTGACGCTGCGTGCCTGCCGCGCCTGGCGCCCAGCTGGTGCTGCGCTGTGGGGGGTGGTAGCGCCGTGGTAGCTGGGAACAGTTTCAGCGGCACACTACTGCAGAGTCCTGGCAAATCGATCAGCACGAGCGGCATGCCAAGTGCATGGCCTGTCCCTGTTCGCAGCTCAAATTTAGGCGCTTCAGGAGGCTCTCTGAAGAGCCCCTAGAAGTGATGAAGCTTGCCCGCCTTGGAACCTCAGCTTGCCTGCTTATGAACGCATTGATGAATGACCAGGGTGCTGAGGAGCTGCAGTGCTGCAGCCAAACATAGCATCTTGCAGACCGTAGGGCGCCATGGCCATTGCGGTCAGCTGCTGCTAAAAGGTAACATATGTCGCCGCGCCTGGTGCCTGGCAGTCAGCACGTTGTTTGCTATAAGGCCAACAAATGGGCTGCAGGAAGCGTGGAGCATAAAGTACTTCTTGTAGAACAATAGGAGTGCAGCGCGCTTGCCTGAACACATCCATACTTGTCTGGTGTAGGAGCCACCCAAGCGTGTGGTGTACGCCTCTGCTATGAGCCAGGTCGAAGTAAAATAAATCAGCTGGCACATAGGGAGGGATGCTGTGAGAAGATGCGTTGCATGTCATCACCTGTGCATACATGAGATGTGCAGGAACCTGCATGTATGTGTGGCAAACATTTGACAGCGCAATCCTGGATGCAACTGCACAGGCGCCCCATGCAGCATGCGCTCACTTGCTTGACCAGCATAACTTTGCGCTGACGCATGGCAGCTCCACTCCAGTGACTAGGAGGTCAGCAAGAGCGACATGACATGTGGCACCCTCCCTGAGCAGGGCGCAGCAAACGTCCAGCGGCGCGGCCGCGTCACAGCCTGCCCACAGCAGAAGCAGGGAGGCACCACATTGTATCATCGACCTGGACCGTTAACCAGCCGCGGCATGTGCAGCTTGATGGGCATCACGGCAGTGCATGAGACTGCACAGAGCGTCCTGATTGACTGCTGGACCTGACAATTTCAAGGTGCTGTTGTAATTGTGTCGCTCTGTACATGCACCCGCTGGTAAGGGGCCCGGAGCTGCGTGCGGGCTGTGCACCTCGATGCACATAGTTCCCAGGGTGAGGTTGCCGACACTTGCTCTGCTGCCTGCCCTGACTCAAGTGACTGAACACCCTTTGGCCATAATAGCTGAGAGAAGACTCTCTCAGCACGTAGCCATCTATTGGCCCTCCGTGTCGTGTTGTGCTGCGTGACAAACCAGCCAGCGTTGCATAGGTTCGGTTGACGCCCGCTATCATGCTAATTGCATTGGCATTGGCGAACGCCAGGGGGCTTTGCTAGACTTCACAACTTACTTGACAATGAAGCGCGGTGTGCTGCTCTGCGCTGTCTTCGCCACGGCCTGCGGCGTCGCGCGGGCAGCCCAGGATGCGCCCTGGTTCTGCAGGGGCTCACCGTGCCCAGAGTACACGGTCGTCAATGCCACCGAGGCCTACGAGACGCGGGAGTATGGCGAGAGTGAGCGTCCTCATCAGACTGCCTTGGCTGCAACGGCAGTCGCTCCTGGCCTGGAACACATGCTGACACTTTGCCTGAGCAGGTACCTGGGCCTTCATCTCCCAGGAGTCTTCCAACTTTGAGGTCGCCATATCCACGGCGCTCGTGTCGCTGCTGCGCTATGTGCGCGAGGCCAGCATACCTGTGGCCAAGCCTGTGGTCGCCCGCTTCCTGCCAGACGCGACGTTCTCGCGCGCCAGCGGCGGGTTCAGAGTCGGCTTCTACTTGCCCAACACCACCAAGGTGCAGTCCTGACTTTGCAGACGCTAAGTATTATTTTGCTGTATGTGTGAGCGCTCTCGCCACACCAGGGGGCATGCAGCTGTCCTGAGTGCGCTTCGCGCGGCCCCTGGCAGGACACGGCACCAATACCCACAGTGGAGGGCGTGTACCTGGCCACCAGCCCGCGGCGGACGCGCTTCTGCTTCACGTTTGGCGGGTTCGCGACGGGGGGCAGCATCCTGAGCAACGCGGCGAGGCTGGCGCTCGCACTGACAGGGGAAGGCATTGCCTATGACAGGCGGGAGTTCTACTTTGCCTTGTACGATATCTCCCGGGTTTTTGGCAGGCATAACGAGGTGCTCTTTGACAGCGCGTCCGGCCCTGACTTACAGCAGCCTGTGGCCACCAGCTGAGCTGTTGAACATAGCTAAGCCGCTACTCGCAGCTCTGGCTTACTCACTCGCAGAGGTTTGGGGACGCACGGCAGGTAGTGTTGAGCTGAAAAAGTGAGGCTGCAGGACCGTCCTGCACAGCGTCCTGTCACCTTTGCCAACAGAAACGCCACTCACTCCTTTTCTGCTCACGTGCCGTTAGCCCGCACAATGGCGTGGCCCGCCAGTATACAGCGCTGACATATCTGCGCACGGCCGTGCTCCAGGAGCGCGCGACAGGCCGCCGCTCGCTGCCCAGGGGTGTCTTTATGTAGAGGCGCAAGGTCGTCAACCCCGCACCCGCAAGCGCCTCCGCTGTGTCGGGCAGGTGCCTGCTGCCCCTGTCTCCGCTGGCTCCAGGCATGAGTATCACGCCCACAGTGTCCGCGTCGGTGCTGGCCCGGGGTTGCGCTCATTCGTAGCAACCTCCGAGCTCTTGTCATCAGGCAGCACCACCGTTTGCGCCAAGCTTTCAGCAAAGCCTTGCTTCTCAGCCCAGGCTGGCTTCGAGCAAAGACTTCTAGCATCAACAGCTTGTGTGAATGTGCCAAGAGTGCACTAGGGTCTGCGCAAACTTTGCATGCAGCTGTTGTGACTCATGCGCCTTCGGTTGTAATTCATTCACCGCGGGGCGCGCCTCTGCACAGTGCCCCTGGCCGCAGTGTACCTGGTCTAAGGCAGACAATACTCGCGGGTCCCAACAGGGCACTGCTGGGCACAAGTGTAGCGGCCATGTCCTGGCTACGGTGGCAGGCCCCGGGCATGCCGTGCCCAGACCGCGGAGGTCAGAGAGCGCTGGCAGCGCGGCGGGACTGAGAGGTCGCACTATTGGCCTCAGCCGCACTGTTTGACTCCTGGCCGCAGCGGCTGAAGGAGACGAGGTGGCAGGGCCGGCCTGGCCACGGCCTGAAGGCGGGCTGCAGCTAGACAGGGCGAACCCACACACAGCTCGCACGGCAGGGCTGACCGGCGATGCGCGCATGCGGCCGCCCAGTGCCCGGAGCGCGCACTTGCCAGGCGCTAGGATCAAACATGTTGGCGAGCGTATGCGCGGTGGCGCTCCTGGCGGCGCTTGCGCCGGGGGCGGCCGCGCAGAGCGTCACGTCTTACGCGCCCCTGGGCCCCCCGACTGTCTGTGTGTCCAACGGCCTGCTGTGGGTGACCGTGGACTACCCGCAATGGACCGGCTACTTCCAGAACACCCTCACGCTGCAGCCAGGCGCGCCTGCGGCGAGCCAGACGCTGGGGCGGCTGCGTGCCGCTTGCCCGTCGTCAGAGTGGCCGTCTTGCATCCAGGCGCAGCAGGCTCCCTCGCAGACTCCCGCAGGCTCCTTCCGAGGCTGTGACTGCGGCGCACTGTGACAAGCGGCCTCTGCCCGGTGGCTGACACTCTGCAGGGCCGCGCTAGCGCGCTGCCTTGCCGACTGCGCGCGCCGGCGCAGGCACCGGCATCTTCGACGCAGGCCTGAACATAATGTGGTACCCCGGCAGCAACATCACGATCACCGTCAGCCCGGCAAACGCAAGCACGACCGACAGATTCAGTGCGCCGGCCGGCGCCCCTTGCGTGGACCGCACCAGGGACTCGAGCACGGGCAGCCCGCACACAGCGCTGCGCGCGCCTGCGCGCAACCCGACGCGCGCGCCCCGCCTGCGCAGACGTGCAGCACTACCCCAACAACGCGGCCGGCGTGCTCCAGATCCGCAACCCGACTGAGGACGCCATCATCAACAACAACTGCAACGCGGCAACCCAGCCCTGCTGCATGACCCGGCCCAACATGGCCCAGTACTTCTTGAGCTGGCCGGACCCGCCCATCAGCTGCTACGTGCCGGACTACACCGCGCCCAGCACCTTCACGCTCGCGGTGCGGGCGCGTGTTGGGGCGCCCGCGGCGGCAGAGGGCTGCCCCTTGGTAGGGCTTGTCAGCGTGAAGCCAGTGTGCCGCGCCGCAGCCCAGACAGGCTCACTGCGCGCGCGCTGGTCAGAAACAGGGCCCGGCCAGGCCTGCCCGCAGAGTTGCATCCATCGGGGATGTGCTGTGCGCAGACAGCGGGCCAGCCCCCTGTGATGACCCAGGCCGGTCCGAGCACGCCCGGAGGCCCTGCTTCGCCCGCCACGCAGGCGCCCGTGTGATCGTGCACTGCGCGGGCGTGACGGGCGGCCCCCAGGCTGTGACCGGCACCCTGGCAGCCCTGCTCAGGCGCACGCATGCCTCGCTCAGGGCCGCACGCAGGGCCGCGCCAGGTGAGCGTGTACCAGGCGGGCGCGGCGAGCCAGACCATGCTGTTCAGCCCCTGGGCGGCCAACAGCTCGCTGGGCGTGCCGCCCGGCACCGCCATCGGCTGGGCGTCCACCGCCGCGCTGCTGAGCGTGTCCGAGGAGCTGCGCACCAGCCCGGCGAGCTGCTGCTCGAGCCTCGCCGCCGGCGGGCGCTGGTGCCAGGACACCAACAACACCACGCCCGCCGTCGACTCGGGCGCGCGCGCGGCCTGCACCGCCGTGCACCGCTGCTGCGCGGGTCTGCATGGCTTGGTCGGGCAGATTGGCGGCGCGGGGCCGCAGCCGCACTGGGCTTTCGATGGCGCCGCGTGACTGTCAGCGTGTCACGCGCGAGCAAGGCGCCTGCGCGCACGCTTCCCCCACGGGCGTCGTCCCGCAGGCGCCCGCGCATGCGCGCCGCGCGCTGCAACGCTGCCAGACCTGGCTGGGCTACACCCGGCGGCCAGCAGGCTCCTTGAGCAGGCTCTCGGGCGGGCCACCGGCAGCGCAGCCAGTGAGGGGCGCGCAGGGTATACCCTACCCTATACTACTCTACCTTAAACCTAGTTTAACCCGCGCCGCAGGCTTCACGGTGCCCAACTACTACTTCCAGGCCTCGCTGCTCGGCACGGCCAACAACTTCCTGGTGAACGCGTCGGGCTACCTGGCCTGCTTCACGCCCGCCACCGCCGCCGCGGTGCAGCAGTACGGGGCCGGCAGCTGCCCGGCGGACAGCTACTGCATGCAGATGGTGTCCGACGGCCCGCCCTACGCCGACCCCGCCTTCCCCTACACCAACGGCAACGACCAGTTCTTCTACTGGCGCGGTGCGCCGGCGGGGCCGGCGCCGCGCCGCGCCAAGCGCCAGCGGGTGCCGGCAGCGCGCGGGCGCGATTCCGCTGGCCACATGCCGAACTCGACCAACAACGGGCTGCCATCGGGCGTGTGTGGACGCGCGTGCCTGCACAGGGGTGTCATGGACAATGTCACATGCGGCTTGAAGGCGCAGCAGCGCGCGCTCCGTGCTCCGCGACCGCGCCCACGCAATCCCGCCTGGCACGCGCGTCCTGCAGGGTGGGGCAGCACGGGGCGGCCGTGGTTGGGGATAGGGAGCGGCGACACCCACTACGTCGACGGGCCCTACCTCCACAGCAACGACACCACCGGCGCATACGCCGGCCGGGCGCTCAACGCGAGCTGCACCTGGCTGGGGCGCAACCAGAACGTGACCGCCGGCGGCCAGCTCGTCTACCAGCGCGCGTTCCAGTGCATGGAGGCGCAATGTGTGACGCTGGAGAGGTGCCTCGCAAGGGGGGGGCACTGAAAGGGCGCCCCCGCGGCAGGCGTGCCCCGGCTGCACGTGTCGCTGGCGCTGGCCGCGCCGCTGCTGGACCTGCGCTCGGGCGCGGTGCCCAGCGCGGCCAGCGTCGTGCAGCAGGCGAGCGCGGTCGCGTGGGCGCCCGGCGCGCCCAGCGGCAGCGTCACCGTGCAGCTGCTCAATGCCGGCAACCTGACGGTGCGGCCCGCCTCTCCGCGCATGGCCGCCTCTGTGCTCCCTCGTGCGCGGCGGGGTTGCAGAGGCCCACGGTGTGCAAAGTGCATGTCCTCCCTGTCACATCGCAGCTCCGGGGCTGGCTGCCAGAGGACGGAGAGGGCAGTGTGACCTCGTTGTGGGCCTGCTGCATCGTTGCTTTGCCATGCCGGATGCCGCAGAAGGGCAGCCCTGCATGCCGGCAGCGCAGGTCTGGCGCGCACCGGCTTGAGCGGCACACCTTACGGTCCTGCTCATGCTCGGCGAACCAAGGCGCACCGCCACCGGCGCCACGCGCGCGCCCAGCACCGGCTGCCGAGCAATGCGCAGCGCGCGCCGCGCAGGCGAGCAACCTCACGCTCGCGCCGGCGCCCGGCTGCTGCGGCTGGCGCGCCGGCGCCTGCAGCAGCGCGCTGCTCAACGTCACGGGCCAGGCGCCTACGGGCCGGCTGGCGTGCGCGCCGGGCGCCAACGTGACCACGGTGTTCCAGCTCGCCCTGGCCGGCCCCAACACTGCCGCGCTGGCCGTGACGTGCACCTTCGTGCGCCCCCGGCCCTCAATGCGGCGCCCCAGCTGCTCGCCGTTCCCCCTGGTCTGCCGCCGAGCGCTTTGTGTGCCGGGCGCTCCTGCCTGAGCACCGCCTTTGCACCCGCTGCCCACCCGCTGCCCGCCGGGCCACGATGCACTGCATCGCGCAACGGGGCCAGTGTGTGGCGAGGGGCGCGGGGACTGATTGTTGCACCGGGGGAAGCCCTGTGGCGTGCGTGTCCACCCCGCGGTGCATGCTCAGCCCGGCTGGCCGGGGCGGCAGGGTTTCAGTGTGGGCTACCAGGCGGGCGCGCCGCTTGTCGCCAACTTCACCATCGCCCCCGCGCCGGGGCCGCCACCGCCGCCAGGCGCGCGCTGCCGCAGCAGGCACCCCAGCCTGCACTGGTTGGCGCGCAGCGCTTGCCGCGCGGCCCAAGGCCTGCCTACGGACGCGCCGGGCCTCGCCTGAGCTTGTGTGCCGTCCGCAGGCCTGCCCGCAAGCCCGCCGCCGCCCGCGGAGCAGCCGCCGCCGCCGCTGCAGCCGCAGCCGCCGCCGCCAATGCAGCCGTCGCCGCCGCCGCTGTCGCCGCCGCCGCCGATGCCGCCGCCGCAGAGCCCGGCGCCGCCGCCGAGCCTCCCTGCTCCAAGCCCGCCCCCCTGGGCAGGCGCGCCGCCGCCGCCGCCGCCGCCGCCGCCGCCGCCGCCATCGCCGCCGCTGCCGCCGCCGCCGCCGTCCAGCGCCCCACCCCAGGGCCTCCCTCCGCCAAGCCCGCCGCCCGTGCCAAGCCCGCCCCCACCAAGCTCAGCCCCGCCGAGCGCGCCTCAGTCAAGCCCGCAGCCGCCGCCGCCGCCGTTAATGCCGCCGCCGCCGCCGCCGCCGTCGCCGCCGCCACCGTCGCCGCCGCCGCCGCCGCCGCCGGTGGGTGTGCCGGAGCTCGACTTCACTGTCACGTTTCTGAACCTGACTGCCGCGGGCGCGAGCGCCATCACAGACTTCCACGCGCGGTGCGCGCCTCGCGTCTGCGACCTCTAACTTCAGCCATGCCCATCGCACACCCAGCCTCGGTGCAAGGCAAACATGCAAGCTTCAGGTGCGCCGCGGTACGCTTTGCACCCGTCTGCGCATGCCACAAGCTCTCCGCTCTTCACACAGCACCTCCATCGTGTGCCCCCGCAAGCTTCAGGCCAGCTTGCAGGCTCCAGGCTCGAGTGGCCGCTCCGTCGCCTGCGCGCACTGCTCGACCAGCAGCAGGGCAAGCCCGGCCGCCACAGCTGGCGGCAGTGCGGGGCGACGAGCTTCACGCGCGCGCTGGGCAAGAGCTGCCCCCCCTGGTCCCGCAGGCATTCAACGACTGGCCTCTGTGCGGGCGCCAGGTACCTGGCGGCGGTTGCGGCCGCCGCCGCGGTGCCGCCCGCCGCCGTCGCTGCGGCACTACCGCTGCTGGCCCCCGTCGGCGCGCCCGCGCCGGCGCCTCCGGGCGCGCCCGCGCTCACGCCCGCGCCCGCGCAGAGCGGGGCGCCGGCCGCCACGGCCACGCCCGCCGCCATGCCGCACCCGCCCGCCACGGCCACGCCCAGCGCCATGCAGGGCGCCACGGGCGCGCCTGCGGGCCGGCGGCTGCTGCAGGCGCCGCTGCTGGCGGTCCCCACGCAGGTGCGGCATGCGCCCGCTCGCGCCAGCATCCTCTGAAATGTGCCGCAGAAGCATGAGCCCCCTTAGGCCGCTTGCCTCATGCAGGCGCCACGCGCATCTCGGGTGAGCATGCCCGCCAGGTCGGCCTTCATTTTGTTGCTCTCAAAGCGTTTCACGACTGTCTGCATCTCGACATCGCCTGCGAGCGGCAGCTGTGCGAGCCACAGCGCGCGGCGTCGCTGCTGTCGAGAGGCGGCACTGCAAGCACATGCATGCCATGCCGCGTGAATGGGTCGTCAAAAGAGGTTGCTGCGACATGAAGCAACGGAACTCTGAGGAAGCCGCATGCTGCGGCGACTGTTTCTGTAATGAGCGTCGAGGCGCGGTGTGGACTTGCGCGGGCTGCAAGCTGCGGGATGCCCCACGTGTCAGCGCCATGTGTGCTGCACGCAGCGCAAGGGCCAGCCTTGCCTGCGCATGCGCCCCGTCACATGTGCAGCGCTTCCGCGGCGGCGCAGGTCGACTTCGGCCAGGCGAGCTCCATGTCCGCGGCGGACGCGTTTGTCACCGCGGTGCTCTTTGCGCCCGACATCGCCGCGCAGCTCTTCGTCTCCGATGCCGCCTTCCAGGCGCGCGCCCGCGGACCACGCGCGGACGACGGCTGCTTGCATGCAGCATGCGTGCTGCACCATACAGACTCACCCCGGCGTGCACTGCAAACGCCTGTCGGCGGTTAGTGTGGAGCGCCCCCATGGGGCTCGCTTGCATGTGCAGCCCGCTTGCGCATGCGAGGTGACAGTCGCGCGGTGACACAGTCCCACGAGACTTACCGTGGACGGGCAGCGCAGGCCGCCGCGGGGTCGGTGACCATCAGCGCTGTGGCGCAAGCGCTCGTGTACGCGCCGCCGCCGGGCCCGCCGGCCATCGCGCCGCCGCCGGTGCGCTGCCGGCAGTGCGTCTGTTGGATCACGGCACTGAGACAGCGTCGCAGCGCCTCGCACAGCTGCACGCCCCTCCCACAGGTACAACTGACATCTGGGAGCATTGAAGTATCTCGTAGACGTGGTTTGATCCACGGCCTGGCAGGCAAAGGCAAGCGGTGTCGCCCAGGGGATGAGCGCTGCCCAGCATGCATGCTACAAAGCGCCCGTACTCACCTGGCCGCCGCTCCTTCGCATGCGTGGCAGGCAGCCTGCACTCCCATCGCATGAGCCCCGGCTGTGCAGCGTGTCTGGAGCGCATGCAGGCCATTTCCTGAAGAGACCACATGAGTGCATGCGCCGGTTGCTGTAGGCTGTGCCTGCAACCGCTCCCTCCCCCCCCTCCTCCCCCCCCCTCGCGCATGCACATGCCAGGCAAGCGATGCACGCGCGTGCGCGCGGGCCAGCAGGCCGCATGCGCGGCGCCGCCCAACTGCGGCAGCCACGGAGCGGTGACGCCAGGCTGCGCGTGCGCGTGCGATGCCGGCTGGGTAACGGCGGCCGACCAGGCCGCGCTCGCGGCGGGCGGCGGCGCCGCGGTCGTGTTCTGCTCGCAGGCCGACGTGGGCGCCGCGCCCGGCGCGCCCTGTGCAGGGTCCCGCCGTGCTCGAGCAGATGTTCCTATTGCACCTTCGGCCGCATGGACCTAGGGGCGCCCCTGCCTCATGTGCTGCTGCTTTGTTTCCAAGGCAGGCTGGATGAGGCCGCACGCTCGTTGTGCGCTCACACGGTGTGTGGCTCGTCGCGCATGCCGTGACGCGTCTGTCGCTCCAGTCCAGCGCTTGGGGTCCTGGAACCCAGCCGGGGACAGCCGCCAGACAAACGTGGCCGGTCGCGCGTGTCTGGCTTGCTTCACGCTCGAGATGGAATCTTAAGATGGCCCCTTGATATTCCAGGCATGCCTGGACTCACCAGAGGGTGTGAGCTTCCGTGGAGGGTATAGCATGGAGGCTGGAGGCGGGAGGCTGGCACTGTTGGGCGGCTTTGCGGTCGCTGATGCACCAGGGCAGGCAGCGCGCGGGCTCACAGAGCCGCTCTGCTGCGCGCGGCAGCGGCCTGGACGTACAACGCCTCGGCGCCGCCGCCGCCGCCGCCGCCGCCGCCGCCGCAGCTGCCCCGCAAGCTGGGCGTGTTTGCGCGCTTCGGCCTCAGCTGGTACCTGGTGCGCAAGGGGCCCAGCGAGTGCGCCTGGGAGGCCCGCCGCTCGTTCCGGTCGTGCCAGTGGCTCTGCTGCTCCACGCCGGCCTGCGCCCCGCCCGCAGGAGGCCGGCGGGGCGCTGGCAGTGCTGGCGGCGCTGCTGGCCCTGGCGCCGCTGTGCTGCTCGCCACGCTACCGGCGCTGCTGCGGCGCCTGCTGGTGCTGCTGCGACCGCTGCGGCCGCTGCGCGCTCGCGCGCGCCTTCGCGCGACGCGCCGCTGCCGGCGCAGCAGAGGACGCCGAAAAGGATGCGCAGGCACGGCCGAGCCGGCCCCGCGCTCCTCGGGCACCCACCCTGGGCCGCGCCTGCTCTCGCAGGGGTCTCCAGCTCAGGCAAGGCGCGCGGGTCAGGCGTAACGGCCCAGGGCATGACCTTTGGCGTGTGCTACGTCTTGCTGAGAGGCCGAGCGCCCGGGCGCGCGCAGTTTGATGGCAGGGCGCGGCAGCTGTTTGGCGATGAGGGCGGCCGCGGCGAGGGCGTGCCCGATGTCGCGAACGGCTACAGCTTGGACGCGGTGCCGTCGGCGGCGCCAGACGCCGAACAGCCGGGCTGGGGGACCGCGGGGGGGCGGGGGAGAAAGAAGAAGAGGCGGGGCGGCGCGCCACGCGCGCCGGTGGCGCCTGATCAGGACGCGGAGCCCGATCAGGACGCGGCCGAGGCGCGCCTGGCCGCCGTCCTCGCCTCGAGCGCCGTGCCGCCGCCGGCGGAGCTGCAGGCGCGCCTGCCCCGACCTCGCGCCAGGCCCGCTCGCCCCAGCAGCGCGCCAGGGTCGGGCGGAGCGACGGCGCCCGATTGCGCGGCTGGCGCACAGCGCCCGCACCGTCGTGCGTCCTGACATGCCTGCATGACCAGCGGGCCCAGCCAGCGCGCGGCGCAGGACAAAGGCATGCAGGGGCGTCTGCTCATCAGCAGGCACTTGCGCGCGGGGGCATGCTCATGCACAGGCTCCTGCCCAAAATGCTGGGCTGCACATGCGCATCCATGCGCACACGCCCACGAGCTCGACGGGGCGCGCGCAGGCGCTGCTGGCCGCGCTGGCCGCAGCGGGCCGGCGCCTGGCGCCCGAGGACCTGCGCGCGCTGCAGCGGCTGGTCGCCGCGAGCCGGGGCGCGCCGGCCCTCAACCCTAGCCTCCCGACCGCACGGCCGCTGCCACGGACGCCGCCCGGGCAGGGCGGGGGCCGAGACGCGCGCAGCGAGGCCGGCGAGCGGGCGCTGGGCCCTCGGACGGCCCGGGGGGAGGATGACGAGCGTGATCAGGCGAGCGACGCGCAGGCCGCACCGGCGCCCAGGAGAGGCCGGCGACGGGAGCGCGACCAAGCGGACCGGGTCGAGGCTGCGCCCCGGCACGACGGGCGGGGCAGAGAGGAGCCTGATCTGGCGCGCGATCTGGAGGCTGACAGGACGCCTGGGGAGGGCCACAGGCGAGCCGCGCCGCATGCGCTGGACAGGGCGGGGCCCGCGGGCCGGGCGCCGCCAGCGCGGGCAGCCAGGAGTCACCGGCAGGAGGAGCCCGACGGACCTGACGAGACGCCGGCCCAGGCGCCGGCGCCGCGAGGCGGCCGTGCGGCAGAGGGCGCCGGCCAGGCCGCGCCCCCCGCGCGGCGGCGGAAGGGCGCGGCCGGCGCGGAGCCCGACCAGGCGGCGGGGGGCGCGCTGGGCGTGCTCCGGCGCATGGCGGCGGCCGCCGAGGCGCCGGGCGTCGCGGAGGTGCAGGCGGTAGTGGCGGGCCTGGCGGCGGCGGGCGCGCCGCTGGGCGCGGGCGACCGCGCCGCGCTGGCCGCGCTGGTGGCGGGCGCGGCCGCCGCGCGCGGGCTGGCGCTGCCGGGCGCCGGGCAGGCGCGGCGCCTCTTGACCAAACACTCATGGAACCCGATACATGACATCATGCTAAGGCGCCTTGTGCATGGCATCGTGCATGGCATGCTGCATTCCGCATGCGCCCCTGCAGCCGCGCGTCCCGACGGTGCTGCCTGCGGGGGCGCAGCTGCGGCGGCCTGAAGCGCCGCGGCGGCGGCCCGCTCAGAAGGGATCGAGACCGGGGTAGTAGTCGCTGGCTTGCGCCCGCGCCCTCTGGCGCCCTCTGGCGCATGTCCTGTGCCGTGCTGCCTGCTGTGTCGCTGACAACAAGTCTGCATTATGAGGTTGTGCGACTCTGGCTCCCGCCTGTTCGGTGCATGCCGTGCTTGGCGTCTTTGGTTCTGCCTGCTGTGCATTCGTGCATCTCTGCATGCCGTTCTTGGCGTCTTTGGCTCTGCCTGGTGTGCATCCATACTGCGTACAACAGGCAGAACAGGTTGCGCACGGTGTGTGCTGCACTACAGTGAGGTGGTTGTAGGTCCGGTAGGGGTAGGGTGGAACCCGGAAGACAGCGCGGCATGTTCAGATATGTCCAAGAGAGGCTGGGAAGGGGGTGAAGGGGTGAGGGGGTTGCTAGAGGCTCCGCTACAGCATGTGTACCGGCTGGCCTTTGCCGCGCTGTGCAGCACAGCGTACGAGGGGTACACAGTGGGCCCGAGCAACCGCACGGGCGGCGTGTACTGCATCAACACAGACTCGACGCACTTCTTTGACACCGACGCGGCACGCACCCATGCGGCCTTCGTTCCGGAAGCCGCGACCCCGCCGGGGCCCTGGCGTCAGCGCTGACGTGCCAGGGCACCAGCGGGGTCGCGTCCTCCAGAGGAAAGGCCGCATAGGTGCGCGCCGCGCCCGTAACAAGGAAGTGCATCGTGTCCATGTTGAAGCAGAACACGCCGCCTGTGCGGTTGCTCGCGCCCACCGTGTACGCCTCGTACACCTTGCTATACAGCGCCGCGAAGGTCAGCCAGTACACTGCGCCGCCAAGGGCTCTCCAAGGATCGCCTGGCGCCACAGCCAGAGCCGGGGCCGCCTGCGCTCAAGCTGGCCGGCGGCTGCACAGTGCCTGCGACAGCGCACAGGAAGTAGTTCTGGGACCCACTGCAGGTACATTACCTGGCATTGCATCCTGCATTACTTGCATTACAGTCGAGTACCGCAGAGTGGGCCTGCCGCAGTCCGGCTCGCCGTGCGGTAGAGTGAATGGCGAGGAACGGAAGGCATGGCATATGCGGCGTGCGTGCCTGATTGCGGACCACCCCAAAGTCCCAGCTGTTGGAGATTGACTTATTGCTTCAATTTCAATTTCAAAAAGTCGCTTCATCGAGCATCCACCCATCCACCGCAGAGCGTCCACCTCGTGCAATGTTGCGCATCGCGACTGTCCTGTTAATGGTGGCCGTTGGCCTGCTAGCGACGCGCGTCTTGAGCGGCACAGTGGCGGAGGTGCTGCCGTGCGAGGACAACACCACATGCCTGTCTGACCACACGGTGGCCTACGAGGTCACCGTCCCAGGTTGGACCACCCTTACAACCGTCAGCTTCGGCAGCCAAGCAGGTACCCGCCTGTTGGTGCCCCGGACGGGCAAACGCTCCCAACCAGCAGCCCGAGCCCTTACAGGCCGGGCTGGCGCGCAGGCGAGCTCTTGCCTGGCCGGGACAATTCTCGGAACTACTTCCTGCACGCCGTCGCAGGCACCGTGCAGCCGCCGGACAGCTTGAGCGCAGGCGACCCTCCTGCCCTGGCTGCGCCGGGAGGAGATCCAGACGAAAGGCCCGGGCGCTGACGCCTTGGCGGCGCAGTGTACCAGCTGACCTTCGTCGAGCTGTACGGCACCGTGTACGAGGGGTACACCGTGGGCGTGAGCAATCGCACGGGCGGCGTCTTCTGCGCCAAGACGGGCACAACGCACTACTACACTACGGACGCGGCGGAGACCTATGCGGCCTTCGCGCTGGAGGACGCGACCCCGCCGGCGCCCTGGCAGGTCAGCATCGTGCAGGACGCGTCGGCGGCGAACCTGACCCTAATCCCGGGCGCGCCCGCGGCCCTGCAGCCCGCTGCGCTGCGTGCCGCCCTGGACCCGCTGCTCCCCGCGCTCAACCTGACGGCCATGCTGCTGTTCGTCGACACGCTGCAGCCGCTGTCCGAAGGTGCCCCTGCGCCGCCTGCATGTGCAACCGGCCTCGCACCGCGCCTGCCACCGCAGCCCGCCCGCTCTGCACCGCCTGCTGTCTGGCTGGGCGCGCCTTGGCACGTGGCCCGCCCGGCGCCTGCCGAGTAGCTGCGACGCCGCGCGGCGCAGGCTTCCTGGTGCCCACCGCGTTCGTCGCCGACCGCCGGAACGCGATCGGCATCGGCGCCGCCAGCTGGCGCGCGTGCTTCCAGTGCAGCCGGACCCTCCTCGTGAGCAAGTGCCTCAGCGTTGACGGCGGCGACGCGCGCGACCAGTTTGCGGCCTTCCGGGGGACCACGCTGGCCTCGCTGCTGTCCGCGGGCGGCGCGGCCTGCGCGTTCGCGCCGGGCGCCGGCTCCTCGCTGGCGGCCGCGGGCCAGGCGTCCATGCAGAGCGTCGCGTGCAGCACTGACAGCGCGGCGGCCCGGCTCCGGGTCCAGCTGGACGCGCGCGCATACAGCCTGCAGGCGGCTGAGCCCAGCGCCAGCGTCAGCACGGCCGAGTACGGCGCCACCTTTTGGCCGCCCGGCGCGCCCGGCGCCAAGCTGTACGCGGTGCTGAGCAACCGCGGCGGCGCGCCGGGCGCCTGCCGGCTGGAACCCGCCAGCTGCTGCGTGGCGGCGGCCGCCGGGGCCAAGGACTGTGGGGCCGTGCAGGCGACGCCGTCGCCGGCGGCGGCGCTGCCCGCGGGCGCCGCCCGGCTGCACCTGGCCACGCTGACGACCCAAGCGCCCGCCGCGGCCGAGCTGGTCGGCACCTGCGAGGCGGCGGTTGAGTGCGACGCGCAGTCCACGCAGTTCCTGGCAATCCCGTTCTACCGCGCCGCCCTGCCAGCTGCGGCGCCCGCCGCCGCCCCGCAGGCGCCCTGGCCCGCGACGGCGGCCGCCGTCGTGCAGTTTGACGTGGGCGCGTCCGCGGGCGCGCTGGGCAGCCCCGGCCAGCTCCGCGCCTTCAACCTCAGGCGCGCCCGCCGCCGCCCCCTGCCCCCGCAACAGCAGCGCACGGCGCGCGCTCGCGCTGACGCCTGCGCCGCCCGCGGGCCCCGCAGCCTGGTGGCCCAGCTGGCGCAGGCCGCCGGCGTGCCCGCAAGCAGCGTCTCGATCGCGCCGCCGCCCGACCCCGGCGCGCCGCTGGCCGCCCGGGTCAGCTTCCCCTCGGGCGCGGCCGGCCTGGACGCGGCGCTGCGCCTCGCGCGCGCTCTGCACCTACGCACCGCCGCGCCGCCCGCCGCCCAGGGCCTGGCCGCGTGCAACGCCAGCGCGATCCGCGTGCGCGTCCTCGACGCCCTGGCGCCAGAGGCGCGTCCTGCACACCAGCCCTGCACCCGCGCTCGGGCGCGCCGCTGCCGGGCCCCCGCCGCCCGCTGTGCGCCTGACTGGGGACGCGGTCGGGGGCGCAGGCAGGCCCTTTCTGCCCCCAGGCGCGCCTGCGCCGCGCCTGCCGCGGTCGCCGCGTCGCTGCGCCGCGCAAACAATGCAACGCAGACATTTGGCGGCATACCCCGTGGGGCAGAGGAGACCTGCTCGTGCATGCACCGACGCACATGCTCAGGGCATCCTGACCTAATTCCTTGACTGGCCAATCGCAGGTGCCCCGCAGGCTCTCCGCACCGTGTGGAGGGTGACGCCTGTCAATATCGCAGCGCTGGCTGCGTCCGTGTTCATTCCGATCGTTGTCTGTGCCTTTCTGTTCCAGCGCCCGCGCGGCCGGGGGCGGGGCCGCGGCGGGGCAAGCGGCGCACAGGGGCGGCGCGGCGTCAGGAAGGTTAGGCTGTAGTCCTGCCGGCGGTGTGGGCCTGTGAAAACTTTCACCTCTAGCTACCTCTTCACCTGCTCCCCGCCAGGCGACCTCGGATCTATCCGGACATGCCGGCTGTCTTCTGGGTTCCAACATACTACCCTACTGCACCTACCGCACTGCGGTGAAGCGCACATAACGCGCGACATATGCCGGTGCGCAAGTATGTCAGCGCTGGATACCGGCGGGTCACGCCATTGTGCGGGCTGTTGGCAAGTGAGCACAAGAGAGGTGAGTGGCAATTGATGCACAAGATGACAGGACGCCGTGCAGGCCGGCCCTGCATAGCTCAGCGATAGTGCGTCCTGCTGTGCGTCCCAGAGCACTGCCAGTGAGTAAGGCGGAGAACTGCTGGTACCTGGCACATCAGCAGGCCCGCCAACGAGCAACGAGCAGCTATCGCGAGAATGCATCCCCATGGATCATTGAGCGAGATTAGAATCAGTTTGAACCTGTAGAAAACCAGTCTGGTTTTCTTTGTAGAGCTGTCCCCCTCCTATTTGCAACGACAAGGTCTCTCTTACGTATAGCAAAGCGCGCACAGTGTTTTGAGCTCCAACTTGTAGCGCTCAAGTGCACTGGAGTAGCTTTGCGCTATGGCGCTGCCATGGGGTGTGCCGGCGGATGTGAGCAGCGCGGAAAATGACCCTGTGCGCGAAAGAACCGAGCTGGCTGCGCAGCTCGGTGTCGAAAGCGGCACACGAATAGAGGTATGGTGGCGTGCGCACTATGCATTTTTGCTCAGGCACATTTGTCTTTGTTGCCTGCGCGCTGCAGCGTGTGTATAGAGTTGTCAATATCTGAAGTGTGTCTGCCTAACCTCGAGCCTGGAGTGGTGTCTGCAACTTTTGGTGCATTGATGCGGCGCAGGTGAGGTGGGTGCTCAGCGACGACGACGGCGACGAGGTGTCGGTGCGTTCTGCACGCGGCCTTGCAGCACACAAATTCCCAGCAGCTAGCGGCTGACGTCCGTGCGCCATCTCTTTGCAAGCGCTTTTAGCAGGTCTGCACCAAGCACCCCACCCTCTGCGGAGGTTGTGCTGCCCTGCCCGGCTGCCGCGCTGCATAAATTTTGGTCAGGAGCGGCCGGGTGCGCCTTCTTGGTGTGCGGTATGCGCGCTCGACAGCACCAAGCCTGACCCCCAGACCGATACACCGGTGCACCTCCTCCAGGTATGGTGGGGCGCGTCTGTGCTGGATCCGCGCGAGGCGGACGGCACGTGGCGCATCCAGTATGATGAACGCGAGGGCTTTGACGCGGAGGACGCGCATGTGGACTTTTTGACCAAAAGCGCGCCCTGGGCGTTGGTTATGCACCTTGCAGAGTCGGCATGCCAGCTGATGCCCTTGTATCAGCTGGACACTGCAGCCCAGTGGGCGCTTCAGGAGATCTGAATGATGTGCGATATAGGCAAACCAGCACAATGCCTGGGCACCCGCTTGACACTCCTGTGCAGGGGCAGGCCCTGCTGATGGGCCTGCGCTTCTGGTTGTGTCCACCCTGACGACTTCAGCTGCGAGTGAGCCGCATGCCAGGTGTATGACACTCCCGAACGATGCGCGGCTGGCAGCGTCTGTGGTGCAGAGGCGGCGAGTGCCTGCGCGCTCCCTCTGGTGGCTTGCAGGCGCCGCGCGGGGCCGCCGGCAAGCAGCCTGACCCGACCGACCGTCGACGGCGCAGGCGCGCTCAAGGACGTCGGCAGCGCGGACATCCTGCGCTGGCGGCGGGAGGGCTGCGCGGCGGACGCGGCGGACGCGGACGAGGGCGAGGAAACTGTCAGCCTGGTGCGCCCATACCCTGACCCTACCACTCGTCAGCGCCGGCCGCTCTCCAGCGGTGCGCGCTGCTCCAGGAGACGTGCTGCGCGCACCCTCTGGCGCCTCGCCGTCGTGCGGCAGCGCGAGCGGCTCAGCGCCTGTGAGCCCCGCACGTGCTGTCAGCGTGTCAGCGGCCCTGCTGCGCCGTGTGCAGCAGCGCTCGGCAGTCCGTGCCCTGGCAGTTCAGCACGAGCAGCTCTGCGCTGAGCTGGCAGCCTGGCGCGCCAGCACGTTGCAGCGCCACCCGCCCGGCCCCTCGGCTGGGCCGCGACAGCAGTCGGTGTGCGCTGACGCGGGCGCATGGCTGCGCAGGCTGAGCTGAGCGCGGAGCAGGACGCCCTGGACAGGCGCGCCCGCTCCCGGACCTCGCCGGAGCCCTGCGGTGGCTGCCAGCCGCGCGTGTCACGGTGGCATCAGGGAGGGAGCGAGTGGCGCGCCGGCAGGAACCTGTTGCCCATGCTTGCGCCCGAGCTTGTGTTGCCTTTGCTTCTGCTGGCGTGGGGCGCGGGGCTTGCGCGCCCTCGAGCCTGCGCAGCAGGGCCGCCCACTGCGCGCTGACCGCGGCCGTGCGGGGGCAGGGCCGTCGGGCCACTGGACGGGCACGCAGCGGCCGCCCTTGCAGCGATGCCTGCCGCGCGGGTGCGCCCGCAGCGCGCCACAGTCAAGCACCCACAGCGTGCTGCCCTAGATGATGAGAAGGCTTGAGGGGGGTAGGGTATACGGGATATGCAAACCCTAACCCTACCCTATCACCGCGCAGGCCGCAGCGCTGGCGGCGGGCATGCGCGACTTCACCGACCACGTGCTGGCGTCGCTGCGCCGCAAGGCGCCCGGCGCGACCGTGACCGAGCAGGACGTGCGCGCCATGCTCAGCGACTTCCACGGCCGCGCCGGCTGACGCGCCCCCCGACAGAGCGATCTCCACCGCCGTGCCTGCTGGCGCGCCCCCGGACAGCGGCTGCCTACACCTCCGTTAGAAGGCGCCTTGTACACTGCCGGAAAGCAGGCGCGGCGGCCGGAGGGGCCCGCCAGTTGTATGTATACTCACTCCTGTGCCGGTGCGGGCAGCGCTGCATGGACCGGGTAGAGTGTCAGCGACGTCCCGTCCCGTCAAGTCAAAGAGGCTGAGCATGCCTGTGCTCCGCTGCCTGGTGTTCTGGGCTGCTCCCTGCCTGGTTGTGGCAGAAGTTCTGCCGCATAACAGTGATCGTCCATCAATGTCTTTATATGCGGGGACACAGATGCACCAGTCCTGCAACCAAGTGACGCACACCGCATGCGTACAAAAGCACACCGCAGCGCCCAAGGACACATACTATAATCAGGAATACAGACAGACGGTAGCTGTATACTTACTTCTCTCAGGGCGACAGGGCAACGTGAGCACTTCAACGCCACACACAGGCCTCAACGAATGGACACCACTTGTACGCTGCCATAGCGTCGCTATGAGCCAGCAGACGCTGCCTTGCCTTGCTCCCACAGGCGAGCTGAGGGGTTGGCACACGGGCGCTTGCATGGCTGCAGGCACTCTTCATGGCAAGCAGGAGGGCAACATGGGCTTATATTTCCCCATGACGGACCTATGATGACCTCGCACACACATCGTGCGCCCGACATGCAGTTGAGCGCGTGCGCTGCATCATCACATTGCTATGACACAGGACATGCGCATAAGACATGGCAGGGCCAGCATCCGTGTCACGCGGCATCAGCAGCGCAGCGTGCGGAGCGGCAGTGGTCGCTGCACAAAACTGCTTTCCGCGCAGCATGATCAGAACGCCTGGGTCAGAAAGCCCACCGCAAGGGCGGCGAGCAGCGCGGAGCGCTGAGCGCCCGCAGCAGAGCGCGCGCTGACGTCCCTCATGTCGCGAGACAAGCAGCCGGCAGACCCACTTGTGCTACAGGGCAGCATGCAGCGCAAGGTGTGGGGCCGCGCTCGGCAGCCACCTCGCCGCGCAGTGCGATGTATAGCCCAGGGCGCGCTACGCGCGCGCGCCTCCCCGCACACCCGTGGAGGCAGCATCCCTGGGCCTACTGCAGCGCGCCCAGCAGCACGGCGTGCGCGGCCGCGACGGCGGCCACGTCGCCGCGCACCGCCGCGCGCACCTCGGCCTCCAGCAGCGCCGCGTGGTACGCGCCGCCCGCGTTCCAGAACGCCTCTGGGTCGGCCGGCGGCGCGCCCGCCGCGTATTCGCTCAGCAGTGCGTACCACTGCGCGCGCGCAGCACCAGGGTCGCCGCCCGCCGACCTGCAGGCCTGCAAGCGGGATGCGGCTGAGCATGCAGGCATCCGGCAGCGCGGCATGGCCCCGGCAGCGCCGCATCGCATGCCGCCTGCACTTTCGCGAGCTGGTGTGATTAGGTGTTGGGGCAGGGCGCTTGTGCCGAGCTTGTGGTAGGGTGCCGGGGTTCGCACCGCAGGGAACAGCGGCGCCGGCGGCTTGCCATCGCCGTAGCCGTCGCCGGGCTCCGGGCCGCCGCCGCCGCGGCGCGCGTCGGCGTCGCGCGCCGGCGGCGCGGCCGACGCGGCCGCGAGCGCTCGAAACCCCACCTCAGACCCTAGGCCCGCCTCCGGCGCTGGCACGGACCGCGCCTCGTCGCCGCGCGCCGCCGCCTCAGCGCCGTCACGCGGTGACTCGCCGCGGCTGCGGCCGCCGGCGCGACGGCCGCGGCCGCGCCCGCGGCCGCGGCCGGCGGGACTCCCGGCGGGGCTGCCCAGGGGGCTCACGGGGGCGCTGCGCACGCCCGCGGCCGCCTCCGCCAGCTGCACGGCGTGCACGCCTGGGCTCAGCATGACGCGAGTGTGCGTGAATAAGATGTGGCGAGTACAGCTGTGCTACACAGAGAGCACGGACAGGGCTGGCAGCGAGCGCAGCATGTGCTAGTCAGTGCTCTGCAGAGTGCCGGGCTTGGCCCACTCTGTGTCGAGCATGTGCGGGCACCTTGCACATGCCAGGCTCTGTCTCCCTGCTTTGCACGCAGCCGACTGCACCCGTTGCATTCCTTGCATTTCGTTGTATAGATGCAGCTGGAAAGAACAGGGTCTCAGAGGAAATAGCCACGTGCACATGCGGTGCCGGGCGGCAAGGTCAGGGGCTGCCATCCGGGGCGGAGCACCTCCGCCAGCCCCGAGCGGCTGCGCATCGGCCCGTCCCAGTGCCCGTGGTCGCCCGGCCGCTCGGCGGCGAGCGCCGATGCCGCCCAGGCCGGCCCCGCCTGCGCGTGAAGGCGCTCCGCCCGCCGCTCGCCGCGCCTGCCGCCGCGGCGCGCGTGCCAGTGCGCTCTGCCCATGCGGGTGAGCATGGACGGGAGCGCCCCGCAGGTGCACACGCAGCACTGCCCTCAGGCCTGTCCTTGCCTGGAGCACCCGCGCGCTGCTGCATCTCAGCGAAGGCCACGCGCTCGTCGCGTCTGTATGTAGCAGCTGCGCCCCGCACTGCCGCACGTATGCCCTAGTCCTGTGTTTACCCTGCCCAACCCAAATCCCCCACAATCCTGTATCTCTACCCTGCGGCAGATGCCCGACGCTGCATGTACTGGGATGCATCCCCTTGGGCCATGCAGACACCGCGCGGCAGCGCGCCCGGCAAGGCAGCCCAACGAGCCGCTCAGAGGCCCGGGGCGGCGGCCGCACCCGGCGGCGAGCAGCCGGCTGGCGGGCGCGTCCTGCGAGGCGCGGCCCCCGGGCCCCGCGCGGCCACCGCGCCAGCGGCCCCTGCCGCGCCCGCGCCCGCGCCCGCGCACGCTCCCAGCCAGCGGGCTCTGCACCAGCGCCACACAGCTTAGCACCAGCTCGACAGCCAGTGCTCCTACGCATCCTTGCGCTGCGCATCAGCCCGCAGCGCAGCCTGGCTGAAGGCGTGCTGCCCTGCACAGCGCGGGCGCCGCAGCACTTTGCGCATGCGCAGCAACCGAGGGATTGCCACCCAGCCTGCAGAGGGAGGCGCGCATGCGGCAGCGCGCGCAGAGGCGCGCACCGCATCGCCCGCGCTGCCGCCGCCGCCCGCGGACGCAATTGCCGCCTGGCTCCTCCCGCGCCCACGCGCGCGGCCCCGCCCGCGGCCCCGCCCGCGCCCGCTGCCCGCCGCGGCCGCGGCCGCGCCCGGCGCCCCTGCCTCGCCGCCGCCAGAGCTCGCGCTGGTCGCCGCATCTGAGGCGGCAGACGCCTCGCCCTCCGGCGCGCCTCGCGCGGGCGGCGCCGCGCTTTCGCGGCCGCGGCCCCGGCCCGCGCCGCGCGCAGCCGCCGCCCGGCCGCGGCCGCGGCGCCCGCG
>JAABUV010002395.1_pt1 | contig 25454 bp, 16 predicted proteins | sample 5559971 | NCBI WGS metagenome assembly JAABUV01 (sample SAMN10711881, study PRJNA513362) | rock metagenome | isolation source: Antarctica rocks | place: Antarctica: Victoria Land, Knobhead nord | collected 2015-12-19
CCAGCGCCCGCCACCGGCGCACGCCGCCGCCCTGGTCATACCCAGGACACCGCCGCAGGCACTGGCTGCACCGACCGCGGGCGCCCTTCGTCGGCCGCACCGAGATGACCAGCGCTGGCGCCCCTGCGTCCTCCTGCAGCGTCACATCGAGTACCTGCACCTGCTCGACATCGAGCAGCTTCCGCCATATCGTTACACCGCGCACACCGTGCATCCTGGATAGTGCCTGCTTCTAGACAATCCAGAATCTATACGGGACACGGTGTGTCGCCCATAACCGGTGGTCAAGCCGCCCACGAAAACGTCACAAGAGCCGCTTTTAGGTCCGAGTTATATGTGAAGTCCGCCATCTGGGTCGGCGCGCCTTCTGAACGAAGGAATTGTCGCTCCATATACGACCCAGCAAGAGTAACGATCGCGTCCGATCGCGGTGAAATCCCATGAGGCTCCTCGGCCCTAGTGATACTTTCCAGGCCCGGATAGATCGATATCTCATCCGTTACAACGCCTACGCAGAAGTAGGCAACCGAATGGGCGGCCTCATGCCATGCATGTGTTGCAAGGTACAAGTCTTTAGTACGCTTAAGCCTCCTCTCTAAGCCGTTTACCGTTCGCACGGCGTGTGATGGATTTCCCGCAATCGCTGTAAATTCCTTGTATTGAAATACTTATGTCCCAGTTGAATACGTGACGACAAACCCTACTATGGAACCTTACTGCTGTCGATCATCGACCAACTTCTGCCGCCCGGTTCCGGTTTTCCGTCCATGTTCCGAACCGCTCACCCTGACGGACCAAACAGAGCCAGCTCCACCGAGTCAGCCGCCCCGATAAGCGGAAGTCGGCCTTTGCCTCGGCTGGCGAGCCGTTGAATTTCGCGGGCGGCGCCGGTTGTTCGCATCGCGCCTAGCCGGAGCCGGAGCTTGCGGTGGTGACGGTGTTCAGGTTGGAATGGATGGGTTGCCAACTGAGCCTATCAAGGACCTTAAAGTGATACAATGCTTGATCGTTATAAACGGCGGCTGCGAGGTCGGCGATCGTCCCGCCGGCGTGCGTTCAGTGTATTTTTAGTTCTCTGAATCCGTGCTTCGATGTCATACTAACTGAGGTCATTCGGATCCAGTCGCGACACATCAAGATGGCGGTACAGCGTCGAAGAAGAAAATCCCATCACCGCAGCGATCTCCGCCATGGTCAGTCGCTGCTCACCGTAAAGTTTCCTAGCTCGCGCAATCTGGGCGGCTGTGATCGACTGCCGCCGCCCTCCCACCCTTCCTCTTGCTCGTGCCGCCTTTAGGCCCGACACAGTTCTTTCCACCAGTAAATCTCTTTCCATTTGCGCTACTGCTCCTATTACGGAATAGATCAGCCGACCGGCCGGAGTGGATGTGTCGAGACCGAGGTTTAAGATTCGCAGTGCGATGTCGCGACCGTCCATGTCTTCAGCAAACCTGGACAGGTCGCCAGAGTTGCGACCGAGACGTGAGAGTTCAACGACGACAAGGGTGTCCCCAGCGCGGAGGTGGGAGACTGCTGCGTCCCACTCCGGCCGAAATGCACCGCGCTTCCCACTAGCAGCCTCAGACCAAATTCGTTCGCACCCTTCAGCGTTCAACTCGTCTAGCTGTCGGGCCAAATTCTGGTCACTGGTGGATACACGCGCATACCCGTAAAGCGCCATCTGCTTGCCTTTCAAGATCTGAGGTCATGATTCCCGGAACTCAAACGTTTGCGGGGTAATGTTTGCGAGACTCATTCGAGACGGTTGTCTGAGCATCCCACGGCGACGATCCTTCACGGAACCACCTTGCATCACATAACGCTCGTTTGTAGGAGAGCGCCCCGGAGGGCACGTTGCCGGAAACCGACAGGTTGTGAAGCGGTCGATCGATGGCCCGCGTCAACGTCCGCAAGCCCGTCGAGCGTCGGCGTCGTTCCAACCTGGCGCGCAGCGGTTGAACAGCTCGATCTTGTTTGGCGGCATGGTGCCGGCGTCGTACTCGGCAATCTGGTGTCTCACCCATGCGGCCAGCTCCTCGTTGTACAGCCGAGAGTTCTCTGAGGCGAGTTCGGCCTCGTGGCTGTCGACCGGCAGTTGAAGGCGTACGAGGCGCACGTACATCCCGACAGTCCGCATGTCGTTCCTCGGGATCTCCAACTCGTCGAGGGCATAGAAGGCGAAATCGCACTCCTCGTGCAGGGTTTCGACGGTCTGTCCTGCGTCTGGCCGTGTGGCAAACGTCAGCAGAGCGACGATCGTCACGGTGTCTCTTGGCGCCTTGCTCGCGATGTTCGACATAGCCTCGGTCCTCCGGTGAATGACTGGTTGATGTCTGACACCCTCTACATGGGCTTGGCGGCGTTCGTCTCCCCCCGGACCTATGGGAAGTTCCGTGGCCAGCGATCGCCGCCCTTTCGATGCCGGGACTTGAACTGCGAGGTTGGATTGCAAACCACGCGGACGGTGCGGCCACGCGCCGGACCGGCAGCGGGGGAGACACGAACGCCCCGGCCCATATGTCCGGTGTGCCCATCGAGACTGCTTCGATCGACGTCTGTGCCATCTCGCCGACGGACGCCGTTCATGCCCTGTGGTTCTTCGCCGACGGCGACGCGGCGATCTCCTGCCCGGGCAGCTTCACAGAGCATTTGTTGACCGCGATGGTCCACGCAGACTCGGTCAACCGGCCAGCTTTGGCAGCGGCTTTCCCTGGGTTGGCAGCCGCTATCGCTCTGGCGACTCAAGAGATCGGCGGTATCGCTGCACTGACTGAGATTGCCGCGGCTGGCGCCCGAACTGGCGGCTGTCACATCGCCGACGACGCCTGCGACCAGTTTGACTCAGCAGAAGTAACCGGCGAAGTTTAGCGAGGTTAGAGGCTGTCGACGTGTGACTACAGTGACAAAGTGCGCCGCACGACCGCCAGCTCGTCACGTGCTCGAGTCGCCGCGACGTAGATCAGCGAGCGAGCTCGCAGCTCGGCATCCTCACGTTCGGCTGGGTCGAGTGCAGCGAGGCGGCGCTGGTCGGCGTCGCTGGACCAGCCGACACCCGCCAGTACCACTTTTGAGAATTCGGTGCCTTTGGCCCGGTGCATGGTCATCACAGACACGCGCCCCGGAACTGGACGGTCACGGTCGATTTCACGAGCCGGGAGATGCCGCTCGGTCAACGCGGTGACGACCCGCTGTCGCTGGTATCGGTCTTGTACCAGCACCGCGATGGAGTCCAGGGGTGTCGCGCTTTTCACCCACTCCTGCACCGCATCACCGACGGCATCAAGCTCACCGGCGAGACTGTTCACATCGGCGATGCGGGGCGTTGGGCCCGTTCTCGCTGAGCGGTAAGGAGTAGTGGCGGCACTTTCTACATTGTCGTTTTCCAGGTCGACATAGGCACCCCCGTCGAGGATGCCCAGTGCGTACCGCAGGTTCTGCGCCGTCGTGCGGTAGTTCAACGTCAGCCGTCGGGATCGGCCGACGATCGCAATACCGAACCGGCTCAATACGACCGGGTGGCTGTAGATGCGCTGGTGGGAGTCCTCGGCCAGGAAAAGGTCGTCGGCTGCGGGTGCGACGATGGCGCGCATCAGCTGCCAATGCGCGGGCGACAAATCCTGACCTTCATCGACCAGTACGTGGTCCGCCATTGGACCGGTGGCTACCAGGTGGGCTGCCGCAACCGCCGCCGCTTCGGCGTAGTCGAGGGTGCCGTCGAGCCTTCCTTGCGTGCGATATGCCTCAATGAGATTCCAGACCTGCTGCCGCCGTGCCCGGTCAAGCGCGACCCCACGTCCGGGACGACGGATTCGCAGGTAGTCCTCGACGGAACGGATGCGGTTGGGTAGCACCACCAATCCGTATTCAGCGGCCAGGAAGGCTTCGGAGGTAATGGATGCCGGGAGCGAAGTTGCCGCCGCGTCCAGGATCTCCCGCCACCGGGTGCTGGGGGTCCGCGAGTTGACCGCGGCACGAGGACCGCCGAGCACCGCGTCGACGGCACCCTCGATGTGGCCACCCGCCTGACGGATCACAGCGGCGGCAAGAGAATCGATACCGGCGGCGAGCACCCCCGGCTCACCCAGCTTCGCTACCGTCGTTACCGATGGGTCGAGCTCGACGATTCCTTCCCGGAGCGCTTCGGCCAGGTTGGTGGTGTACGTCGTGAGGACGATGCGAGCCGTGGGGTTCCGCCGAGCCAGTGAGCGCGCCCGGTGGATCAGGACGACCGTCTTCCCGGTTCCGGCGCCGCCCGACAGCCGGAAAGGCCCGTTGGATCTCGCTTCGACCCATCGTCGTTGGTCGGGGTGCAGAAAGGTGCGCCACGCTTTCAGGTCACCGGTTTCGATGACCCTGCGGAGCTCGTCCTGATCCTCGATGAAGGCGAATTGTGTCTTCGAGGCAGGCAGTTTCAGCGAATCCAGGACGCCAGCGTCACCGGTCGGCTGGGCAGGCCGGTTGACCTCCAAACGCTCGATGATGGACTCGATGGTGTCCCCGGACGCCAGGTCGATCAGCATCAGCCCTATCCAGCCCTCATGACGTTCGGCGATGGCCAGCAGGTCGTCCTCGTCGGACGCCACCAGCGCCTGCGCGGCTACCTCGGCCGGAATGCCGAGAACGTCGAGCAATTGCGCGGCGGTCCGTCCTTGACGTTCGAGCAGCGGCTCGGCCGGTACGACAGTCGAGCCCGTCACCGCAGTGTCCGAAGCGCTTGCCTGTGCCAGATTCCGTGCGGGGGTCGGCGCCGCGCGCCGGTCGGGTTCACCGAGCGGCCCCACCTCGGCGATCTGTGGAAAGCCGTTGACCGGGTTGACCGTCAGCGTGATGCGCCCGGCGATCGCCTCGGCGCGGTCGTGCGGGAAGACCCCGTGCACCACGTAGTGCCGTTCGCCTCCGTCATCGAGACGAAACATCACCGCGCGCCAGAACAAGTCGACCCGACCGGTCCGCACCCGCGGATCAACCGAATTCTTGATGGGCTCGACATGCAGACCCGGAGTGGTGTCGTTGGCCGCCAGCTTCTGCAGGAATTCCATGGCTTTGGACCGCACCGCGCCGTCCATCCGCGTCGGCCACTTGGTCATAATGATGGTCGGCATCAGTCACCTTGCTTCGAATGGTCGGGGCTGAGCCGCCCGCCTGAGAGTGCAGCCACCACTCGTTCGATCACCGAATCATCGACCGAGTCAAGGACCGTCCATCCCGCCGCGGCCAGGTCGGCGCGGTCGGCCTCGGGCATGTCGGCCACCGTGATCGCCAGTCGCTCGGCTCGCCAGGCGATGTCGATGGGGATGCCGTCGGGGCCTTCGACGCCGAGCTCCGGAACCGTCATACCGGGCAGCACCGCAAGCGCTACCACCAATTCTCGTTCGACCCCGGCCCGGGCTGACCGGTAGATCGGCAGCCAGGGTCCGGGTACATCGGCATCGCTGTCCATCGAGGGAGCGACTTCAACGCTGTAGCTGATGAGCGTGACTGTAGTGATGACGGTGGGCCAGTCCCGCAGAGCGAGCGCGTTCGACAGCCGGAGCCACGAATGCCACGCAACGGCATGATTCTCACCCAGCGACTCGGCCCGGTCATCCAGCACGATCGCGACACGAACGGAACCGTCGACCATCTCAACTGCAGCGGCGGCCGCGCCGTCCCGCCAGACCATCACATTCCGCGCCCCGCTCAGACTCGTTGCGCCGGTCAGCACGTCGAGCGCGATGCGGTCGAGTGAGAGCTCGACGGCAACGGCATGGCTCGTAGACCCGGCGAGCAGGAACAGCGGTACCGCCCGGGCGGTGATGCGGGTTTCGTCCGGCGTCGGCGCGGTGATCCATTCGAGCAGCCACTGCACCGGGCCGCAAGCAAGACGTTGATAGGCGGCCGGTGTCGTCATCAGCTGCGGTTGCGTCATCGCCGCGCTCACCGCGGCGTCGTTGAACCACGGCGGTGCGCTCGGGTCGGTCAGGTCGGCAGCCGTCACGGCAAGAACGATGCGGCCGCTCGCCCGCAGCACCGCCCGCTTCTCCGCGTCGTCCGCCAGTCGATTGTGCTGTGCGGACGCATGGAAGGCGCGACCGTCAACGAAGATTGCGACCGCCGGTACCTGGGTGTCGTTGGTCTCCAATAGGAAATCCGGTCGCGTACCGTCCACCTGCACCTGCGGGGTCAACGTCCAGCGCCGCGGGGACCCCGGCAGAGTGAATCGGAGGGCGTTGCCCCAGGGCCCAGGCACCGTATCGATCGCCGCGCCCGTCGCGGTGAGCCGACCGGTGATCAGTTCCCGGAATCGTTGTTCTAAATGCGATTCCGGATCTTCCATCGGTGGCTGGTCGCTGAACTCCCAGTGCGCGCCGGACATGCTGGTCACATCGGGCGCCATGCCGAGGAGAGTGCGCAGATGACGTTCGGCAGCCGCCCGGGAGACCCGGTTCGCCGCCGAACCGGTGGCGAACGGCAGCAGGCAGCGGTGGCAGGCCAGCCGATTCTCGAATCGGCATTCGCAGGTTCGAACCTTCTCCCACGCCAGTCCCAGCAGCGCCTTCATCTCGGCCGGATCGGCGAGGCCTGCCAGATATCCGGTGCCACCGGGCACGGTGTCGTGCAGCAGAATCGCGTCGTGGTTGGCGTTGCCGTCGGCCAGGGTGGCTTCGACGACCTGCTCGATGCGCAGATGGTCGGGGTGCCCGCCGATCTGCTCACGCAGACCCAGCAGAACAGCTGCAGACAGGCTTGGAACGGCGAAGTCGTCGCCGACGGTCACCGTGCGCGGCAGGCGGATCAACAGGCCCTGGGTACGCAGGGTGCGGGTCAAGGCGACGAGTCGGTTGTGCTCTTCTGCAGCGGTGCGGTACCGGCACCACGGGCGGTGTTCGTAGGCGACGTTCCGACCCGCGACGACATCCAACTTCCCGCACCCGGCACAAACCCGGAACAACGCGCCGGACTTCAGCTGACCGGCTACGAACCGGTCCTGTCCCTGGCCGGCCGTCCCGATGTTCAACCAGCGCACGGTCACTTCCCGGGCGTAGGTGACGCCTATCCCAGTGTTGCCGGCGAACCATTGCTTCGATACGGCGGCCGGCTCGATGTCGGCGGCGGTGACCAATTGGAAAGAGGAGCGCATCCGCTCGTCGGCGCGATCCGAAATAGTTGCCTCGTCCCGCCGCACTTCGGCGGAGACGTGGGTGAGCTCGACGACGTCCATCCGCTGTCCGGTGTCGGCGATGTCGGTGGAGCCGCAGCGCGGGCAGCGGGTAGGTGCGTTGTCCACGCCGGTCAGTGCGATGTCGGCGCCGAAGCCACACCGCGGGCAGAAGACCCACGGTCTGATGGCGGCGCCGTCCAGGCCGAGATCAACTGCATCGATGTAGATCTCCAGGCCCCGCGCGTAGAAGGTGCTGCCGGGGGCGAACTCGGCGATGGCGCCGGCTGAGGATCGGGCGATCTGCGCGGGTTCGGACTCGAATTGGTTGGTGTCGGGATTGGTCCAGCTGATACCGACATCCAGCACGACGGCATCGCCGAGCAGAGTGTAGTTGGGTAGGACGCCGTATTGCTCGAGTACGCCGATCCAGTATTCGCCGCGCAGGCGTGACAGTTGGGCGTTGGTCAGCGCACGAGCCGAAAGCACCGACCGCAGAGCTCGCCGGTCGTCGTCGGTGGCCGCGGGCGACGCCGCCCGGGTTTCAAGTTCCGGCTGCAGCGCATCGACTTGCGCAAGCCGGTGCTGCAGCTCGGTGACGGTGGTCTGCCAGGTGGCGCTGGCGCGGCGCAGATGGTCTGCGAATGCACTGCTAGCGGGTCCGGCGGACGTGGCGACCCAGTCGCGAAGCCAACCGGCCACATCGTCGGACACGTCGCCGAATTGGGCGAGAAACCGCTGCACATGGCTGTCGGCATGCGATTCCGCCTGCGCGATCAGATTGCCGAGAAACGAACCAGGTGCGGTCGAACCGATCACGCCGGCAGCGCGTCGGGGTGATCGGTCGGCGCCCCGGGCCACCTCGTCGACCAGGTGCGCGGTGTACTGCCGTTTGAGGATCTCTTCTGCGCGTAGAAATGTCGCCGGCGGTCGCACTTCGCCGTTGATAACAGACAGCGGTTCGCCCAGCTTCGGCAGCTGCTCGCCCCGGCCGGTGACGAAGGCCAGGTCCAGCGCGTTGCCGGTCAGCCGCCCGGCTCGCCCGATCCGCTGAAGGTAAGACGCAACGGTGCGAGGCAGCGAAGCCAGGAACACCGTCGACAGGTCGCCGATGTCGATGCCCATCTCCAGCGTGGGTGTGGCCACCAGCACGTTCGGCGCCTGCGGATCTGCGGCGGCACCCTTAAACCCGTCCTCGTAACTGCGGCGTGTTTCATCTGTAAGCAGGCTGGTGTGTTCGCGGGCGACGATGCGGCGCATGTCGGAGGACCGGTAGAGCTGCCGGTAGAAATCGCCTGTCGGTGTCGCCCTGTCCAGGTGTCCACGGCACCGCACCACCAGGCACGGCGCACCGGCGAGTTGTTCGACGGCGGTGACGCTGCCCGGGATTTGCGCCCGGCAGGTGTCGCACACCAGCAGGTGCCGACCACCCGACAGATCGGCGGCCGTGACCGGCATCACCATCACACCGGTCCGTGGAATGGCATACACCGCAGCACCACTCGCGCTGTGCGACATCTGCAGGATGCCGTCCCTGGACAACCGGTCGAGCAGCTGTTTCGTGGCGGTACCGGCATCGGCCGGGGATACGTTCAGCACTCGGGAGCCCCAGCGGGCGTACCAGGATTGCGCGGAAGTCACCGGATCCAGGCCGCCGTCGGCACCTGCCCCGCGACCACGGGCACCGGCCGCGCGCGCGCCACCGACGCGCGGGTAGGCGGGCGCGGGCCGCCCGTTCGGGAACGCCGGCATGCCCTGGCCCCGGGGGCGACCGAACCAGATCGAGTAACGGTTGCCGTCGTCACGGCGGTAGCGGTCGAACCACGGATGGTCGATGGCGCCTTGTGCACGCATCCGGTCCAGCACACCGCGGACCCACCGGACCAGCGTCGCGTCGTCGGGTTCATCGGTGGTTCCGTCCAGCCGAACCGGCCAGGACAACCCGTCGATCGCGACCCGGGCCGCGGCCGCTACGTCGGCCGGTGCGCTGGCGTCGACCTCGACGGCCGCCGAGCCGGTCAGCTCCAACGTCCGGCCAGTGCGCGAGTTAAGGCCGAATTCAAGCGCGGCGTCCAGCGCGAGCCGGCGACGGACCCGTTCCAGGACCGCTCTGGGCACAGCGCGCGCCTCGGGCGTGGTCCAGAACGGACTGAAAGCGACGCGGTCCGCCCAGTCCGGCGGCAGCATCCGATATCGACTGACGGGATCGATTCCCGCTCGCTCGATGACGTTCTCGACCAGGGCATCGAGGGTCAACGGCCCGTCGGCGAGGGCATCCCGCCAGACTGCGCGCAGGGTGAGGGTGTGCGAACGGGCCTGGATAAATCCGGCCCGGTGCGCCGCGTCCTGGACAGAGTCGGTGAAGACGAGCGCCTTCTTCTCTCGGGCGTCCAGTGTCGCAGACCCGAACAGCGTGGACAGCGACACCGACAACAGCGTGGCGATGGCGCTACCGACGAAACGGATGGTGTCCTGCTGGCCGCACGACGGGCAGGTATCCCGCTTCGCGTCGGAGTCGGCGTCCGGGCCAATGCTGGTCAGCACCGGCAACACCCATCCGTCGCGAAGGTCGGGGTCGTCCTCGGCCGGTTGGGTGAACAGCAGTTGACGTGAACGCACCGAGAACCACGCCAACCCGTCCACCGTGCCGCCGCGGAGCACCTCGTCGGCTTCCCGGGCGGCGAACAGAAGCGCACGGAATCGGCCTTCCCCCCGTGCGTGGTCGCGGCGGATGTTGTCGTCCGTTCCGGCCAGATCGGAACCGACGGGGGCGAGAGCGACCCCCCAGCCCGACCGGCCACATTCCCGGCAGAAGACGGCCGGGAACGACGGGCGCCGCTCGGCGACGCCGGCGCTGTCCAGGCCGGCGACAGGCGGTCCGTCGTCGCTCCAGCGGAACTGGGCGGTGGAGTCGGCAGCCCGGTCAATGCGCGTCAACTCCCGCACCCACAGGTGCGCCTCGACCGCAAGGGCCGACCGCCCTGCGAGCGCCCGTACGTGGCCGAGCGCCGCAATCACCGACGACAGAAACCGTTGCCATTTGAGGCCGGCAGCCGGATCAGCCAACGTCACCATCGCCTCCTCGCCAAGCACCATCGATGCGAGATCGGCCAGCGCGACAGCGTCTGCCGCGTGCTCGGCAAGCGCGGCCACCAGCGGGTGCGCTCGCATCAAATCGAGCAGCTGGTCAGGCGCAGGGTCGTCAGGTAGGGGACCGGAGTAGAGGTAGCCGAGCACCACCAGGGTCAACGCTGCACCGGGCGGATCGGTGCCGAGTTCGCTGACGGCCACATTCGCCGTCCCCACGTTGATCTTGCTCGTCCGGACGACATCAATACCCTGCCCCGCCAAATGCTGGGTGGCGTTCCCGACCCATTCGGGGAGCAGCAGCCGGGTCTCGGTGATCACCGCATCCCCGTCGAAGGGAACGCCGAACACCGTCTCGGCGAAACCGAGCATGGCCTTCGGATCACCCTTGTCGCCCAGCGTGGCCGACGTCGCCACCGGCGTGATCCGGCCCAGCGGCCGGGATCGAACAGCTGCCGTGACTGCCGGGTCGCCGTCGGCCCAGTAGCTCTTCAACGACAGGCCAAGTCGCCGCAGCAGCATAGCGACGTCGGTGCCCTGGGCCCCGTCGTAGGTGTGGAACTCATCGAGCACCAAATACTGCAAGCTGGTCGCCGACGCCTTCCAAATCCGCTGGTCCTCGGCGCGGAGCAGCATCTGGTCCAGCATCTTGTAATTGGTCAGCAAGATGTCGGGCGCACTGTCCCGGACGATCGCGCGGTCGGTGATCAAGCCATCGGCCGTCACAGAAGTTCGGGCCGGGCCGTCCTGCCCCGTGTACAGCGCCGCAGTGATGCCGCTAAGTGCGGCGTGGTCGGTGAGGATGCGCGCGAGCCGTTGCGCCTGGTCATTGGCCAGCGCGTTCATCGGGTACAGGATCAACGCCTTAGTGCCGGAGATCCCCGATCGGCGGGCGCGGAGGACGTGGTCGAGGATCGGGTACAGAAACGACTCGGTCTTTCCGGAGCCGGTGCCGGTGGTGACCAGCGTCGGCAGCGGAGCACGCGGAGTCCCGCCCACCGACGACGACAGCCGAGCGAACGCCGCCGCTTGATGCCCGTAGGGCGCGAAGCCCTCGTACCACTCCAGTGCATCCCGCCAACCGTCGGCCGCGGGTCGAAATGGCAGGCGCAGCCGAACATAGGGCCCTTTAAACATGCCGGTGACCGGATCTGACAGGAACCGGTCCAGACCCACTCGCGCGTCATCGTCCGAGAGCGCGAACGTGGTCGTCAGATAGTCGACCAGCGCCTGCCGGACATTCCCCGCCTGAACGGTGGGTAGAAGTTCGCTCATGTTCAATCCGCCAGCCGAAGCTCGAACTCCGCATACGCCTGCCGCATGTCCGCCTCCCGATCGAGGGTGACAAACGGCAGCTCGTAGGTGTATATGTTACCGGCCTGGTTGGTCGACGTCCGGTCCTCCGCGCTGATCCGGTCGCCCCGCTGCCGCCACACCGTCAGCACGGAATTCGGCACCAGCCGCCCATTGAAGTCGTAGAAGTCCCGGTGCCGGTCATAGCCGTACAGGACCGGGAACTGTGTGCGGTAGATCGTGCAGAGTTCGTCAGCGGTGAGTCCGAGCATGAGTGCGACGAGCGCGTCGATTTCCAGAAGCGCCTGGCGACGATTCACAGAGACCTGAACTGGGGTTGACCGCGTCCAAGTCGGCTTGACGCTTTCGAGAGCTTCCGACAGTCCGTGGGGCGTCTTGTTTGTCCAGTTATCGCGGTAGAAGTCGTCGTTAAAGGAGTGTTCCCACAATGTCGAGTAGGCAGACGTCAAACAATTCAACCGCAAGACCCTCAGGAGTAATTCATGGCGCAGCAAGTGGTCAGTCGGAATATGCGCGAGACGTTGGACTGAGGGTGCACGAATGTCTCCTTTTGGGACGGTGCGTGTCAGGAAGTCAGAAACAAGCGATGACATCACCGCCTGAACCAATACCAGCTCAATCAGTCTTCCTTCAGTGAATCCTGCTGAAAATATGCCGTCGACATGAGCCGCACCCGGCGGGATTATTGCCGCAATAAGGGTGCGCTCGCCCGTGTTGGCTGCCATCCGGCGCCAGGCGACGCGGTAGTAGTCGCGGGCGGTTTTTGGTTCATCTTCGGTGCCCCAGTCGGTATAGGCGCATTCGTAGTCGTAGCGGTCTCCCGCGGGCTTGTAGGCCGTCACCGGCAGCGCGTCCGGCGCCAGCGCTTCGAAGTCAGTGACCGTCCAGTCTTGGTTGTGCAGCATGGTCTTGTTCGGCGCCTTGTACAGCGGCGTCGAGACGAAAAGATGCGGTCCCTGCAGGATGACGTCGTCCCAGGACTCTACTGCGCCCCAGCTAGTCTCGAAGTAGCCCTTCTTACGGTCGATGCTCTCGTCCCAGCCCCGCGAGAAGCGGAGATCAAGTTCGCCGATTCGGCGTGAGCCCGACAGCTTGCTCAAGACCGCAGAGATTGCCGCGTTGACGGAGAAAACTGCACGAGTTCGAGTCGCCGGGACACTCGGGGCCTCCATAACGTCACGCCAAAGTTCAAGGGTGGAATCGCTGACCTCACTGATCCTTCCGCGATGGGGACGTAGGTCCCATCTACCAAACTCGTCCTTCAAACCAGGCAACGGACCAGAGCCGTCATGAGCAAACGACCGGATAACGGTATCCGGGTGGTATAGCCAGCAAGCCTGACGAAAACTGCTTTGCAAAAGTCGGCGGCCTTGCACCGTCACACCAAATTGCTTATGGTCTTCAATATCAAAAAGGAGCAGCTCATTCATAAAGTGCCAATGGCGGCGGAGCCTAGGGTAAAGCTCTGCGCGAAGCGAGCCGGCCTTCTCGTCGGTGAAGTGGGATTCGAGGTGAATGATACCGATCATGCCCTGCGGGCTGGCGTGCTCCCACATCCCCGTCATGAAACACCTGTAAAGATCCGGCTGCAGCCCGACCAGGTTCGGGTACTGCGCGCTCGAACCAAGAAAAGCAGCCAAGGCGGCAACCTCACTCGTGCCGTCGATCACCTGGTCGGTGATGCCGGGCAAAGCCAACGTCTCGTAGCGCTTCGCGGCAATCAACGTCTCACTCGGCTTGTTGATCAGTGCCCACCACGGGTCGCCCTCCGCGAGCAGTGCGTTGACATCTGAGCGGGGCCGGACCCAGGGCGGGTTGCCGAGTTGCAGGTCGAACCCGCGACGCTCAGCAAAGACAGTTGCGAAGTCGAGCTCCCAATGGAAGAAGCCCTGCCGCTTGCCGACTGTCTCACACACCTGCAGCCAGGGGTGCTCGGCCAGCACACGCTCGACCGACACCACCCCGGCGAACTGCAGGTCAAGCAGTTCCGCGTCGTTGAGGGCGTTCCAGCCGATCGATGAGGCCAAGGTCGGCCCGGTTGGCCGACTTCGGCCGCCGCTGTGCTCGACGCTGCGGCCGAGCAGCGCCCGGAGCCCGGCAATCCACTGATCGACGCTCGGCGGCTGCACAACCGCCGGCCGGTCAGGGCCCTCGACCGTAGTCCCCGCGCTCGTCAGTGGCCAGAACCACAGGGCGCACCAGGCGTCCATCACCCGGCGCAGCCGTTGGTAGGCGCCGTCTGAGTCGGCCAGTACCCGCTCGATCTCTGCCCGCTGTACCGTCCCGCCAAGCGGCAGTGCGTCGGCACCCCAGATGGGGATCGATCGCCGCGACTCATTTTCGGCGATCCGCAGCCGCTGAAGGCTGATCCGCCACAGCGCCTCGACGCGGTGCGACAACTCGACGAGTGCGTCCACCTGCGTCTTGGTGAACTTCGCCCGGATCGCACCGCGCCAGTTCTTCAGTGTCTTGGTCGCGTCGGCCGCCAGGGTGGTCGCCTCCTTGGCCTCGACGGAAGACCCCCAGCCGGTGGCCGGCAGCAGGAAATGATGGATCCCGCCCGCATTCCCGTCGCGATTGGCCTCGACGTCAGCCGCTAGCGAGGCCAGCGGCACGTCTTTCGGAATCGCCGTCAACCAATTTTTGTCGGCGACCTGGCTGCGGGTGAAAACCGCGCGTCTGGCTCCGATCAGTGAATTGCCGCGTCGCAGCCGCAGACCAAACCAGGGCGCCGCCAGCCCGGCGACCATGGTGTCGAGCCACAGCGAGATCTCGGCCAACTCGACGGCGGTCGCGTTGAGGTCGACTCCGTAGACGTTGTGCAGCGCCAGGTACGCCTTGACCCGCTGCAACTGTCTCGGATAATCATCGGGGTCGATGGCAGCGCCGAGCTCCTTCTGCCGCCGGTGCAGGTATTGCGCGGCCAACTGGCGCACCGCTTCGATGGCGAAGGCGCCGGACCCCAAGGCGGGTTCACACACCGTAAGCTCGAGAATCTTCGCTGCGCTGGTGGTGCCGCCGTCCTGGTCGAGCAACTCCTCCAGTGCCTGGCCGACGGTGAACTGGGTGAGCACCTCTGCGGTGTAGTACGACGCGGACTGTTGCCGCTCACGGCCGGCCAGCCGAAATACAAACGAACCGCGCGGGTGCAGCACCGGCTGCAGCTCACCGCTCTGCGGGTCGGGAGCTGTGACGAAGTCAGCACTGGAGATGCCGTCGATCCGGTCGGTTGGGACCACCCACGACCCCTTGCTGCCGTCCCCGCCCTTGGCGACCTCGAACAGGTCGGTTTCGGCAAAGAAGCCGGTGTAGGACATGAGACCCTCGTACACCTTGCCCAGTTGGTTAATACCCAGCTGCGCGTAGGTGATAAAACCGCGGTCTCGGCCCCGCTTCTCCTTCGTCAGCAGCAGATGCGCCAAGACCTCCTGCAGGGCATGATTTCCCAGCTGGACTTCGTCGATCAACGCGGTCGCTGCCGGCCGGAACAGGTCCGCTCGCAGCGGATTGAATTCAAGTCCCGGGGCGATCCCTCCACCGTCCTCGTGGGTACCCGTATCGACTATGGGTTCACCGATCAGTCTTCCCGCCGGAGCCTCCGCCCCTGTGCGCCCGTCGACCAGCGCGAAAAGCAGGTCCAGTGAGGCGTACAGGTGGGTGCCCGTCCGCGCGTGCTGACTGACCAGCGGCACCTGCACCAGCTCCCGGAGCCGATCCAGGCTGTAACCGCGGTCATACTCGGGTGCTCCCGCGGGGAGCACAGCCAGCTCGGGCGACGCCTCGGCATACAGCAGGAACAGGATGCGGTAGAGGAACCGGAGTGCCTGCTTGGCCAGCGGCTGAGCCGCGTCGGCCGGCAATGGCGGCAGCCCGCGCTCGGCCCGGCGAGACACGACCTCGTTGGCGATGATCTCGATTGAAGCCCGGACCCCGTTGCGGAGGTCCTGCGAGACGCCGACCGTGTGCTTGACCGACTCTTCCAGCACGGCGGTCCACCACAGGTTCCCGTCACCGTCGGGCGCGATGGAGGCCGCCTCCAGGCAGGTCAGCGCGCGGTCGATTTCTCCGGCCCGCTTAGTGTCGTTGCGTTCGCACACCAACTGCAGATCCACCGCGAGGTAGCGGCCCTCCGCCCAGCGGTCCCGCTCCGCCAGCACGGCCCACCGGCCGGACAGGATGAGCACCAGGTCAGGGGCGTCATCGGCGACGAACAATGCGGACGTGAGCCGGGCGGCCGAGGTCAGATCGGGCCCGTCATCCTGCAGCCGTACCGGCTCGAACAACGACGCATTCGCCGGTTCGGCGCCGACCTCTGCTGCTCGCGGCGCCTTGGCCAGCACGTCGTCCAGCTCCGCGCACGGGGCAGCCAGGACGACGGCCAACGGCGCCCGCTCGGTCCCGGACTGGGATACCCGGATCAGCGCGCCGTTGCGCTGCAACAACAAGCCGTGTTCGCCACGTTGCACGTCGGCGACGGGAACCGACTGGTCGTCTGATGGCGCTTGGCCTTTCGGCAGCGGCGCCGGCCCGAGCTCCAGCATGTCGAGCACCATCGTGTGGATGGCGTCTGTCCGCTCCCGGACCGCCGACAGGTGGGGGAATTGCACGTCCGGTGCCACCAGCTCACCCAGGCCACCGAAGGCGACCTCTAGCTCCTGCCGTTGCCGCGAGAATCGCGACCGGGCAGTCGGACGGCCATCAGCTGCCTCGGACTCCCATATCTTCCGCCGTTCCAGCACTCTCGCGGTGAAGGACTGCGAAGTCGCATCACTGGTGAAGTAGTACTCGGAGATCCACGACTCGCCCACGATCAGGGCGTCGGAGCCGATCATGGCGCCTCGTCTTCCGGAACGATTACCAGCAGCGGCCGCACCAGCTGCTGATCCGGCTCCATCGCGGCGACCAACTGCCGCTCCTGAGCCACACCGACCCGGCGCTGCTTGAGATCACCGCGTGGGATGAGTGCCTGCGCGTCCTCATCCCACCGGTCAAGCCGCCCGGACCACGACCGCACCCGGGCGGTGACGTCCCGCTCGGCCACGGCGAACAACGAGCGCATCTGTTCCGCAGCCAATCTGACTGCTGGACGAATCAGCGTCTGCAGAGTGGCCAGATTCGGCACGCCGTTGGCGTTGGCGCGCGGGCGGTTCAGCCCGAGAAATCTCAACGCGTCCGCAGCGCATGCATGTGGCTGCACCAACCCGAAGTGCGGGTCCTGGCCGGGGAAGGCCACTGTCAACCAGGCCGCGGACACGACCTGACCACGGCGGTTGGTCAACGTGCCCACCAGTAGCACGGTGGGGTCGTCGACCGCTCCGCGGGCCGCGAACACCTCGTTCCTACCGAGCTGGGAGAGCGCCCGGTCGGCGGCCCAGTCGAGCACTGGGTGCAACGGCCCTAGGTAGTGGGCGTCCGGCCAGGACGACGGCTGTTCGTCGGCCAGCGCGGCGGCGAGCCGGTCTTTGCCGCGAATCACCGTGGTGGCCAGTACCAGCCGACGGGACACCCGACGCTGGCTGAGGTAGGACTGCGGAAGTACTTCGAGACGGTTGACCAGGTCAGGCGGCGGATCGAGCTCGGCGGTGCCGAAATTTCGATCCCGGCGCCAGCCCACGCCGGCGTTGGACAACGGCTCGCTTGGATCGATGAACCCGGCGTGCAGCGCCTCCTCCAGATACGTCACCTCGTCCGGGTACAGCCCCGTTCCCAAATCAGTCGGCGCGAGCTGCGGCGAAGCGTCCGCCGTGCTCGCAGACTGGTTAGAAAGTCTCGCGAACAGCCCGGTCAGGTCATCGAGGCCGGCCACCTGGTTGAGGGGACGAATGACGTCGCCCAGTTCCTTCTCGCCCGCGAGCACCGCGCGGATCTCGTCCTCTTCGCTGGTCACTGAGTACCGCCCCACCAACGATGCGACGTCGCCTAGGGCGGTGTGTGCTTCGTGCTCTCGTTCGATCAGCCGGCTTGGCATTCCGCGCCCCGGGTGGGCTCATCGCGCAAGCGCAACCGATGGCGTCCTCGGCGGGCGTACCGGGCGCCCTCAGCTTGGAACCGCGATTTGCCTATTCCGCCCGCCCGCCGAGTGGTTCGTCTTGCTGGCGTGTCGATCATCAGGAGTCATGATCGTCTGTCAGCCCGTCAGGGGCCCGGAAGATGCTGACTCGCGGGCCCCTATTGATCAAACTCGCCCACGCGAAACGTCGGAACATGCCTGCCCGCCGTTACTCCATCCTGGCCGCGTTCGACACCGTCATGGGCTCGCTGGGGGATGACGAACAGTTGGAGCTGCTGGCCACCCCGAGGCCGGTGAGTTTGCTGCGGCAGTGACCTGAGGCGGGTTCGAATCCCCGAAGCGGCCGCATGTGTATCGCCCGGCAAGTGGTGGATTTCTACCACGGCGAAGCCGGAACGGTATATGTTCAACTCGTGTCTACAACGTCGGCGGCAGAGTTGTGGGTTGACTTACCGATCTACGTCGGCAGTCGGTTCGAACATAGCCCGCTCGTGCTGGTCGCCGCCCAGATCAACTACGAAGAAGTCGCGACCGAGATCAAGCATCCCCAGGCCCGGGAGGTTCAGAAGGCCCTGGGGTCGCGATGGACCGCGCTGCAGGCCGCGCCCATTGTGCAAACCACGATGACCCCTGCCGGCGCCGTGAACTCCCCCCAACGGGGGGCCTACCGCCTCTCCACTAGCGACAGCAAGTGGGCACTCGCTGTCAACCCTGACAACTTTGTCCTGGAAACGAACGCCTACACGAGGTGGGCGGATATGGCGGCCCAGCTTGAGTTGGCTACCCAGGCCATCGCCGATGTGTTCGATCCTGCGAGTCGGCTGCGCGTCGGCCTGCGCTACGTCGACCAGATCCAGTTGCCCGAAGGCTACGGCTCGTGGCAGGGACTGATCCCGTCCTCCCTGCTGGGGCTCGGCGCCGATCCGCGCTTTGCGCCGGGCGTCTTGGGGTCGGAGAAGCGATACCTGCTGCAGCTGGACGCGGGTGCCCAATGCCTGTTTCGGCACGGCTTGATGGCCGACGGGAAGAAGACCCCGGGCCGCACCTACCTGCTGGACTTCGACGTTTTCAACGATCAGCCCACCATGTTCGACGCCGAGGCGATCCAAGTCGTTCTGCAGTCGCTGCACGCGCATGCGGGCGCGCTGTTCGAGGCATCGATTGAGCCCGAGCTCCGCAACCAGCTGAGAGGCTGACATGTATGCGATGAAGACCACGTTCGGTCTATACGACGAGCCTGAGCTGCTACCGACCGACCGCATCTCCACCGCCCCCGAGCTTGAGCAGCGGTTCCAGCTAATCATCGACCACATCGACGACGCTCTTGTCGAACCGAACCCATGGTGGGGCACCGTCCGCATTGCCCGCCACGTGCAGCACACGATGCTCACCAACTGGCTGGAACGGGTCGCTGAAATTCACCGACCATTGTGGGCCCCAGGGGCTATCGAGGAGTTTCTCGCACACCAAAGGGATGTCAAGACGGTGCACCTCGCCGAACTCGCCGAAAAGTCCAGCGAGGGTGCTCAGCGCCTGAACACCAACCTGAACGATATCCAGCGATGGCTTGGCGTCGGGTTGGACAAGGCCGCCGCACTGGCCGGGATCTCCCGAGGGACGGTGTATGCCTGGCGGGCGCGCGGCAGCAGTCCCCGACCGGCGACAACGACAGCCGTGATGCGTATTCACGGCTTGGTCGCGGCTGCCGTCAAGGCGGTCGGTGACGAGCCGGCACGCCGCTGGTTCCACACTGGTGAGCACTCCCCGCTCGATGAAATGCTCCATGCGGAAGGCGACTCTGTACTCCTCGGTGCGGTGTCAGCGCGACTACGTCGAGAGCTGCTTCGCGTACCCGTTCCCCCGCCCAACCGGGAGCTCGCCGCAACGGTCGACGACATCGTCGAGTGAGGGCGATGTCGCCAACAGAAGCGGCCCCAAATGGAGACTTCGGCCAGTCCCACCCTTGGTCCGAGGACCTGAAGGAGCGCCTCGCCGCCTTCCGGCAGGGCCACATCATCGAGGGCATACCGGTTTTTTTCGGCAGTCTCGGCGCTAACCAACTCTGGAGCCAGCCACGGGAACGCCTCAGCGTGGTTGGACCCGACCTGACTATCGAGCCGGACGGCGTGCTGCACCACGCGATAGTGCTGACCCAGGGCTGCGACATCGCGTTGCCGAAGACCCCGTGGGTTACTCTCGCGCCCGTCTATGACGCCACCCAGCGGCTCAGCTCAGGGCAGCAGGCAAGCGCCAAGGGCGGCCAGACACATCACCTCGTCCACATCACCGCCGACTGGGCGTCGAACGGGTTCTGGGTAGCTGACCTTCGTCTCGAGATGCCGATTGAGAAGACCGCCCTGTTGGGGAGGCAACCGCTCGAGGCCTTCGCTGACGCGGCGGACTACTCGCGCTTCTCAACACGCTTGGCCGTCAACCGCCAACGGCCGGATGTGCCGAACGCTGTGCTGGAGAACGTGGTCGGCCCACTGTTCACCGCTGTTCGCGACCGGGTCGACGCCGGCCAACCTCCCCTTCCTTACGTACGTGAACTACGAATTCAGCTGGATGATCCGCTCACCCCGACCACTGTGGTGCTCTTTGTGGTGGCCAACGACGGCACCGCACCCAACATCGACGATTGGACGGAGGTTGTCGCCGCCATCTACCCCGGTGCCGAGGCAGCTGGGCTGACGCTTCTTGGGCCAGAGATGGTGACGTTGGACAGCATGACGACGCGGGACTACCTGACCAGCTCACCGATCGACGACGCGCCGACGTCGTAGCGCCTCGAGGCGAGCTGAGGGCGAGAGCTGTTCGCGCACCGGGTACTCGACCGGTTCGCGGTCATCGGGTGTCTGAATGCCAAAGGCCGCCCTGGTCTGACCCCGTCATCCGTCGACGAATCAGACAGGCCGCTTCGCGACGAGGGCATCACCCCGGTTTGGTTGATTATGGCTGCCGTAGTTTGGGGGGCAGGAACGTGCACGTGCAGGTGTGGTGGAGCGAGTTCGCCGACGCGGCTCGGGTCGCGTCGGCCGGCAGTTGGGCGCGCCCACGGCGAGTGGCCGTTCGAGGCGGCTTTCGCCCGCGGCGCGAATGAATGGACCAAGGTGGTTCGAGGAGATCGCCGGGGGCGGCCCGACAGCTTTTGAACGCCAGATGGCATCAGGCCGCGCCCTGACGGCACGATCTGGCGCCTTGAGGAAGCCTGCGGGTTCCGCCGCCGGACTGGGGTCCAGATGGATAGGCTCTAGCCACGGTTTAAGTCGGGTTCGATAACCGTTGCATGTTGGTCACGAGGTCGTCGGACGGATTACAGTTGGGGGCACTTATGGTCGCCGCGGAAAGCGTCTATCACGCCCTTTGGCTGCCGCTCCAGGAGATGCTGACCAGTAGTGAGTTTGAAGAATTGTTCTGGCTCGACCTCGTCCGCGGCGACGCTCGAATCAAACAAGCAGACATTTGCACCGGTCAGCAGGCATCTGGCAACCTGGCTATACGCGGAACCCCCTGGGAGAACTCACCATGACCGAACCTCCGATTGACGCTGTCGACGGCGGCGGAGACGACGATGCCGACCGGGAGGTTGTCGATCATGAGCGTGCCGAGCTACGGGAGTTCATCAAAGGGCTGAGCCCGGACGATATCAAGTCGGGCGGCTGGTTCACCAAACTCGTCGCTCAGGCCCTGAGGTCCTACACCGACAAGGTCAACTGGCAGTACTTTCAGGAGCGGTATGAGGGCGTACCCGCGGATGCCATCGTCGATCAGCGGATCAAGATGGCAGCTCGGTACGCCGCGCTCGAAGGTGGGCTCTCTGCCGGGGCCTACTCGGCAGCCATCATCGCCACCCTCGGGAGCCTCGGTGGTGCCTCGCCGGCGACTGTCCCGGCTGCCGTCGCAACCATGATGGTCGATGTCACGTTCATCACCCAGCTCCAGCTCCGCTTGGCCTACGATGTCGCAGTCCTTTATCGGGTCCCGCTCGACCTGTCCGACCCCGATGACATGTGGAAGCTCATTCGGGTGGCCTTCACGATCAAGAGCGGGGAAATGGTCCGGGAAGGCGTGATCAAGGCGGTCCCGGCCATCATGCGGCCGGTGATCAAGCGGTTCTACTCTGGAGCGGTACTGACCGCCGCGAAGGGGCTCCCCTTCGTCGGGAAGTTTCTCCTGCAGCGCACCGTCATCAAGATTGGTATCCCTGCGGTCGGCGTTCCCCTTGCGGTGGTGTTGAACCGGTATACGACGCTGCTAGCGGGCCGGCACGCGCAAGCCGTCTTCCGGAACGAGGCGCGGGTGATCGAACTCGCCGAGGGTCTGAGCAAGCGGAGTCAGCACCCGCAGTTGATGCTGTGGGTCGCGTGGCTCGTCATTATGGCGGACCATAAGATTGTCGACGATGAGGCGCTGTTGATTCGGCACCTGGTGAGGCTGGTCCGGGATCAGCATCAGGTGGTCGACAGACAGCTCGCTCACCTTGTTGATATCGACCCCGCCGAGGTTTGGCGGCGCATAGACGCCGAGCCAGGGGATCTGACCGACATCCTCGACGTGGCCAACCGGGTGGCCACTGTGGACGGTCCCGTCAACGCGCTCGAGAGAGCCGTCATCTCCGAGCTTCGAGGTCGCTGCCGCCGAGTCTGACGCCCTCAATGCAATGCACTACCTCCCTCAATGGCGACGATTTGACGCGTGAGTTGGTGTCTGCTGGCAGTCTTGCGGCTTGATTCAGAGGTTCGTGCATGTGCAACGAACCGAGCAGATGGGCCCTAGTTCGATACGGACTGTCTGCGCGCCGAGGGAGTAGATCCCCGGCAAGGTGGGGTCGGGTGCCATCTGGGTGCCACTGGGTTTGATTCAGGGTAGTTTTCAGGGCATGCGACGGATCTATCTGTGCAGCTCACGGATGGTGAGGAACTCCAGCGAACCCCAATGCGTCCGCCTGAAAAGTGGAAGGTCGCCGGTTCGATCCCGGCCCTGGCCACCGGCCTGAGTCTTCCCGACCTTCCTCGCCGCGGGTCTCGTCCTCACCGTGTGCCCACGTCCGGTCCCGCCGGCCGAAGTTGTTCAGGTCTAACGCTCAACGCTTCGTACAACTTCGGGGCATCAGAGGTCAATCCGATCCGCAGCACACGCACATACCGCTTCGACGCGGTCTCGAGGTGCGCGTCGATGCTGCGTGCGCCGAGGTGGTCTGTAGCGGCCGCCCGCTGTCCGGCGATCTGGCACCAGTCCGCCGATGACACGTCTCCGGCCCGCCTGGCCGTCGAACTCGCCAGCACCGCGGCCAACGCGCGTCGGGCTGCGCAGATCGTGTCAGCGGTCGGATGGCGGGGGGTGTGTGGCGACGGATCAGCTGAGACTGCGCAGTGTCCAGATCAAGGTCCTGTCCGGCTCAGATCGACGAGCCCGACTCAGGTCATGCCCCCAAAATGCCCCCAAGCCGCAGATGGCACCTGTTAATCGCAGTGATCAGCAGACGGTGAAACCGCAGCTCACAGCGGTTGTGCACGCATCCCCGCAGGTCTCGTACGTGGCCGGTTGTCGTTCGCATCGAAGAAGTCCGGGTTTCGATCTCGTGCTGCTCCACCAGGTTGAGTGGGTCCCGGTGGCTACGAGACCGACCTGTCAACGTTCGTGTTCGTGTCCCTGTTCCTGGACAGTCGAAAGTCCCCACCCGGTGCTGCTTCCAGGGGGCAGTCATAAACAAGGCGAGCCACCGGAGCTGGGGGCTTAGTCGGATCCGTTGTACTGGTAACAACGTCAAGGTAGCCGGCGACCTGATGCTCTTTCCCGGTGGCAGGAGCATTTCCACGAGTAGCAAAAGCGTTGGAGTCGCCCCCTCTGGCCGCGGAGGACATCGCAGACCACGCTGGAGCGCGACCGGCTGGCTCCGCTCTGACTCAACGCACTGACCCGGCCCCCATCAACGACAGGTACATCTTGGATGTAGTGGGCAACGTGCTGCGCAGATGTCTCTGCCATACCTTTGACCTGGGGGTTTGCTCCCGGCACCCTGTCAGAGTGAGCCACCGGTGATGCTCCGATCCGCTGTGCGGAAGACAGCGTCCGACCGGCCCATGTAGAAGGCGGAGGGTCCGACCCGGCCTCCCATCGACTACACGGAGCCCGATATGACCACTAGCACCGAGATCTATGGCCTGACGCTTGAGCAGGTCGACTACCTTGTCCGAACCTCACGTTTGGAGCAGGGTCTCGGAGAGACGCTGTCAATCGACCAGCTCGAACGCATCGCGATTGTCACACGTTCTCCAGACCGCGCTGCCAGCTGATCTGAAGTCTCGTAGCGTCATACCTGTTCACGCCGACGTGGCGGCGGGGAAGCAGGACGAGCTCCTGAATAGCTGCCCTGAGCACTGAACGCTGCTTATCCACGTGCCACTCGTCCCATTGGCTGCGTGCAGCGCTGAGTGACCGGGGTAGCGAACCCAAGAGCGAGGTCGGGGCGGTCGAACTGTAACGAACATCTAGGCGTCGGATCGCATCCTTGATTCGAGCGTTCTCCGTGTCGAATGTGTCATCATCGATGGCACCTGCGCCATATCGAGCAGCAGCGGACTTCCGTTCCGCGTCAAGCCCTGACCGTTGAGCGGCATAGGCATCGATTGACACGACAACCGGTTGCGCAAATCGCCGCGGGTTGCCTCCTTGGTAAATTGCGCTCAGGACTACGTCACGGATAAACGCATCAGACGGTTCGGCAGCGATCGACCGGCGACCGCACTTTCCCGTTCCTGGTATTTTGATACACTGATATTTGCGTCCGTCCCGCTGGTCTGAATGCGAGTTCATCGGCTTCATGCAGGAGCCGCAGATCATGATCCCGGTCAACAAATACCGTCCACCACGTTGCGTCCTGCGGGCTGGATCTCCGAGAATTTCGCGTAGCCGCGCCGTCTCTCCAGGAGTAATGATGCCATCCCAGATGCCGTCAGCGACGATCTGACCCAGGCCGTTCGATCGCTTCGGCGTTCCGGTCGGCGCGAACTGGGACGGCTTCGGTGTGTGTTCGCGCTGACCTGAGATTTTAGCGGACATCAGCATGACGCGCACGGTCGGCCCTCGCCAAGTTCCACCCTTGATGGTTGGGACTTTGCGCAGCTCCAGATCGAGCACAATGGACCGTATGCTCTCGCCGGCTATTACTCGATCGACCATTTCGCGGACAATCGGACCTTCGACATCGTTGATCGATCCGTCCGCGTTGTAGCCGAATGAGCGCATGGAGCCGTTCGGCTTGCCGGCTCGCGCGCGCGCCAACTTCTCTCGAACGACCCGCTCGCTGAGTCGCGAGGTCTCGCCTGCCGCCATCGAGGCGAGAACGCCGGCCACCATACGACCGTTTGCGGTAGCCATTTCTAAGTCGGGGCTTTGGCAACACAGGAGCGAGGTCCGGGTTCCGCCGAACAGCTCAATCACGTCTGCCCACTCGCCGAGTCTGCGAACAAACCGATCGCCCGCGTAGCAAACAACCGCGTCAAGTTCGTGACGCTCTACAGACTCGATCAGTGCCTCGAACTGCGGCCGTCGCTTGCCGGAGGTCGCACTGACATCGTTATCCACGTACGGCTCGTGCACTAGATCGAGGCCGTCTTTCGTGATCCGCTCCAGGCAGTCTTCGACCTGCCGCCCTACACCCAACGCGGTACCGTCGTCGGCAGATATACGGGCATAGATCGCGACTCGAAGCACAAAACTGAGCGTACCCCCTTACCGATGGTCTGCCTTGACCGACCAGGATTGCCGCGCCACCCGCTCCGACCGTGTTCTGGCGTCATCGCGGAGAAAGGACGACAGGGTGGTCAGGAGGCGGCCGAGATCGGTGCCGCCGACCTCTCTGGCCACCCGCATCGACTCGCAGACCCGATCACCGACGGGATC
>JAABUV010002396.1_pt1 | contig 25450 bp, 24 predicted proteins | sample 5559971 | NCBI WGS metagenome assembly JAABUV01 (sample SAMN10711881, study PRJNA513362) | rock metagenome | isolation source: Antarctica rocks | place: Antarctica: Victoria Land, Knobhead nord | collected 2015-12-19
AGTCGTCCTCCGTCATTCCCGTCAGCATGGCCGATTCCCTTGATACCGGTCGCCCATTGATTCGATGAAGTGCTGATTCGGGAACCCCCTACGTGATACTTTCCGCTATCCGTCCACACGGCCTAGTTCGCGCCTGTCCTGGCTTGGCTGAGAAGCAGGGTGCGCGTCGCATCCAGCACGGCTGCCACCGCGTGACGCCGATAGCCCCAGAGCGAGCCGGCCCCAGGCAATGCGACTGTCATGGTCGCGTTGGCTTCGAACAGCAAAACGTCTCCCCGGGTACCCAGGGCGAAATCGATGCCGCCGTAGTCGAGAGCAAGAGCTTCGGCGATCCGTCGCAGGGCTGCGACTGCCGCTGGTCCCAGTACACCGGCCATGTCGTTGAGAAAGGCTGCCTCCTCGGCCCTGTGCGCCGGTCTGTCCTGCATGTCGGCGGTGAAGTGGTGCACCTTCCAATGCGGCGAGATGGCGAGGTGGAGGGGAAGGATCACGCCGCCCACCAGCATGACGCGGTATTTTCGCCAGGCACCGTCGGCGCCACGCGCGTCGAGCGGCTCGATCAGCGTCAGGCGTGCGCCGGGAAGGGTGCACAGGGCTGCGTGCAGGCCGGCCATGCTGTCCAGGCGAACGAAGTTCTGGCCGGTGTGGAAGCCCGGGCTGCGCAGGAGCACCGGGAACTTGAAGCCGTCCGGCAAGCCTCGGGACAGGTCGGAGCGGGGCAGCGTCACGATTCGCGGCGTCGTGACACCTTCGAGGTGGCCCAGTGTCGCGTTCCCGGCTCGCGTCGTCGGCGTGATCCGGGCTGGAGGATTGATCACGGGTGCGTCGGTGCGGCCCAGCAGCTCCGCGGCGTTTTGCAGCGCAATCCCGCAGCGATCGGCGTCGCCGATGGCGTTGAACACGAGGTCATGGGCCGGCAGCGCCAGGTCGGGCGCGGCGTATTCCATGACGACGCTGTGCGTCAGGAAGGTGGTGTCATCGAGCAGGGCGGCGGTCGGGATGTTGCCGCCGCGCGCCGACACGAGCTGCAGCACGCTCACCGGGGCGCAGGGTCCGCGGAACGGCTTGGTGGTCAGCGCTCGCCCGGTGAACCCCAGGACGCGGTGGCGTTCGGCGGCAGCCTCGTCGACATCGTCGAGCAGGTATGACAGGCCCTGGTGTGCCTCTGGCTGTGCGGGATCGGCCCGAAGCGCCGCCTCGTAGTGGATACGGGCTGCCTCGGTGTCGCCGGTGGCGCGCAGCAGGTGCCCCAGGCTTGTCCGGACCGACGGATCATTCGGATGCGCCGCGACGGCCTGGGCCAGGGTGGTTCGCGCGGCCGTGGTGAAGCCGGTGGCCACGAGCAGGGCGCCGAGCCGGAGCAGGGCATCGCGGTGCCGCATGTCGGTGGCCAGCACGGCGAGGTAAGCCTGCTGCGCTTCGGACTGCCGCCCGAGCTGGTCGAGGCAGCAGGCGCGCTCGAAGCGGGCCACAAGGTCGTCCGGCGCACAGGCGAGGCGCTGTTCGGCGCGCTGCAGCCCCTGTTCGGCAGCGAGGTGCGAGGGCCAGGTTGAGTTCGCTGCCATCTGTTCGTGCTGGTCGGTCCGAGACATCTGGAGAGGCTCTTCTTGGCCAGGACGGCGCACTCGACATCTCCCCCCCTTGCTGCGTGGCCGCGGGGTTGGACAGCATCTCGCTGCTGCTGGACCGCGGATGCAGCCCGCCGTGTCGGCCACACGCCGGCGCTGCGGGTCACGGCCGCGGAGGCCAGGTCCTCAGGGCCAGCGCACCTCGGGCGGCAGGCTCATCAGGATCGCCTCCACGTTGCCGCCGGTCTTCAGGCCGAACAGGGTGCCGCGGTCGTGCAGCAGGTTGAACTCGACGTAGCGGCCACGCCGCACGAGCTGGTGGTCGCGGTCCGCCGCCGTCCAGGGCTGGGCCATCCGGCGGCGCACGATGGCGGCGTAGCCGTCGAGGAAGGCCTGGCCGACGTCGCGCACGAAGCTGAAATCGCCGTCGATGTCGGGATTGGCGAGCCGGTCGAAGAAGATGCCGCCCAGCCCGCGCGGCTCGTTGCGGTGAGGCAGGAAGAAGTAGCGGTCGCACCACTCCTTGAATCGGGGATAATAGTCGGGATCGTGGCGGTCGCAGGCGGCCTTCAGCGCGTCGTGGAAGGTGCGTCCGTCGGCCTGGGCCTGCTCGCTGTCCGGGCGCATTGGCGTGAGATCGCCGCCGCCGCCGAACCAGCCCTGGGTGGTGACCAGCAGGCGCGTGTTCATGTGGGCGGCAGGCACGTGCGGGTTGCGCGGGTGGGCGACGACGCTGATGCCCGAGGCCCAGAAACGCGGGTCCTGGTCGGCGCCGGGGATCTGGGTGCGGAACTCCTCGCTGAAGCGGCCCCACACGGTGGACACGTTGACGCCCACCTTCTCGAACACCCGGCCGTGCATGACGCTGATCACGCCGCCGCCACCAGGCTCGTCCTGCTCGGTCGGCCTTTGCCACGGCCTGCGCTTGAAGCGGCCCGATGGCACGGCGGCGCCGGGCGGTCCAGGCATGACCTCCTGCTCGTCCTCGATCGCCTCGAAGCTGGCGCAGAGCCGGTCGCGCAGGGTCTCGAACCAGAGTCGTGCCGGCTCCTGCCATGCCTGGTGTGACGCGGCCCCCACGAACGGGTCCCGCGTGCTCTGGACGGCCGAACGGGCAGGTTCGCTGCCTGAGGCATCGGTTCGTGCGGCTTCTGTGTCTGGGATCTGCGTGGGGGTGCTGGCGTCCTGCATAGCCTGATCCTAGACGGATCGGCGCCTCTCGCCAGCCCGTCGCCCGGACATCCTGCGGCCCGGGGGTGACGCCGACATCCGGCGACAGATTGGCGGACGTCGCGAGTTGCAGCCTCGCCGAGCCACCCTTAATGTGGAAACAATACGCGGGTGCCATGGTCCCGCCAGTCCTTTCGCGCCGCGGGAGGATTTCATCCGAGCGGCTGAAGGATTCCACGATGGCCGGGCTGCACAAGAGCGAATTCACCAATCCGGTGCTGAACTGGGTGGACACGCGTCTGCCCGTGTTCACGCTGCTGCAAAAAGAATACGGCACGTTTCCGACGCCGAAGAACTTCAACTATTTCTGGAATTTCGGCGCGCTGGCCGTGGTCAACCTGCTGATCATGATCTCGACCGGCGTGTTCCTGGCGATGAACTACACCGCCAACGTCAATTTGGCGTTCGACTCGGTCGAGCGCATCATGCGCGACGTGAACTACGGCTGGCTGATCCGCTACGTTCACATGAACGGCGCGTCGATGTTCTTCATCGTGATCTACATCCACATGTTCCGCGGGTTGTACTACGGTTCGTACAAGAAGCCGCGCGAGCTGCTATGGATGACCGGCGTGGTGCTGTTTCTGCTGCTGATGGCCACTGCGTTCATGGGTTACGTGTTGCCCTGGGGGCAGATGTCGTACTGGGGTGCGACCGTCATCACCAACCTGTTCTCGGCGATCCCGGTCGTGGGCAATTCCATCGTGACCTGGCTATGGGGCGGGTTCTCGGTCGACAACCCGACGCTGAACCGGTTCTTCTCGCTGCACTACCTGCTGCCGTTCGTGATCACCGGCGTGATCTTTTTGCATGTCTCGGCGCTGCATATCACCGGCTCGAACAACCCGCTCGGCATTGACGTGAAGGGGCCGCAGGATACCCTGCCGTTCCATCCCTACTACACTGCCAAGGACAGCGTCGGCGTCGCCTTATACCTGCTGGTGTTCGCGGTGCTGGTGTTCTTCGTGCCAAACTACCTTGGCCATCCGGACAACTACATCCAGGCCAACCCGCTGCAGACGCCATCCGAGATCGTGCCGGAATGGTACTTCCTGCCGTTCTACGCGATCCTGCGCTCCGTGCCGAACAAGCTCGGCGGCGTACTGTGCATGTTCGGCTCGATCGCGTTGCTGTTCGTGCTGCCCTGGCTGGACACCTCGCCAGTACGCAGCGCGCGGTTCCGCCCGATCTACCGTCAACTGATGATTCTGCTGGTGATTGCGATGTTCGCCCTAGGCTATGTTGGCGCGCATCGGCCGGAAGGCTGGAACGTCGTGATCGGCCGCGTGGCCACGACCTACTACTTCCTGCACTTCCTGGTGCTGCTGCCACTGCTGGGCAAGCTGGAGCGTCCGCTGCCGTTGCCGGAGAGCATCAGCCGTCCGGTGCTGGCAGGGCGGATGCCGCGCGGCGGCGGTCCTCTCCCGGGTGGCGCCACGGCCAAGCCGATGGAGAAGCAGTGATGCGTCGCGTGGCGGGCTTCCTGGTGAGTCCCACCGCCCTGGCATCGGGTTTGCTGGCGCTGGGCCTTACGGCAGCGCCCTTGACCGGCGCGCTGGCGCAGGAGGGCACGCCAGTGCCGCCGTCGCAGCATTGGGTGTTCGATGGGGCGTTCGGCACTTTCGACCGCGCGTCGCTCCAGCGTGGCTTCCAGGTCTACAAGGAAGTCTGCTCCAACTGCCATTCGATGAAGTTGATGTCGTATCGCAACCTGGAGGGCATCGGGCTTGACGCCGCCCAGGTGCGGGCGATCGCGGCCAGTGTCCAGGTTCCAGGTGGGACCGACGACAGCGGCGCCGCGGTGGAGCGCAACGCCCTGCCGTCCGACACCTTCCGTTCGCCATTTCCCAACGACAAGGCGGCGCGCGCGGCCAACAACGGAGCGCTACCGCCCGACCAGTCGGACCTGGAAAAGGCGCGCGAGGGCGGGCCGAACTACATCGCTGCTATTCTGACAGGGTACAAGGATGCGCCAGCGGGGGTAACGGTGCCCGATGGCTCGTACTATAACGAGTACTTTCCCGGTCATGCGATCCACATGCCGCCACCGCTGTCCGACGATCAGGTGACCTACGCCGATGGCACCAAGGCCAGCGTCGATCAGATGTCGCGCGACGTCACCTCGTTCCTGACCTATGCGTCGCATCCTGAGATGGAGCAGCGCAAGCGCCTGGGGGTGAAGATCGTGCTGTTCCTCGCCTTCATGACCGGTCTGACCTACGTCGTGAAGCGCAAGGTCTGGGCCGACGTGCACTAGGGCCTGACAAAGCGGGGTTGCAGGGGGCGGTTCGCGCAGGCGGTCCGCCCTTCTTGCTTGATGGGCTGAGGGAGCGGGACATGGACCAGGTCGATCCGGTCGTCGGCATCATCGGTGGCTCCGGGCTCTACGACATCGCCGGGCTGGAGCAGCCGACCTGGCGCCGGGTCGACACGCCCTGGGGCGAGGCGTCGGACGAGCTGCTGTTCGGGCGGCTGGACGGGGTGCGCTGCGTGTTCCTGCCCAGGCACGGGCGCGGGCACAGGATCTCGCCGAGCGGGCTGAACTACCGGGCCAACATTGACGCGATGAAGCGGGCCGGCTGCACCGACATCCTGTCGCTCTCGGCGGTGGGCTCGTTGCGGGAGGACCTGCCGCCCGGGCATTTCGTGATCGTGGATCAGTTCATCGACCGATCCTTCGCACGGGAGAAGAGCTTCTTCGGCACCGGTTGCGTCGCCCACGTGTCGGTGGCCGACCCGGTCTGCGCACGCCTGGGTGACGCGTTGCAGGCGAGCGCGGCTTCGCTCGATCTGCCGACCCGCCGTGGCGGCACGTACCTAGTGATGGAGGGGCCGCAATTCTCCACCCGGGCGGAGAGCACCCTGTACCAGTCGTGGGGGTGCAGCGTGATCGGCATGACCAACATGCCCGAGGCCAAGCTCGCCCGCGAGGCGGAGCTTTGCTATGCCACGGTGGCGATGGTCACCGACTATGATTGCTGGCACGAGGTGCACGACCACGTCACCGTTGATGCAGTGGTCAGGGTGCTGCTGGAGAACGCCGAGCGGGCCCGTGCGCTGGTGCGCAGCGTGATCCCGGCCCTGGGCGGACATCGCGGGCCATGCCACGCCGGCTGCGACCATGCGCTTGACCATGCGATCATCACGGCGCCGGCGGCGCGCGATCCGGCGGCTTTGGCCAGGCTGGACGCGGTGGCGGGACGGGTGCTGCGGTCCTGAACCTGTTGGTGCCTGTCGGCCGGCCGGGCGCAGGGTGACGAGGATCGTGGTTGTGGGCGGCGTCGTCGCGGGCCTTGCCTGTGCCACCCGGCTGGCGGCAGGCGGGAAGATGGTGACCCTGTTCGAGCGCAGCCACAGGGTGGGCGGTCGCGTTTCCACCCGGGTCGCCGGCGACCTGTCGTTCAACCACGGGGCGCAGTTCGCCTCGGCTCGGGACAGTGGCTTCGCGGCGCTGCTGGACGGGTTGCGCGACGAAGACGCCGCGGTGCCCTGGCCTGCGGCGGGAGCGGGGCGCTGGACCGGCGCGCCGTTCATGTCCGCGATCCCGGCCGCGATGGGACGTCGGGCCGCCGCGGTGGGGGTCGACATCGTGCTGCAGGCCACGGTGGCCGCGCTGGTGCCGGAGCCGGACGGCTGGCGTGTCGCGCTGGCCGGGGTCGCTGCGGGTGCTTCGGGTCTGCGCAATGCGGGCGAAGGCGCGGTTGCGGTGGTGCTTGCGGTGCCGGCGCCGGGGGCCGTGCGTCTGCTCCGGACGGTGGCGCCGCAGGTGGCGGCGAGGCTCGCCGACGTGACGATGGCGCCGTGCTGGACGCTGATGCTGGGGTTCGCGGGTCGTGTCGAAGCGCCGGACGTGCTGCGTCCCGGGACGGGGCCGGTGTCCTGGGCCTCGCGCGACAGCGCCAGGCCGGGTGCGCCGCCCATGGCAGGTCATGTCGGCGCAGCGGGTGCTCTGGGCGTGGCCGGCGACTCGGGCGTGCCGGGTTGCGTGGAGCGCTGGGTGGTGCAGGCGGGGCCGACGTGGTCGCGCGCCTGGCTGGAGCGGTCGGCCGACGAGGTCGGAGCTGAGTTGCTGCACGCCTTCGCGGGGCTGGTCGGGGGGCTCCCGGCGACGGTGCACGGCGCCGCCACGCTGTGGCGCGAGGCGAGGACCGAGCAGGCGCTGGGCGAGCCTTGCGTCTGGGACGTGACGAGCGGCCTTGGGCTGTGCGGCGACTGGTGCCTGGGTGCGCGCGTCGAGGCGGCCTGGGCGTCGGGCGACGCGCTGGCCGCTCGCATCCTGTCCGATCGTGCGGCGGCGGGGTCCTGATCCGGGCCTCCTGCATGGGCGGGGCCGGCTCTGCCGGGCTTGCCTGGTCGGCGGAGGGCGGTTGATCGCTTCGGGAACCTCTTGGCGATCCGACGTGGTCGGCTGGGAGCTTGTCTGAAAGTTGGCGGAGGCAGGGCATGGTCGTGCACAGGGATGGCGCCGCGGCGGGGGAGCAGGACCGCTACGACGGGTTTGCGGCGCGCTGGTGGGACCAGGATGGGCCGATGCGGGCGCTGCACGCGATGAACCCCCTGCGCGCCGCCTGGATCGTGGAGCGGGCGCGCGAGGCGGGGCTCGGCGTGGACGGCGAAGGAGTGCGCGGTCTGCGGGTGCTCGATGTCGGCTGTTCGGGCGGCCTGCTGAGCGAGGCGCTGGCTCGGGCGGGCGCTGCGGTCACGGGGGTGGACGTGTCGGCCGAGGCGGTGGCGGTGGCGCGACGCCATGCTGCGGGTTCCGGCCTGGCGATCGATTATCGCGCCGGCACGCTGCAGGGCGTGGTCGGCGAGCGGGAATTCGATGTCGTCTGCGCCCTGGAGGTCGTGGAGCATGTCGAAAGCCCCACGGATTTCCTCGCCGCCTGCGTCGAGCGGCTGCGTCCGGGCGGTCTGCTGTTCGTGTCGACGATCTCGCGCACGCCGGAGAGCCTGGTGCTGGCGAAGTTCGCGGCCGAGTATGTGGCACGGCTGCTGCCGGTGGGAACGCATCGCTGGTCGATGTTCCGCGATCCCGGCGAGATCGACGGCATCGTGCGGGCACTCGGGCTCAGGCGCCTTCGGCTCACCGGCATGGGGTATCTGCCGGGCGTGAACCGGGCCTGGTGGCGGGCGAACACGAGGGTCAACTGGATGGCGGCCTGGCGGCGGCCGGAGCGCGGTCCTGACGTCGCGTGATGCGACGGGCAGGGCGTGCAAGACCGAAGCAGGCAAGGCCAGAGGCTCTGCCTCTGGACTCCGCCAAAGGCAGGCCTTTGGAATCCACTTGCTTAAGAGATGAGTTTTCAAAGGCTTCGTGCTTGAAGGAGGGGGGTCTTTGGCGGGTCTGGGCAGAGCCCTGCCTTGTCTGCGGATGGTCCGGTGCCTGGTGCCGGTATCACGCCGATCTGGTGCCAACGGCGCAACGACTTGTTCCCGCCATGGTTGCAGGGTAAGCTCGCGGGGCAAACGGGAGAACGTCCTTGGGTCTGATCATCCTCATCATCCTCATCATCCTGCTGTTCGGCGGCGGGCTGGGGACCACATTCGGCGGCTGGGGCGGCGGCGCCTATGGCCATTACGGCTATGGCGGCGTGGGTCTGGGCACGATCCTGATCATCGTGCTGATCGTGCTGCTCGTGAGCGGCCGATTGTAGCCTGTGGGGACCCTGTGGAGACCGGGGCTGCCTTGCACGAGGCGGAGCGTCGGCCGGCCCGGATCTGCCCTGTGAGCCGTGGCGGAGGCGAACGTCTCCTGGAAACCGGGCGGTTCTGACCCGGTTCGCAAGGTGACGGTGCTGGTGCGCGTCGGCGAGGCGGACGGGGTCACGGTCGATCTGCGCTACGCCACCGCGGACAATCTGGCCGGGCAGCCGATCTATTCCCGTCCAGTGGCAATGCTTCATCCGCGAGCCGGCGCGTTGCTGGCCCGCGCGGTGCGGCGCGCGGCGTTGCTGGGCCTGCGGCTGCGGCTCTACGACGCGTTCCGGCCGATCGAGGCGCAGTGGGTGTTGTGGCATGCGCTGCCCGATCCGCGCTTCGTGGCCGATCCCCGCACGGGCGGCAGTCACGCGCGAGGCGCCGCGGTCGACCTGACGCTGGAGGACGCGCGGGGGGAACTGCCGATGGGCACCGCCTTCGACGCGATGGACGCTGCCGCGGCGCACGATGCATTCGGCCTGCCTGAAGAAGCGGCACGTAACAGGGCGTTGCTGCTTGGAGTGATGGTTGCCAGCGGGTGGGAGCCGTATCTGCCGGAATGGTGGCACTATCAGGTGCCGGGAAGCGCGGACTGGCCGGCGCTGTCGGCGGCCGACGTGCCGGACGGACCCATGCGGCCTGAACTGCCAGGGTCCAGAGCGTAGCAGCCCGGAGCGTCGCAATTCGGGCGGCAGTGGCGCGGACCGGCATTGCTGGAACCTGCACGCCGGAACGATCGGCCGAAGCCGTGCCGAAATTGGTCATGCCGCTGCGCCAGAGGATCGCGGCGCTCGCGCGCGCTGACCGGTGCGGGCTACTCGTCGTAGCTGACGAGGGTTTCCACGGGGACGTCGAGCCTGGCGCGGCCGGTGAGGAATGCCAGCTCGATCAGCACGCCGATCGCCGGCACCTCGGCACCCACCTGACGCAGCAGGCAGAGCCCCGCCGCCAGCGTGCCGCCGGTCGCCAGCAGATCGTCGAGCAGCACTACGCGCTGGCCCGGGCGCACGGCATCGGCCTGGATCTCCAGCCGGTCGGTGCCGTATTCGAGCGCATAGTCCAGGCCGACCAGGGGACCCGGCAGCTTGTCGCGCTTGCGCAGCATGGTGAAGCCGATGCCGAGCTTGGTCGCCAACGGGGCTGCCAGCAGGAAGCCGCGCGACTCGATGCCGGCCAGCAGGTCGGGCCGGTGGCCCTGGATGGCGCGCGCCATGCGGCCCATCGCCACCTGCCAGGCGTCCGCGTCGCGCAGCAGGGTGGAGATGTCGTAGAACAGGATGCCCGGCTTGGGGAAGTCCGGGACAGCCCGGATGTGGTCCTTGAGGTTCATTGGGGTTTCCATCCGGGGGCTGCGTGGGCACGGTGCCGCAGGCGGTGCCCTGGCACGGCGGAGTCCGGGGAGGTATAGCCCGGCCGCGCCATGCCGCAACCGGCAGCGCGGCGGCTGGTTCGTCTGGACACCGGAAAAGGTTCTGTCATGTCGCGCACGCTTGTGGCCTGTCTGCTGGGCGTGGCGTTCGTGATCGCCTGGCTGGTCGCCGCCGCCACCCTGGCGGACGTGGTGCGGCCGGCGGGCGGGGCGGCGCTGGCGGCCTTCTATGCGGTGTTCGGGGTGGCATGGGTGCTGCCGGTGTACAAGCTGATGCGCTGGGCGGTGCGCCCCGTCGCCGCGGCGGGCGGGCACGCCGGCGCCGGGGAGGACATCGGACCGAGGGGCTGAGACCGATTCCCCGAAGTGCTGGTCTGCCCCTAGGGCGCAGCAAGGCCGCAGGCAAGCAAGGCTGGGCTCTGCCCAGACCCGCAAAGGGCCGAGAGTTTTTGATCCCTTGCCTCATATTAACGGCCCTTGAGCGTGACCGGTCAGGCAAGCAAGGCCAGAGGCTCTGCCTCTGGACTCTGCCAAAGGCGAGCCTTTGGAATCCATTTGCTTAAGCAATGGGTTTCCAAGTGCTTCAGGCCTTTGGCGGGCCTGGGCAGAGCCCGGCCTTGCTTGCTGATAAGTCCCAGCCTTGCTTGCTGATGGGTCGATGTCAGGGGCTGTTGGCATTGGATATCGGATTCTCGGGGCTCGCCCTTGAGCGAAGTCCATAGGCGGAGCCTCTGGCCTTCCTGTCTGGGTCACCGACACGGGCGCGGCCTTCCGTCGTGGGGCAGGGCAGGGCATCCTGTGGCCATGGACATCCAGGCCGAGACCCGCTCCGACCCGCACGCTCCCGTCTTGCGCGCCATGGCGACCGCTGCGCGCGAGGCCGGCCGCACGCTGGCGCACCTGACGGGACCCGTGCGCGACGCCGCGCTGCTGCGGGTCGCCGACAGCCTGCGGGCGCACGCCCCGGCCATCCTGGACGCCAATGCCGGCGACCTCGCGCGTTTCGAGGGGAGCGCTGCGTTGCGCGACCGGCTGACGCTGACGCCGGCGCGGGTGGAGGCGATGGCGGCCGGCATGGAGCAGGTCGCGGCGCTGCCCGACCCGCTCGACCGCACGCTGGCGGCCTGGGCCAGGCCGAACGGCCTGCGGATGCGCCGGGTGGCGGCGCCGATCGGGGTGATCGGCATGATCTACGAGAGCCGGCCCAACGTGGGCGCGGACGCGGCGGCGCTGTGCCTGAAGTCGGGCAACACGGTGATCCTGCGCGGCGGCTCCGACAGCTTTGCCAGTGCGGGCGCGATCCAGGCGGCGGTGCAGGCCGGGCTGCGCGGGGCGGGCGTGCCGGAGGCGGCGGTGCAGCAGGCGCCCACCGCGGATCGCGGGTTCGTCGCGGCGATGCTGGCGGCGGCTGGGCAGATCGACCTGATCATCCCGCGCGGCGGGCGGGGGCTGGTGGAGCGGGTGCAGCGCGAGGCGAGGGTGCCGGTGCTCTCCCACGCTGAGGGGCTGTGCCACACCTTCGTGCACGCGGCGGCCGACCCGGAGATGGCGGTGCGCGTCGTGGCCGACGCCAAGATGCGCCGCACCGGCATCTGCGGCGCCACCGAGACGCTGCTGGTCGACGCACCCGTGGCGGCCTCGCTGCTGCCGCCGATCGTGGCGCGGCTGCGGGCGCTGGGGTGCGAGTTCCGCGCCGATGAGGGGGCGCGGGCGGTGCTGCCAGAGCTGGAGGCGGCAGGGCCGGACGATTTCGACACGGAGTGGCTCGACGCGGTGCTGTCGGTGGCGGTGGTGGATGGGGTGGACGGCGCTCTCGCCCACATCGCCCGGCACGGCAGCGAGCACACCGAGGCGATCATCACGCAGGACGAGGCGGCGGCGCGTCGATTTCTCGATGGCAGCGACAGCGCGGTGACGCTGTGGAACGCCTCGACGCAGTTCTGCGATGGCGGCGAGTTCGGCTTCGGCGCCGAGATCGGCATCGCCACGGGGCGGCTGCACGCGCGTGGTCCGGTCGGCGTCGAGCAGCTCACCACGTTCCGCTACCTGGTCGAGGGTGACGGGCAGGTGCGTGGCTAGGGGCGTCGGGCAGCGCGGCGTGCACGGGCAGGATCGCGGCCGGGACCGGTGTCCGGGGCGGCGGGCCGGGCCCGGCGTCGGATCGGACCGCCCTGTCCGTCGTCGTGATTGATGTCGCGTCACGGGCGCCGGATTGGGCTGCTGGGCGGGTCGTTCAACCCGGCGCATGAGGGACACCGCCATGTCGCCGAGTTGGCGCGGCGGCGGCTGCGGCTCGATCAGGTGTGGCTGATGGTCTCGCCCGGCAATCCGCTGAAGCCGCGGCATGGCATGGCGGCGTTCGCCGACCGGCTGGCCTCGGCGGCTTCGATCGCGGATGGCAGGCGGGTGGTCGCGACCGGCATCGAGCGCAGGCTCGGCACGTCGTACACCCTGGACACGCTGCGGATGCTGCGGCGGCGCTTTCCCGACACGCGCTTCGTCTGGCTGATGGGCGCCGACATCCTGGCCGAGCTACCGCGCTGGCGACGCTGGACCGAGCTGGTGCGCATCGTTCCGTTTGCGGTGCTGCCGCGGCCTACCTACACTCGGCGGGCGCTGGCGGGGCGCGCGGCGCGGCGGCTGCGGGCGTATCGCATCCCGGCGCGGGCGGCGGCGACGCTGGCGGATCTCACGCCGCCGGCCTGGGTGTTCCTGCCGGCGCGCGAGACCAGCTGTTCCGCCACCGCCCTACGCGGCGCGGGCCGGGTGGCGTGGGACGTTTGACTTGGGGCGAGAGCGGGCGTTTCTGCCGCAGATGCGCCCGCGCCTTGAGCGAGCTGTCACGGCGTCGTCGGGCGGGCCGCGAGCCGGGCTGGCGGATGCCGGCTGGTTGACTCCGGCCCTGACCGGGCATGCTTGGATCTGATCGGCCGGCCCGCATCGGCCGGCGCTGCACGGAGAACGACAATCGCTAGAAAGCCACCTGCCGAGTCCGCCAGCAAGGCCGCTCGCGGCGCCACGGGAGAGCCGGCCAAGCGCCGCTCGCCCAAGCCGCCCGCCGCGCTGTCGGAGGCGGCCAAGGCGCTCGGCACGCCGCGCAAGAAGGCCGCCGCCGCCGGACCGCGCCCGCAGGCCACCCCGCCCGAGCCGCGCGAGGCGCCGGTCGAGCCCTCGCAGCTCGACCGTGTGCAGGCGGTGATCGTGGAAAGCCTGGAGGCCGACAAGGGCGAGGGCATCGTCACCCTCGACCTTGCCGGGCGGGCCAGCTTCGCCGACCGCATGATCATCGCCACCGGCCTCGCCGACCGACAGATCTCGGCGATGGCGACGCACCTGGAGGAGTCGCTGCACAAGGCCGGGGTCAAGCGCGTGCTGATCGAGGGCGCGGGCGGCTCGGACTGGGTGCTGATCGACGCGGGCGACATCATCGTGCACCTGTTCAAGCCGGAGGCGCGGACGCTGTACGCGCTGGAGCGGATGTGGGGCGCGGAGCTGGACGAGGTCGACGCGGTTCAGCCCGAGCCGTCCGCCGAGCCCGCCTGAGCTGGCCGGCACCGGCGGGGCGACACGTCGGGGTGCGGGTCCTTGCGTCTGATCGCCGTCGGGCGGATGCGGGCCGGGCCGGAGGCGGAGCTGTTCGCGCGCTATGCGGTGCGGCTGCGGCCGGCGCTGGAGACGACGGAGCTGGCGGAGGCGCGGGGGTCGGCCGCGGAGGCGAAGCGGCGCGAGGGCGAGGCGATCCTCGCCGCGCTGCCGGCGCAGGCGCTGGCGGTGGCGCTCGATCCGGGGGGCGAGGCGGTGGACAGCGAGGGGCTGGCCGCGCGGCTCGATGGCTGGCTCGCGGGGCAGCGGCCGCTGTGCTTCGTGATCGGCGGCGCGGAGGGGCTGTCGGCCGCGGTGATGGCGCGGGCGGACCACGCGGTCTCGCTGGGGCGGCTGACCTGGCCGCACATGCTGGCGCGGGTGATGTTGGCGGAGCAGCTCTACCGGGCGCGGGCGATCGCGCAGGGGCATCCCTACCATCGGGCGGGGCGGCCGTAGGAAAGCAAGGTTGAGGCCCCGCCTCCAAGCATGGGCCTCAAACTCCGCTCAAGGCTCGCCTTGAGAATCCACTTGCTTCAGTAAACGGTTTCCAAAGGCCCTGGCCTTTGGCGGGTCTGGGCAGAGCCCGGCCCTGCTTGCTTTCCGTGCCGGACGGGAGACCAACGATGGCCGGGCTGCGCTTCCTCCACCTTGCCGACCTGCACCTCGACAGCCCGTTGCGTGGCCTGGAGGCGGAGGCGCCGGCGCTGCGCATCCGCGAGGCGTCGCGGCGGGCGCTGGCCAATGCGGTGCAGTACGCGCTCGACGAGTCGCTGCCGCTGGTGGTGATCGCGGGGGATCTGTTCGACGGCGACTGGAAGGACTGGCGGACCGGGCATTTCCTGGTGGGGCAGATCGCGCGCCTGACGCGGGCGGGGGTCCGGGTGGTGGCGATCAGCGGCAACCACGACGCGGACAGCGTGGTGTCGCGCAGGGTGCGCTGGGAGGCGCCGGCGACGCTGCTGCGCAGCGACCGGGCGGAGACCGTGGGCTTTCCCGAGATCGGGGTGGCGGTGCACGGGCAGAGCTTTCGCGCGCGCGAGATTCTGGAGAACCTGGCGGCGTCCTACCCGCGGCGGGTGGAGGGGATGTTCAACATCGGGCTGCTGCACACCGCGGCGACGGGGCGCGACGGGCACGCCAACTATGCCCCGTGTTCGGTCGAGCAGCTGGCGGCGCATGGCTACGAGTACTGGGCGCTGGGGCACGTGCACACGCGCGAGGTGCTGCATCCTGATCCGCCGATCGTGTTTCCGGGCAATCTGCAGGGGCGGCACGTCAACGAGCCGGGCGAGCGCGGCGGCACGCTGGTGAGCGTGCGGGACGGGCGGGTGGCGCTGCGGCACGTGGCGTTCGACGTGGTGCGCTGGGAGCGGCTTGTGGTGGACGTCGCGGCGGCAAGTGAGGTGGGCGACGCGATGGCGCTGGTGCGGGCCGCGGTGGGCGAGGCGGTGGAGCGCGCGGACGGGCGGCTGCTGGCGCTGCGGGTGGTGCTGAGCGGGGCGAGCATCGTGCATGCGGCGCTGGCGGGGGCTGCCGCGGACACGCGCGAGATGGTGCGGGCGGAGCTGCTCGCGGCGGCGGGCGAGGAGGCGTGGCTGGAGGGGGTGCAGGTCGAGACCTCGCCGCGGCTGGCACGCGAGGCGATGCGGGCGCGCACCGACGCGTTCGGGGCGCTGGTGCGCAGCATCGAGGCGGTGGAGGGGGCGACGCTGGCGGGCGGGCTGCGGGCGTATGCGGCGGACATGCTCGGCAAGGCGGCGGGGCTGGGCGAGGCGGTGGGCGAGGGGCATCCGGCGGTGCGGCTGGCGGCGGGCGAGGTGCCGGAGGACCTGCTGCGCCGCGCGCGCGACCTGCTGCTGGCGCGGCTGGCCGAAGGAGAGGGCTCGTGCGCTTCGCCTCGCTGACCCTGGAGCGGTACGGCAACTTCGAGCGCCAGGCGATCCGGCTCGATCCCCGGCCTGGGCGGCTGAACCTGTTGCTGGCGCCGAACGGGGCGGGCAAGTCGGTGCTGCGCCGCGCGTTCACCGACCTGATGTTCGGCATCGGCGGGCAGTCGCCGATGGGGTTCCGCTTCGGCTACCCCGGCATAAGGCTGGCCGCCGAGCTGCTCGATGCGGACGGGCGCACGGTGCGGCTGGTGCGGCGCAAGGGCCAGGGCGGCACGCTGCTCGACGGCGAGGGGCGCGACGGGACGGCGCTGCTGGCGGGGCTGCTCGGCGGCACGGATGCGCGTCGGCTGCAGCAGATGTTCTCGCTGGACACGGAGCGGCTGCGCGCCGGGGGACGGGAGCTGCTGGAAACCGGGGGCGACCTGGCGGAGGCGCTGCTGTCGGCGGGGTCCGGGCTGCGGCGTGCGCGCGAGCTGGAGCGGGGGTTCGTCGCGGGGCGCGACGCGCTGGCGCCGGGGCGCAGGTCGGCGGCGAGGCCGTTCTACCGCGGGCTGGACGCGCTCGTGGAGGCGCGCAAGGCGGGGCGGGCGGAGACCCTGACGACCGAGGCCTGGGAGGAGCGGCAGCGCGGGCTGGCCGGGGCGGCGGACGCGCTCGGGCGGGCGGAGGCGGAGGTGGCGGCGCTGGGGGCCGTGCTGGCACGGCTCGCGCGCATCCGGCTGACGCGGCCGCTGCTGCGCCAGCACGAGCAGGCCCGGGAGTGGCTGGCGGCGCACGGCGACGCGCCGGTGCTGGCGGAGGCGCTGGCGGGGGAGCTGGCGGCGGCGCGCGAGGCGGTGTCGCGGGCGGAGGACCGGCTGCGCGGCCTCGAGGCGCCGCTGGAGCGCCACGCGGAGGCGCTGGCGCAGATCGCGCCGGACACGGGGCTGCTGGGCCAGGCGGCGGCGATCGACGCGCTGCTGCGCGAGGCGGCGACGGTGCAGCAGATCCAGGGCGACCTGCCCGCGCAGGCCGGCGAGCTGGCGGCGGCGGAGCGCCGGGTGGCGGCGCTGCGCGAGGATCTCGGAACGGGGGGTGCGGGCGACATGCCGTTGCCGGGCCGGCCGCTGCTGGCGGAGGCACAGGCGCTGCTGGACCGCTATGCGGCGCTGGCGGCGCGGCTGGCGGAGCTTCCCGAGACGCTGTCCGGCCTGGCGGCGGAGCGCGATGCGCTGGATGCGAGGCTGGCGGCGCTGCCGCAGGTGGAGGAGCTGGGAGCGGTCGAGGCGCTGGTGCGCGAGGTGCGCGAGGCCGGCGATCCGGTGCGCAGCCTGGCCGCAGCGACGGCCTCGGCGGTGGCGCGCCGGCTGGAGGTTGCGCTCGCCCTGGCGCTGGTGCCGGGCTGGGGCGGGGAGCTGGCCGCACTGGCGTCGCTCGGTCCGGAGCTGCCGGCCAGCTACGACCGCCGCCACGGCCTGCTGGTGGAATGCGGGCGCTCGCTCGATCTGGCGGTGCGCGAGGCCGTGGCGGCGAGGGAGGCACGGGACGCGATCGGCGCGGAGATCGATCGGCTGGTCGCGGGCGAGGCGCCGGTGGAGGCGGACGCGCTCGCGGCGGCGCGAGACCACCGCGACCGCGGCTGGGACATTGTGGCGCGGATCGCCTTTGCCCCGCCGGGTACCGGGGATGCCGGCGTCGGCGAGGCGGCGCGGGCCTGGGCCGGGGAAGCGTCGCTGCCGGTGGCGTATGTGCGCGCGGTGCAGGGAGCGGACCAGCTGGCGGATCGCCGGGTGCGGGAGGCGGCGCAGCTCGATCGTCTGGTGCAGGCGAGGCTCAGGCTGGGGCGGGCGGAGCAGGCGGCGCTGGGCGCGGAAGCGGCGGGGGACGCGGCCCGGGTGCAGGTGGAGGCGGCGCTGTCGGGCTGGCGCGAGGCGGTGGCGCCGCTGCGGCTCGGCGAGGCGGGCACCGCCTCCGAGGTGCGCGAGGTGCTGCGGCTGCGCGAGGCGGTGCTGGGTGCGGCGGCGGCTGCGGCAGAGGCGGAGGCGGCGGAGGCGGCGCTGGCGGCGCTGCACGCGGGGTGGGCCGCCCGTCTGGCGGCGTTGCTGGGGAACAACGCGGTGTCGCTCGCGGTGCTGCTGGCGGCGGCGGAGCAGGCGGTCGCGGCGGCGCGCGAGGCGGCGACCCTGCGCGCCGGACTGTGCGGGCGGCTGGACCACGTGACCCGGCAGATCGCACACGACGCGGCGCGTCTGGCGGCGGAGCGCGAGCGGCAGGCGGAATGGGAGGCGGAGTGGCGCCGCTGCCTCGCGGCGCTGGGACGACCGGCGGGCGAGATGCCGGCTTCGTTCGCCGTGGTGCTCGACCTGTTCCGTGAGCTGCGCACCACGCTGGAGGCGGCCGAGGAGAGGCGCGAGCGGGTGGTGGGCATGGAGCATCGCTGCGCCGTGTTCTCGGAACGGGCGCTGGCGCTGTCGCGGCTGGGGCCGCCTGGCCTGGGGGAGCTGCCGCTGGTGGAGGTGGCGGAGCGTCTGGCGGCGGGACTGGCGGGTGCGCGGGCGGCGGAGGCGCGGCTGGGACAGATCCGGCAGGTGCGCGACCAGGCGCTGGAGGATCATCGCACCGCGGCGGATGCGCTGGCGCTGGCACGGGTGGCGCTGGGACGCGCGGTGTCGCTGGCGGGCGGGGACACGGTGGAGGGGGCGGAGGCGCTGCTGCGCGCGGCGGGCGAGCGGCGTCGGCACGAGGCGGCGCGCGACGAGGCCGAGACGCGGCTGCTGGAGGCCGGGGCGGGGCAGGCGCTCGACGTGCTGCGGCGCGAGGCGGACGCGGTGGGGCCGGACGAGCTGGCGCCCGAGCTGGAGGCGGCGGCGGCGCGTCAGGCGCTGGCGATCAGCGCGCAGAGCCGGGCGGCGGCGGAGCGCCAGCAGCGTGCGGACGAGATGGAGCGGGTGCTGAACGCGGAGGGCGCGTCGCGCGCCGCGGCGGCGGCGGCGTCCGCCGCGGCGCTGCTGGCGCGGTCGCTGGACGAGGCGCTGGTGCAGCATGCGGCGGCGCTGCTGCTGCGCGAGGGGCTCGACGCGGTGGAGGAGGGCGGCGACGGCGCGCTTGCCGGGCGCATCGGGGCGGTGTTCCGCGCGGTGACCGGGGGCGCCTATGACGGGGTGCGGGTGGTGGCGGGCGACGGGCGGCCGGCGCGGCTGGTGGCGTGCGAGCGCGGCTCCGAGGAGGTGCGCGAGATCGAGGAGCTGTCGGAGGGCACGCGCGACCAGCTCTTCCTCGCGCTGCGTCTGGCGGCGATCGAGGCGGAGGTGGCGGCCGGGCCGTCGCCGCCGTTCCTGGTGGACGACGTCCTGCAGAGCTTCGACGACCGGCGGGCGGTGGCGGCAATGCGGGCGCTGCTGACGCTCGGCGAGGGAACGCAGGTGATCGTGCTGACGCACCACCGGCACCTGCTCGACCTAGTGGGCGAGCTGCCTGCAGGGGCGGTGCATGTGTGCGGGTTCGAGGCCGCGCAGGAGGATGCGGCGGTGGCGGGAATGCGGGGCGGGTGATGCCGACGCAGCGGCGTTCGAGTGCGGCGGGAAGGAAGGCCAGAGGCTCTGCCTCTGGACTCCGCCAAAGGCAAGCCTTTGGAATCCACTTGCTTAAGGGAGGGGTTTCCAAAGGCCCCTGGCCTTTGGCGGGTCCGGGCAGAGCCCGGCCTTGCTTCCTGACAGGTTGATGTTCGGGGGCGTTCGGGAGGCAATCGTGTCGGGAGTTACGGAGGCAGGGGATCGGGATGCGGTGGTCGAGGCGTGTCGCACGCTGGCCGCTTCGGGGCTGAATCGGGGGACATCGGGCAATGTCAGCCTGCGGCGGGGCGATGTCGTGCTGGTGTCGCCGTCGGGAGTGATGCCGGAGCGGCTGCGGGCCGAGGACATCGCGGCGATGCCGATCGAGGGCGGCGGGGCGTGGTCGGGGCCGCTGCGGCCGTCGACGGAGTGGCAGTTCCATCTGGATATCCTCAGGGCGAGGCCGGAGATGGCGGCGGTCGTGCATTGCCATCCGACGTACGCGACGGCGCTGTCGATCGCGCGGCGGGCGATCCCGGCGTGCCACTACATGATCGCGACGTTCGGGGGCTCGGACGTGCGGTGCGCGCCATACGCGCTGTTCGGGTCGGCGGCGCTGTCGGCGCATGCGGTGGCGGCGCTGGCGGGGCGCAACGCCTGCCTGCTGGCGAACCACGGCACGATCGTGTGTGCGCCGAGCCTGGAGCGGGCGCTGTGGCTGGCGGTGGAGCTGGAGACGCTGGCGGCGCAGTACTGGCACAGCCTGACGCTGGGGCCGGTGCTGCTGAGCGAGGCGGAGGTCGCGGAGGCGGTCGAGGCGTTCCGCGGCTACGGAGTGCAGGCGGCACGTCCGGCGTGACCGCCGGTATCGTGCCGGGCGTGGCGGATGGTGCCACGCGGTGCGTGACGGGCGGTGTCGCGCGCGGCGTTGCGCGGCGTTTTGCTGGGCCGGGCGGTTGTCCTGCCGGGCAGGACACCCGGTCACGCGCGGCGAGACAAAACAGGCCCTGCAGGGGGTGCGTGTCCTGCCGCGCGTGACAGGCCGGGCGGTTGGTGTCGATCTCGGAACGTCGGGGGTGCGGGTGGCGCTGCTGGACGGGGCGGGCGAGGCGGTCGCGGTGGCGGGGTGCGCGCTGCCGCCGGGCGGGCTGGAGCAGCCGATGCTGTGGTGGGTGGGCGTCGAGGCGGCGTTCGCGGCGCTGCGGGGGCGGGCGGACCTGTCCGGGATCGGCGCGATCGCGGTGGATGGCACGTCCGGGACGGTGCTGCTGGCGGACCGGGACGGGGTGCCTGTCGGGCGGGCCAGCCCGTATGACGCGGTGGCGGGGGATGCGGCGGTGCTGGCGCGGATCGCGGGGATCGCGGGAAGGGACAGCCCGGCGCGCGGGGTAGGGTCGCCGTTGGCGCGGCTGCTGGAGCGGGGGCCGGTTGGCGCGGGCGTCCGGCTGCTGCACCAGGCGGACTGGGTGGCCGGGCGGCTGTGCGGGCGCTTCGACGTCACCGACGAGAACAACGCGCTGAAGAGCGGGTACGATCCGGTGGCGCGGGCGTGGCCGGAGTGGGTGCGGGGGCTATGGCGCGAGGCGGGAGGCGTGCTGCCGGAGGTGGTCGAGCCGGGGGCTGCGATCGGCACGGTGCTGCCGGAGGTGGCGGCGGGGCTCGGGCTGCCGCAGGGCGTCGTGGTGGCGGCGGGGACGACGGATGGCTGCGCGGCGTTCCTGGCGACGGGGGCGGAGGAGGTGGGCGACGCGGTCACGTCGCTGGGGTCGACGCTGACGCTGAAGCAGCTCGCGACGGGGCCGGTGTTCTCGGTGCGGCACGGAGTTTACAGCCACAGGCTGGGGGAGCGCTGCCTGGTGGGCGGAGCGTCGAACAGCGGCGGGCGTGCGCTGGCGGCGTGGTTCGGGCCGGCGGCGCTGGAGCGGCTCAGCGCGGGGATCGACGGCGGGGTGGCGAGCGCGTTGGACTACTATCCGCTGCACGGGCGCGGGGAGCGGTTTCCGGAGGCTGATCCCGGGCGGGAGTCGCGGGTCGGGCCGCGGCCCGACGACGACGTGGCGTTCCTGCACGGGTTGCTGGAGGGAGTCGCGCGAGTGGAGGCGGAAGGGTATCGGCGGCTGCGGGTGCTGGGCGGGCCGGCGCTGCGCTCGGTGCGCAGCGTAGGCGGCGGCGCGGGCAACCCGGCCTGGACGGCGATCCGCGCCAGGGTGCTGGGTGTGGCGATGCCGCCGTCCCGGTCGGATCAGGCGGCAGTGGGCGTGGGGCGGCTGGCGCTGCGAGCCGTGGCGGGCTGACCAGGGAGGTCTTCGGGTGCGGCGCCGCGGGGGCGCTACTCCAGGCCGTGGTCGTGCAGATAGCTGTGGAAGGCGCCACGGTCCTGGTCGTTGTCGGCGCAGGCGGTGAGCCCGGCGCACAGCAGCGCGGCGAGGAGCAGCAGGGTGCGGGTGGCCATGGATCGATCCTATAGAGCTGGATGAGGCGGTCGCGGTGTGAACCGCTGCGTGGGCCGCAGGTTCGCCGGCGCGCCGGAGGATGCACTCGCGCTTGGCCAAATGCCCCATCCCGACGTAGCGTCCGCTCCACGCTCGGCCTGACGCGCCCGCTGGTGGTTGCGGAGCCGGGCTTTCCTGACCCTGCGATCCGGAATCGACGATGCTGCGGGATTGCTGCGGCCGTGCGGCCGGGCGCGGGTGCGTGCGGCGCTGTTCGCGCCGTTCTCGATCGTCTTGTCCGGGCCGGCCTCGCGCCGCCCGGGACCTGTCCCCACCGGCGCAGCCCGCGCCGGTGGCATTGCCCGTTGCGGGCCGAGGAGCGAGTGCATGTCCGAGACACCGACCACCCAGACGCTGTCCACCCAGACGGCCGCCATGGCGCTGCAGAACCTCCCCGCCCTGATCGGGCTCGTGGCCGGCAACCGCCTGGTCACGGTGAACGCCACCATCCAGGCGGCGCTCACCAGCGCGCAGGGCGACGCCACCGGGGAGATCGTGCGGCTCAAGGCGGCATTCGACGCCTTCGAGGCCGACAACCCGATGGTGGCGGCGGCGCTCGACGCGGCGCGGCGGTCCAGCGTCGCGCTGGGGCTGCAGTTCCCGGAAGAGGACCAGGTGTTCGCGCAGGTGAAGGCCGCGGCAGTGGACCTGATCGGGGCGCTGCTGGCACAGCCGGAGAAGTGAGGCTGATGCCGCTGGCGTAGGAAGCAAGGCTGGGCTCTCCCTCCGCTGCCCATTCCATGGCCCAAGCGGACCGTTGGAACCTTCGGGCGGCTGCGCCCAAGCCCGCCAAAGGCCCGAGGCCTCTGGAAGCCACTTTCTTAAGTTAATGGATTCCAAAGGCTTGCCTTTGGCGGAGTTTGAGGCAGAGCCTCAACCTTGCTTGCCTGCTTCGCCCGGGGTGGCGCGATGTCTTGGTCGGAGTAAGAGGATTCGAACCTCCGGCCCCTGCGTCCCGAACACAGTGCTCTACCAGGCTGAGCTATACTCCGACCGTGGCGCGGCTATAGCGGCTGGCTCGGCCTGGGGCAAGCGGCTTGCGGCGGGGCTACATGCGCTCGATGCGGTCCGGCGCGGGGGCGGTGCCGGCGTCGAGGCGGCGCAGGACGGAGGCGACATCGGGCAGGACCTCGAACAGGGTGCCGCGGGGTTCGTCGGCGAAGCCGTCGCGCACGGCGGCGGCGAAGGCGGCGAGCAGGCCCTGCGCCCAGCCGCCGACGTCGCAGATCAGCACCGGCTTGTCGTGCAGGCGGAGCTGGCGCCAGGTGACGATCTCCACGGTCTCATCGAGGGTACCGAGGCCGCCGGGCAAGGTGACGAAGGCGTCGGCGAGGCTGAACATGCGCTGCTTGCGGGTGTGCATGCTGTCGGTGATGGTGAGGTCGTGGACGTGCTCGTGCGCGGCCTCGCTGCGGGTGAGGAACTCGGGGATCACGCCGCTGACGTCGCCGCCGCCGGCGAGCACGGCGTCGGCGACCACGCCCATCAGGCCGATGCGGCCGCCGCCGTAGACCAGGCGCATGCCGCGTTCCGCCAGGCCGGTGCCGAGGGCGGCGGCGGCGCGGGCCATGGCGGGGTCGTGGCCGTGGCGCGAGCCGCAGAACACGGCGACCGAGCGGATCGGGGAGGCGGGCGGCATGGCGGGCTCCAACTGTGTCGGGATTCGGTGACCGCGCAGGCGGCGCGCGCAGGACATGGCAAGACAGATCGGTGAGCGGGCGTTTTTTGTGGCGGGCACGGCGGGTGGATGCAACCGTCCCTGCGGTCAGGCCAGGGGTGATGCACGTGACGGGTTGGCGACAGGGCGGACGACACCGTTGCGGCGGCTGGCGCGGGGTCGTGGCGGGCGGCGAGGTCGCGTGAGCGTGGACCTGCGCGATCCGGAACTGTCGGCGGCAGCGGTGCGCGCCGCGCTGGGGCTCGCGGCGCACCCGGAGGGCGGGCACTACCGCGAGACCTGGCGGGATCAGCCGGAAGGGGGTGGGCGTGGCATGGGGACCGCGATCCTGTTCGTGCTGGCGGAGGGAGAGCGCAGCCGGTGGCACCGGGTGGACGCGGCGGAGCTGTGGCTGTGGCAGGCGGGGGCGCCGCTGGCGCTGGGGATCAGCGAGGACGGGGTGGCGGCGCGGGAACTGCGGCTCGGGCCGGACCTAGGGGCGGGGGAGTTGCTGCAGGGGGTCGTGCCGGTGATGGCGTGGCAGGACGCGCGGAGCCTGGGGGTGTGGACGCTGGTGAGCTGCGTGGTGGCGCCGGCGTTCCGGTACGAGGGGTTCGAGATGGCGCCGGAGGGATGGGTGCCGGGGAGGTGAGGCGGCGGGCGGGGTGTGCTCCGATCGTCAGGCTGGGCCGAAGTGTCGCGAGGGTCCCGGCGGTTGCGGCTCCGGGGGTTGCGAAGAGGGCTGCCCCAGGAGTGCCTGGCGAAAAATGATGGCCCGCTTTGTTGTTAGTATTTGTGACGTTGTGGGAAGGGTCGAGGGGTGAGCTGGGAGGACCAAGGGCGGCAGGATCATGGATAGTTCGGGCATGGGACGAGCCCGGCGGGGCCTGGGTCCGGGTCCGATGGGCGAGGGTTCGGGCGTGAGGCGGTGGCGGATCGGATGAGGGCGGTGGCGCATGGGGCGCTCGGCGCGTTGCCGGCGTCGCTGCGGGTGGGGGCAGGCGCACAGCTCGATGCGGGGACGCTGTCGCGGCTGGAGGTGGCGCTGACGGCGTGGGGCCTTGGGACGGGGCTGGCTCCGTCGGAGTTTGCGGAGCGGTTCCTGGGGCGGGCGGCGGATGATCCGATCGTGGCCGCGTTGCAGCGCGTGGGCTGGGATGCCAACACGGCTACCCGTGACGCGGGGCGGGGACGCGCGACAGGGACGTCGGCGCAGACGATGCAGAGCGTGAGCCCTGATCGGGGCCGCCCATCGTGGCGGAGGCGCAGGCCCGTGCGGACGGGGTGGGCGACGCCGCGGGCCAGCGGCTTGATCTGGCGCGCAGCCTGGTGCGAACCGGGGGGCATGGAACCGCGGCCGACGCGGAGGTGGTGGCGCAGCACCTGGCGGCGAAGATGTCGCTGTCGGAGTTGCAGAGGATACGATCTCTTGGCATCCATGTGACGGTTGCCCGCGAGTCCATAGCGGATTATCTGACCAAATATAGGGATGCTCAGCCTCGCGGATATAGTACATCCTCGACATTTAGCATTGTTCCTGCCGCAACTGACTCAGAAAGTGGCTTCAAAGAAGTAGTGATTGCTATGCACACAGGGTCATACGGTGAGCGTGAACTTCCTGGCGTCGCGCAAACTTCTTCCATAGACGCGGTAATACACGAAATAGTTCACGCTCTCAATCATCAAGAAGGTAGCTCAGCGGGGTTAGTCTCCGACACCGTTGCATTTAGGCGAGCTTATGATCAAGATGCGGGCAAAGGTCCACTTGCCGAACCTTACTATCATCAGCTAGACGCCGCAGAAGGGCGAGACGAAGCCTTTGCAGAAAGCCATGCACAATATGTGAGTGATCCGAATAAAATGAAATTACAATACCCAAACCTATACGCGTATTGGCAGCTTTATCTTGGACATGACCGATGATCCCAACCGCACAACCGCCCGTAACAGAGATTAAAATCTCTGAGCATGCAAAGAAGTGGATTGGTGACGCCACGATGGAGCAGGATGGTACAATCCGGGTGCGGATACGAATAGAATATCATGGAACCGTTGGCGAGGCACTTACTCGATATAAGCCCGGAGATCGCAAATACGGTAAAGTACATGCTTGTTTTCCAGATTTGAGACCAGGTATCTTTGTCCCGATCTATGACAGCTGGAACGAATGAGAGTCATTGTCCCGAAGATGATTTATGATCCCGACTTTGCAACCACTCGTTACTGAAATCAAGATGACCAAGCTGGAAAAACAGCAGATTGGCTCTGCTTCGATGGAGTAGGACGGCATCGTCGCTCTGCTCCAACGACTAGGGCGTGTCGTCATTTAGGGGATTCCGGCGCGGGTCGAACTTTGGTTCATAGGGTGTCAGCCAGGATGGAGCTGACGGATGCGACGCTACGGCCTTCGTGACGATCAATGGGAGCGTATTT
>JAABUV010002401.1_pt1 | contig 25416 bp, 24 predicted proteins | sample 5559971 | NCBI WGS metagenome assembly JAABUV01 (sample SAMN10711881, study PRJNA513362) | rock metagenome | isolation source: Antarctica rocks | place: Antarctica: Victoria Land, Knobhead nord | collected 2015-12-19
GCCGGACCTGCTCGGTCAGTTGCCCGCCCTCCTCGTAGCCGACATAGCCGGGCGGTGCGCCGACCAGCCGGGCGACGGTGTGCTTCTCGCCGTATTCCGACATGTCGATCCGCACCATCGCCTCCTCGGTGCCGAAGAGGAATTCGGCGAGGGCGCGGGCGGTCTCGGTCTTGCCGACGCCGCTGGGACCGAGGAAGAGGAACGAGCCGATCGGGCGTTTGAGATCGCGGAAACCGGCGCGGGCACGGCGGTAGGCGCGACTGATCGCCGCGAGCGCCTCATCCTGGCCGATCACCCGCCCGTGCAACTCCTCCTCCATCCGCGCCAGCCGTTCGCGCTCCGGGCCGACCATCTGGCCGACCGGCACGCCGCTCATCGCGCCGATCGCCGCCGCGAGGTCGCCCGTATCCACGGTCGGGTCGGGCGCGATCCCGGCGGTGCGGAGCTCGGGCGCGCTGGCCCCCGCGAGCTGCACCAGCACGCAGGCGCGCTCGATCGCGGCCAGGGCGGTGGTGGGGAGCGCGCCGGGGAGGTATTGCCTGGCGAGCGCCGAGGCGGTGCCGAGCGCGTCGGGCGTGAAGGTGAGGTTGTACTCGCGCTCGAAGGTGGGGCGGTGTAACTCCAGGATCGGCACCGTCTCCGCCACGGAAGGCGGCTCGAAGCGGAGCGGCACGGTGGTGTCGGCGATCGTGCTATCCCCTTCGAGCCACTTGTTGAAGCCCTGATTCGAGGCGGTGCCGATCAGGCGGAGGCGACGGTCGCCGAGCGCGAGGCGGATCGCCAGCCCCGCTTCGGCGTAGCCGGGGAAGGCGCTGCCGCCGAAGAAGAGCGGCAGATCGGGGATCAGCAGGATGCCACCATCGGCCACACGCAGCGCCAGCTCGATGTTCGCCTCGGGGTTGCCGAGCATGGCGGCGGGTTGCAGCGCCCAGATGCCGCTGCCGAGCCCCTGCGGCAACTGCCCGCGCGCGCCGAGCTGGGCGAGCGCGGAGACGAGCGAGCGCCGCCCGGCACCCGGCTCGCCGATGACGATCGCGCTGTTGCGGCGCCGCTGGAGGAGGATGTTGACCAGCTCGCGCAGCGGTGCGGCGCGCTCGGTCACGCGGGGCCAGGTGCTGGTCCGCGCCGCCGCGACGAGATCGGCGACGATCGTGCTGTTCCCTTCGCCGACGGCGTTGATCTTGCCGCCGTTGATCTGGACCAGGGCTTCGTCGATCTGCTGCGGCGTGACGTTGAAGCGCTTGAGGATCGTGTTGGCCGGGCCGTCCACCACGGCCAGCGCCGCCAGGAGATGATCGGTGCCGACCCAGGCGAGGCGGTAGCCATCGGCGATGATCCGCGCGCGGTCGAGGATCAGGGCGAGGTTCGCGGCGAGCGGGACGTTGCGGCCACCATCGGCCTCGAACGCGAGATCGCTCGGCGGCGCGATGCTCGGCAGCGCGAGATAGCTTTCTACCGCGCCGCGCAGGGCGAAGATGTCGACGCCGAAGTGCAGCAGGATCTTGTTGGCGTTGCCATCGCCCTGATTGAGCAGCGCCAGCAGGAGCGCCTCGCTGCCGAGCGCGCGCGTGTTGTAGCGCCGCGCGATCGCCACGGCCATGTTCAACGCGCGGATCGCGGAGACCGAGAAGGTGTGCAGATCGAGGACTTCCGGGCTGTGCGGCTGCATATGGCGTTTTCTCACTGACGAATGACGAATAAGTACGAAGGACGAACGACGAACTGGATGATGCCCTTGCTGACGGATGGCGCAGCTGATGGCAAACGAACACCCAGGCCGCTCGGCAACGGTCGCATCATCTACGCGCGCCGGCGTGGGATGGTGGCAGGGGCGCGGCAGTTACCCCGGTAGTATATCAGCGCCGGTCTGTCGATTCCCGCTCTGTGCGCTCGTACTGGCGCACAGAGCGCGGATCGATGCGGCGCTGGTGGACGGTGATCAGCGGGTCGAAGCCGAGCCGTTCCCAGGCCAGGTGCGCGCTGCGATTCGCCGGGAGATAGGTGACGAAGAGGCCGACCCCGCCGCGCGCCACCGTCTCGGCGAGGAGCGTCGCGACGAGCGCGCGCAGGACACCGCGCCCGCGTGCCTCCGGCTCGACGTAGCCGCTATCGATGAAGGCGCAAGGGGTGGGGGTGGCCGAGGGCATCCAGAACGGGAGGGTGTCGATGAAGAATGCGCTGAGTCCGCCGAGGATGCGCCCATCGGCCTCCGCCAGGAAGATCAGCGACCCCGGATCGGCGAGATTCGCGGCCACATCGCGCCGCCGCGCCTCGTCGCGTCCCGGCGGGGCGAAGGTGAAGATCGGAGCCTGATGATGGTGGTGGGCCTCGGCAAGGTTGAGGTGGGTCGCCACCGCCAGGTCGGCGACGGTCGCGCGGCGTACTTGCACCCCCGCCAGTGCGGGCCGTGCCGCCACGCCTGGCAGATAGGCGTAGCGATCGTGCCGCGCGAAGCCGAGATCGAGCCAGAAATCGGTCAGATCGTCCCCCGCCGCGATCGCGAGGAGTTGCGCGCCCGTGCCGCGAGCGAGACCCCGGGTGGCGAGGGCGGCGTAGAGCGCATCGAGCGCCGCGCCATCGGCGGGATCGGCGAGCGCCCATTCCTCGGGGCCGATGTTGAGGAAGTGATCGGGGGCATAGGCGCGATAGCCGGATGTGTGCGGTAGGCGTATCTCGGAGCCCAGGAGGAAGGCGACGGGGCGTGTGCCGCGTCGGGCCAGGAAAATGGGCGTGTCCGCATCCGTGCGATCGAGCCGCGCGCGCAGGGCCGCCGCGACCGTGACGCGACGCTCGCCGAGGGTCCGTCGCCAGGGCGCGGACTCGTTGGCGGCATTGCGCCGACGATGCGCCTCCCAGATGGCGAGCAGGGCGGGCAGATCGTCCGGCGTCGGTGTGGTGAGGTGCAGGTCGTTGGCGCTCACCACGGCCCGAAGGCGTGCGGCAATAGCTCGTCGAGGCCCATCGTCAGGGTGTCGCCGCGCAGGTTCGCGCAGATGATCGTGCAGCCCGGTCCGAACTCGGCCAGCACCTGCCGACAGGCACCGCAAGGGGTCGGTGGATCGGCGCTCTCCGCGACGACGGCGATGGCGACGATCTGTGGCCCTGCGTGGGGTGCGCCGAGCTGGCCCGCCGCGTGGGCGGCGAAGATCGCCGTGCGCTCGGCGCAGTTCGTCAGCCCGTAGGAGACGTTCTCCACGTTGCAACCGCCGACGATCGCGCCACCCGAGGTGAGCAGCGCCGCGCCGACAGGGAAGTGCGAATAGGGTGCGTAGGCCCGCTGTCGCGCCGCGTGGGCGGCGGACAGCAAGGCCGCCCGCTCGGTGTCCGTCGGTATCCGTGCCGCGCCGTCGGTGTGCTGTGACTCAGTCACGGTCGTTTCCTCTCCGCATGGCCCGCTCGTTCCGCGCCAGTATCGGCCCGTGGCGCGGACGACGCAAGGCGTGTGCCGGACACGCGCGGGGCTGCGGCGCGCGGGGCTGCATGGATAGCGCGAGGGTGCTTTCGACCGTTGCGGAGCGGTATCGCACCGCCCCCGCAAAATTCGTCGCGCACAGGGCTGGACAAATGCGTGAAAGTTGCTATACTTTTCCAGCGCAGCGAGGAAACCCTCGCGAACGCACGGGCCGCTAGCTCAATTGGCAGAGCAGCTGACTCTTAATCAGCGGGTTCACAGTTCAAGTCTGTGGCGGCTCACTAACTAAAAACCGCATCAGAATGCGGGAAACGAGAGGGCCATCCTTTGTAGGGTGGTCCTCTTCCATATCTGGTGTAGACAACAATGTAGACAAACCTCAACTTTACGGTGTTGGGACTGCGAGAGGTGGACGATGAACGGCCAAACCGATAATGGTAATGCAATACGTGGCAAACGCCTCCACCCCGACATTGGGAAGCGTATTATTAAGCATTTCCAAGCCGGAAACTTTGAGGAGGCGTCATTCAACGCATTTAAGGTGGTGGATGAACGGCTGCGCCAGATTACGGGGCATCAAGGCGGCGAGCCGATGGAAGTGATCAAAGAAGCATTCCATCCTGTCACTGGACTGCTCCGGGATCAGAGCGCGGGAGCGGGCGAACGAGAGGGAATGCATCAGCTTATCCGTGGGGCGTTTCTGGCCTATCGGAATGCAATGGGCCATCGCTTTGTCGATCCCAATGAGGACGAGGCATTCGACATCATCGTTCTCGCCAATCGTATTTATCTGATTGCGGAAGAGGCGAATCAGCGACGACTAACGGCTACTGCAACCGTTCAAGCTCCAGTTATCAAATATGGCCGCGAGGACTATTCTCAGCCAGCCATCTTTCAACTAGATATAGACAATGATGGAGAGATTGAGACTATTGTTCCTTCACATGATGTAGACAGGCTATTTCATGTCTTCAAGGGAGGTACAGGAAACTCTCGTCCATTAGCTGTGGGGCCAATTAACGGAGCTGTTGGCGGACTTATTGATAGTATGGTATTAGCTGACGTAGACGGCGATGGTCTCAATGAGCTGGTGTGCGCTGTCGGCTTTGATACCAGTACCGGCTTGATGGTTTTCAAGTATGTTGCAGGGCGCTACGAAGCATTGCACACACCCAAATCTCGCAATGATGAGAATGTGACTCCGCTGTTTATCGACGCGCAGTTGACCGACTATGACAATGACGGAAGACTAGAAGTTGTTAGCGAGCCGTGGGATGGCGTGCCGGATGATTTGATGCCAGAAGGGCGGGCACCTGAAGACCCAGGTCTGCCAGATTGGGGCAGAGTACGCTACGTATGGAAATGGGATCGCGCCAGGAGTTTGTTCGAGCTAGTAGAGCGCAAGCTACTTTATATCGGAGGGCGGTAGGCACAAACCTACCGCCCTCCCGGATTGCGTCGTTGGCGCGTGAGCTGTCCCTATCTAAATCGCTTCTGGGAAAAGCGTGTCCATCCAGGCCGTCGCCTCGCGCTGTGCTTCTGGTAGCACATGGGCATAAGTGTTCATCGTCAAGCTGATCTGCGAGTGCCCCAAAATTTCCATGACCACGCGCGGGTGTACGCCCTGGGCGACCAGGAGACTTGCCGCCGTGTGCCGGAGATCGTGGAAGCGAATGTTCGGCAAGCTCGCCGCCTGTAGCACGCTCTTAAAGTGCCGTGTCAGGTTACGTGGCTCGATCGCTGTGCCAACCGTGGACGGGAAGACGAGTCCGTGATCCTTCCAGGCGGGTCCGGCGGCTAACCGTTCCTCTAGCTGGCGCATCCGGTGGAGTTTCAGCACGGCGAGTAGCACCGTCGGAAGGGGGAGGGTTCGGCGGCTCTGATGGGTCTTCGGCACTACCAGTTCCTTACTCCCCTTGCGGCGCTGTAAGGCGACGGCCACGCGCAACGTCCCCGCGTCCAGGTCCACATCCTCCCACCGCAACCCTAACGCCTCTCCAAGTCGCAAACCGAGCGACAGCGCCACGCGGTATAACCCTTCCAATCGGTGTCCCTGCACCGCGTTCAAGAGCGCGCGGCCTTGTTCCGGGTTCAGCGGCGCGATCTGATGGCGTTCCGCTTTCGGGGGGTCTACCAACGTGGCGACGTTGCGCGGCACCTGGCCCCACTTCACCGCCTGATTCAGCGCCTTTCGCAGGATCGCCCGCGTGTACGTCACGGTGCGCGGGGAGAGGCCCGTACCGTCCTTGCCGCCGTGCTTCCCCAGGTCGTTCATCATCGCTTGGACGTGTTGCGGTTCCAGTTTCGCCAGTTGATACCGTCCGAGTGCGGGAACAAGATAGAGTCGGGTGACTTGCGCGTAGCTGTCGTAGGTGCGCGGTCGCGTGTTCTGCTTCACCACGGTTTCTAGCCAGTTGTCGAGGAAATGCGCGACGGTCTGGCGCTCCACCGCGACGGGCAAGCCTTGTTGCTGATCGCGCAGGACGACTTTCAACTTCTCCGCGACTTCTTTGCGTGTCGTGCCATAGATGACCTTCTGTTTCCGCTTGCCGTTCACATACCCCAGGTTCACGGAACAGCACCATCGCCCGTCGCTCTCGCGCTGATAGATGCTTCCCTCGCCGTGTCCGCGTCGTTTGCCCATATCCTTACTGTCCTCCTTGAGTTTCAGTGAGCGCTGATCAGCGGCTCCGAGGCATCGATGCACTCTGACCAGCCAACGAGTCGGTCGTGGGTGCATCGATGCCTCGAGTGGGTGTGGCGCAGTGCCTGGAGTACTTATGATGTCTGTACTCCTGATGTGCGAATTGCCGGGGCTGGATGAGGGGCATAGCCGCCCTGGGTGGCCTCGCACGCCGCGACGAATTCTTCCAGGGCACGGCGGGGGATGCGCCGGGTGCGACCGATGGTGATCGACGGTAAGATCTCGCTCGCCAGCAGCTCGTAGACATAAGACTGGCTCAGGCCGAGCGCCCGTGCCGTCTCCTTCGGGGTCAACAATAGCGGTTCCATGTGGGCCTCCTCGCAAACTATGCGGCAACGCGGCGTTACAAGGGGATGGGCGGGGGCGCGGTGGGCGCGGGGCCTGTCAGCAGGTCGCCCCAGCCGCTCGGGTCGGTCAGCGGGCTGTCGGCCTCGAAGCGTTGCTGTACGGCGGTCGGCGGTGTCTCGCCGGTGAGGCGGGGGAGATCATCCCAGAGCGCGGCCAGGGTGAACGACGCGCCGAGCGGGTCGGGGAGTCCTTCGTCGCGCAGCTCTTCGGTCAGCATGGTGAGCAAGCGATTGATCATAGTGGTCCCCCCTCTGGCATTGCGGCCGGTCCACTGTACGCGGCGTGAATCGTCGGAGCGGCGGGCGGGTCGCGCGTCGGGCGGATCAGGCCGCGCGCTGTGAGCATCTGGGTCAATATGGCGAAGAAATAGGCTCCTTTCGCCTCGATGCGCCGTCCGGGTGGCTGCTTGCCCTGGTAATGCCGTGTCAGCGCCCGCGCGTCGTAGAGGAGTTGGATGAACTCGGTGGTCGGTACGCCGGCGGCCCGCCAGAGGTTGGTGGCGCGGGTGAGGTTGGCGCGCTCGTGATCGGCGTCGCCGAGTTCGCGGCTGAAGTCGGCGATCGTTCGGCGCAGCGCCTCGCGTTCCCGTTCATCATCATTGTGAGTGGACCCTTCGAAAGGATCGATCGGTCCTGTTTCTTGTTTTTCTGTTTGTTGTTCGACTGTTTCTTGTGGGTACTGTTGCGGTACCACGGGTGGTGCTGTGGCGGCATCACCGGGTAGTGCCGTGGCGGTACGGCGTGGTGCCGCAGCGGCACCGGGTGGTACTGTGGCGGTTCCACCTTCTGACTCTGACCGTTGCACGGCGACCTTCCGCTCGGAAATGCCGCGTGAGGCCGTTGCGGAAGGGAATGGGGCGCGATCGCGTGGGTCATCGGCGTCTCGCGAAGCCTCGCCCGCGAACCACAGGACGTAGAAGGTGACGGCGGCATCGCCCTCGGGTGTCTGCCCCTGCACGCGGCGGATCAGGCCACGCTCCTCCAGGTTTTTCAACGCCTTGGAGAGGTTCGTCCGGTTGCTCACCCCGCAGCCCCGATCCAGCACCCGCCCGTCGCGGGTGGTGATCCCATCGGTGAATTGCCGGTAGCTGATCGTGTCGCCGCCGCGCTTGTCGAAGCCGAAGGTGCGCCGCACGATGTAGAGCAGCACGCGCAACTCGGCGTGGCCGAGCACCGCAAGCCATTCGTCGAAGATCTCGTCGGGGACCGGGGTGGTGGTGGGGCGTTGTAGGGGCATATTGGTGCTCCCCAGACACTACTGTTGTTGCAGTGCCCGTACCTAGCCACTCCATGCGTCGTAATTCGCATGAGCCACAGTGGTCCATGCTCTACAGATCTCTTCTTACTATGAAATTGTATTGCAATATATATTCTTAAACAAGAATATAGTAGCGATATGAGGTAATACTGCTATCGCCACATCGCCATCGCGAAGTTGAGAAGGAATCGACTTTTGTCGAGACTCCTCAAGAGATTCTGTCACAGTAATGCGATCCAGCGTCTCAACCAGGACCCGCAGAACGTGGTTCGTGTAATATGCGGTTTCGGCCATTATTTAGAACCAAAGATCAGGGCGTCAAGCCATGAAGCGGGGCGGGTGATTCGCATAACATCCCCTACAGTGCCACTTCGTCCTCTTCATCGAAGAGCGCCCTTCCCGGCGTGTCTCAGGACGCTCACCTCCGCCGCAGACCGCATGTGACGGCTGGTTTGTGAAGTACGTACTGGCCAGCTTCGCGTGCGGTGCTGAGAGATGGCGTTACGGGAGAGGTGCACGTCATCCGCGACATTGGGCGATGCCGCGAAGTGGCACTGTAGGGCCTATTCTGCGAACCACGGCCCGCTTGGCGTCAGGCTTTCTGGTTCCAAATAACTCCTCTGAGCTCGCGATCTGCGAACGTCATGTGGCGAGGCAGTACCCATTAACGGGCCTGATAACGGCCCAGGGCGTTGCCGGGCCGACGACTACAGCCAGCTGTGCTGGCCGTTTGGAATATCCGTTCGGGTCGAGCGTCACTTTGAGTGGGTGAATGGCAGCGATACACTCCTACAGCGCGACACCAGTGAGTATCGCGCTGTCGCTGCTTGTTCTCGAGGAGGAGCCCCGATGCTCATTCGCCTGTTCCGTCGCTGTGCCCAACTCGGGCGAGCCGTTACTCGCGCCCTCCAGCACCGCCTGGCTGTCGCGACGCAACCCGCCGAACAGGGCGTCATGATTGGTGCCCTCGCCGACCTCGTGCGCGGTCGGCCCGCCCTCGTCGCCGAGAACGCGTTGCTGCGCCAGCAGCTCCTCATCCTGCGGCGCAGCGCCAAGCGCCCGCGCTGCACCCCGACCGATCGGGCGCTCTTGGTGCTGCTCGCTGGTCGCATCCGGGCCTGGCAGCAAGCCCTGCTGATCGTCCAGCCCGACACGCTCCTGCGCTGGCATCGCGATCTGTTCCGTCGGCACTGGCGGCAAAAGTCGCGAGCGGTACAGCAAGCACGCCGCGCCAAGGTTCCGGCCGAGACGATCGCGCTGATCCGGGAGCTGGCCGCCGCGAATCGGCTGTGGGGTGCCGAGCGCATCCGGGGGGAGCTGCTCAAGGTCGGTATCCGCGTCGCCAAGACCACGGTCCAGCGGCATATGCGCGGCGCCCGCCCGCCGCACCGCGCCGGGCAGTCCTGGGCGACGTTCCTGCGCAACCACGCCGCGGAGGCCTGGGCCTGCGACTTCCTCCCGGTCACCGACCTCCTGTTCCGCCCGCGCCACGCCTTCTTCGTCATCGCGCACGGCTCGCGCCGGGTGGTTCACGTCGGGGTCACGCACCACCCGACGGATGCCTGGGTCGCCCAGCAGCTGCGCGAGGCCACGCCGTTCGGGGAGCGGCCGCGCTACTCGTCCGCGATCGCGATTGCAAGTATGGCCCAGCCTTCGCCCGCGGCGCGGCGGCGAGCGGCATCACGGCGCTGCGGACCGCGTACCGCGCCCCCCGGCAAAACGCCACCTGCGAGCGGTTCCTCGGCAGCGTCCGGCGGGAGTGCCTGGACCACGTCGTGGTGCTGGGGGAGGCCCACCTGCGGCGCGTGCTCCGGGAGTACGTGGCCTACTTCAACCAGGATCGGCCGCATCAAGGGATCGGGCAGCACACCCCTGGCGACGCGGCGGCATCCCCGGCGCATGCGGGAGGTGTGGGCAACGTGCGGGCCTTCCCGGTGCTCGGTGGCCTCCACCACGCATATCGGCGGACCGCGTAGTGCCGACGGACAGACGAAGCGGCCAGGACAGCCATCACGATAGGGTAGCCCCAAAGGGCTAAAAGCCCAGCAGATAGACCGTTGAAAACTTAACAATTGTTTTACACAATACGGCACTCGCCCTAACCGTTCCTTAACCTACTATTAACAATCGTTTACTAGAGTGGCTGTAACAGCCTGGCGTTAGTACGCAGTGTACGGTCGGATCAAGGATTATGAACGCACATCACTGGATCCTCCCAGTTAAGCCAAAAGGCAGGCAACGGCCGTTGGTCGGCCTAAGGCTGAGCGCGAGTCCCGTCGCTGCTTCTCACCGAATAGCCACCCTGGCTCCGCTCCACAATGAGCGGGGCTCCCATTCGCACGCCAACACAGCAATTCGCCACCAGATAGCGAGGGGGTGACCATGCGAATCGCGATCGTCACGGAGACTTTTCTTCCCAAAATGGACGGCATCGTCCGGATGCTAACTGAATTCCTGGATTATCTCCAGCTGCTCGGACATGAGGCGCTGATCCTCACACCTGGTGCCGGGACCGATACCTATGCCGGGTTTCGGGTAGAACGCTTCCGTGGACTCCGCTGGCACCTTTACCCTGGCCTGACCGTCGCAGGTCCAACTCCCCGGCTATTGCGGATTCTTCACCGCTGGCAACCCGATCTCCTGCACCTCGCGGGTCCGGCCCTGCTCGGGGCGCAGGGAGCACTGGCGGCCCGACTGCTGGGTATCCCCGCAGTGGCGCACTACCAGACCAATCTGGCGACGTATGCCGGATGTCACGGCTTAAAGCCGCTGCAACCGCTCGCCTGGCGCTATCTGCGAACGATCCACGGGCTGGCGGAGCGCACCTATTGCCCGACCCCGACCGTTCGCCGCCAACTGCATGAGCGCGGCTTCCGTGATCTGGCGCTCTGTGCGCGCGGCGTCGATACGGTCGGCTTCGGGCCACAGTATCGCGACCCCGCCCTGCGCGCGCGCATCCTCGGACCCGACGCCGACCCGGCGACGCCGATCGTCGCCTATGTCGGTCGCCTCTCGTCGGAGAAGAACCTGGAGGCCTTGCTGACGATCGCGGCGGCGCGCCCCGAGCTCCCCCTGCTCATCGTCGGCGACGGCCCCGGGCGCCCGCAACTGATGGCCGCGCTCGCGGGGCACCGCGCCTACTTCACCGGCGAGTTGCGCGGGGTCGCCCTCGCCGCCGCCTATGCCTCGGCTGATCTGTTGCTCTGCCCCTCCCTCACCGAGACGTTCTGTCAGGTCGTGCAGGAGGGGATGGCCTCCGGACTGCCCACGATCGGGTTCCGCGCGGGTGGTGTGCAGGATGTCATCCGCGATGGCGAGACGGGACTACTCTGCCCGACCGGCGATGAACGAGCCTGGGTCGCGGCGATCACGGCCCTGACTGACAGCGTAGCGCTCCGCCACGCCTATGCCCGCCGCGCGCGGGAACTGGCCGAAGGGCGCACCTGGGCCGCCCTATTCGAGCACTTACTCGATGAATACCAGGAGATCGCCGCCGCACAGCGACCAGTGCAACCGCATCTACGGGCGCTCGCCACTCGCGGAGCGCCACTCGCGGAGCGCCGCTAACGGCTCGGTGCATGGTGTCGCAACCGGCATCGCATCGATATCGGGAGGATCGCATGGGCAAGGCCGATACCCCCGCGCACGCCACTTTCAGGAGCCGGGCCGATCTCCACATGCACACCACCTGCTCCGATGGCGCGGCGACCGTCCCCGAGGTCCTGGCGGCGGTGGCACGCGCGGGCGACTTGGCCGTGATCGCGATCACCGATCACGACACGATCGCCGGGGCGGAGTTGGCGCGCCAACTCGTCACCCAGCGCGGGTACCGATTCGAGGTGATCGTGGGGGCGGAGATCACCTCCCGCGAAGGACACATCGTCGGACTCTTCCTGCAAGGACCGATCGCGCCCGGCCAGGGCGCGGCGGCGACGGTCGCGGCGATCCACGCGCAAGGCGGGCTCGCGTTCGCCCCGCACCCCTTCTTCAGGGATCGCCCGCGCCGACAACGCCGTGCGATGGATGCGCTCGGTACGCTGACCGCCCGACTCCCTTTCGATGCGATCGAGGTTGACAACAGCACCCCGTTCCTGGAATGGTCAAATCTGCGCGCTCGCCGCTTCGCCCAGCGCCACAGCTTATCGATGCTCGGCGCTTCCGATGCGCACATCCTCGAAGCGATCGGCAAGAGCTATACCACCTTTTCCGGCAGGACCAGCGCCGATCTCCGTCGCGCGATCGAACACGGCGAAACCACTGTTGGGACAAAGCACTATACGCCGCGTGAGCTCGCCGCTTATTTTCACTTCTGGTGTGGCTATGGGCACGGCAAACGAACGCGCGATGACGACCGCACAACCCGGTTCCCGACAGCCGGTGCGACGAGACGAGTGAAGCCGGGCCACAACCGATCAGCAACGTCCCGGCAGCGGGCAGGGTAGGGCAACCCGCTTTCTGGGCGGGGCGAGCATCCGGCAACCGGGCTGGAGCGACGATCGCTGCGCGTACTCGCAGGGTCCCCGCTGTGGCTCACCATCGGCAGAAGCCCCGCGCTACCCGACTATACCGGGCCATCGCCACGCTCAGGGTATAGGTGAACGCTTTCTCTCCGCGCCGTCTCCGCTCCGGGTGCTCTCAGATCCGGCACATCCCATTCATTGGCCCGAATCGATCCTTGATTGAGCGCGCCTGTGGCAAGGCCTTCCGCGCACATTCGCCCCGCGCATCTTGCTGTTGGTGGGACAGGCACGCGGACAGCACCTGACCCCCGCCCGCCCGAAGGACGATGCCCGCGCGGAGACGCGCAGCTCTGGCGCATGCTGATACGGAATCCGTCTGTATTGTTGCGATATGGATTCGCCCTGTTACTCATGCGTGGCAGCGCCATAACGCAAGCGAGCAACAGGATTCCGTATGAGTAGCGTGGACGGCGTGATCGCACTGACCGAAGCAGGACGGGAGTTGACGATGCGGCGAGTTCCGATCCTGCGCGAGTGCTCGAAGTCGATCATCCCCATAGCTCCTACCGTGCGGCCTATCCGAGCGCCCACTCCTACACGTCGAACATGGGCAGCGACGCCCGTACAAGAATCTGTCCCACCTCGTCCGCTCGTTTCGCCAACTCGCGCACTCCGAAACCTCCCTGAGCATCGCCGATAATCCAGCTGACCCCGCCCTTGTAGCGGAGCTTCGCGCCGTCGCTACAGATGCGCGCAGCTACCCCTACCGCCGTTTCATCCCCGCCGCGATGATGCGAATCCTCTTCAGTGGTATCCAACCCTGCCATCCTTACCAAACCGATCGCAACATTCGCCGTTCGGGGAGTGCTATCCTCGTACACTCCGTCGCCGTTCCTATCTCGGGCCAGCCCCCTGGGCGCTGTCGGAAGTGCCACGGCGATGGATGCGGCAAGCGCTCGCACCTACATCGGCAACCGGGGATCATCAACATTGCAAGACAGGGTAACGTGGGCGCTCAATACCCCCGCGAGGCGTCGAAGCTTCGCGCCGAAATGTCCTCAGAACAGACTACGCAGCGCATGTCGCTGATCACTTAATTTGGCTCTCCCGACCTTTTGCTGCGGCAGTAGCCCATGTCCCCACTGGCGGCAGATTCGGGCAGCAAGACGGAGGCCTGGACAGGGGAATCGGTCGCTACATGCACCGCCCTCCCCACCGAGCACCTCGGCCCAGCAAAAGGTCGGGAGAGCCTTAATTTGACCAATGCCCTGATCGCCACGTTTGTCCATCCAGCATGACCAAGAGATCGAGGTTTTTGATTATTGGAACCAGGATTTTTGGGCATGTTGTTGTCCAGGTAAGCCTGGTCAAACGAGGCGATCATAGAGGCGTCTTGGTGGACAAATTAAGTGATCAGCGACAGCAAGTCCGTGACCGGATGTACCGTGCGCCCACGCCGCGTGAGCGCGAGCGCTGGCACGCCCTCTGGCTCCTGGCGCAGGGCTGGTCGGCCAACAAGGTGGCGGACCTCTTGGAGCGCGATGCCCATACCGTCGGTGGCTGGTTGGTGGCCTTCGAGCGCGACGGCCCGGCCGCCCTCGCCTTCGAGCAGACCGGGGAGCCCCCCCGCCCTCGATCCCGAGGCCCAGGCCGGGCTGAAGGTCGCCGTCCAGGCCGCCCCGGCGGAGGTGGGCATCGCCCTGGCGAATTGGAACTGGAAGGTGGTGCGCCAGTTCGTCGAGTCCCGCTGCGGCCTCCGGCTCGGCCGCAGCGCCTGCACGCGCTACCTGCACCGGCTGGGCTTCGTCTACAAGCGGCCCAAGAAGTGCCTGCTCAAGGCCGACGAGGCGAAGCGCGCGGCCTTCGTGCAGGACTACGTTGCCCTGCTGGCCGAAGCGCAGGCGGCAGGGGCAAAGATCTTCTTCGCGGATGAGGCCCATTTCCGGGCCGACGCCGACCTGCACGGCAAGTGGGTCCTCAAGGGCCGCCCGGCGCTGGTCGACTCGACCTGCCCGCGCTGGGGCGAGAAGGCCAGCTACTCCTCGGCGGTCTGCCTCGAGACGGGCGAGACTGCCTATATGGAGCTGGCGGGCATGAGTTCGTCCGCGACCAGCGCCGCGTTTCTCAAGCAGTTGCGCGCCGACCATCCTGGGCCACTCGTCGTGATCTGGGACAATGGCCCGGCGCACGGCGGCGACGCGGTTCGCGACTACCTGGCGACGCCCGATTTGGGCCTGCGCCTAGTCCGCCTGCCGGCCTACAGCCCCGACTTCAACCCCGACGAGGCCATCTGGGCCTGGGCGCGGGAAGAGGTCACCGCCAACACCTGCCTGGGTAGCAAGGCTACGGTGCAGGAACAGATGCAGCGATTCTTCGTCGGCCTGTCGGCCCGCACCGCCGAGGGCCAATCCCGCTGCCGCCGCAAGCTGCAAGCCCTGGCCGAGGCTCTGGTTGTCCCGGCAGCGGAGTCGCCGCAGGAGGCCACCATGTAAATCCCATCGGCGCTTCAGTTTAGCAGCGAGGGAGTGCTGACGCCGTGCGTCACCCATCCTTAGCGTCGAAGGCGACCACGAGCAACCCCCACGGATGTGACGCTGCTACCAAAATCAGGGCCCGGCGATCTGTCCTGACCATGTAGTCCATCCGGCGTGCTTGGCTGGCGATCCGGGCGCACGAGTGCCCGCAGTTTGCCTCGCATGGACTCTACGGTCGGCCATGCCCCGGAGGTGGTCACGACCGACGGCCACGACGCCTACCAGCGGGCGATCCGCGAGACGCCAGGCGCTGTGGTCGTCCACCGCACCAAGCAGAACGGCAATAATCGGATCGAGCAAGATCACCGGGGGTGCAACGGTGCCACTACCCCGTGCGCGGGTTCGGGCGCTTCGCCTTGACCGACCGCCCCGGGTTCGGATGCGAGGAGCAACGCCAGGACTTCCTCACCCGGGCTCGGTCGAACGAGCGCGACGCGCTCGCAGAGTGATGGCAGCGATTCCAGGATCGCCGGGTGGTCGTGCGTACCGCGTCGGTCGCCCCTAGCCATGCCCGCCCATCCAGTATTTAACCTCGCGTTTACCCAGCATTAAGGTGAGCTTAATCTTCGTCCCGTATGGTGACTATGGTGGACAAAGCAGTGCGTCGCGGCGGGATGCTTCGCGGTGCTGGGAGCCGTATCGCAGCGTTGCGGCGGCGACTGCCCTGGCGTGCGCGTGGGTAGCGGCGGCCACGAGCAGCACGTGTGATGGTGGAGGAGGGGTATGCGCGCGCAGTTCCTCGGCACGGCAGCGGCAGAGGGGTTCCCGGATCCCTTCTGCCGCTGCGATAACTGCTATCGCGCGCAGGAATTGGGTGGCCCGAATCTCCGCAAGCGCAGTGCGCTGCTGATCGATGGCGAACTGCTGATCGACCTCGGCCCCGACGTGCTGGCGGCGGCGCAGATGCACGGCATCTCGCTCGAGCGGGTCTGCTACTGCTTGCAAACCCACGAGCACCAGGACCATCTCCACCCCGCCCTCTTCGTGGCGCGCAGTCCCTATTGTGGCGTCCATGATGCGCCAAAGCTCCATTTCTACAGCACCCAGGGTGCGCTCGATCTCGCCACGCGCGATCTGGGTCACTTCGCCGCCCTCGGTTTGGATGAGGCGTGCGCTCGGCTCAATCTGGCCCTCCATCCCGTCGTGCCCTTCCAGACGTTCGCGGTCGGGCCGTATCGCGTCAGCACCCTGCTGGCGGCGCACGACCCGTCGATCGTCCCGCTCCTCTACATCATCGAGCGCGCGGGGCGCAGCTTCTTCTACGCGACCGATACCGGCCCGCTGCCGGAGGCGACCTGGGCGGCGTTGCGTGCGTGGGGCGGGCGGCTCGATGCCGTGATCATGGATCACACCCTGGGTTTCGGTGCGCCATCCCCGCGTCACCTGAACGGCGAGCAGTTCCGGTCCGAGATCGCACGGCTACGCGCGCTCGGCCTGCTGGCGGACGACGCGCGTATCTACGCCACCCACATCGCGCACCATAGCAACCCTATCCATCAGCCATTGGTAGAGGCGGTGGCGACGCACGGCTATCTCGTGGCCCATGATGGGCTGACGATCGCCATTTAGGGGGCGACCTGTGAACGTTCGAGCATTGCCGCGTTCGCTCGCGCGCGTGCGGCGCGAGGCGCGGCGTACCAGCGGCTGGGGGGGGCTCCTCTACGTCCTCCCGGCCCTCCTCCTCCTCCTCCTCTTCGAGGTCTGGCCGGTCTTCTTCAACCTCTGGATCAGCCTCTGGAAATGGGACGTGGGGCCGCTGAACTTCGTCGGCCTCGCCAACTATCGCCGCCTCTTCGTCGAGGGCTTCGTCGCGCCGGATTACACCGGCGAACTGGCGATCGGAGAGGTGCTCCACAGCCTGATCATCACCGTCTATTACGTGCTCGGCACCGTGCCGGTGACGATCTTCCTCGCCTTCGGGCTCGCGGCCATCCTCTTCCGCAAGCTCCCCGGTCGCGGGGCGTTGCGGACCATCTACTTCCTGCCCCACGTCACCAGCGGCGCGGCGATCGCCATTGTCTTCGCCTGGATGTTCAGCACGCGGGCCGGCGTCGTCAACGCCGTGTTGCAGGCGGTCGGGTTGCCCACGCAGCGCTGGCTCGACGATCCGGTCCCGTTCTTGAAGCGGCTCACCGAGGCGGCGGGGCTCGGCACATTGCCGGGGCTGCCGGACATCGTCGCGGGGCCGAGTACCGCCCTGGTGGTGATCATCCTCTACACGATCTGGTCGAGCCTCGGCTTCAACATCATCATCTATCTCGCCGGGTTGACGGCGATCCCCGGCGACCTCTACGAGGCGGCCCGGATCGACGGCGCGGGCGGGGCGACGATCCTGCGGCGCATCACCTGGCCCCTGCTGATGCCGACGACCTTCTTCCTGCTGATCTACAACACGATCGGCACCTTCCAGGCGTTCACGCCGATCTACACCCTGACGCGCGGCAGCAGCATCGGTCGCGGGGAGGCGGGGGGGCCGCTCGACACCACCCTCACGATCACCGTCTACCTCTTCCGCAACTTCTACGAGCGGGCCAACAGCGTCGGGTACGCCGCCGCCGTCGCCTTCCTGCTCTTCTTCATCATGCTCGGCCTCACGATCGTGCAGTTCCGGGTGATCGGTCGCCGCGTGCAGTACCAGTAAGGAGTCCCCTCGTGCGGATGACCGCTTCCTCGCGCGTGCCCACCCTCGCCGGTGCGAGAACGGGCCTCGTGCCGCGCCTGCTGACGAATCTGCTGCTCCTGGTCGTGGTCGGTGGCGGGGCGCTGCTCGTCGCCTTCCCCTTTCTCTGGATGGTCCTCGGCTCGTTCAAGACCCTCCAGGAGTCGAACCTTTTCCCGCCGACCTTCCTGCCGCGCGACTGGCACCCGCAGAACTACCTGGACGCGTGGACGAAGCCGCCGAGCACCCTCGGGCGCTACCTCCTCAATTCGGCCATCACCGCGATCGTGGGCACGGCGGGGCAGCTGGTGATCGGCGTCCTGGCGGCGTACGCCTTCGCACGGCTGCGCTTCCGGGGGCGCGACCTCCTCTTCCTGCTCGTGCTGGCGACGACGATGATCCCGAGCGAGATCACCCTGATCCCGAATTTCGTCACCATCCGACACCTTCCGTTACTCGGTGGCAACGACCTCTTCGGCAATGGCGGCCAGGGACTCTACGACTCCTACGCCGCGATGATCCTGCCGGGCCTCGCGGGGGCGTTCCCGATCTTCCTACTCCGGCAAACGTTCCTGTCCGTACCGAACGAATACTGGGAGGCGGCGCAACTCGATGGCATCTCGAACTTCGGCTACATGTGGCGGATCCTGCTGCCGCTCACCGGCCCCCCCCTGATCACCGTGGCCCTCCTCGGCTTCGTCGCCCGCTGGAACGCGCTCCTCTGGCCGCTCCTCGTGACCCGGCGCGAGAGTATCCGGCCCGTGCAGGTGGCGATGACCTATTTCCAGGACGAGAACGTCACGAATTACGGCGTCCTGATGGCCGCAGCGTTCCTCGTCACCGTGCCGATCATCCTCCTGTATCTCGTGGCACAGCGGCGGTTCATCGCCGGGGTGGCCGCCAGTGGATTGAAGGGTTGAATGTGGGCCTGACCCGTGTAGCGATAGGAGCGTGACGATCATGACCGTTGGACTATCACGTCGCCGTTTCATCGGTGGTTCGCTGGGGTTGGCCGGGGCAACGCTGCTCGCCGCGTGCGGGGCCGGGACGACCACCACGCCGACCACCGCACCGGCGATACCGGCGGGCGGTGCCACCGGCGGCACCGCGCCGACCGCGCCGCCGAACCTGGCCCCGACAACCGTCACCAGCGCCACCCCCCTCGCCACTAGCGCGCCCGCTGTGAGCGCCATCCCCGCCGCCAGCACAGCGGCGAGCACCGTGGGTACGCTGCCGAGTCGGCTGCTGGAGATCGAGTACTGGCACCGCAGCACCGGCGATGCGGCCAAGGCGTTCGAGACCCTCGCCGCCGACTTCAATAAGCAGTACGAGGGCAAGATCAAGGTGACGCCGGGCGCGCAGGGCTCGATCGCCGACCTCAACAAGAAGGTGCGCGCCGCCGCCGCCGGCGGCGGGTTGCCCGGCGCGCTGATGGCCGACGACTACGACGCGACGCAGTACGCCTACAGCAAGATCACGGTCGATCTGGAGCCGTACCTCGCCGACCCTCAGCAGGGGCTCTCGGCGGAGCAGCGGGCCGATTTCCTCCCCAGCCAGATCAACCGGCACAAGCTGGCGATCTACAACAACCAGCTGATGGCCTTCCCGCAGGGCTTCAGCGCCTTCGCGACGTATTGGAACGCCGATGCCCTGCAGAAGGCCGGGTTCAGCGGCCCGCCGAAGACCTGGAAGGAGTTCCCCGACCATGTCCGCGCGATCGCGAAGGCGAATCCGGGGATGGCCGGCTGGTTCATCGGCGGGGCGGGCGATCGCTTCATCAGCACGATGCTGACCGCCGGGGTGGATTGGCTCGCGCCAGATGGGAAGTCCACCAACTTCGACCGCCCCGAGGCGACCGAGATCATGACCTGGTGGAAGCAGCTCTACGACGAGAAGCTGCTCGACATCCCCAAGGAGAACGCGCGCGACCTCTTCATCGCGCAGAAGTGCGCCTACTTCATGGACAGCTCCGGCAACGCCGTCGGCTTCTCCGGTCTGGTCAAGGACTTCAAGTGGGATGTCGCGATGCCGCCGCAGGGGGCGGCGGGCGGCACCGTGACGGAGACCTACGGGCCGGTCAACGTCATCCCGAAGACCGACGCGGAGAAGCAACTGGCGGGCTGGCTCTGGCTCAAGTGGCTCAGCACCCCGGCCCCGCTCGCGAGTTGGGTCGCGGCGACCAGCTACTTCCCCAGCACCAAGTCCGCCGCCGAAGGCCCGGCCCTCAAGGAGTTCTATGCGAAGAACACGCCCGCAGCGAAGGCGCTCCGCGAGATCGCGCCGAACGCGCGCATCCTCACCCCCAGCCCCGCACTGACCCAGGTCCGTGGCCAGATCGTCGCCGATGCGGTCAATCAGGTGCTGCTCGGGCAGCTCACCCCCGATGCCGGGGTGAAGAAGATGAAGGCCGAGGCGGACAAGGCCGTTCGCGAAGCGCAGTAGGCGCGGTGACGCGCGATAGCGGAGGGGTGGAAGCGATGTCGGGGATTGGAATCGCGATCGGCACGGGCGGGGTGGTATGGGGGCAGGCGGCGTTCGCACCGTTGCGCTCGCTCCTCGCGGAGGTGGCGTCACTCGGCTATAGCCATGCGGAACTGGGGAGCGCCAAGAGCCTCGGGATTATCGTCGGCGGCCAACTCCAGCCGCAACGCCTCGCCGCGCTGCAAGGTGCATTGGAGGACAACCCCGTGCGCCTCACTCTGCACGGTAGCGCCGTCTCCTCGACGCTGGTCGGCAACCTGATGGATGTCGCGGGGCCGATCCAGCGCGCGATCGTCGCGGCGGACCTGGCGCTCGCGGCGGCGATCGGCGCGGAGGTGCTGGTCTACCATCGCGGGATGCCCGGTATTCCCTACGCCGATGGTGACGCGCTCGTCCTCGCGCTGCACGCCGAGCGGGAGGCGTTGCGCGCCCTCGGCGATGAGGCGGGGAAACAGGGGATCCGCATCGCCGTGGAGAACGTCCACCCGACCGAGACGCGCCTCCGCCACCAGGCGTCCTTCGATCTCGAAGCGTTGGGCGAGCACGTCGCGCGGATCGACCACCCGCAGGTCGGGATCTGCCTCGACACCGGCCACGGCTTCCTTTCCTCCCGCTTCTACGGCTTCGACTTCCTCGCCCAGGTGCGCGCCATCGCGCCGCTCATCAACCACATCCACCTCACCGATAACCTCGGGCGACCGCTGATGGCGGAGGACATGAACCCGGACGAGGCGCTCGCACTCGGGCTGGGCGATCTGCACCTGCTGCCCGGTTGGGGCACGATCCCGCTCGCGGGGGTCTTCGGCAACGCCTTCCCGCGCGAGCCGATCCTCACCCTGGAGATTCGCGCCGCGTTCATGCCACACGCGGACGAGGCGCTGACGACGACGCGGGCGCTTCAGTCGCTGATCCCGGCTTCGCGCAATACGGCCATAAATGGCGTGTCGGCATAACGAACCACAGTTGCGGCAGGTGGGGTTAGCCCGCTTGCGTGGACAAGTTACCGCTAGGCGACGGATCGAGACAACAACAACAGCGTGCCCTCATAGCTGACGGGACGGTGGTAGGCGAGGGCGGAGTGGCGGCGCTGGCGGTTGTACCACACCTCGAGCCATTCGAAGACGGCCAGCCGCGCGGCGGCGCGGGTCGGCCAGGCTTTCGTGGCGACGAGCTCGGCCTTGAGGGTCGCGAAGAAGCGCTCGGCCATCGCGTTGTCGTAGCAGTCGCCGGTGCGGCTCATCGAGGCGGTGATCTCCCGCGCGGCGAGCGCCTCGCGATACGCCGCGGCGGTGTACTGGCAACCGCGGTCGGTATGGTGAACGAGCCCCGGCGCGGGCCGCCGCCCGCGCAGCGCCATCGCCAGGGCGTCGAGCGCGAGCGCGGTGCGGAGGTGGTCGGCCATCGCCCACCCGACGACCCGGCGCGAGTGCGCGTCGATCAGCACGGCCAGGTACCGCCAGCCCTCGTGTGTCGGCAAATAGGTGATATCGCCGAGCCACAGGCGGTCGGGCGCGGGGGCGGCGAAGTCCCGCGCGACGAGATTCGGGGCGGGGACCTGGGCCGGATCCGTCACGGTGGTGCGCGCCCGACGACGGCGCTGGCAGCCGACCAAGGCGGCGGCGCGCATCAGCCGCGCCACGCGCTTGCGGGCGCAGCGCACGCCACCCGCCCGCAGCGCCGCATGGATCCGCGGGGCACCATAGGTCGCCCGGCTCTGGGCATGGGCGGCGGCGAGCTGCTCGCTCAGCGCCCGATCCGCCATCGCGCGCGCCGAGACCCCGCGACGCGCCCAGGCGTAGAAGCCGGACCGGGCGACCTGCAGCACCCGACAGAGGAGCGCGGTCGGGTAATGCGCCTTCTCGCGCTGGATGAACCGATACCGGCTCATGTGGTCTCCTTCGCGAAGGAGGCTGCGGCTTTTTTTCTAGGTCGGCAAACTCTCCTTGAAAGTGATAGGCTGGCGGCGGCAAGTGGTCGTACGTGAGGCAGGAGGTCGCCATGGCACGCCGTACCGCCCGTCCTACCGCTCCCCGGCAGTATCGCTTGGATCCAGAGCAGCGCAAGTGTCGTCATTGTGGGCAAGTAGCGCGGATTGCCTACCATGAGACGCGGACGGTGGCGACGCTGGACGGCCTCTATCAGCTCGTCCTGGCGGTACGGCGCTGCGGGACGGGAAGCTGCCCGTTGTATCGGCAGGCGTATCGGCCCGAGGAAGAAGGCAGCTGGGCCTTACCGCATGGCGAATTCGGCCTGGATGTGATCGCCCTGGTCGGGCAGTTGCGCTACGCCGAACATCGCAGCATCCCCGAAATTCACCAGGCGCTGCAGGCACGGGCGGTCAGCATTGCGCAACGGAGTGTGACGAATTTGCTGTATCGCTATGAAGAATTGGTCGCGCTGCACCTGACCGACGCCACGCGCCTGCGCACGCGCCTGGCCCAGCAGCCCCATGTCATGCTGGCGATCGATGGGATGCAACCGGACAAGGGCCACGAGGGCCTGTGGGTACTGCGCGATTGCGTGTCCGGTGAGGTGCTGCTGGCGCGCAGCCTATTGAGCGCGCGCGCGGTCGACCTGGTGCCGTTGCTCGAGACCGTGCGGGCGCTGGCCCCGGGCCCGATTCTCGGGGTGATTTCGGACGGACAGGAATCGATCCGCAACGCGGTGACGACGGTGTTTCCCACCGTGCCACATCAAGTCTGCCAGTTTCACTATCTGCGGGAAGCAGCCAGGCCAATCGTTGAGGCTGATCGTCATGCCAAGGTGCAACTCAAGAAAACGTTGCGCGGGGTGCGGCTGATCGAGCGGAGCGTGGAGGAGCAGGACGATGCAGCGGCGGCAGCCGTCCGGGGGTACAGTCTCGCCGTGCGCAGTGCCTTGACCGACGATGGGCACCCACCGTTAGAGGCGGCCGGGCTGCGCTTGCACGACCGGGTGACCGCCATCCACGCCTCACTCGCGCGGGTGGCGGAAAAAGGGGGCTCGCCCAACCGCTCCAGCGCCTCCAGCGGCTTCTCGATCAGGGCCTCGGCACGACAACCGCAGACTGGGAGGCGATTCGCCAGGCGGCCGGCTGGGTCCACCAGGCCGCGCACCTGCTGGTAAATGCGGCGGGGCATGACGTGGCGCAGGTCCAGGCAGACTACCAGGACCTGCTCGCCACGATGCGCCGTGAGCAGGCGCACCTCGGCACCCTCGCCCCAGCCGTGGATCACTTTCACAAGGTGACGGCCAGTTATGCGCCGCAGCTGTTCCACTGTTACCACGTGGCCGATCTGCCACCCACGAACAACGCCTTGGAGCAGTATTTCGGCACGGTCCGTCACCATGAGCGCCGCGCGACTGGGCGCAAAGGGGCCGTACCCGGCCTCGTCGTCCGTGGGCAAGTGCGGGTGGTTGCCGCCGTGGTTGCTCACACCCAGTCATTCGACGCGGTGGCCTTGCGCCCAGCTGATCTCCAAGCGTGGCAGGACCTCCGCCAAACGCTGGTGCGCCGCCAGGAGGCCCGCTGTGCCAAGCGCCGCTTCCGCCGCGACCCCGACGCCTATCTTGCCGCCTTGGAAGACGCCCTATTCAAGGAGAGTTTGCCGACCTAGCTTTTTTTAGGATCGCGCGCTCCTGACGGAGTACCTGATTCTCGCGGCGCAGGCGGCGCAGCTCCTCCCGCTCGTCGGTCGTCAGGACGCCGGGCTGCCCGCGGCCCGCGTCGGCGTCGGCCCGGCGCAGCCAGTGGCGTAGCGCCTCGGAGGAGACCCCGAGGTCAGCGGCCAATATCGGGAGCGATTGGTCGCTGCCCCGCGCGAGGCGCACCGCCTCGGCCCGGAACTCCGGCGGATAGGGTGGATGGGTACGTGGCATCGGGATACCTCCTGGCCTTCGGCCATAGCTTCCGATGTCCACGAAACCGGGTCAAGCCCACGCACCGCGTCGAGGGTCGGCGGGGTGCGCTGCTCCAGCAGCAGCGTCACGGCGGCCTCGACCTCCGCCTCCGAGGTCGAGGCCGCCAGGTGCAGCACCCGCACGTACTCGCGGTTGGCGCGCTCGGGGCGACCCGCCGCCAGGGCGTCGTAGGCCCGCCGGAAGGTGACGGTCGGGAAGAGATCGTCGTGGTAGCGGTAATTGGCGAACGCCCCCGGCTTGCGCGCCAGCGACCAGATGACGTGCCGGTAGTCGATGCGCTGCCGACCGTGGCCCAGCAGGCGCGGGAGTGTCAGCAGTTTGGCGGTGCCGCGATACAACTCGAGCGTCTCGGCCCGCACGCGCACGAGCAGCGTCGCCCCGATGAGGCGGGCGGGGATCGAGTACGTGTTCCGCAGGATGTGGATCGTGCCGAAGCGGCTAACGCGCGCGTGCAGCTCGCGGCAGGGGGCCAGCGGGGTCGCCGGGAGGGGCCGCAAGGCCGCCTGTTCCTCGGCCCAGCGCGCCGCGCGCGTGGCGTTGCGCCGCCGCACCAGCTCGGCCAGGAAGCGGGCGTAGGCGGCCCGGTCGGGGAAGTCGCGGCTGCCGCGCGCCCGCAGCGCCTGGTCGAGCGCCTCCTTGAAGCGCTGGTGCGCCTGCTCGATGGCGCCGTTCTCGTGGGCCACCCCGAGGTTGTTGACGGTCGGCGCCATGCCGTAGTGGCGCATCACCGCGGCGTAGCGCTCGCGCGCCTGCGCCTGCCCGGTGCTATCCAGTGGCCGAATCGCCGCGCCAAGATGGTCGGTGCGGTGCTGACGCGGCACCCCGCCGAGCGCCCACAGCGCGCCCTCCAACCCCTCGACCAGCGCCTCGAAGCTCTCCGCGAAGCAGACCTGGGCGGCCTCGACGTTCGAGTAGACGAAGACGAGGTGGAAGAGGAGGTGCGGGAAGGGCAGGCCGCCGAGGCAGACCCGGAGATCGCCCATGTGGGTGAAGTCGGACTGCGCCGCCACCCCGGGGCGGTGGACCTGCGGGAAGATGACCTCCTTGTCCGGGCCGTGCTCCAGCCGCCAGGCGGCGACGTGTCGCTGGAACGTGCGCAACTGGACCGGCTGGTAGCGGCCGGGCGTGCGCTCGACCAGCAGCCCGAAGAGCGTCTTGGCTTGTAACGCCGGGTCGCGCTCGAGCTGCTCGACGACCCAGGGCCACGCCTCGGTGCAGGGGTTCGGGTGCGTACGATAGGTGCGGGGTTGCGTCAACTGGCTGGGCACGCGGGCGGCCCGCTCGTACTTGCGGGCGGTCCCGATGCTCATTCCGGCCCTGGCCGCCGCCTGTTCCTGGGTGCGGCCCTTGCTGCGTTCTTTCCTATAGCGTCGTACCTCCGCGTCGCTCTTCATGGCGCCCTCCTCTCGGACGCCATGTTAGCCAGCTCCGCGGCCGCCGCTCGCTACGCAGTTCTAATCGCCATCGGCCCGCACTTTACAGTGTCGCTGAACATGGTAACAACCATTACCAGGGTGTCACATTGCGGCGTGGGGGCGCTACCCGCCGGTTGACACGCGAGGCGTGAGGTCGTATGGTAGCCACGTTGTCGCGCGCCGCCGTGCATGTGCGGCGCGCTCTGCGGTTCGGGGGAGTTGTCCGCGATGGATAGTCCTTACCCA
>JAABUV010002402.1_pt1 | contig 25400 bp, 52 predicted proteins | sample 5559971 | NCBI WGS metagenome assembly JAABUV01 (sample SAMN10711881, study PRJNA513362) | rock metagenome | isolation source: Antarctica rocks | place: Antarctica: Victoria Land, Knobhead nord | collected 2015-12-19
GTGGCCGCCCAGCTGGCAGCCAATGCCAAGCTGGCCGCCAGCGCCAAGGCGCAGGCGGCCGGCGCCGCGCGGCGCGCCAGCAAGTGGGACGCCGGGCGGCGGTGAAGCGTTGGCTCGCTCGCCTGCGTCTCGCGCGCGCGCGCGCTTGTGGCATTTTGTGCTGAGGCTGCTCTGCTGCGGGCGACCACGCCTGTCGAGTGCGGCGGCGTGGCTGAGCGGCCTGCGACCTGCTCCGAGCCGGCCACCAGCATCGAAGGGACAGGCTGGGGCGTGCAGCGTACTGCGCTGGCAAATGGGCTGCTGGTAAGAGAACATGGGCATGTCCAGGACACCCGGACGCTGGTATGCCTTCCGTGGTCTGAGGAAGTGGCTTCTGGCGCTGTAAATGGAGTGCCACTAGGGTTTCATGTGGCGGCCATTGCCTGGGCGCTCTCCTACCGCCAGCCTGCGACGCTGAGCGGCGAGCTTGTTTGCGGTATTCAGACTCTCGCAGATGCCTTTCCAGGGCCTGTGTACCAGGCAAGTTCTTCTTACACAGCACAAGTCCGCTCGCACAGATGCCGCTCAGATGCAAGCTGGGTACATAGCCAGGTATGCCATGCAGGGCCTACCAACGTCGGAAGCCTCGCAGCACCGCCGCTGAGCGCTTCACAATTTGGAGTGACACCCGCGCAAACACACATGCAGCCTCCTGGCTGCGTGCGGTATCACATGCAGGAGCCCGTGCGCATGCATGCAGCCTCTCCGCCTGCTACCGGGGGGGCCTGCTGCTACCGAGCGGGGCGACGGCCGGCCTTGGCTGCCCCTGCCGATGGCCTCCTTGGCAAAGCTTCGCCTGCGTCAGGCCTGACCGACCCCACATCATCCACATCACCCTCTGGCTCGTCGGCCGAGTACAGGTCAGTGCCGTATTTCTCTGAAAATGCCTCTGCTCTGCCGCTGGGCGCGTCCCCACTCTGCATGCCGTCGCCCTCGTCGCCATACGCGTCCTCGTCGTAGGCGCCGGCGCTGCCGCCTCCAACGTCAAAGTCGCTGTCGGTGGCATACGCGTCCGCGTCGTCATACTCGTCTGCGCTGCCGTATTCGGCCGCCAGCTCGTCATCCACCTCATGCTCCTCTTCGCCCTGGTACACGTCAACAGCGGCCGCCGCCCGCTCGCTTGCCGCCCGCTCCCCAGCGGGCTCGCTGTCCGCCGCACCGCCCTCCGCATCTTCGGCCTCGCCGGCTTCCAGCTCCTCCGCATCGCCCTCCAACGCAGCCGCAGCCTCCCGCGCCTTGAGCTTCTGCGCTGACGCACCATGTCACGCTCGTCAAATTGATGAACACTGTTGGACGGCACGGATTCCCCCGTATGCTCCCCGGCATAAATGCATACATGCATTCCCTTTTGGTCAAGGCCAGCCTGCGAATGGTGCAACAGCAGCACTGCCCCGGCAGGCAACCCAAGCCTCACATGCCAGGACGCCTGCATTGGCAAGCTGTATGTGCCCTAGCCCTGCGTGTGCTGAGGCACATATTCATGCACAACAAACCTCCTCAGTCCTCCTGCTTCTCAACCCAACGTTTGCACAACCTGCAGCTGCAGGTTGTGCAGCAAGAACTCTGCACTGAGAGTGCACAGCTGTGAGAACAAGAGGGAAATGCTGCCAAATAACAGGAAGAGATTGGCTGCAGAGCAAGTGCGCCATTGAGACCCGCTTGTAAAATTCAGCAAGAAGAGGCGCTGGGGCCGTGCCTCGCGCCAGGCGTACACGCCCTCGGGTATGGGGATGGCTTCACGCGGGTCACGCGGGACCTCTGGCAGGTGCCACCAGGGCATCGGCCAGTGCTGCTGCGGCTTATTTGGCCGCATCTGCACAACACATGCATACATAACTCAAAGGCTGGCCACAACTTTGCAACTGTGGTTCGTGAGGACAGCGGACAAACCACTTCAAGACCTGTGTGAACTTGTGAAACTTGTAAACAGTGCAAGATGTGCGGCCGTGCTCCGCACCTTGCCGCCGATTCCCAGAAACCTGCGCAAGCAGGCAGCAAGCTGTGAGTTGCGTGCACTGCATGCCAGCCAACTGCCTGCAGAAAAGCAGACGAGCGGGCCTGACCTTGCCCTTCTTCGTGCGCCTGTCTCGCCGGCCCATCCAGAGCACGCCATCATCCGCCAGGCACTCGGCCGCATGCCATAGCGCACCGCCCAGTGCCTGCCACAGTGTGGCCAGCGGCTGTCTGGGCAACTGCAGGGCCGCCATGCGCTGCACGAAAGGTGCCTGATTACAGGTGGCTGGATGACTGCAGGCAGACGCGGGAATGCACAATTACAGGGATTTGTGCCTGTGCCTTGCAGTTGTCAAGCACTGAGCACCAACGTAACCTGCCTTGGCTGAGCACAAAGGAGATCTCTGCCTAGGAAGTGACTCTCACCAGCAGCGCTAGTGCTAAGCAGCAGCGGGAGGCAAGCAGGGCCTGCGCAGGTTTGCTGGATGCGACCTTGGCGAGCACAAAAGTTGGGAGTGAGCTAGCGCGGGAATTGACTCATCATGGGCACAGACTGCTGCGGCGGCGCCCAGGATGCCCCTGCAACGGCTGGGCTGGCAGACTTGAGCCTGAAGAGCGCACCGGCGCGGCCAGCCAGCGCGAAGAAGGCCGCCAACGGCGCCGCGCCAGCCAAGTCACACGCCGAGTGTGCAGCTGAGCTGCAGGGCTTCATCGCGAAGCGGATAAAGCTGTTCGAGGAGTATGCCGCTCGCGAGCACACGGCGGTGCGCATCCTGCCGCCCAGTGCCGTGTGCTGCAATCCACGGCTTGCCCGGGCAGCGGCGTCTCTGCGTCGTGCGGCACACCAGCTCTGTGGGCTCGATCAGAGCACTCCGCTCGCTGGTATATATATTTTCCAAAACGTGCAGCTCGCTGCTCCGCGCCTCTAACGGGAGCAGGGTCTCTGGTCTCGGTGGTCTCACGACTTGCATGCGGCTCTGCGCAGGTGGAAGCAGCACGTGAGGCAAATGAGCCCATCACAGTCACGCTGCCGGACGGAAAGGAGGTGCGCGCTTGGCGCCGGGCGGCGAGCGCGGTTTTGCAGTTGCGGTACCTTGCGAAAGTGCACAGCTGGCAGCGGCTCTTTGTGCAGCTTGTTGGCGGCCCTGCTACGTGCGCAAGCGCTGCCCGACACAGCGCTCCAGGCGCCAGGCGCCGCCGCACCTGACCAGCGCCCGCCCGCACTCCCTGCTGTCACGATGTCTGCGCGCCTTTTCTGTACCAGGCACCACAAGCGTGCACAGCGCGACCGCGCCGCTGTCGGCCGCCGCCGGGCGGTGAGACACAGACGAGAAACAGGCGGCGCTGCATGATTGCGTGCACGAGGGGGCCTCCGCGGGGGGCAAGGCCGGGCGCGGCGGGCGCGCAGGTGCCGGGCGTGCGCGGCGTGACGACGCCGCTCGACGTGGCCAATGCGCTCTCCAAGAGCCTGGCCAAGCGCGTGGTGGTGGCAGAGGCGGACGGGGCCGAGTGGGACCTGTTCCGGCCGCTGCGGGCGCCGTGCGCGCTGCGGCTGCACACCTTCGACGACGACCTGGGCAAGCACGTGCGGGCCCCGCGTAGGGCAGGGCATCGGGTGGGGCATAGGGTAGGGCAGCGACGACCACCCGGGCAAGCACGCGCTGGGCCCGCGTGCATGGGGTGGGGCAGCGAGCTGGCGAGCCGCACGTGCCGCGCCCGGCAGGCGCTCCGGGGCGTGTCGCTCGGGGCGCGCCTTGGTGGGTGCAGCAGGCACCCAGCCGGCGGCAAGGCTGTCATGACGTGTCCCGTCGGGCGCCACGTGCGCGCCGTGCCGCGCCGTCGCTCACCTGTCTCAGCGCTCTTTGTGTTCGCCGTGCCGGCAGCGTACCCGCCGTACTGTTCCATGTGTATGAGCACCATGTGCATGAGCGCCATGTGCATGAGAGGCACCAAGCACGGCACCTATGTGCTGTGCGTCATTCTGCTGCCCCAGCCCGGACATCCAATCGGGTGATCCTTAGGAGAACCTTCTCGACCATTCGCCTTGCCCGGCGCGCAGACGTTCTGGCACAGCAGCGCGCACGTGCTGGGCGAGGCGCTGGAGGCGTGCTTTGGCGTGCGGCTGACGATTGGGCCGGCGCTGGAGGAGGGCTTCTACTACGACTGCTACCTCGGCGACGACCGCTCGCTGGGCGATGCCGAGAAGCCCGTGCTGGAGAAGAAGATCGAGCAGGCGCGGCCGCGCGGCGAAGCAGGGCATGCGTAGGGTCTGGGCTCCGCGCCGCTGAGCGGGCGCGGGCGGCGGTGGGCAGGGCAGGGGGTGTGCCGCGGTGGGTCGTCACAGGGTGCGCCCGGGTGGCTGTCTGATCAGCAGGGGGACGCCCGGGCAAGTCAGGATAATGGTGCCCTGCTGCACACGGAGAAGACAAAGCAGCGAGCACAGACACGCGCGTTCACTTGTTGAGAGCCGAAGCATGCAGGCAGGCGCAGCAACGCGGGCGCGGGCGCGCCGCAGATCATGAAGGAGAAGCAGCGCTTTGAGCGCGTGGTGGTGAGCCGCGAGGAGGCGCTCGCAATGTTCCAGGAGAACAAGTTCAAGGTGGAGATCATCAGCGGCCTGCAGCCGGTGCGCGCCGCGCCGCGCCCTGGCTTGGCGCGCAGGGTTAGGGTAGGGTGAGGGACGCAGTGAAGCACGCTGCCAGGCGCGCCGGGCGTGCCGCTTGCGAGACGGCTGCTGCTGTACCTTGTTGGCAGGAGCCCGTCTCCGCGGGGCGCCCGCCGCATGTCCGGGCCCGCCGCGCGCGCGCAGGACGCCACAATTTCACTGTACCGCTGCGGGCCCATGGTGGACCTGTGCACCGGGCCGCACCTGCCCAACACCGGCTACCTGAAGGCCGCGGCGGTGCACTCCATGTCGCGCGCGTTCTGGCGCGCCGATGTAAAGCGCGAGCCGCTGCAGGTGCGCAGAGCTCTCCTGCGACCCCAGGGCTCATGGGTTAGAGCACAGCGCGCGCCCCTAGAAGGCCTGCGAGGCGGGCGCGGCGCCAGCAGGCCTGCGGTTTGTCACGCCAGGGCAGTGCTGCAGCCAGGGGGCCTGCCGTGACCTTTCGCGAGCGTGCAGCGGCTGCCTCCTGATGCGTTAGTGAGCGAGACCGTCCATTCGCGAACGCACGTCCTGCTGGCCTGGTGCGCCCAGGCGCTCCAGCGCGACGAGAAGCTTCCAGGATGCATGTAGGTCCATTTAGAGCTTATTCAGTTTCATCCTGGATGCACAAGTCACGATGGCATGCGCTGGCACGCCCGCGCGCATAGGGTTGCACGATTAACAGACGGGCCAGGGACACAGGGAGGGTTCAGGCCCTGACGGGGCGCGCGCGGCGCAGCGCGTGTACGGCGTGACCTTCCCGGACAAGGACCTGCTCAAGGACTACCAGCACCGCATGGAGGAGGCGCGGCGGCGCGACCACCGCAATGTCGGCACGCAGATGGAGCTCTTCTTCTTCGACCGCCTGTCGCCGGGGTCGTGCTTCTTCCTGCCCAATGGCGCGCGCGTCTACAACACGCTGGTCGAGGCGCGCGCACCCTGAAAAAACCTCTGAGACAATGCTGGCGGCCTCAGGGTTAGGCGCGTGTACGACACGCTGGACGAGGCGCGCGCCCTGAGAATAGAAAGAACTCTGTGTAACAAGCGAGCTGGCGCGGCCCTGCTGCTTGCCGGCCGGCCGCGCGCTCGTTCGCGGCGCGCTAGGACGGGGTTCTGTGTGCGTGTTCAGGCCGCATAATTGCGCGTCAGTGTAGGCCAGCCCGACAACGCGTGCTTGGGCATGCAGCGGGTCGTTCTGCGCCCGACTTGGGGTCGGTACGCCTCACAAGTCAGATCGTGCAAGCCCCAGACGCCGCAAAGCGCTGCGCTGACACCGTGCAGGCATCCTGGAGGCGCGGGGAGCATGTGCGCTGGCTCGCCGGTGGCCCTGGCGCTCGTGTTGCTCACCGCGGCCAGCGGGAGGCTGACAATAATGACTCGGAGTGGCGCTTGACTCCCTGCCCTAACCCTGAAAGTGCGGCGCGCAGTTCATCCGCGAGAAGTACTGGGAGCACGAGTACGAGGAGGTGGTGACGCCCAACATCTACAACATGGAGCTCTGGGCCACGAGCGGCCACGCGGAGCACTACAAGGAGAACATGTTCCGCTTCGACATCGAGAAGCAGGAGTTCGGGCTCAAGCCCATGAACTGCCCCGGCGCGGCCCGCGCCCGCCGACCCTAACCCCGCCCTCCGCCGCCCGGGCCGGCGGCCCCGTTGGCTGCCGCGCCGCCGCCGTGACTGTCGGGCTGTGGGCATGCCTGCGGGCGCACGCCAGGCACCCCTGCCTACGAAGGCCCATGCCGCGCCGGCTCCGGCTGGAGCGGGCACGCAGGTGCCACATGATTATCATGCTCAAGTGTCGCCCGGGGACTACGCTAGCCACGCTGCTGAAGTGTGCCGCTCTCTTCTGCAACCGACATCGCTGGTAACGCAGCAGATTCTGTACGCTGACGCCCGCCCCCCAGCGCGCCGCGGCAGGGCACTGCCTCATGTTTGCGCACCGCACGCGCTCGTACCGCGAGCTGCCCATCAGGCTCGCGGACTTTGGCGTGCTGCACCGCAACGAGTTCAGCGGCGCGCTGACGGGGCTCACGCGCGTGCGCCGCTTCCAGCAGGACGATGCGCACATCTTCTGCCGGCGCGCCCCGTCCTGCGCCTTGCTTAGGCCTCACCCCTCACCACCACACTGTCCTCCGCCCTCCTCAGATGCGTACCGAGGATGTTGGTGCGCGTCTGCGTGTGTGTGTGCTGCGCTCCCAACCATGTTAACATGCAATGGCGCCCATGCCAGCGCAGCACACACGTCCGTTGGTCTGCAGACATGGAGCTCTGCTTATTTGGTCGTTGTGAGACATGGTGCTGTAAATGTGGAATGTGGCTCGCTCTGACCAGCTCAGGCGCCAGAGTGATGCCCGTCGGCGGGCAATTATTATAGAGAACTGAAGCGACCTTAACTTAAAGACGATCGGAGCAGCTTCATGGCGAGGGCACGCAGTGCACAGCGAGCGGGTTGGCGTGCGCGCGCGCTGGCGCACCAGCCAGTGCCGGCCATGCGCGGGAGCCCACGCCGCACCCACGCCTTACCCTGCCCTAACCTGCGCCAGCCGTGCGCAGGGCGGACCAGGTGGCGGCCGAGGCGGGCGGCGTGCTGCGCATGGTCGGCGATGTATACAGTGTGACTCTACCCTACACCCTATAACATACCCTGTGCCGGCCGCGCGCAGGGCGGACCAGGTGGCCGCCGAGGTGGGCAACGTGCTGCGCATGGTCGGCGAGGTGTACAACGTGTTTGGGCTGACGTACAAGCTGGCGCTGTCCACGCGCCCGGCCACATACCTGGGCAGCCTGGAGGTCTGGGACCGCGCGGAGGCGTCGCTGACGCAGGCGTTGGACGCCACGGGGCTGCCCTGGGAGGTGCGCGCGCTGCTGCGGCCGCCCCCGCCTCGCGCCCGGCCAGAGGCGGCCGCCGCCGGGGAGGCGCTGGGCGCCACACGCGCGCCGTGAAGACGGGTGTGCGCGTGCGCATCCTGACGAAAGCAGGCGCCCGACTGGTGCTGCCGGCAAGCTGCCGGCGACCTGCTGCCACGGAGCGCCGCCGCACACGGCAGGAGCCTGTGCAATAAAGGCCAAGTGCGCAGCAGCCTGCTCCAGCGAGGCCGTCGCTCTGGTCAGTCCATCGGTCCAAACGGTGGTACGTCCATCCAAGTGAAGGCAACTAGAGCAACCGTTTTGCGTGCCATCGCGCGCGCGCAGCTCAACCCCGAGGACGGCGCGTTCTACGGCCCAAAGATCGACATCACGGTGTTCGACGCGCTGCGGCGCAAGTTCCAGTGCGCGACCGTCCAGCTGGACTTCCAGCTGCCGATCCGCTTCGACCTGCGCTACATGACCGGCGCGGCCGACGCGTTTGAGCGGCCGGTCATCGTGCACCGCGCGATCCTGGGCTCCGTGGAGCGCATGTTCGCCATCCTGACGGAGCACTACGCCGGCAAGTGGCCGCTGTGGCTGTCGCCCCGGCAGGCGCGCGCGGGGTGCTGGGCGCTCTGGACTGTTAACCGTAGGGTTGCGTTCAGCCAGTGCGGCGCCGCGCGCCTGGGCCTGCCGTTGCCTGCAAGGCCCTCTCCGGGCGCGGGCAAGCGCGTGCAGTGCACTATTTAAACATTCAGGCCGCCCTGATATCAGGGTTACAAACCCTGGACTGACCCCCGGATCGCGCGCGCGCGCAGGTCATGGTGGTGCCCATCTCCGAGGCCAGCCTGGGCTACGCGCAGGAGGTGCGGCGCGCGCTGCGGGCCGCGCGCATGCACGCCGACGTGGACACGTCCGACCGCAAGATGCAGAAGAAAGTGCGCGAGGCGCAGCTGGAGCAGTACAACTACATCCTGGCGCGCCCCCCCGCCGCCGCGCGGCCCGCCACGCCAGATGGCCTGCGGCGCCTCGCCAGGCTCCTTACTTGGTTTGCAAGCAAGTTGTCTCTATAAGAAGCAGCTTGCGCGCCATGCCCTGCTGGCGCCGCGCGCGCGCGCCCCGGCGCGGGCGCTGCAGCGGGCGGCCGGCGGGCTGGAGGCAGAGATAGGGCCGGCCTCACGAGTGCGTGCGACAACCGCGTGCGTCAATGGCGCCCTGGGCTGGGGAGTGAGCCGGGGCTGGAGGTGCTGTCGCCGCGCAGCCTGAGCCTACTTTGGCCGCCACGCCGGCAGGTCGTGGGCGAGGAGGAGAAGAAGGCGGGCCTGGTGAACGTGCGCACGCGCGACAACCACGTGCACGGCATGCACGCGCTGGCGCGCGTCGTGGAGACCCTGCGCGCGGAGAAGGCCGCCAAGAGCATCGCGTCCTGCTTTGGCGAGGGCGCGCCCTGCCCCGGCCCCGGGCGCCCCGGCGATCCACTCCCTACCCTGCATGCGCATTTGACGGAGACTGCTGAGAGAGCGGTGCTGGCGGTGTGCAAGATTCGTGACAGGGCGCGGAGCCTCCAAAGGTCTGCAAGCGGCGGTGGACAGCGCTGCATGGGCCCGCGCGTCTCTTGTCGGCGTGCCAGTGCTCAAAGAGGCGCAGGTGCAGCAGCAACCTCGCGCCCCGACACCTGGCAAGGTCACGGATGCGGAGGCTGTTGCCGTGACGCGCGCAGCTGCGGCGGCGCACGACCCGGCGGCGGCGGCCTCAGCGGCGGCGGTGCCGGCCGCGAACGGCGGTGTGCTGGAGCCTGGCGCGCCAGTGGGCCCCGGGCGTGCAGGCCCGCCGGCTGTCGGCGCCGAGTGGAGCGGCGGCAGCGGCGGCGGCAGCGGTGTGGCGGGCGTGCGGCCGCAGGCGGCGGCGGCAGCGGAGCCAAGCGCTTAGGGTAGGGTAGGTGAGGGTTGGGGACGCTGGCTGGGGGCGCGGCGTGACAACGGTTGTCATTGGGTGTGGCACCTCCACTGGCATGGTAGCTTGCGGGCCCATCCGCCGCTGGACTGCTGTGCATGGTGGCAGCGGCGGCTGGCGTTGCGATTGTTGCTGCGGGCGCATAGTAGGCTGCTGTGGCGGAGCTGCGCGCGCCGGGCATCGATGAGACTTGCCTGTCCTTCTCCTATCTCGAGGGTGGCAGGGCCAATGTTAATTTTGGGCGGTTGCGATCCCACAGCTGGGTCATGGGCCGATTGTCCACAAAGTAGGGTGAGGGCTGTTGCTTGCGCAGGGGCGCGACCTCATGCTGCACTGACATTGCAATGCAGCCTTCTGCCGCAATGCGGGGCTTCACTCATTGTCCTATGCTGTACCTTGCACGCCCACCAAGGTTATGTGCTGGCATGTCCCCAACAGAGGGACCACGCCTTGAAGGCAGAGGCCTGCTCTGCCGCGAGGCGCTCTTTGCGGCCGACAAGAGGTCCGTCGAGGGGTACTTTGCACAGTGTCCGCACATTGCCGCACATGCAAGCACCTGCATCTGATGAAAAGCTGACATCTCAGAATGGATTACATACAGGTCATCCACAAGCGACACACTCTCTGTGGCCAGAGCTGTTGCACTCTGCACAAAGCCAGCCATTGCCAACAACTCAGCCTGGCCACCTTCTTTCTGCTCCTCACCCACTTTGTTGGTACACGCGTGACATGGCAATAAAGAACGAGCAAATTGCTGGGAGGTCTAGAAGTCAGAACACAAGAGACCTACATGCGTTGAAGGCTGCCTACCTGGCGTGCATTGGATCCAGCCACCGGAGCACGACGCAGCGATGCACGCCATGCCGGCCTTGTCTACATTGCTTCCATGCAACCTACCTCTGGAGGCTACACAGTAGTGCTCTAGCTGCCAGGCAAGAATGAACGTGAGGGACAAGCCTGTGTCGAGTCAGACCGGGCCGTGACCCAGGAAGAAGAGGTCGGGGCCCTTGAACCCCGGCAGCGTGCCCGTGCGCGCCACCACGGTAGTCGCCACAACCAGCCCCAGGGAGGCCGCAAAGGCGGCAAACCCCGTCCATCGCCGAAAGCCTTCTAACACTGCTGCAGGCGCCACAGGGCCTGCTGCGGGTTGCCCCGCGGCGCCCGCCTCGCCGCCGCCGCCGCCCTCTGCGGCCGCAGGCCCGGGGCTGGGCGCCTTGCCCCCGCGCGGCACGTTCGGCGCCATGCCCCAGCCCAGGTACATGCCCGTCAGCAGGCCCGCAAAGTGCCCTGCGCGCGCGCGCGTGCACCTGCGTGCTGAGCGCAGACCCTCCCGGGGGCGGACGGCCGCCGTGCATGACACCCGTACGGGTCATGCATGCAGTGCTTGCCATCAGCGGCAAGGGTAGACTGGCATGCGACATGGAATGCCCTGCCACGCCGCCCGGCCTATGCACTCCTCTCGCGCTGCAACAGCCCTGAGCGGCGCCCGATCGTGCCCGCGCAGGGGCGGACCCAGGTTGTCGATCGCGCTGTCCTGGCTGGCGGCGAGCACCAGGTTCACCGCCACGATGCCGGCCACGTTGCGCAGCAGCTCGCTGTTCTGGTGCGGATTGCGCGTCTTCCTGCGCGGGCGCCGCAGGCCGCGTTCCCGACCCGTTCTGAGCAGGGCTTGGCTGGCCTGGCTGGCCTGAGCACATCATGATCTAAACCCCGTTGCCCCTGTGCGCTGCATGTCACGGCATGGGGCGTGCTTGAGGACACTGCTGGCAGCCTCAAAACCCAGGCACTGCTGCTTACCCACACACGCCTGGGTGGGGCACACGACCCCACCATGCCTGCGTCAGAGGCTTCTGCGGAGTGCGCTGACGGGTAGGCAATCGACCGCGCTCGGCATGACAGGACGGCTGGACGCGAGCCGCTGTCGAGCGCATCACTGTCGGCATGGAGAGAATGGTCGCACACGAGGGTGCTGTCCCTTGGCGGAGGAGCGCACCACAGGAACGCCAGGAGGGCCCCGATGACGCCGAAGATCCCGCCAGAGGCGCCCACCTGCCGAGCGCGCGCACCATTGATGCGCAAACCAACAGCAAGCCCGCCTCGCCACGCATGTCATTGCGCTTGACGTAGGGGGCCACAGCGTCTGTTGTCGTGTCCACCTATATACAATATCAATAGTTGCACTTATTAGACATTGTGTCCTGCACTGGTTGCACATCGCAAAGCCTGGATGAAGCACACGCATCAATGCAAAGGCAGTGTCATGCCCATTGCCGCGCTCATGCACTGCAGCTCGCGGGGCGCGCGCATCCAGACATGCGACCGCACCGTCACGGAGTCCACAAAGGCGAATGTGGCGATGCTGCCGGCCGCGCCAGACAGCAGGTAGGTCGCCAGGAAGGTCAGCGGGCCTAGCGCGCGCTCGACGGCCGGCGCAATCGTGCCGAGCGCGTAGCAGGACGATGCAAGGTGCACGAACGAGTCGTGCAGGAACGTCGAGCTCAGAATCCTGCACAGGACGCTTCCGTTCACTGCTACTCGGGGCTTTCTTGAGTCCTGGTGACATCATGCAAAGTGCGAGCTCGCATGTGCATGCCGATGGATGAGGCGACGCTGGGAGGCTGTACCTAGCTCCAGGTCACTCACACGCTGATGCACCCGAGTCCCTGGTCGTGCAGCAAGCAGCAGGCACAAACAGCACTCCAGCACAGTGGGAGGCTGCGCAGGCAAGCATGACAACACGCAATATACAGGCTAGTGTCCTTGCGAGCTCCAAATTGGCGTTGACCTAGAACACACATGTCCAACCTGGCTGCCAAGCAGTGCTGCAGCCCCAGCACTGCCGCCTTCAGTCTCTCACGACTCATTACGATTCATTACGCGCACCCACCTGTAAAACTCGCCGGTCTCTATCTCTTCGCCGACGTTGGCAAATGTCAAGAAGAAGTCCTGCATGCGCATGCACACGGCACGTTAACTTCGATCAATGCGCAGCAGTTTGGCAAAAGCACGCCATGTACATAGCAGACATACTGCACATCGCTGCTTGGCGTCATGGCTCCTTCCCTTCAATTTGCTCCTCTTTCGGCATGCCACATGCACCGCGCTGCATAATAGCAGATAACAGGTGGCAGTAAACATGCATCAACCAGGCTTTACAGCTCATTTAAGAATGATCCCATCGGAAAGAGGATCACTGCCCCGCAAACACCGCGCGCGGTATGGACATACATGTTGACACCAACACCTCTTCTGGTGCGTAAGCAGCAGCACCTGGGATGCATCTCGGCCGTTCATGAGGCCCACGCCGAGGCCAGTAGTATACATGACCACGTTTGCCGCCAGGAAGATATATGCAACCGTAGCTCGAGCCTGGTTGATAAAACACACAAGATCAGCAGCCGGCACCACATGGCGTGTGAAACCAGGCTTGAACCACACCTCAGCAACCACTACGATTCAGCGTTCCTATACCTAGCACATTTACGTGCCCTTGCTGTGCCCTTGCAAGACTGAGATGCCACAATTACTACTCTAGAAGCAGTGCGTGAGTCCTACCAACCGGGGCCCTCTGTTGGCTGGAAAGCACCCCCGTCATGCCAGTGGCTTTGCCAGACTCAGTTGCCGTGCCAGTTCCAACATGCTTGGACACACGCTCGTTACAACTAGACAAGGCAGGGAGACGGTGGTGTGTAGACTGGGCTGGGCTCCTTGCCGCAGCCTACCCAGCTCCCAGTGCTCTCGTACACCCCAGAGAGTGGGTGCGCCAGTGGCGGCCAAAGGGTCAGTGTGCATACGCGACTGAGCAGAGCGCACCCTCGGCTGAACACCAAGGCCCTCGACCAGCGCTTCGTCCGTGATGGGCGCGCTCTGTAGCTTGTCACGCGCAAAGCCAATTGCCCAGAACAGCAGCTCCCGCAGCGCAGGCGCAGTCCCGATTTGCGCAGGCACGCTCCCGCTTTGTGCAGTAGCCAGAGGGGAGGTAAGCCTGCGAGCAGACGGTGTGCAGTGTGAGGCTGATGAGCGGCAATCCGCTCACACAGAGCCTGAGTAGCGGCATTGGCGCAAGAGGTCGCATTGTTAGCGCTTAAGAGACAACAGACTCGTGTATGTCAACAGAAGGGGCGCACGGAGCAGCCTCTGCCTGCTGGACAGCAGGCGGCCCCGGCAGCGCACTCACTGGACCCGCTGCGTCCTCGCTGCCAGCCTTTGGCGCCTCTGCAGTAGGTGCAACCCGGGGTCAGCCGGAGGACACGCAACAGGAGCAGCGTGCTTGCGTCGGGCCAGCACCACCACTTGCCTTTCTCTCTGCTCCCCAGCAGGCTGTCCAGGAGGTCCAGACTGTCCGTCACACTGCCGCTGCCTGCCGTCGCAGACTCCCGGGACGTTGCAGCTGCGCACCTGGGCTGGCACGTGCCGCGGGCTTGCATGCACGCCCGGCCGCCCGGCCATACCGGCGCGCAGGGCGGCCTGTGCGCAAGCGGCAGCCCGTGCTCAAGCAGCAACGGCATTCCTGACAGGCCAGGGCTGAGCCTGAGACAGCGACCACTGCTTTCCTCCTCGGTCCCTCCTTCTGGACGAGAGGCTCCACGTCCTCACAGTTTACTGGGGTCCCCACTCTAATAAACAAATAAACCTGCCGATCAGCCTTGCAAAGTTCAGTCTTGAGGTCCAAGCATGAAAAGCGCATGTGCAAAGATGGTCTGGTGTTGAGGGGGACCCTTGAGGCATCACCAGCAGCTGCGCAACGTGGGCAGGGCGTGCAGGCATGCGCGCACTGTGCCGGCGCGCGGCAGGCCAGCGGCAGCTGCTGCTGCGGGATGGTTCCTTGGCCTTAGCGCAAGGCTTCAGCAGCGGCGCTGCGGACGACGAGCCGCCAGGGCCCAGCGGTCGCGGCCGCGGGCGCATCGTGCTGCCCTCACCCGCTCCAGTGCAGTGCGCACGCTCACGCACACGCCCTGCAAGCAGGTCCTACAGCAAGCGTGGCCACACGCTGTGGATTTGCACAGGCAAGGCAGCATGCTAGCAGAGTCGTGCGTGTCGGTGGCAGCTTGGTACTGCAGCCTGTGCGGGCAAGCAGTGGAGCATCCCGTACTACCACAGGTGCCCAGCGCTGTGCAGTTGCTCACGGGTACTGAGCGCTGCGAGTGTTGCGCAGGCCTGCGGCGCCGGGGCAACGCCGCGCCCAACCTGCAGCAGCACAACCGAGCCAGCAGGCAAGTCCGAGGAGGGGCGCGGAGCCGCAGGCGCCTGGGCAGCCGGCGCGGGAGGCCGGCCCCAGCGCCGGCGCGGGGGCGCAGGCGCCCGGCACGCCGCACTCGGCCCCGCCCGCGCGGGGCGCGGGGCGGGGCCAGGCGTTCATAGTGCCGCCGACGCCCGCCGCGCCACCGCCGCGCGCAGGTGCTGCCTGCTCTGTACAACGTGCCTGTTACAGTATGCTATCTTACTACACCGGTCCTTTGCGACGTCACAGCTGCAATGTGCGCTGCTGCAGCATGCTGCAATAGGCCGCTGTTGTCGCCGGCAGGCGTTGTTCGCTGCAGGAGGGCCGTATGTGCTGCGTGTTTTACTGGACAACAATATTTGTTGCCAGGAGGCTGTGCATACGCATGATACCCCGAAACAGGCATGGCCAGGCCACGATGTATTGTGTTATGCAGCACACATATCACATGTTGGTATGCCGTTCTGACAGTAGTGGTGTGGAGACTAAAGCAGCAACTGCTCTGTCTGCGCGCAGGCACCACATCCCGCTCCCCGGCAGCTGCTCTGCCGCGGGACGACCGACGCGCACCAAGGCCCTTTCCAGACAGGCGCTACGGTGAGCGTGGGGAGCGGGGGGGCGCCGCGCAGCCCGGCCTGCGGCGCGGCCCACCCGACGCGCGCGGCGACCTTGGCGGGAGGCGGGCGGGGCCACTGGGCGCGCAGGCGCGGCTGGCAATTATACGGGCTTTGTTCAGAGCCCCTGTAGCTGTTTTTGTGGAACACGAGCAGCCTGCGGCAGCGCCTGCTCGACAACGGACGGGCGGGTGTGCCAGAAGGTGGGTGTGGGGTCTGAAAGCCCTGCTTGATGGAGCGCCGCCCAGTGCTTGATAGGGCAGCCGGGAGTGCTGTCTGGTGGTACTTGGCGGAAGGTATAGATGCTGGTGTGCCATCGCCACGTGTGCGCCTGCACGCAGGACCGCTTCGCGCGGCCGCAGCAGCAGCGCGGCGCCCCCGGCGGCGGGGACCGCCCCAGCCCCAGGCAGGACTCGGGCGGGTACGGCGCGCGGGGCGGCGACCGCGGCGCGCCGCGGCCCGCGCGCGGCGGCGACGGCGGCGGCCACAGCGGCATGGGCGCGGAGCTGTCGGCCATGTCGAGCTGGGACGCGCGGCGCGGCGGCGGCGCCGGCGCCGGCGACGCCGCGGACCGCGACCGCTTCCTGTCGGCGGAGGAGCTGGAGGACCGCGAGCGGAAAGAGAAGCAGGTGTGTGCTGGCGCATGCGCCGCCACGCCTGGATCGTCTCCCCTGTGTTCACTAACTCTGAAAGGGGTTGCTGAGCTGCCATCGTGCCGGGGCCTGACCCGGGCGCAGCCAGGGAAAACAGAACAGCTGCCGCCCTTCATGCTGCGGTGGTTGGTCGTGAGTGCCTGCGCAAGCGCGAGCTGGCGCATACATGGGAGCCTGCTAATTATTTGTTGCGGTCGATGAGCCAATGCGCACCCTGCTGATGTGATTGTTTTTTCGGCGTGCCAGAGTGGACCACTCAGACGCGGGGCGCGGTCATGCAAAAGGGCACCTGCTGCTTGTTGCAGCAGAGCATGCATGTGCAGTGCATAGCACCCGCAGCCGTACACCAGGACGCTGCCACTGATGTTGTTGCCGCATGCCGAATGCAGTGGCGGAGCCGCCAGTACACGCCAAAGCCGCGCGGCGGGGGCGGCCCGCGCGGGCGCGGCGGGCTGGCCGCGCGCGGCGGCCGCGGCGGCGGCCGCGGCAGCTTCGCCGGCGCGCGCCCGTCCGCCGCCTCGGGCAGCGAGGACGACGAAGACCGGCCGCGCTGGCGCCGCGACGGCAATGACGAGGATGACGAGCCTGCCAGGCGCGAACGCTTCCCGCGGCAAGGCACGAGGTTGCACTGGCAACCAGAAAGCGTTATACCAACTTTGAGCAGAATTGCTCACGCTAGTTTTTCATGGTGGTCAGGTAACGCTCAGCAATCCTAGTTCTAGGGTGTGGCAGGCTCTCACGGATGTGCGGGGTTAGGGTTACTCTTTACCCTAGTTCCAACGCACAAAGCGCAGGCGTCCGAAGAAGGAGCTGCCGTGGGAGCTCAACCCGTACCGCGACCCGACCGAGGCCGAGACGAGCGATGAGGAGAACACTGATGAGGAGGAGGAGGACGAGGAGCGCGAGGGCCGCGGCCGCGAGCCCGGCCGCGGCATGCTCGACGCGGAGGAGGACTATGCGGAGCCGCTGCAGCACGACTTTTTTGACCCAGTCGAGGACCGCGCGGTGCGCGCGCACGCTCCAAGTCACAAGTCAGTAACGACACTTTATCGACAGGCAACGCTATTGAAAGTCAGATGATGCACCTACCTGAAGCGCACTGTGCAAGCAGACGTTGCCCGATACTATGAGAGCAGGGCGGGGCCCCGCAGGCGCTGCGCTTGCCGGGTTGGGGTGCAGAACAAGCCCATGCGCTGATGAACCGCTTTGCAAGTAGAGCTGAACTGGGGTGCCTCCATGTGGGGGAGGGCACACGCTGCGCGGCCCCTGCGTGAGCGCTCTGCAGCGCGCGGCGGTTGACGGGCTCCCCGCGCGCGGCGCAGCTGCGGGAACAGGTGCAGGCGGGCATCATGGCGCAGGAGGAGCAGTACCCGCCCGGCCCAGCCGAGCTGGAGGCGGCCGACCCGGAGACGATGCCGAGCGAGCTGGAGGCCATCGACGCGCTGCAGCGCGTGTTCAAGGCGCGCGCGCTCGCACGGCGGCCCTGCCGCCCTGCTGCCCGCGCGCCGCACGCTGGGCGCCCGGCCAGCATCGCGGGCACATCCTGGAATTGGCTCATGTAGCACTGACTTGCCGAGACGACTTACCGAGACGCGCATGCAGAGCTTTTGTGCGTACCCAAAGGCAGTGCGGCGTTGCCTGTCAAACAATGAGACACCACATGCCTGCAGCCTGCTCTAGCATGCGCGCCCATCTGCGCAGACAGACAGCGTCATAACGCAGGGGCTGGGCCTTGGCCGCTGGCGCATTAATGCACAAGCAGCGGTGTGATGTGACCTGCTTGCTCCGCGGCAATGGAGCTCTTAGCACAACAACCAGATGCATCCGGGCATGCCGCACAATTGAGCCGCGGCCGAAGCGCAGTCAGTGTGAGGAGGGTAGGACAGCAGCCTGACGGGCTGCCGCGTGCGGGCGCGCCAGATGGAGCTGGACCCGCACATGCAGATGGATTTTGGGCCCGCGCCGCAGAACTACTGGGGCCCGCCGCCGCTGCGGCCTGGGGAGGAGCAGGGCGGCGCGCCGGCCGACGACGCGGCGGAGCTGACGCCCGCGCAGGTTGCGTTGGCCCTTGGCCGGATCGCACATCATTATCACAACCACTATCAGTTGTACTGTACTGTTACCTGACTGCTAGATGCTGCGTATACATGCTTTGTGATGGGCATGCACAGGGCAGCGAGTGCCTGGCTTGGCATGGAATGAAGACTTACTTGCTCTCCCCCCTGCTGTGCGGTCAGCTGCAGAACGCCCGCTGTCCAACCTAGCATGGCAGCATGGCAGCCACACGATAGTCTGCCAGCCCCAAGATGGTCGCCCGCACCACACAGCGCGTGCCCGGCCTGTCAACAGCCATGCCCCGTCGCGCGCGCAGCTGCTGGAGGGCCTGCGCCCCGAGCTGGAGCGGCGGCTGAACCTGGAGCCCGGCGACAACAAGACCTGGGCAGACATCACCGACGGCGCGGCCGAGGGCGTGGAGCAATTCGCCTTCCTGCGCGCCCCGGACGTTTGGGTGCGCGCTCGGGCAGCTGCTGTCTGCCTCTTCAAGCGCGCACCCAGAATAGTGCCGCCTTTCCAGCGCACTGCAGGAAGCCTCAGAGTCAACTGAGCATGCGGCTTGTGCGGTCCGGGCGCACTCCATGCTTCTGCCCACGTGCGTGCAGCACGTATTTGGCAATGTGACAGCGCCGGCGCTGCACTTGTCGTGTTGCTTGGCTGGATCCGCTGGCCTGCCGCGGGCAGCGGCGGCACATGGCAGTCCCCCTGCATGCGGAGCAAGGCCTGGAGCCTGCAGTTGCAACGGCGGGGGGTACAAACGCAAGGCCGGCCGCATGCAGCTGCCTCTCAGCCTCTGGGTGAGCGGAGCCCCGCGGGCGGCAGGGCGATGAGGCGCAGCTGCGCGGCATGCTCGCGGACAACGTGCCGCAGGGGCACGAGCTGCGGCCGCACCTGGAGGCCGCGCTGGAGATGGCGCTCGCCAATGCCAGCTGGCCCCATGCGGTCAAGCACCGCTTCCTGGTGCAGCTGCTCGGCAGCGCGGCCGGCGTCAAGCTGCCGCACCTGGGCCAGAAGCGCGCGGCGCGCGCGTGACGCGCAGGCCGGGAGCCCTGCATGCAGGGACTGTCCTGCAGCATGGCGCCGCACCCATAGCCCAGCATTCTAGTATGCGGGCAAGAGTGGTGCTGTGACCGCGTTTTACAGGACAGCACCGCTGTCTGGCGCCTTGTAAATCAATGAAGGCCTGCCTACTTCAGATGTCCCGCAGAAGTGCTGGCGTGGACGAGGCTCTTCTGCTGTCTTAAGCCTTCCTCACAGATGCCTTCGTGGGTGTGTCACCAAAATGAGCAATTGGCCTCTCCCGCCCAAAAGGCTGCGGTAACGGTGACAATTTGCCGCCCTACAACCCTACCCAGTGCTCCCACTCTGGAAGTAGCTTGGGACGCCACCTTGAGGCGAGAGGAAGCAGCTTGAGACAGCTTAATCGTCCTGCCACAGTATGACAGAACGCAAGCGGAAGCTTGACGTGTTTACAGACGCGCCGCCGGCTGCGAATGGCGCTGCTGGCGCTTTGCCGACAGTGAACCCCTTTACCGGCAGAGCGTACAGCACGCGGTATTATGACATCCTCGCAAAGCGGCGAGGTGAGGCTGCGCAGACAGTGTGTTTCTGCATTGAGTTGTGCTTGACGCAGAACCTGCAGCGCGAGGAAGCGCTGACGCGCACAGCGCGTCCTCGCAGGCCTGCCTGTCTGGCAGGCGCGGGAGGACTTTGTGCAGATGATCCACAAGAACCAGACGACCATCCTCGTTGGAGAGACGGGCTCCGGGAAGACGACGCAGATTGCGCAGTTCATCTCGGAGGCCGGGTACACCAACACGGGCAAGATGGTGGCCTGCACGCAGCCGCGGCGCGTGGCCGCCATGAGCGTCGCGCGGCGCGTGGGCGAGGAGATGGACGTCACGCTCGGCGAGGAGGTCGGCTACTCCATCCGCTTCGAGGAGTGCTCCGGCCCGCGCACCAAGATTAAGTGCGCACACGCCCCGCCAGTACGGCAGTTACGGGAACAGCTGCCTCTGCTTGCCTAGACTGCGTGGAGCAGGCCACCCTGTGGTGGACGCCAATCACAGCATCGAGCAGCTGGGGCTGTTGCTCAGCACAGCGCAGGGACACAGCTTGCTCAAGCAGACAGCTGCTTGGCGACCTGAAGGCTTGCTGCACCAGTCGCGCTTGCAAGGTAGGTGGCAATGAGCCTCGCGCGGTCTTGCAGGTTCATGACAGACGGCATGCTGCTGCGCGAGGCCATGAGCGACCCGCTGCTGGAGAGGTATAGCGTGGTCATCCTCGACGAGGCACACGAGCGCACGCTGGCCACCGACGTCCTGTTTGGCCTCATCAAGGAGGCGCGCGGCCCAGGTCTCTTGGTATAAGAAGCGTGGCCAAGGCCCACCTGTGGACTACTAGACCTGGAAAACTGTAGCTGCACGCCCCGGCCCCCCCGCATGGCGCGCTTGACTCGACTGGCGCCCCACAGCACAGAGGGCCAGGCAGTACCATGTGCTCTCCACAGCGTTGAACGAAGCGAGGCCGCCAGTACTAGCCTCCTGGTGCGTGGCGCATGCGGTGTCCCTAGCAGAAACGGAGGGAGCTGTGAGCGAGCGCGGTGCCGGAAGCGCTTGCACGGCAGGGCCTCGACCGGGCGCGGCGCGGCGCGCCGGCAGGTGCTGAAGCAGCGGACGGACCTCAAGCTGGTGGTCATGAGCGCGACGCTGGAGGCGGAGAAGTTCCAGGGCTACTTCCTGGACGCGCCGCTCATGAAGGTCCCGGGCCGCCTGCACCCGGTCGAGATCTTCTACACGCAGGCGCGGCCGCGCGCATGCCCGACCCTCCCAGCTGTCATGCTCCTGTCATGTCAGAGGTCGTGGCAGAGACCTTGTGTCACGGGAGCGCTCGCGGCAGCCTCGCGCCGCGGGCGGCGTGTCGGGGCATGCTCTGCGACGCGGCGCTGCTCTCGGCGCCAGGCACGCCGCTGCGCGCTGCCCTGAGCCGGGCGTGCGTTTGCGCCGGCAGGAGCCGGAGCGGGACTACCTGGAGGCGGCCATTCGGACGGTGGTCCAGATCCATGTGTGCGAGCCGCCCGGCGACATCCTGGTCTTTCTGACCGGCGAGGAGGAGATCGAGGACGCGTGCAAGAAGATCGCAAAGGAGGTCACGCAGATGGGCGAGCAGGCGCGCGCGCGGTCTTGCGGCTTTGTCCACAATGCAGTGATGCGCTTTATGCATTATCTTACTTGCAGCCAGGCATGGCGTGTAGCTGCTCAGCGGGCATGCCGGCCCAGCGAGTAGCCGCCCTGGCAGCTGCCAGCGATGGCGCGCACAGCCGGCCTCGTGCACAGCGAACCTGGCCTTGCTCCTGCCGCAGCGGCGACCCTGTCCATGTACCTCTGCTTCCCATTGAGGTTGCATACTGCGCACTGCAGGCATGTTTTTTACTTTTGCGACCATTGCTTGACGTCGGGTATACTGCGCACTATATGCTTATTTGCAAACCGACACCAAGCGCGCGCGCTCAGGTCGGCCCGCTGAAGGTGCTGCCGCTGTACTCCACGCTGCCGCCGCAGCAGCAGCAGCGCATCTTCGACTCCGCGCCGCCGCCGCTGCGGCCGGGCGGCCCGGCCGGGCGCAAGATCGTGGTGTCCACTAACATCGCGGAGACGTCGCTCACCATTGACGGCATCGTCTACGTGATCGACCCCGGCTTTGCCAAGCAGAAGGCGCGCGCAGCGCCCCGCCTGGCTGCCCATGCAAACCATTGGCGGTCTGAGAGCCTCGCATTGGTACTTAGGTGTTGCGAAGGGCGTGGTAGAGGCTGCTGCCGTGCTGCAAGCACAGCGTCTGCCGCCAGAGGGTTGGCGAGTCATGGCATAGACAAGTGGGACTGACACCCTGAGTGGCAGTATTCTCTCTATCCAGGACATGTGAAGAGGTTGTGGTGCGCGCCCTGTAGGTGTACAACCCGCGCATCCGCGTCGAGTCGCTGCTCGTGTCGCCCATCTCGCGGGTGCGCAGTCTGAACCAGCTCATCTTCATTAACACCTCCTGGCCTGCAGGCGGGAGCACTGCACACACATCCTCGACGTTGTGTTCAAGGAGCTTTGTTTGTTTTTGACCAGGTATGTCAGCCATGCGTGGACAGTGCGCACGGAGCGTTGCGGGAAGTGCAGCCGGGCACGAGCCGCATGTGACGCTGGCCCCTGCCGCGCGCGCAGGCTAGCGCGCACCAGCGCGCGGGCCGCGCGGGGCGCACGCAGCCGGGCAAGTGCTTCCGGCTGTACACGGAGGCCAGCTTCAAGAAGGACCTGCAGGAGCAGACGTACCCGGAGATCCTGCGCTCCAACCTGGGCTCCGTGGTCATACAGCTCAAGAAGCTGGGCATCGACGACCTGGCGCGCCTCGCGCCCTACCCTAACCCTGACTGTCTCCAGCAAGCCTGTGATCTGGCGCTTCCGGTCACATTTCAGGCAGTAGGACGGTGCTCTCTCAGCCCCGTCTTCTTGCCTTCGCATCTGTGTCATATGAGCATGTGTTTGCCTGCGGCACCATGCTGCCTGTGTCATGCCGTCATGCGACGTTGCCTAGGCAACTGGTTCCCTCGTGTCAGGCTGCTTCAGCAGCTTGCTGCGGGGGATGTTGGGGCAAGGGCTGAGCCATGGCGCAGTGATATGACCAAATAAATTGTGCCGACACGCCTGCGGGCTTGAGGACACTTATACTACCCATAGAATATGAGCGCCAGCTTGACCCTGCCTGTGGGGCGTGCGCTTGGGACGCAGCACACAGCCTGCCGCACCAGGCGGCTGCCGAGTGCTGGGACGTGTGCCCGCCCTGCGCTTCCGCTGCAGTGATTACCAAACATTCCTCGTACTGAAGCCTGCGGGCTGGAAGACAACTCTTTACTGATGTCGTATGAGCAGCTCCGCCCGGCTTCTGTGAGCCCGCATCTGTCCCTGCACTTGCTTCGGCAGAGCATTGGCGTGTAAGCCTAGCAGGCGATAGAAGCCATAGCTGGCCACAATTAGGGTTAGGGTTTGGCTGAGCGTACCGCGGCCGCAGGTGCACTTTGACTTCATGGACCCGCCCGCGCCGGAGACGCTGATGCGCGCGCTGGAACTGCTCAACTACCTGGGCGCGCTGGACGACAACGGCAACATGACCGAGGTGTGCTGCCCCCCGGGGCCTGTGTCCAGGGCGGGGCTCAGGGTGCGGATAATGTGCTGCTGCTGGTCGCCGTTGGTGGTGCTGCTGCGGGGAAGCCTTGCTGGCTTGCTGCCTGCGATGTGCTTGTGGCATTCACGCTGCTGCGGCGCAATAGGCTCGCCCTCTTGTGACAGCCCCGTCGCACGGAATGCCAAAAAAGAGCAGCCGCCTCTCCGCCCCGTTGGTTTTAAAGTGCTCAGAGGAGCAGGAGCATCGTAGTCCCTGCACCCCGCGCGCCCGCCTGACAGCCGCGCCGTGGCATGCCGTGCGCCCACCCGCAGGTCGGGCAAGTGATGGCGGAGTACCCCCTGGACCCGCAGCTGGCCAAGATGGTCGTCGCATCACCGGAGTTCAGGTTTGCCTTTGGTGTGCGGGCGTGCGCGCGCGCGCTGCGCGCGCGGCGGGGCGCGGCCGAAGCGTGCACGCTCACGAACACTTACGCACGCTAACGAGGAGGGGCCTCCGTGGCGAGGAGCCTCGCGGGCGCCGCACGGGCGCCGCACGGACTCGAATCAGCGAGTGGCAGACACAGCCTGTCGCGCATGGTGTTCACACTCAAGTAATGATTGTTGGCCTGACGTGTGTGTGCAGGCGCCCGCATTGGGACCGCCTCAGGCGCGATCAGGCACCGCTGTCAAAAGGCCGCTTCAAGCTCGATGCCATTTGACGCGCTATTGCAGGGCTTGCGGGGGCCTGTGCGTGGCTGATGCCTTCCCGCCACCATGCCCGGCTGCGACGCTTGCTCCCCATGCGAGAACGGTCGGCAAGGGGGCCCCGGGCCGCCTTGCGCTCCAGACCCTATGCCAGAACCCTGACAGCCGCGGGCGCCTGCCCGTGCCGCCGCACGCAGGTGCTCCAACGAGATCCTGTCCATCGCGGCCATGCTGTCTGTGCCCAACGTGTTCATGCGGCCGCGGGAGGCCGCGAAGGCCGCGGACGAGGCCAAGGCACGGTTCACGCATATTGATGGCGCGCCCCTGCCGCAGCCCTTAATAGAGGTATCGCCTGCAGTAAGGCGCTGGACATGCAGCCATCAGGTTGTCTTCGCTGCACGCACGAAGCTCTGGCAAACTGCCGGTGGCTGCTGTCAGAGACGCAGGGCCTGGGGCGGACGGGCCGCCAACAAGGCCCTGGCCCATCTCGTGAGGGCGGGGTCGTGAGGACGCGCGCGGGGGCGGCGCAGGCGACCACCTGACGCTGCTCAACGTGTACCACGCGTACAAGCAGAACGGCGAGGCGACCGAGTGGTGCTACGACCACTTCCTCAACTACCGCTCGATCAAGGCCGCGGACAGCGTGCGCAGCCAGCTGGCGCGCCCCCCGCCCTGGCCGCCGCGCCCGGCGCGCCTGCTGTGCGCTGTGAGCGAGGCGGCGAGGGTGCTCTGCAGCTGCGCGCCTGTTGCAGCATGGACGAGCCCGCGTACAGAGCTGCATCCTGCTCGCTTGACCCTGAGCACGTGCGAGTCTATTGTGTGTAGGATGCGCGCCTGGCATCGCAGCCGCGCTGCCCTGGAACAGCGCTTGCCAGTGTACGGCAGAGCGCATGGCCACTGGGCTGCCTCCCCACCTGTGGGTCCCCCCCGTGCGGTGATGGAGCGGACGCGGCGGGCGGGGCCAGGTGCGCATCGCGACGCGCCTGGGCACGCGCCTGGTCTCCACCGACTTCAACTCGCGCGAGTACTACACCAACATCCGCAAGGCCATCACCGCCGGCTACTTCATGCAGGCGCGCCCGCGCGCGCGCGCGCGCGAGCCCGGCAGGAGCGGGCGGGCGTCTGCGGGCGGGCGTCTGCGGGCAGGCGTCTGCATGCAGAACGCGCATGGCAGCAGCGCTGGTTGCATGCTCTGAGTAAGGGAAGCAGGGTACGTAGCTGGTCCCACCCGTGGGCCTGCACCGTCGTTACGTGTGTCCCATGGCTGGACCCGCGGCCTGCGAGGCATAGCCGCCAGTCATCGTCCGGGCAGTGCGCAGAGGACGTGGCTCCTGCCGCAAGGCGCACGCGGCCGCACTCGTCCAGACTTTTGAGCCTGCGCGCGGGCGGCAGGTCGCGCACCTGGAGCGCACGGGCCACTACCTGACGGTCAAGGACAACCAGATGGTGCACCTGCACCCGTCCACGTGCCTGGACCACAAGCCCGAGTGGGCGCTGTACCAGGAGTTTGTGCTGACAACGCGTAACTACATCCGCACCGTGCTCGACATCAAGGCGCGCGCGCGGCATA
>JAABUV010002403.1_pt1 | contig 25399 bp, 25 predicted proteins | sample 5559971 | NCBI WGS metagenome assembly JAABUV01 (sample SAMN10711881, study PRJNA513362) | rock metagenome | isolation source: Antarctica rocks | place: Antarctica: Victoria Land, Knobhead nord | collected 2015-12-19
CACTTCTGCCCCTGGGTCGGCAACGCGATCGGGCGGCGCAACCGCGCGCTCTTCCTCGCCTTCCTCTGGCTGGAGCTGGGCGCGCTGGGCATCACGGCGGCCGTGGGCGCGCTGCGCCTGCACGCGGCCGCGCGGCGGCCGCGCCCGGGCTCCGCGGTCGCCTGGGGCGCGGCCTTCCTGGTCGTGGACTGCTTCCTGGCGCTCAGCGTGGGCGCGCTCGCCGTGACGCAGGCGCGCCCGCCGCCGTCCGCCCGATTTGAGCCTGTGGCACCGCCCGCCCGCCCGCCCGCCCGCCCGCCCGCCCGCCGCTTGGGGGCGGGGCGGCGTTGACCCATCGGCCCCTGACCCAGCGCTGGCGACCCAGGCCCTAGCCAAGCCCTGTGTCTATCAGATGACGTGGCCTTGCTTGGAGTCAGCGTAGTATGCCGTACCAGCAAGGCGGCCCCACCTCATGCGGCATGCGTGGTGCGCGCAGGCCACGCAGGTGGCGCGGAATATAACCACCAACGAGATGGCCAACTGGCCGCGCTACCGCTACCTGCGCGCCCCGGACCAGTCCTTCGCCAACCCCTTTGACCGCGGCTGGCGGCACAACTGCCTGGACGCCCTCTTTCCCGACGAGGGGGCAGCGCCGGGCGTTGTGCTGCACGACGCCAAGCCCTGAGGGTTTGTTTTTTCTCAACTAGTGTCATCTGGCAGCGCGCATTTTGCCGCTCGTGTGTTGGTCACCAAACAGGCGCCTGCTGTGTCATGTCCTGGGTTGTGCGAGTTAGGTCCAGGTCCTCCAGACTCCCTTGTCGCTGGCTGTGTACTGGTGAGGTCGGGTGTAAAGACGTGCTGGGAACGCTTGGCGGGTCACTTCTGTGCCTTTGTTGTTCCTACATGCATGTGTTACAACCGCACAACATGCACCTTGCATTGCTCCACTCAAACAATCCACACCAGCTAGCAGCACCCATTGGCCAATTATCTAGGAGTAATCATTGGTGGTCCCCCATGGTGCCCCCATTCTTGTGGAGGCCCCCAGGCATGCTGGCCAAATCGAGCCAAGGAGACTGCACGACACCTTGCCTCACAATTCAGCGCGCTCGCAAGCCTTGTTGCTCCAAAGCGCAAGCTACGGTGCTGCCTGGCCATTCCCGCTGCTTTCTATAGCGCCAGCCAGCTCAGGCGCTGTGTGCGTATTGCTCACTGATTGCTGAAAATTGCAAGCAAGCCGCACCCCTAGCAGTCATCAGCGCTGGGCCTGCGAGCTTTCTTGGAATCGCGTCTCGCAAGCACTGCTGACACAGACGTCGCGCGCTATGGCTGCGCCCTGGCGCAAAGCGCTGGCAAAGTCGCTGGACGCAAATAAGCATCTCAAGTATTCCACCTTCATGCAGGTGTGCTCACTGCGGGTACAGGACGCACACAGTGCTGCTTCAGGCCCCCTACTGCCAGCAGTGCGCTTGCCCTGCTAATACGCAGCATGCGCTCGCGCCTGCACGGAAAATCCTGTGTTGTTGCCGCAGCTGGCGACCGTGCGCACAGACGGCCGCCCAGCCGTGCGCACGGTGGTCTTCCGCGGGTTCCACAACGACAGCAACATGCTGACTTTCAACACGGACACGCGGCGAGTCCCCGCTGCCCTCTGTGTGCCGGCCCTCCTGCCTTGCCGTGCAAGGTTGCTTCCTGGCCCTCCCGTTGGCTGCGTGCTGGCAGAGACAGCGCAAGCACGCCTGTGCACAGCATAGCGGAGCCCGGGCGCCGCGGCAGGACGCCCAAGGTGGAGCAGCTGCAGCAGCAGGCGTGGGCCGAGCTGTGCTGGTACTTCCCCGACTCGCGCGAGCAGTTCCGCGTCGCGGGCAAGCTGACGCTCGTGGGCGAGGACTTCCCGGACGACGCGCTGCGCAAGGCGGGCCCTGCTCTGGGCACTGCCGGGACTGCACTAGACATGCAGTGGCTCAGGCTGCCTGCCCCCTGTCACTGTTATGGCTAGGATGCGGTGTCGCTGTTCGTATTCTTCGCATGCATCCGTTGGTCAGAGGTGCTCTGAGCAGGGCGGCGCTGATGGGCAAGACACGTCGTCGGACGTCTTGCGAGCGCGGGCGACCGGGGGCGTGCTGTCTTGTGGCCTGCAGCCATAACATGCTGGCGTGCACGGCAGGGTAGCGAGCAGGGCGGGGCGCCGCTGCGCAGGCGCGGCAGGCGTCCTGGGAGGCCATGTCCACCGGCGGGCGCGCCTGGTTCACGTGGCCAACGTCGGGCGACCCGCGCGAGCCCGACGAGGCGGCGTTCAAGCACCCGGTGCCCGAGGGCGCCGTGCCGGCCGTGCCCAGCTTTGCGCTGGTGCTGGTGGACGCGCAGAGCGTGGACTATGTCCTGCTGCCGAACGAGCGGCGGCGCTGGGAGCGGGAGCCCGGGGTGGGCGCGGACGCGGCGGTGGCTGGGGAGGAGCCCGTCACCTGGCATGAGCAGGAGCTGAACCCCTAGGCAGCGCTTTGGTGGGCGGGGCATGGCCAAGTGGACTCTGTCATACTCGCGCCCGCAGCTTTGTGCATGCAGGCGTGTATTGACGGCCTTGAGGCTTCTCGAAGGCCCCGGGCCGGGGCCAGGGAGCAAGTCTGCCATGCGTGCTTCGTGCACTCTGTTCAACCATGCTGATGTGTAGGAAGACAATGCGAATTCTGCCAGCTGAGCAGAGGCCTCCAGCGGAATGTAGATGTCAACAGCACTGGCTTGCAACCTGTCTGCTTTCTTCTTAGCAACTCATGAGGGCAAGGTCGCTGCCAACAGCGTGAGGAAAGCTGCAGGATATGCAGTGTGTGCTGCATAGGCAGCGTAAGCCATGCATGCCAATGCATGCTCCTGCTGCATGATCAGAGGCTTAACACAGAGGCAGGCACCCTAGCAACCCCATACCAGCTACTTGCGCGACAAGAGGAGGCTCCCTGTCATACCGATTTTAGCGCAAGAAAGAAATAAGCAGTCGTCTGCCTTGCACAGCACTGCGCACAACCACCTGCGTCGCTCGAGCGGGTCTGGTGCGCATGCCCTTGGCGGAGAGCGCCCTGCCGAACGTGGCAGCCTGCTCGCGTGGAAGGCTGAGCATAGCTGCTGCTCGTCTCTCCTGCACGCCGCGCTGTGCGACGGGCTCGCAGGCGAGCAAAGTTACATAAGCGCTGCACTCGCGCTGCGCAGGGAGCAGGGGCGGCCCCGTGCCGCGGCGCGGCCGAGGATGGCGGAGATGGAGGACATGGAGGTGGAGCAGGCGGCGCCTGCGCCTGACGTGAAGGGCAAGGGCCGCACGGCCGCGGGCGGCAAGCGCTTTGAGATCAAAAAGTGGAACGCGGTGGCGATGTGGTCCTGGGCCATCTGCACAGACACCTGCGCCATCTGCCGAAACAACCTGTACGAGCCCAGCATCGAGTACCAGGCGCGCCGCGCTGGGCCCGCCCCCCACGCCTGTGCCGGCCGGGCTGCCTCTCTCGGGGCCGGCGCTGCTGGCGCGCCAGCCCTGCCGCGCCTGCTGTCTTGCATGGGCCTGGCGCTGCTTGGGGCGCCAGCCGCGTGTCACACTGTGAGCCCGGGATTTGGCCCGGTTCGCTTGCTGTCGGAAGCAAAACGCGCCGCGCCATAAGTCGCTCGGGGGCGTGCTGCGCGCAGGCAAACCCCACCGGGGACGCGGACCACCCGGGCCTGAGCATCGCGTGGGGCTGCTGCGGGCACGTCTTCCACCTGGACTGCATTCAGCGCTGGCTCAAGACGCGCTCCGCCTGCCCGCTGTGCAACAAGGAGTGGGAGTTTGCCAAAATCGAAAAGATCCTGCCAGGTGACGGCCGCGCGGCGGCGCCGCACACGCCGCCTCCCTGCTGCTGTTCCTGTCCTGTAGTCGCGGCCTGTGCCACCGTGCGACTCCTGACCGGCGGCGGCGGCGAGCAGGCGGCACGATGGGCCTCACCGGCGGCGGCGACTGAGCGGCCTGGGAGCCGCCGGCGAGACCTTGTGTATCGCGGAGCAGCAGCGCGCTTGCGTACAGAGGCCGGGGTGCGGGTGCATGCCAGGCGGCAGCCTGTCTTGCCTGGTTCTGAGCAGGATGGCTGCTGCTTTCCTAGCCTGGTGCATGAGCGCAGCATCGCTAGCGGCCTCATGACTTGCTCCTGCGGCTGAAAGGGAGCTGGAAGATGCGATCATGCAGATGTGCACGCGCGTGTAAAGCTGTACCACTGCATGCTGCGAGCGCGCCGCGTTGCAGCCTCGTTACCGGCCAGCTCAACAAACTCGAGCGGAGGGGCAACACAAAGCGCCGCATCCACCCGGCACATGACTGTGCTGGCATGGGCCGCAGGCCAGGACACCCAACATGCCCCACTCTCAAGCCTTGCTGCGGCCAGGGAGGAGAAATGGTAATTTCCAAGCACCAGCTTTGCACCCGCACTGCATCCACTGCATAATGACCCTATATAATGACCCAAAGCAAAACCTGTCGCTGTGGCCAGGGAGCAGAGACGGTACCCCGCAAGCACCCACACCGCTTCATTGACGCAAAGCAACAACCGTGCGCGCATGCAGCTGGCCACAGGCCGCGCCAAACACTGGGTCGTCAGTCAGCGGCGGCCGCGCCGCCGGGCCGGCCGCCGCCGGCGCCGCTGCGCGGCGCCTTGCCGCGGAACAGGATGCGCAGCGGCGTGCCGGGGAAGCCGACGTTGTCGCGCAGCTGGCGCTCCAGGTAGCGCCGGTACTCGTCCGCGAACAGCGCCGCGTCGTTGACGAAGCACACGAAGGTGGGCGGCCGCGTCGCCGCCTGCGCGCGCCGCCGCGCCTCAGCGTGCGCGGTGAGAGTCATCGTGCATGGCAGGTGCTCGGATTCTGAAGCAGCAGCGCAGGCGTCAAGGGTCGCCTGCCAGAGCACTGAGGGGCTCGGCATGCATGTGTGGTGCGCTTGAGGGCGCACAGGCAGGTTGGGTCGCGCCCTCCTTGCCACCTCGACACACGTCGCCTGTCCAGACATGCAGGCTCTGCAGGGCCGCAAGCGGACGGTGGAGGCGGCCGTTGGTGGGAGTGCAAGCGCGCGGCGCGCCTGCGTGGCGTAGTAGATGCGGCCCTTGCGCGCGCTGCCGCGCATGGTGGGCGGGCTGCGCCAGTTGGCCGCCTCGCGCAGCACCAGGTTGAGCGTGGCCGTGCTGACGCGCCGGCGGTGCTCCGCGCTGGCCGCCGCCGCCGCGTCCAGCAGCGTGGCCACGCGCTGGCCCGTGGTCGCGGACGTGAACACTGCGGTCGCCCAGGACAGCGGGCGCAGGCGCTGCAGCAGCTCGGCGCGCGCGCGCGCGAGCGTGTCGCTGTCCTTGCCGGCGACCGCGTCCCACTTGTTGACGACCAGCACGCACGCGCGGCCCTCGGCCGCCACCAGCTCGGCGAGACGAAAGTCCTGCTGCGCGACGTCCAGGCGGCCGTCCGGCGCGGTGGCGCTGCCGTCCAGCACGAGCAGCACGACCTCGGCGCGCCGCACGGCCGCGATCGCGCGGCCGACCGACAGCGGCTCGGCGCCGTCGGGCGAGCCGGACACGCGCGCGCGCTTGCGGATGCCGGCCGTGTCGATCAGCGTGAAGCGCGCGCCGCCCGGGCCGACCACCTCGGTGTCCACCGCGTCGCGCGTGGTGCCCGCCACGGGCGACACGATCGACCGCTCGGCGCCCGCCAGCGCGTTGAGCAGGCTGCTCTTGCCCACGTTGGGCCGCCCGATGATGGCCACCGCGACCGGCGCCTCGCCGGCCGCCGCCGCGTCCTCGGGCCGCGCCGGCGGCAGCGCGGCGACCAGACGGTCCAGCAGGTCGCCCGAGCCGGAGCCGCTGATGGCCGACACGGCGACCGGCTCCAGGCCGAGCGCCCAGAAGTCGGCCGCCTGCACGTCGGCCAGCGCGACGTTCTCGCACTTGTTGACGGCCAGCAGCACGGGCGTGCCCGGGTGCGTGCGGCGCAGCCAGGCGGCGATCTCCTCGTCGGCCGCCGTCACGCCCGCCTGCCCGTCCACGACCATGACCAGCACGTCCGCCTCCGCCGCGCCCGCCGCCGCCTGCCGCTCGATCGCCTGCGCCGCCCCGAACGTCAGCGCGCGCGGGGCCCGGCCGGCGCGCCGCGGCCGGCCGGCCACGCGCACGGGCCACTTGGACCTCACGAGGGTCATGCGCTCGCACAGCATGCTGATGCCAGGCCAGCCGCGCGAGCGACGACGGGGGCGCTTCGCTTGCTGAGATGAGGCCCTGCCCGCAGCCGCGCGCTCGCCCGCCGCCCTGGGTGCTCGCGGGCGCCGGCGCGGGCGCCGCACCTGCGGCAGGCCGGGCTCCAGCGCGCGCGGCGGGCGGCCGGGCGCCGGCCTGTGCGCGTCCGGCAGCGCGCTCGCGTCGCTGACCAGGCCGCCCGTGTCCACCACCACAAATTCGGCCGCGCCCCAGGCCGCGCGCGTGTACAGGCGGTCGCGCGTGACGCCCGGGTAGTCGAAGACGATGGCCGTGTTGGCGCCCGTCAGCCGGTTGAACAGCGCCGACTTGCCCACGTTGGGGCGGCCCACGATGGCGACCTGCCGCCCGCCGCGCCGGCGCGGGTCAGCGGGGCGCCGGCGGTCGGTCCGACGCGCGCGGCGCTGCAGGTCCGCCGGCGCTCCGGGCCCAGCGCACTGGCGTGCACATGCACGGCATGCCGGCGAGCATGGATGTGTCGGTCTTGGCGGCGGGCTCCGCATGCACCACCGCTGCAGGCGCACCATGCCGAGCGCGGCACGGCTGTCCCGCGCGGTAGCAGCAGTAGGCGCGCGCACGCAGACAGCCACAGAGGCTTTGCAGTGCCGTCCATGCGGCCACGAGCACCCGCACCCTCGTCGCAGCAAACGGGCAGCGGGCGCTGTGCGGGGGCCGCGCGCCTTGGGCAGCAGCGCGAGCGGCAGCTCCGGCGGGCCGCCCGCGCGCCGCCGCGCGCCACCGCGGCCGCCCGCCGCCGGCAAGTCAGTAGCAGGCGCGCCGTCGCCGGCGCCGCGCTCGGCCGCGTCCGCCGCCGCCTCCAGCGCATCGGCGTCGAGCCAGGCCGCGGCGGCGCCCAGGCGGCCGCCGGCGGCCGCCGCGTCGGCGTCCGCCCGGCGCACAAGCTCGCGTGCGGCCGCGTCCAGCTCCGCTTTCTCGGCGGCCGACAGCTCGCCCTCGCCCGCCGCGCCCGGCTCGTACACCACGCCAGTGGTCTCAGGGTCCGCGACGCCCCCGCGCCGCGCCCGCGCCGCGCACGACTGGCGCTGCGGTCTTTGGGTGCACCCAAGACTCTCCCTGGCGCCCGCAAAGGCGGCGCGCCGCGCCCGTCCGGGGACGGGCGGGCTGGCAGCCGCGGCGGCGCGCACCCGCACACTGCTCTGGTGCTTCCCCGCGGAGGTTGCAGCCACAAGGCGGAGCGCGTGCTCTGGACGCGCGGCGAGGCCCTGCCCAGGCTGCGCGCTCCGCCAAGCGCGCACGCCATGGGCGGGGCGCTGCCGTGGCAGCGCGCACGCCGTCTGCGGACTCTCGCTGAGCTTGGCGTGCGGGCGGGCGGCGGCGTGTGTGTGGCTGTGCGGCATGGCGTCTGCGGCTGTCCGGACGTGCTACGCTGCGCTCGGTGGCTCACGCGTCAGGTTTTGCGCTGCCGACGCCTGCTTGCTCCTGCGCGGCCGCCGGTGGGCGCGTCAGGCTCGGCTCCGAAAGGACCCGCGCACTCTGACGCAGCGCGTGTGCGGCGCACCTTTGCCATGCGTTGCGCCTCGAGGAACATGTAGTTGCACAGGCCTTGCATTGCCCTGCTCGCATGCAAACACATTGCGAGCGCCTGCTGGTGCAGTCTTCTTTGAACTGGCAGCTGCGGGCAGGCGGGTGGGGAGCGCACGCGTCCTTGTGCTGCGCTAACCTCTCCGGGTCGGTCTCGCCGGCATTCTTGCGGTAGGCGCTCCGCACCATGTCCCACAGCACCTTCTTCTTTGCGCCGCCCTGGCCAGGCAGCTGCGTTCAGCTACACGTGGCCAGGCAGCTGCGTTCAGCTACACGTGGCCACGCAGAGTCAGGCAAGCGTGCACGCAGCATTGCCAGTCACCGCGGTGCCCTCACCGGTTTGGAGCTGACGTAGTTGGCCAGGCGTAGCGAGTCGCGGTACAGCTGTCAATACGTGGCAGTGTCAGTGCTCTATGCACAAGCAACACCACAGAGCAGCCCTCTGCGAGGCGCCCACCTTTGTCACGGTGAACAAGCCCTTATCCACCGACTGCATGCTGCCTGTGACAACGGAGCATTGAACGCCTGGCCGGCTTTCAACTGCGGCAGGGGCCGAATCGAGCCAAGCAAGCTGCAGCCTCCAAGAAGTGCGCCTTCCTGCCTCGCTGCCCCCGGGGGCTCACCCAAACGAACCCATGTGGTCTACATCAGCTGAGCTTACATAATCAGCTCGCAGGACATGCTCATGCGACACCAGGACACTCTATGTATCGCCCGCCGCACGTTCACGATGGTGAGGCTGGGAGGCGCCCAAGCATACTGGCAGGGCTGCGTTCAAGCGTTTGAGGCTTGTGTGCAGCTTGCCTCGCTATGAGCCAGCAGGATGTGCCCATGGCAGGCCTGCAGGCTGCAAGCAGGCCAATCACATCGCTCAATGCTCAGGTGCTGTTCTCGTTGCGCCTTGGACAGATGGAAGCCAAGAAACGCTTGGAGTTGGAGGGTCCAAGAGTCGAAGAGAGGCCAACGATCCCTGAAAAGACGAGTGCTGTCCGCCATGGCCATGTGTTCTTTGCGCCCTGTGCGCGCAACTGCACCAAGCGGGTGCATCATGCATGATACCATCATGAACATTTTATGAGTGTCTGCGCAGGCTGCTGAGCTGCGTCGCCCGCATACCAGGCATGCCATTATCTGCAAAGGCTGAAGCAGAATGAATTGTTCATGTATTACGTCATGCACTGAAGTGCTGCAGCATCGCGTCCATCAGTCAGTAACCAGCGTGGTGGCCGCGCGTGCCCTCCGAAGTGTGTGGCACACTCGCCCTGCACCGCGCCGCAGCTGCCAGGCGCTGCCTGCCTGACATCCTGCCTGTGGCCCATCAAGGAATGTGCATGCCATGCTGGCATGTCCAGCAGTCTGACCGGTGCTTTGTGGTCCTCAACAGGGCTCCAGCGCTGCATGTGCGGCCGCATGGCGCCTGCGCGCTCTCTGATGCCAGTCCTCACAAGGGCGGGCACGCCATGCCAGATGTTGACGGTCTGCTCGATGGCAGACTAGCTACAGGCGTGGCCTGCCCCGGTGGTTGCGTGCGCCGCACGCCCAGGCGAGCAGGCTGCCTGCGCCAGCGCACTGCACAGGCCCGCTGTCCACATGCGTGCTGGGCGTGACAAGGGGCCTGTCCGGGCAGTAGAGGGTTGCGCTACAGCCATAGCAGTGAGTGCCTGGGGTTGGCGGCAGAGGGCTGGCACGCCCGAGTACCAACGACAGGCAGGCCCCTTGTGACGGCCCCCCCCGCATGTGGACAGCGGATCTGCGCCATGTGCTGGCGCCTGCAGCCTTCTGCATCTGGGGTGCAAACACGCACCCGCAGGGGAGGATCACATCTGCTGCCTGCCGCTTCCATGTCAGCCTTGGTGCAGAGTACACTGCTGGGAGGCTGGGCATGCGTGGCTGGGTGCTACTCATGACAGGCTCTGCATGCAGCCTAACAGCGTGGGCTGCTGAGCTGTGTGCAGGCTCCTGGTGTCCACGACAGCACTCAACGCCACAGGCATGTGCCACCGCAACAGCACCAGACATTGTGGCCATGCATGTGCGCACGCGCACTGCAGGGCATGAGGCGCCCAGCAACAGCCGTGGCCACCTACCAGGTGAGGGCGATGGTCATCGGTCGTGCACTCGCCAAGTGCGCACGACTGCAAGCGTGACTGTCCAGGGAGTGCCAGGGTGTGCCTGCAGTGCATCTGCATGCAACACCGGCCTGCATGTGCATGCGTGCAAGTGACAGCGCGCCGGGCACACACGACCTGCATGCACAGAGGCATAAACACTGCAAGCTGGTTGCCAGCGTGGCAGCTCAAGCCCTGCCGAAGCCAGGAGCATGCTACCAGAACCAGCAGCGCTCACACGCCTGTGCAGGTGCGCTGCGAGGCCTCGAGCGGGCTGGCGCCTGAGGACATGGCTGTCAAGCGCGTCGCGACGCGCCCGCAGCTTGCGCCCGCTGCACGAATGACCAGCGGGGCACTCCTGCTGACCACATTGCTGAAGCTGTCAGCATCTTGGTGCACCACGCTGGCAGCGGGGAGCTGGCCGCGCCGGGCTTGACGTCTGCATGTCTGCGCAGGCAGGCTGACCGCGACAGCCTCAATTTTGACGCCCCGCACGCGCAGGGTGCGCTTGCCCGCCACGCGCCAGGAGGCTGCGGCCGTGAAGGAGCAGCCTGCAGATGACCCCGCACGCGCTAGAAGCTCCCTCCAGCCGCACCAACGCAACCGGGCCCCAGCGCCAGAGCCGCGGCGATGACGGCGGCGGCGGTGACCGCGTGCGCTGAGGCGGCGGGTCGGAGGCTTCTCGCATGACGGGGTCATCAGCAGGCTGCTGCTTGAGCGCCGCCGCTGTCTTGGCGCAATGACGCGCGAGGCGCACCATGCGCGCGCGGCGCGTCCGCGCTGAGGCTGTCAGCGCAAGCCTGCCTGCCAGGACATGCATGCAGCAAGCCCGGCACGGCGCGCTCTGCGCTGGCCATATTGCGCATCACGTCGTGACACACTGACAGGTGAAGCACCTCTGGCCTGCTGTCAAGCATTGGGTATGCGCCTGCGCGGCTGGCTGAGCACACAGCCGGCGCTGCGACGCGACTGCGGAAGGAGTCCTGGCAGACCCGGTGCGCGTCGGGCTCCCGACGCACACCGGGTCTTCCAGCACGCCTTACGCAGTCGTGTGGCAGCGCCGCTGTGTGCTCAGCCAGCCGCGTAGGAGCAGGACAGTGGTGTATTTTGGGGTGGACAAGGCGGGTCTGCCCGGCGGCGGCGCAGTGCATTGAGTACAGTCTGATGCGCTCAGCAATCGGGCTGCAGGGGTGAGGGTGAGCTTCAGGTTGGGTGTGCGTCCTTGCTTGTGTGAGTAAATAGTATGCGGTCATGCGGTGCCGGGCCTGTGTTTAGTGCCTGGAAGTAGTGACAGGCAGCGTGTATGCGATGATGTTTTTCCGTGTGCTTCGGGGCGCATGTGAGCTTTTGTAGTCTACAACAGCTCTACAACTTGTAGAGTGGGCTGCAACTGGTCAACTGCGAGTGGAGCACGACTCCTGAATAGAGCCAAGGCATGGCTCGTATGTCCACGAATGCTCAGCACACTGAGTAGCCTCCAGTACGGTGATGGAGGCATTATTAGCATTAGTGAAGTACAGATGCTCACGCGCATGACAAGGAGAAGCCTGCTGGCAGCGCGCAGAGAGACGGTGCATGTGTTGCATGCGCAGTATCCAAACAATGGTCAAGGTCCCTGATCTAGAGCTCTTCTTAGCTGCATGTGTCTCTAGCACTTGCACACCCGCCGAGGTATAGACATTACACAGACGATGCTCATACAACAGCAGGACACCAGGCGGCGCTTTCTGGTCTCGCTCGCCTGTCGCAGAAAGCCTGCAGGCCATTCGCGGCAAGCACCGTGCATGAGGCGCCTGCCGACGCCCTGCTTATTGTAGCCGACCTCACCTTATTCGGCCTTCCTAAAGCGAGCAAGAGACAGCAGCGCAGCACAGACAGCGCAAACGGCGCACAGAGCCACCATCAGGGCTGGCAGCCCGGCGCGAGAGCGAGCGGCGCGCGCCAGCACGCCGGACGCGCCACAGGAGCGTCGGCTCCGCCGACTCGCTCCCGCTGACGGCAGCCGCCCCGAGCCGCCGCATTCCATGCGCCCCCGCCGCATGCCTCGTGAGACGAACGTCAGTGCGAGCGGGCCGGCGCGGCCGAGGGCTGCAGGTTGAGTGCGCCGTAGTTCTCCTTGCCCGCCTCGCGCGCGGGCGAGCGGCGCGCCAGCAGCGGCATGGCCGCCACCTGGGCCCGGTTATGGCCGTCAGCTCAGTGACCAAGCGGGAGAGGGCTGCTTTGGCAGGGAAGGTCCAGCAGCAATCAGACTTCATGCCAGCCTTGCATGTCTCGCCCGGCGCAGGGCATGAATATCAGAAGGACAAGTGTTCACGGAGTCTCATAGGGCCGCAGGTGCACCGGCAAGCGATCTGCCACAGCACCCGTCCATGTCACTAGCATATTCATCGATACTCAGTCGCACTGCGTGGAGACGCAGCTGTGCGGGGACGGCACGCCCGCGCGGGCAGTGTGCCGTTCAAATGGCATGCTGCGTCGCGCAATTGACGTGTGTTGCGCTGTCACGCAAGGCGGCAGGGCCCGCGCCTTGGCAGCGCTGGGGCGGTCGGCGGGGGCGGGCGCCATGAGCGCGTGCAGCAGCTTCTGCAGCGGCGCCGTCAGGCCCGGCAGCAGCGACAGCCGCCCTTGCCGCAGGTCGTGGTACTTGCTGCCGCCTGCGCGCGCGGCAGATGTCTCTGCGGGCTCTGAAGCGCTGCGCAGCGGCGGCCGTGCAGGTGTGGCCGATCAGGCGCCCAGCCGGCGCTCTGGTGCAGCCGCGCGGCGCCCGCCGGGCGCGCTGCGCTGACTGTCAGCCGCATGCCAGGACAGCTGGCGCCGCCTGAGCAGCTGCGCCACTTCGGATCCGCAGAGGTGGCCTGGGCAGGAGGCAGGTCACCGCTTGCAGCGCGTCATGTCCACGACCACAGGAGCACGTGCGCATGAGCGCATTGGGTAAGCAATGTTGAAAGAGCGGACGCAGGGCGCGCGGGGGCCACACTGGCGGGCAGGTCCTGGCCGGTGGCCAGCTCGTAGGCGGACGCGCCCAGCGCAAACATGTCGGCCTTCTCGGGCGCGGCCCAGTCGTTGGCCAGCAGCTCGGGCGCCAGGTACCTGCCGCGCCCGCGCCCCGGCCTTAGGTAACTCAAGGGCGGACACGCTCGCGCGCTGACGGCCGGGCCGCTGACCAGCAGGAGTGCGCAGACTGCTCTACATGCCCTTCTGCTCGCATGTGGGGCTGATAAGTGCTAAACTGCAGGTGAAGAGGAGGAGCAGGACGGCGGCGCGCCGGCTGTCACCCTCGTCCGGGGCGAGCGTGCAGGCGCCGCCGCCGCCGAGCGGCGTGGCCAGGCCAAAGTCGCCCAGCTTGAGCGCGCCGGCGGGCGTGGTGTAGATGTTGTCCGGCTTGACGTCCAGGTGCGCGATGCCGTGCTCGTGCAGGTGCGCGAGCGCCTCCGCCATCTGCGCGGAGCAAGATAGGGTAGGGTCCCAAACCGCGGCGAAACCGCTCGTCTTAAGCTACCCTGCCGCTACCCCCGCTCACAACACGCGCCTGCAGGCCATGCATTGCGCAGCGAGGGCCAGGCTGCAAGCACTGCCCGGCCCGGGGTCCTGAAGCGCAGCACCAGATGGCCGGCGCGCGGCGGCCGCGCCTGGCGCAGCATGTCCAGCAGCTCCGCCTCGCGCAGCGGCGCCTTGCACACGATGCGCCGCATGCCCAGCGACTCTGCGCAGGGCTCCATGAGGATGTAGACATGGCGGCCGGCCTCGCCCGGCGCGTCCTCGGTCCACGCGCCGTAATAGCGCACGACGTTGGCGTGCATGCCCGCCGCCGCCATGGCCATAGCCTCCTGCGCGGCGCCGCGCGCGTGGGCCTGCAGGCGCGCTGGCCCGCCCAGCACGCTGCTCCGAGGCGCGTGCGGTGGCAGGCGACCATGCGCGCTTCCAGGCTGCATAGCGTTGCCGCAGGCGCGATGGGGGGCTGCAGGACCTCGAGCGCGGGCGCGCGGCAGCCTTTATCCTGTAGCGCGCGCTGAAGCAGCATGCGGGACTGGATTTGGGTAGGATGTGGGTCGGCGCGCCGCGCCTGCTGCCAGCGCTTGCTGTCGGCGTCGGACGCGAGCGCGCGCGCGGAGCGCTTGGCCGCGTACTCCATGCCGTCAAAGCGGCAGCGCACGCGGACCACCTTGCTGAAGTTGCCCCGGCCCAGCGTGCCCAGCTCCTTGAACTCCTGCCTGCCGCTGCGATGCGCGCTCTCAGCCCCCGCGGCCATTGACGCGCGCAGCGCGGCGGGTCCGACGCGCATGCGCGGGCGCCGCGTGGCCGCGGTGGGACGTGCTGATGAGGCAGCAGGCAGGAGCGCAGCTGGGCGGCCTGAGCATGCCGAGCTCGCTCGAGCGTGGCGCCAGGGCGGCGCACCTGTAGCGCGCCACAACCGGCAGCGCGCGCAGCAGCCCGGCCGCGTGGCTCGCACTATCGTCGCCGGGCCCGTCCGCAAACACGTTGCGCGCGGCCGGCGGCGACAGCGCGCGCCGCAGCTTGCGCGCGGGCGGCGGCATGGCTCCGGCAGGCATTGCGTTCGCGGTCGCGCCCGGGGCGGGCGTGCCGCGCGCGCCCGCGCCGCGCTCGTCTGCCTGGCTGGCCTGGCTCTGGCTGCCCTGGCTGCCCCACTCGGCGTCCAGGGCGCACCCGCGCAGGCCTGCGCGCGCGCGCGCGCAGAGCTCGGCGTCCGCTCAATCAGCGAGGCGCTCGGGTGCGAAGCCACAGGTGGACCCTGGCCGGCCCGCACGGCCGGCCCCTGCCTACAAGGTAGTCCCCAAGAGTGAGCCAGGGGGGCGCGCCTGCCGCATTGCGTGGCCGCTTGGCCCGGCTGGGCGAAAGGACGGCGGGCGAGAGCAAGTGCTTCGCCTTGTCGCCCGGGTCGCCGGTGCTGTCGACCTGCTGGTCCGCCGGCGTGATGTAGTCCTGCGTCCTGCGCTGCCCGCTCCCGCGTCAGTGCTGCGCCTTCACAGCGCTGAGGTCGAGCGCGCAACAAGCCCGAGCAGGACAGGGGCAGGGGCCGTTCTCTGTCAGTCTGGGCATGGCAAGCGTTCGGTCGCTCACACCTTACGGGCTTGCTGCGTCCCTAGGTACAACCCAAGCTGTGCGCGCGCTGGGCATACGTGTCAGCACAGCGCGCAGACCCCGTGCAGCCCCCCTGCAGGCCTGCTGGTCGCTGAGCACGCAGAGAGGCATGCTGCGCCCTGCTCACGCTGCTCGCAGTGGCGCACCCCAGGCCCGTGTCCTGGCTGGCGGACATCTGCGACGGCGCGGGCGCGAGGTCCAGCGACCGCTGCGACATAACCACGTCGTCGGCCGCACACGCCTGCTGCGACGCGTTCAGCCGGCAAGCGCCCAGCGCGGTGCTGAGCGCATGGCTCGGCGTGGGCTGTGAGCCCTGCGAGGGCTGCGAGAACTGCAGCCGCGAGCGGATGCGCAGCGCGTCGCAGCGCTCCGTGGCGGCCATGGCCGCTCAGCGCACGCGAGCTCCGCTCCTGGGCCGCACTTGGCCGCTGCTTTTCAGGCGACCCTCCTCCTGGCCATGCTAGCATGTCAGCCACGGCAGCAGGGCGTCTGAACACAGCCCATGGGAGCTCAGGATCCCGGTGCGCACCAAGGGCGCATGCCCTGGCCTCAGTCTGAAAGCGCCTGGCCCAGCAAAGGTATGCTGCGGCCTTGTATCACGAGCCTGGGGTCCCACGCGCTGTCTCCCACCGAGCGAGGAGGCTGTGGGCTTGAGCGGCAAACGTTCTGATGGCGCTCAGCTCTCCGGCTCCTGCTACGCGGAAGCGGGAAAAGTGAAGAGCGGAGCAAGGATGGCTGGGTCCTGGGAAGGCGAACATGGAGGCTGCCTGTGGAGCTGCTCATCGCAAAAGCGAAATGGGGGCATGGGGTTTTCCTGGGGTTTCGCGCTACAAAAGCCGGCTGTCCCAGCCTTTCCTTGCCTTTTGTGACCTTCTGCAAGGGCTCCTCATCTTCCACTGCTCTTACATCTTCCTGCAAGCCAAGCTCGCGCCCAGTGCTGCCCGCTGCGACCCCTGTTCCAGCGTGGTCAACAATGGACGCGCGCACCCCATTCACGCCCTCCCGCTGCCGCAATGTGGCGTGGGACGGCACACCGCGCAAGCCCGCGGCGGCGAGCGCCAAGAAGCCCAAGCAGCAGGCGCGCCGCGCCGCCTGGCCAGGCTGGGCCCACCGTCCACAATCTGCCCGTTGGCCTCACCGTGGCGCCGCTGCCCGCAGATGGACCGCTTCATCCCCGCGCGCAGCGCGATCGACCTGGATGTGGCGCACTACAACCTGCTGAAGGAGAACTGCGGCTCCGGCGCCGTCGCCTCGCCGTGCAAGGCGCGCTGCGGCCCGGCGACTCCCCTCACGCCCTCCCAGCTGCCCTTAGGCTCACCGGGCGTCCTGGCCGCGTGCAGGCCGACTACAGCAAGCGGCTGGCTGAGGAGCTGGGCACGGAGCGGCCCAATGCACGCATCCTGGCCTTCAAAAACAAGGTGGGCGCACGGTCCGCCATCGCCGTCAGCCCACGGCCGGCCCGGCAGCCATTCGATTAAGCCAACGGGCCGGCACGCAGGCTCCTGCCCCGCCGGAGGGCTACGTGAGCGGCCTGGCCGCGCTGTACAGCCAGAACGCCGGGCCGCGGCCCAGCAAGAAGGCCTTCCGCGCCGTGCCCCAGGCCCCCGAGCGCATCCTGGACGCCCCGGACCTGCTGGACGACTACTACCTCAACCTGCTGGACTGGGGCTCCAACAACGTGGCGCGCCCCGCGCTCCCCTAGCTACTCCTTGCCCAGCCTGCGCCGCCGTGCGCCGCCGCCCACGGCGCCGGGCCCGGCGCGCGCAGGTGGCCGTGGCGCTGGGCGCGGCGGTGTACCTGTGGAACGCGGGCACCGGCAGCATCGAGCAGCTCATGGAGTGCGGCCAGGAGGACGACTATGTGACCAGCGTCGCCTGGGCCGCCGACGGCAAGCACGTCGCGGTCGGCACGGCAACCGCAACGGTGCAGATCTGGGACGCCGGCCGCACGCGGCAGGTCCGCGCTCTGCGCGGCCACTCCGCGCGCGTGTCCGCGCTCGCCTGGAGCGGCACCACGCTCAGCTCGGCCAGCCGCGACACGCTGGTCCTGAACCACGACGTCCGGTGCGGCGCAGCTCTTGCGCGTGCCCCCCGCCCTGCGCTAGCACCTCGGCCCATGCCGCGGGATGCTTGCCCGGACGCACGGGCCTGACGCCGCCGCCGCCCCTGGAAGGCAGCCGTCGGACTTGTGCGGACAGCAGCATGCTGTTGACCAGCTGGCAGGCAGTCCGCTCCTGATGCGTGCGGCATCCATGCAAGCCAAAGGGCGGCCGCACTCGCGCAGGGTGCGCGAGCACATCACGGCCACAATGCGCGGCCACGAGCAGGAGGTGTGCGGGCTCAAGTGGTCGCCGAGCGGGGCGCAGCTGGCCAGCGGCGGCAACGACAACCTGCTGCACATCTGGGACGCGGCCGGCGCGCAGCCCGTGCAGCGCCTGACCGCGCACTGCGCCGCAGTCAAGGCGCTCGCGTGGTGCCCCTTCCAGGCGCGCGCCCGCGCCCCCACCCGCCGCCTCCTGCTGTGCCTAGGCGGCCTGTCCGTGCGGCCGCCTCGTCTGAGAGAGCGCCGCCTCTCGCTAAACCATCAAGGGTGCCTGTTCTGCCCTGACGGACCGCCGAGGCCCTGGCAGCCGCCGGAGCGCCTGCCTGCCTGTCCCCACCTCTTCTGCGCCCAGGCGCGCCGCACCGCACGCAAGCGCCCGGCCGCTGACGCGGCGGGCCGGCCGCGGCGCGCAGGCCAACCTGCTGGCCTCGGGCGGCGGCACGGCCGACCGCTGCATCAAGTTCTGGAACACGCACACCGGCGCGCTGCTCAACTCCATCGACACCAACTCCCAGGCGCGCGCCCGGCCTGCCCCGCCGGCCTCTGCGGTTAGAGTTAGGTATGTGACCCTACCCGCGGGCAGCTCATGACCACGCTGCCCAGCGTGGGTGCCCCTCTGTGTGGGCCCGCCACGGACGGCAGGCGCCAGAGGCGGCTGAGCATCGTGTCCGCTCCCTACGCCAAAACCGGGCCGGCACGCTGGTGCGACGCGGGGCGCGCGCGCGCGCAGGTCTGCGCGCTGCAGTGGAGCCGGCACGAGCGCGAGATCCTGAGCAGCCACGGCTTCAGCCAGAACCAGCTGTGCCTGTGGCGCTACCCGTCCATGGCCAAGGTGGCCGAGATGTCGGGGCACACGTCGCGCGTGCTGCACCTCGCGCAGTCGCCCGACGGCACCTCCGTCGTCTCCGCCGCGGCCGACGAGACGCTGCGCTTCTGGAAGTGCTTCGCCGAGGCCGCGCCCGCGACCAAGGCGCGCGCCCGCCCCGCGCGCCTCGCTGGGCGGCCGGCCGGGCTGCTCGCGTCAGGCGTCCGGCGCCTGCTCGGTGACACCCGCGACCGTCCCACCCACGACGCCCTCACAGCGCATGCTGCCAAGCAGTGCAAGCAGGTTCGCACTGCCAGGCCGGCAGCCCGACAGCAAACTGGCTTCACGCGCATGGCCGCACAACCAGCCGGCAGAGCCTGGCTGAAGGCAAAGCGCTGGGCGCGCGCGCAGGCCAAGAGCGCCGCCGCCGTGGGCAGCAGCAGTAGCAGCATCCTGCGGAGCATCAACATCAGGTAGGCCAGGTGCGTATGCCCTGCCAGCCCCCAGTTTTGCACTTCCCAGAAGTCTGTATCAGGTCGCCCCTCAGTGTGTCGTCTACCTGCCTCTACCGCCCGGCTGTGCAACATGTGCCTTAGTGCGGTGGGACGGATGCATAGCCCGCATGCTGTCCCCGCACAGACGGGTTGGGAGCCAGACTGTAGGTGTTGGTCTGCCCTGGTCGCAGGGGTTAGCCTGCCTTGCTGCAGGCCTGCCTGCATGTGGGGCCTCCAGCGGCCCCGGCCCGGGGCGACCCGGGCCGAACGAACGGTGTTTCTTCAACACCTCCAGCCCTCGGAAGCCATGCACGCCACGCCTGCCGGCCTGCTTTTCCCGCATACCTGCAGCATCAGAGATGCGTCCCAGCCGGCTTGCCCTCCCCGCCACCGGCCAGGCCATGGTTCATGGGTGATGCACATGCCTTGCGTTGTGCACCAGCCTTTTCCCTTTGCCAATAACAAGCATCTGAGTGACCTGCTGCTGCTGTGAACAGCTGCGTGTCCGGCACTGCCTGATGCACATGGGTGCTGTGCGCCTTGTACATAGTCACGATGACATGAGACCATGTTGTGGAGCCGGGTGTATTGGCACCAAGCAGAAGCACCGGGCCTGTCTGTGCACTTGACACACGCATTCTCAGGCGGTGCATGACGGTGCACGGCAGGCTGGGCCATGCTGTCAGCGCACATGCGTCCGTGAGGTGATGACCGCCGAGATCAAGTCTTCCACTCCCTGCGCGAGGTTGCACCTCTGCGCAGTACTTTTTGCTGGTAGGCATGGGCATTTCACATAGTGCACCTGTGAGCATGTCATGTATGGGTTGCCGCTAAGAGCGTCCGGCAGTGGCTGCCAAAGTGAGATAGTGTCAACGACCCGCATACGCTTGCATGCGAGCTCAACAAGGAAAGCCTCATATTGATTGCACTGTGCGTACGGTTGCGACAGTGTGTGTCATGATACCAACAGCACTTGAGCGATCCTGCTGAGAAAGAGGTAGCGCTGGCGCATTGCATGACATGCGCAGCATTGCTGCCGAGCACACAGGCTCACCATTCGTGCTTGCGCTCACGCGTCCACACCATTACTATTTTGGACCCACAGGTTCCACAGAACAGACACCAATGCGGTGATTGCAGACAGGACAGCCCTGTAAAGCTGCGCTCGCACGCTCTCTCAGTACGATTCTTCCCGCGTTCGTCACCAGGTTGCAGTGCTCCCAATGCAAGCAAGTTCACGCAGAGCGCGCCAGCGTGATGCAGCTCAGCAGGGTCACTCCGCCGGGTATGGAGCCAGATGCGCCGCTGTTTGCGCGCCTGTTCGGTGCTGAGCGGCCAGAGGCAACCTTCTCACTGGCCACGAGACATGGGTAGGCCACAGGGTGTGCGGGGTGCGTTCAGCGCCAGCGAGGGGGACATTGGGCTGCACGGCCCCAGCCCCGCTGCCAAGCGCGCCTGCCAAGCGGGCGCCTGGGCCTCGAAGCGCCTAGCTTTCAGCCAGCGCGCGCAGCACCTCCTCCCACTCCGCGGCCGGCCGCTCCCAGGACACGTCCACCTCGAGGCAGCGCGCGCGCAGCGCCTCATGACGCGGCGTGCCGAAGCTATGCAGCGCGGCGGTGGCCGCCGTGACCAGCGCGCGCACGGCCGCGCGGTGCGCGTGCGCGCCGCCGGCCGCCGCCGCGCCCGGGTCGGTGCCCATCTGGTAGCCCACCTGCCGGCCGGGGGCGGTCTGGCTGACTGCCGGCCTGACGAAAGCTGCCTGGGCGCCTCATGCCTAGAGAGTAGGCTCTGTCGAGCGCGTCGGGGCTCACGCTCGTGTTAGACATCCTGTCGGACCCTGAGAGTTGATGCGAAGGATAATAGGTTGCTCGCGCTGCGACCAGACAGCAGGGCTTGCCCACAAGCAGGCTGCGACGGGCCCCGTGCGCTGCACGCGCTCGGGCGGCGCTGGGCCGCCGTGGGGCGCACCCCGGGCACGACCAGGTCGGCCAGGCCGCCCACGGGCGCGACGATGGGCACGGCGCCGTAGCGCACGGCCGCCTGCGCGACCAGCCCGCACGGCTCGAAGCGGCTCGGCACCAGCACGAAGTCGGCCGCCGCGACCAGCAGGTGCGCCGCCTGCGCCGCGCCGCGCCGCGCATGGGCGCCGCGGCGCCGCTCCAGCGCCGGCATGCAGCCCCCCGCATTAGGCCGGGCTTTAACACGGCACCAGGGGCCCTGGCAGGGGCCCCTGCTCGCTGAGGTCAGCGGGCGTCGGCACCCCGTCAGGGGCTGCAACACACGCCGCAGCAGGCCAGGCCGGGTGCGGGGGCGGGGCCGCCAGTGAGCGAGCGCGCGCCGCCTCGCTGAAGGCGGCGATGCCGGCCGCGCGCCCCGGGAACGAGGCGCCCAGCGCCTGCAGTGCGCGCTCCATCCACGCCTCGCCCGTGCCGAGCAGGGCCAGCTGCGGCGGCGCGCGCAGCGGCCCGCCGCCGGGCGCAGCTGCGCGGGCGGCGCGGCCCGTGCTCATGGCAGGCTCGGCATCCGCGGCCGCCGCCGCATCCATGGCCACCTCGGCGGCTGCCACGGCAGCGCCGGGCGACAGCGGGCCTGCACACGCGGGGGTGCCGCAGCTCGGCCGGCTACCAGCTGCACATTTGAAGCGGAGGGTTCTGAGCGCAGATAAGAGATAGGGTTCTGGGGTGTGAGCACAGGCGCAACCGCCTGGCGCGAGAGCATGCAGGGCTGCAGCGGCTGCGCGCCAGATTCTGGACATGGCCCGCCCGCCCTGAGCACGCTGGCCAGACCGCGCGCGGCCCCGCGCTCGCACCTGCGCTGGGCTGCAGCGGCGGCACGCCCGGCGCGGGGCCCAGCAGCGCGGGCGTGGCGGACAGGATGACGTCCACGCCCTTCTGCCCGGTCAGCCGGCCCACGTACACCAGCAGCGGCGCGCGCGCATCCGCCTGCGCGCGCGCGCGCGCCGCCGCCCGTGAGCCCCGCCTGCAGCTGCTAGAGCTGCTAGGTCCCTACCCTCCCCACCCGGCTCCTGCGAAGCCGAGCGCAGCCGGGGCACCAGCGTGGCAGGTGCGGTCTGCAGCCCTGGCTCTTGCGTCCAGCACGAGGTTACCAACATCGCTCCCACACCAGAGCACGGCTCCAGAAGCCCCCGGCGCACCGCAAGCCCGAAGCGGCGCTGCGCGGCGCGCTTGGCGGCGGCCTTGCCGGCCGCCACGTCCGCGGCGCAGCTGAAGCGCGCGGCCGCGGGCAGCAGCGCGTCCGTCGCAGGGTCCCACTCGCGCATGTCCAGCCCGTTCATGATGCCCCTGCGCGCGCGCGGCTGCCCGTCTGCGGCGCCGCGCGCCGAGGCAGGCTCACAGGGGCTGGTCACCCCCGCCCGTCGCTCTCGGACGAGGTCGTCCCCGCATGGCGCGACCTTGAGACGAGCACGACAACGGCCGCGGCCCCGCCCAAGCGCAGCGCTGCCTTCCCGCAGCCTATGCGATTGTATACCTATACATGCAAGCGCACAGGGCTCGAGTGGGGCTGCCATGCCGGGCTGGAGGTCGGCCGGCGGCTTGCTGACGCCGTTGGGCAGGGGACGGCCGGGCGGACGGGGCCGCGCACCGCACGCCGCGCGCGCGCAGGACGCGCTGCATGCCGCACGCCATCGCCAGGTCCTCGCAGATCTCGCGCGCGTACGTCGGGCTCACAGTCAGCAGCGCGTCGCTCACGACCAGCGCCGCCTGCGCGCGGCCGCCCGCCGCTCAGCCCCCGCGGCGCCTGCTGCCGGCCGCGCGCGCCTGCAGCCCTGCCCAGGCAGGCGGCGAGCGGGCACCCGTCGCGCTACCAAGGCACAAGCAGATGAGAGTTCCCTCCACATGCGGCACCTCACCATGCGTCCAGCACAAGCGACGCGAAATGCTGATTGAGCAGGCTCGCCCGGCCAGCAGCGGGGTAGGGGCGGCGGCGGGGCCGGCGGGCGCACATGCATCCAGTTAAGCGATACCGCGGCATCCCCGCGCGCTCCGCCGGCCGCCGACCCGCCCGCGCCCCGCGCCCCGCCGTTCGCGTCCGCGCGCGGCGCGCTTTGGCTGCCCTCCGCAGCTCCGCCCCCGCGCGTCCCCAGTCCCGCCTCCCCCTCACGCTCCGTGGCCGCGCCAGGCGGCACACCTTGCTCACGCGCTGCCGAGCCCACAGGCTCCGGCCCGGGAGGGCTCGCGGCGGGCCGATCTGCCAAGATGCGCGGTGCTGCTGATGCTCCCGCCGCCGCGGGCGCCTGCTTTGCGGCCATGCCTCTGTCCGCCGCACCCGCCGCCGCCCGATCCGCTGCCGGCCCGCCGGCGCCGCGTGCGGGCGCCGTACCGCTGGCGCTGCGCGCGGCGTCGGGCCGGGTCCCAGCGTCGCGCACGGGCCCCTCGTCCGGCTGCGGCCACGCCAGCGCCGCGCGCGCGCGCGCCGGCAGGCACAGCCGCTCGAAGGCGGCCGCGGGCAGGCCGCCCTGGTACGCCAGGTTGTGGATGCAGAAAGCGCTGCGCGCGTCGGCCAGCGCGGCCGCCAGCGTGCGCTGGAAATGCACGGCTTTGGGCGGCGGCTCCGCGCCGCCGTCGCTGCCGCAGCCGCCGCCGCCGCCGCCGCCGCCGCGGACGCAGTGCGCCAGGCGCAGCGCCAGCGGCGCGCATGGCCAGTCGTTGCCCACGAACAGGATGCGCCCCAGCGAGGCCGCCACGCCCGGCCCCGCTGCCTCATTATTGGCGCGCATGCGCGCCTCCAACTCCGCGGCGCCCCCAGCCTCGCTCGCGAGGCCGCCGCCGCCGCCGCCGCCGCCGCCGCCGCCGTTGCCGCCCTCAACACGGCGCTCGTTTGGCGCACGTTTCCCCGCGCCAACTGCGCCGGGCCCGCGCTCCCGCGCCGCGGGCGGCTGCGCCGGCGCCGCGCAGGCAGGCGCACCGGCGCCCCCGGGCGCCCCGGTCCCAGGTCTGCCCCACAGCAGCAACGGCGCCGCAAGCGCCGCCTGCGCCGCGGCTCTGAAAGTCAGGGCCACTCAGCGCGCTGGGCGCTGCTCCTCCCCGTCATCACATATCACTGCGCGGTGTCAGCACCCTGCGCCCCTCCCGCTCCCTCACTGAAACGAGCGCCTGACAGCGGGTGAGTCCAGACTTGGGCAGCCAGCCGGGCCGCGCTGCTCGCCCGGCTGCGGCCCAGCGGCAGTGTTGCACGCCCAGGCCGGCTACATCTGGCGAGCGGACGGCAGCCCTGCTGCGGCTGGGCTGGCAGCGCGCGAGCGGGCTCCCGGACGGGAGGAGCCGCCGCGCCTGGCACAGCACGGAGTAGCGCAGGTCCAGGTCCGGCAGCGCGTCGCCCTCGAGGTACGTGGCGGCGGCGGCGGCGCCGTAGATGTCGCCGTCCGCGGCGTCGAACAGCGGGTGGCCCACAAACACTCGCTCCACGCCGCCCTGGCACGCCAGGTACAGCCGCGCGCTCGCGCGCAGCAGCTCCGCGGCTGGCCTCGCGCAGGCCCCGTCGCCGCGGCTCCCTGGGGCCCCGCTCGCAGGCGCCCGCCCGGCGGCGCCTCCATTTGCTTCGGCCTCGGCGCCAAGCAGCTGCCCCGAGCTGCCGGCGGCGGCCCGCGGGGCCGCGGCCGCACGCCCGGGCTGCAAGCTTTCGGCGCTCGCTGCCCGGGTGGCCTGGGCGGCGGCGGGCGCGCGCGGCGCGGCCGGCAGGCCGCGCGGCAGCTCCACGGGCGCGTCCAGGCCCGTGTCCGCCGCGTCAGCGTACGCGGCGTACCGCGGCGCGACCGTCATGACGCGGTGGCCCCTGCAGCGCCCGGTGGGCTACAGCGATACAGCTCGCGGGGCATGGCGTCCGGCGCGCAGGCCCCTCTGCGACAAGGCAGGCATGCACTTTGGCAGCGAGGAGGCCTCGAGCATGGGTTGCTTGCTATATGCTTGCCAAAAGCAGGGCGGACGAGCGGCCGCATGAGTTTGCAGCACTGTGGGCAGCAGGCAAAGGTGCTGCGCCGGCGGGGCTCCGCGTCACCTGGCGGCCAGCGCGGCGGGCAGCGCGCCCATGACGTCTCCCAGGCCGCCCACCTTGCTCCATGGCGCGACCTCCGTCGTCGCAAACACCACCTGGCCGCACACGCGGGTGCGCACGGTCGGCACAGCCAAGGCCTCGGCAGGGCCGGGCCTGCCTGCGCCGGGGCAGGGTCACGCGGCGCGGCTGGGCGACCTGCAAGGGCGCCTGCGCCGCAGGCCTGCCCGAGGAGCTCAGCATCCATATGCCTTGGCGCACGCCGCGCCGCGCCCTGCCCGGGTGCTGGCCCCGCGCGCAGGGGCCGACCTGCTGAGACAGCAGTGTGTCGTTGCTGTGCCGCTGTGCGGGGGTGGAGCTTGGCCAGGTTCTTATCTCTTCTCTCTCACAGCTGTGCCCAAACGAGTCCGCACACCACAGGGACGGGGGCTGGTGGGAGGAATGCAGGGCGCAGCGATGATGACACAACTGGAGCCTCGGCTGCAAGGCCCAGTGCCTGGGCCTGGGAACCTCTACCTGGGAGCTAGCAAGGGCCTGTTCTGGCTCCACGCACATGCCACTTCTGTCCCCATGCCCCTGTCTATCTCAGTACCGCATGATGTACACAGGCCTCACACAGCCGGCCCGCGCTCCGAGGCGGGCATGCCGCCGCCGCCCTGCAGCGCCAGCTTCAGGCACAGCTTGACGGGCGCCGCGGGCTCCGCCGCCTCCGCGCTCCCGCCCCGGCAGCCCAGCCCCTGCTCCTGCCGGCCCGGGCCAGGCACCGCCGGCCGCAGCTCCGCGGAGCGCCCAACGGGCCCGTGG
>JAABUV010002406.1_pt1 | contig 25380 bp, 28 predicted proteins | sample 5559971 | NCBI WGS metagenome assembly JAABUV01 (sample SAMN10711881, study PRJNA513362) | rock metagenome | isolation source: Antarctica rocks | place: Antarctica: Victoria Land, Knobhead nord | collected 2015-12-19
GTACTCCCTGGCCCATCGTGTTCCCTCTCACAACGACGCGCGCGGTGCTCTGCGCCGCTGCACTCCTGCCCCTCCTCTCACGCTACCATCGTTCGCAGATCAGTGCATTATGTTCTTGCCCAATACAGAATTGTTAAATCCTTGTTAAATCGGTGCGCATCTACAAATACTCTTTTACGTGGGTTTGGTATCGGTGTATCATAAGGCTGTGAACTAGAATTGGGGCGAGCGTGTCGGAAACGAAAACAGTCCTGGTGGTCGAGGACGAGAAGAACTTGCGTGAGACCTTGACCTATAACCTGACGCGCGAGGGCTATCGCGTCCTTAGCGCGGAGGATGGCCGCGTGGCCATCGAGATCGCGCGGCGCGAGAAACCGGACCTCTACCTGCTCGACCTCATGCTGCCGCATATCGACGGCTTCGAGGTGTGCCGCACCATCCGGCAGGAGTCGCAGGCGCCCATCCTGATCCTCACCGCGCGTGACAGCGAGATCGACACCGTGCTCGGCCTCGAACTCGGCGCCGACGAGTATGTCACCAAGCCCTTTGCCCTGCGCCCGCTCCTCGCGCGCGTGAAAGCGCTGCTGCGGCGCGCCGACATGACCGGCGGAGCCCCCGCGTCGAGCGGCGATGACGACATCATGTTCGGCGATGGGTTTGTGCTCGATCGCTCCGGCCGTCGTCTGCGCCACGGCGAACAAGAGATCCCCCTGACGATGAAAGAATATGACCTGCTGGTCTACCTGATCTCGCACGAGGGGCAAGTACTCTCGCGCGACTTCCTGCTCGAGAAAGTGTGGGGGTACGACTTCGTCGGCAGCACCCGCACGGTCGATGTGCACATCCGTTGGCTGCGCGAGAAGGTCGAACAGGACCCTGGAGACCCCCATCGCATCGTCACCGTGCGCGGCGTCGGCTACCGCTTCGAAAACGCGCCGTAACGTGGCGTCGGCATAGGACAGCCACATCCAATGACCATCGTCGTACTGTTCCCTCTCGTCGCCCTCCTAGCCGTCCTGTGCGCGGTTTTAGGCGTCGTCGCCCATCGACAACGGGCGCCCCTACGCGCCGCGTGGGCGCGCAACGGCTACCTGGACGCCGAGTTGAGCCGGGTCGAGGGCGAAGCCCTGCGCCTGGAAACCGTGCGCCGCGACTTCGTGGCGAATATCTCGCACGAGTTGCGCACCCCGCTCGCCTCGATCAAGCTCCTGGTCGAAACGCTCGACGCGGGGGCGCTCGACGACTACGAGGTGGCGATCGAGTTCACGCGGCGCATCGGCGAGGAGACCGATCACCTCATCGCGATGGTCGAGGAGTTGCTCGACCTGGCGCGCCTGGAGGCGGCCCCGGCCATGCATCCCTGCGCGCTCGACCCTGGGGGTGTCGTGGCGCGCGTGGTGGAGCGTATGCGCGAGTTGGCGCGTGACAAGGGCGTGGCCTTACGGGTCGAACTCGCGCCCAACCTGCCGCCGATGTGGGCCGACGATGTGCAGGTGAGCCGCGTCCTGGTCAATCTGTTCAACAACGCCATCACGTTCACTCCGGAGGGCGGGGCCGTCGTCGTGCGCGCGTGCGCCGAGGGCGCTAGCATCCTCTTCAGCGTGGCCGACACGGGGCCCGGCATCCCGACCGGGGAAGAGGACCGCATCTTCGAGCGTTTCTACAAAGTCGACACGGCGCGGCGGCGCGGCGGGACCGGGTTGGGGCTGTCCATCGCGCGGCACATCGTGCAAGCGCAGGGCGGACGCATTTGGGCGCGCAATCGCGAGGAGCGCGGCGCGCTTTTCTCGTTCACCATTCCCCTCGCCGCCGCTAAACGCTAGCCTGCACTAGTCATCACCACCCATTGCACCACAGAGACACGGAGACACGGAGATTTTTTAGGACATCATGGTATCCTGCCGGGCGGCCTACCAGGGACGTTGATCCCTTTTCCGCGCGCTCCGTGCCTCCGTGTCTCCGTGCCTCCGTGTCCCCGTGGTGAATAATCCAGGCTTGGGGGTGAGGGAATTGCCTGACCGTGCTACTACTCTTCGTCTGGTGCCTGCCACTACTGTCCCCATCGACCTCGTGGCCGACCTGTTGCAGCGTGCATTCGCCGACGACATCGCGCCTGTAAGTCCGGCGGCGTTCTCATCAGCGACGCTCCAAGCTCTGGTCGCGCGCGACGATGTCCTGCTCGACCGTTCCTACGTGGCCCTACGCGACAGCGCGCCGGTCGGCGTCGCGCTCGTCGCCGTCCGCCCTGCCCGTAGGGGGCCGCGGACGCGGTTGGCCGGCATGGGCGTCGCGCTAGAGGCGCGCCGATTGGGGGTGGCGCGCGCGCTGTTGGAGCGGGTGATAGCGGATGCGCGGGGACGCGGCTCGCCGGAGATCGTGCTTGAGACGTTCGAGCACAACGCGGCGGCGGTACACCTATACGAGAGCTACGGTTTCGTCGCGGCCCGTCGCCTGCTCGGCTTCACGCTGCCCATGACGGCTGTGCCGGACGATACGGCGGCCGTGACTCTGCCACACGTCGTCCTGCACCCGGCCGCGGCGCCAATGTTGCTTCCGCTTATCACGCTGTGCGCGAGCGCGGAGCCGTCCGAGGCCACGCCGCCGTGGCAACTCGAGGCGATGTCCCTGGCGCGCCTTGGTCCCGCGGCGTCGGTCTACGCCTTCGCTGAGTGGGGCGGTCTGGCCGGCATGCGCCCAGTCGGGTACATCGCGCTAACGGGCGAGGGGCCGGATGCCCGCCTCACCGGACTCGGCGCCGTCCCCGCCAAGCGCCGCCGGAGGCTTGCCACGGCGGCGCTCATGGCGTTACGCGACACGCGCCCCGACATCGCCACGTTGTCGACGCCGCCGTTGGCGCCGGAGCAATCGGCGCTGGTCCTATTCCTGACCGCGCTGGGTGCCGCGCCCAGCGGCGAGGCGCAAGTGGAGATGCGTCTGTCGCTGTAGCGGGAGCGGGAATTTCGGCGTACACTGTAGTTAGTAGCTGGTAGACGGAGCACCGTCGTTTGAGAGCGGCCGCCACCCTGGCATGGTAGACTGAGGGGGCGCGTTAAGGCACACGTTCGCGTGAAACGGCTGTAGCGCATCGGTCAATGGGGTCACGCCTGTTGGCGCTATGTCCGGGTGACTCCGGACGGGCCGGTCCAGAGCAGCGGAAGCCGATCCGCCTCCGCTGAGGCGTGATGGGCGACTGGACATCAGATCACCCGGCCCTGTCGCGTGAGCGGCACACGTCGGCGGCATCGCTGAGGCGGCCGTCGTGGAAGCCCGAAAGTCGCCGCGGGGGCGATAAGTGAGGGCAAGCCCCTGGCTTTAGCCATGGGGTAGGTGACAGTGAAGTGAGGTATTTTGGCTATGTCGACCACCTCGGCGAAATCCGGCGGCCTCGAAGATGTTGTCGCCGCGACCTCCGCGATCTGCGAAGTCGACGGCAAAGAAGGGCGTCTGCTCTATTACGGCATCGACGTCAAAGATCTGGCCGCGCATTCCTCGTTCGAGGAAGCGGTGTACCTGCTGTGGCACGGTCGCCTGCCCACGCGCGATGAGTTGGCGCGACTCCACGAACAGCTATCCACTGAGCGCGCACTACCGGCCGAAGTGTCGCGCATGTTGCGGGAATTCCCTAAAGAGGCCGTGCCGATGGAGGTGCTGCGCACCGCCGTCTCCCTCCTCTCGATGTACGACCCCGACGACCAGGACAACACGCGTGAGGCCAACGTGCGTAAAGCGGCGCGCCTCGTCGCACAGACGCCTACCATCGTCGCCACGATCCAGGCTATCCGCGAAGGCCGCGAGCCGGTCGCGCCGCGCGACGACCTGAGCCTGGCGGCCAACTTCCTGTATATGCTCTTCGGCAAGGAACAGGACGACACGACCGTACACGCCCTCGACGTGGCGCTGATCCTGCACGCCGACCACGAGCTCAACGCCTCGACGTTCGCCGCGCGCGTCACCGCCGCGACGCTCTCCGACATGTACTCCGCCGTGGTCTCGGCCATCGGCGCGCTCAAAGGTCCTCTGCACGGCGGCGCCAACGAGCAGGTCTTCAAGATGCTACAGGCCATCGGCGCGCCCGACCGCGCCGGCAGCTATCTCGACGACCAGTTCGCGGCCGGCAAGAAAGTGATGGGCTTCGGCCACCGCGTCTACCGCACCGACGACCCGCGCGCGACGGTCTTGCGCGGCATCTCCGCGCAACTAGGTAAAGAGCGCGGCGATACGACGTGGTATGATATCTCGCGCAACGTCGAGCGGAAGGTGCAGGCGGACAAGAAGTTGTATGCCAACGTCGACTTCTACTCGGCCTCGGCCTACCACGTCATGGGCATCCCCACCGACCTGTTCACGCCCGTCTTCGCCATCAGCCGTATGGCCGGTTGGACCGCGCACATCCTGGAGCAGTACGGCAACAACCGCCTGATCCGCCCGCGCGCCGACTACACCGGCCCGCGCAATGTGCCGTACGTCCCGATCGACGAGCGGTAGACTCCCTCGCCCCCCACCCCCCTCTCCCTGACGATGGGAGAGGAGGGAAGGAATGCTTACGCGCGATTCTGCTGTCACGCGATGAACGAGCCCAAGTATGTCGTGACCCATGCCGGTAAGTCTTGCGCCTGAGCGACAATTAAACCCTTTTCGAGTTTTAGCACGTCCCGCGGGCCTTGTACGGATGAGTTGTCGATAATCCGCGCCTTGTCTACCAACTCGATTATCCGTGCGAGGTTTTCCATGCTACGGGTATAGCGACGACGCACGTCTTCGTCGGGGACATTGTGCCCGCCACGCGCGACTCGGTTAGCTACGCGCTCGATGTTTGTCTCCGCATTGTTAGTAGCGATGAAGGTGAGATGGATGTCGAAGCCATGCTCCCGCGCCTGCGCTATCTGCCGTAACGCGGAATTGCCCGACAACGTCGTTTCGATGATAAAGCTCATGCCGCGTTCGATGTACGTGGCTTGGCGTTTGAGCGCCTCGCGCCCCGCCGCAACCGCTGCCTGTTCTGGCGCGACCGGATCGATCTCCCGCGCGACCGCATCGGGATCGATAATGGGAGCCTGTAAGTCGGTGTGTGTCGTACGCGTGAATGTGCTCTTGCCGGAGCCATTTGGCCCGGCGATAACCGTGAGGATCGGACGTGTGTCGCTAGTCACATGGAATTTCGCGTACGATCTCGCGCGTGCCGTCCTCTAGGACACGGTATTCGAAGCGCCGGCCATCGGGCCGGAGCATGAAGAGCTTACCGAGATTATCTTGTGTGCTGCAATAGTAAACGGTTTGCCCAGCGGCGAGCTGTTCCGCGATCTCGCGCTGAACGCCCTCGCGAAACAGGCGCATCATTTCATCAGGGTCGGCCATAAAATCGGTTGGGGGACGGTTAGGTAGAACAGACGTAGGCGCGTGTCGATCACTCATGTGGGAATACCTCCTGTTAGATAGAGTCTACCACTTCCCTCTATGCCTGACGTAGTTCCGTGAAGCTCACGGCGAGGGCGATGAGCATTCCTCCCCCCGCCATGATCCACAGCACGGGGCGGGGCCGGCAAATCCCAAAAGCAGGCCGCCGACCGCGAGGCCGAGAGGGCGACCGCCGTTGTTTAGCAGCCGGAAGACACCGGTGACGCGCCCTTGCAAGGCGTCGGGAATGAGCGTCAGGCGATAGGACAGGACGGTCACACTGTAGATGGGGTCGGCCAGGCTGATGAACGGCCCAGCCGAGGACTAAGAGCACGGGCGAAGGCGCGACGGCCAGCAGCCCGGTGGACAGCGCCTCGATGGCCACCGTTCCGATCACGACCACCCCCACGCGCAGGCGCGCCTTGAGCGCGGGCGCTACGATCGCGCCGAGCACCGCGCCGCCGCTTCCGATACTGAAGATCAGGCCGATGGTCCGAGCGTCGGCGTGCAGGCGTTGTTGCGCCAGGACGATGATGACCAGCGAGAGGGGACTAAAAAAGAGCGTCGCCGCCATGGACACGAGGGCCAGCGCGCGGATGCGGCGGTGTGTCCAGAGGAACTCCAGGCCCTCCGCGATCTCACCCCTCAGGGTGCGCTCCGCCACGGGCGCGCGCTGTGCTTGGAACGGGAGGCCGATGAGCAAGAGGGAGAGGGTCGAGGCGAGATAGGACAGGCTGTCGACCAGGAAGGCCAGCGCGGCGCCGGTGAGCGTACTACGGGCCAGGGAGATGAGGACGCCGCCGACCCCTGGGCCGACCAGGGCCGCGACCGAATCGGCGGTACGGTCGAGCGCCGTGGCCCGTGGCAACTGCTCGCCGGAGACCACGCGGGTCAGGGCCGCGGTCTGCGCGATGTTGAAGAACACGAGGGCCGTGCCCGTCACCAGCGCCACCCCGTAGAGCTGCGCCAGCGTCAGGCGGCCCCACAGGGCGGCTAGCGGGACGGACCCCAGCGCCAGGGCGCGGGCCAGGTCACAGCGGATCATCACCGCTTTGCGGTCCCATCGATCAACCAGCGCCCCCGCCGGGAGGCCGAGGACGATATAGGGGATGGCCTGCGCCGCGGCGATGAACCCCGCCTGCGCCGGCGAGCGCGTCAGGGCGAGCACAAGGAGCGGCAGCGCCAACGTCGAGATGGTACTGCCCAAGGTCGACACGGCTTGGCCGCTCCAGAGCAGCAGGAAATCCCCGTTGCGCCACAGGGGGCGCGGGGGCGCGGCCGGCAGTGGCGCCTCGTCGGTCACCATCCGTCCCTCCATCAATGCCATTTGCTCGCCAACCAGTCGGCGTGCGGCATGTCGCTCCGCAGCAGCGCCTGCACCACCAGATCCGCATCGATGGGCACGCGCCGCAGCTCGATGTTGAGGCGGCCTGCGCGCCACTCGACAATGCCATACTCGGCCCAGGGCGGATGCCGTATCCCCGCGTCCGTCACCTCGTAGGGGAAGCCGACGCTGCCCGGATTGAGGAACACGGCGTCCTTGTAACGTCGGGTGAAGGGGGCGTGCGTGTGGCCACCGGCCAATACCGTGGCGCTGTATCCATGTAACAACTGCGCGAGCATCGTGCCCGGCGTTGTGGCAACAATGCTGTCGGTGTTGCTGTGCGGCGAGCCGTGGCAGCAGAGCAGCGTCGCGCCATCGCCCAGGGGCAGGGTGAGCGTGGGCTGGAAGGTGCGGAGGTAGGTCAGGTCCTCCGGGGTGAGTTGCGCGGCGCCCCACTCCTCGATCTCAAACCAGCGACGGTCCTCCTCGTTGCGGGGCGACAACCGAACGGGGCGGAGGGCGACGACGTCGCAATTGCCCAGAACGACTGGACAATCGAGTTCATGCAGCCGCGCGGTGACCTCGTGGGGCTGGGGGCCAAGCGCCGCCACGTCGCCCAAACAGACCATCCGGTCGACCCCTGTGTCCGCCAGGTCGGCGAGCACCGCCTCCAGCGCGGCGAGGTTATCGTGGGTGTCCGCGATGACCGCGATGCGCACGAGGTCCCTCCTGTCGTTCGCCGTCATTGTCGCCGCGCCTCGTCGACCATGCGCCTGATGGCGTCGATCACGAGATCCGGCTGATCCTGGTGGATGAAGTGGCCGCTCCGCTCGGCGATCACCAACCGACTGTTCGTGGAGAGGCGCGACAGATCGCGGTGCAGTTCCGGCTTGACACGCGCCATGTGCGCCGCGAGTGGCGGCGGGATGTCGGCGTACTGCCGCGGGCTCCCGGCCGTGAGCACGACCAAGGGGAGGTCGCCCAGCGACGTGACGGCCCGCGCCTGGGCGATGCTGGCGCGTACGTCGAATCCCTCGGGATTTTGGCCGGGATCGTCCCAGGGGCGCTGGCGCATCCGTGTCAAGATCTCATGCTCTCCCGCCTCCGCCGGCGGCAGGCCCTCCAGCCAGCGATCCCATTGGTCGGGATGGGTAGCATCGACCAAGACCAGCCCCGCCACCTCCCGCGGATACAGGTGCGCATAGAGACGCGCCGTGAGCCCCCCGATCGAGTGCCCCACCAGGACGTAGGGCGGCGCGATGGCCGCGGTCTCTAGCAGGGCGCGCAGATCAGCGACCATATCCCGCGTACTCCGCGGCGTCGGTGCAGGCGTGCTCGCGCCTATGCCGGCGCGATCGTAGCTGACGACCCGCGTGAACGCGGCCACGGCGGGCTGGACCGCAACCCACGCGTCGGCGCCGTATTCCAGCCCCGCTTCAAGGATCACTACCGGGTTACCCACGCCGGCAGCCGTCAGGGCGAGGCGACGGCCGCCTACATCCACATGGGTACGCGCGATCATGCCAGCCGCTCCATGCTCTCCTTGCTCTCCTCGCGCGTGTCGGGGACAGATGCGTGTCCTGTCCGACGCCGCTGGTAGGGTTTCTTGCCGTCGAAAGGGTAAGCGGGCGCGAGGTCGCGTCGTCGTCGCTGTAACGATTCCCACAGCAGGGCGCTCGCGTAGGTGGCGGCCGGCATGCCGACATCGGCCGCCGCCTGCGCGACGGCCTCGTATAACTCGGCCGGGACCTCCAATTTGCGCCTATTCTTGCTCATCGGCATGCGACCTATCCTCCCGCTACACGGGTAGTATCGCACACTTACGTACGTATGTTCAACAACACTACCCCATGTATCGCTCGAACCAGTCGCCGATGGCGGGGTAGGCGGTGAACTGCGTGCTCTGGCGCAACATGAAGTGGCCTTCGTCGGGGAAGAGCAGCAACTCGGCGGGGCGACCGCGCGCGCGGACGGCGGCGACGATCTGCTCCGCCTCGCCCACCGGCACGCGCGGGTCGTTGGCGCCGTGCAGTACCAATAGCGGCGCTTCGATGCTGCCGGCTTTGAAGAGCGGTGAGAGCTCGCGCAGGAACGCGGCGTCGCGCGCGGGGTCGCCGTACTCCGGCGCGCGCAGATGGCGCCGCCACACGCCGGTATGCTCAAAGAAGCTCAGGAAGTTAGCGATGCCGACGATGTCGACCGCCGCAGCCCATAGATCGGGGTAGCTCGTCGCAGCGGCCAGCACCATGAAGCCGCCGTAACTGCGGCCCACCACGCCAATGCGGCGCGGGTCGGCCCCGCCCTCGCGTGTGAGCCAGCCCACGGCCGCCGCGAGGTCGGCCACGCTGTTGGGACGCAACTCTACATTGTCGAGGGCCATGGACGTCTTGCCGTAGCCGCTGCTGCCGCGCACGTTCGGGGCGAACACGGCGAAACCGCGGCTCAGGTAATATTGCAAGGGCGGCATCCACGGCGCGGCGTGCAAGGGACGGAACTGCGACTCAGGGCCGCCATGCACGAAGACGATGACCGGCAAACCCGCGGCGGAAGCGCGCGCCGTCGTAGCCGGGCGGTAGTAGTAGGCGGGGATGTCCAGGCCGTCGAACGAGGTATAGCGCACCCGCTCCGGCTCGACCAGCGTCTCCGGGTCGAGCCCGCCCATGGGGACGTGGGTCACCTGCCGCGCGGGGCCGGCGTCGGGAGCCGCCGTCCAGACATTGCCGTTGTGGCGCGTGCCGTTGAAGCTGAAAGCGACGGTCCGCCCATCGGGCGCCCACGCCAGCCCCTCCACGACGCCAGCCGGCAGCGCGGGCGCGGGCAGGTCGCGCCCGTCTTCGAGGTCATAGAAGGCCAGCCGCGAGAGGCCATCTTCGTTCCAGGCCCAGGCAAGCCGTCGTCCATCAGGCGACAACGCCAGCCCACCCTCGGCGTCCCACTGGTTGGCGGCGAGGTAGCGCAGCGGCGCGTGGGCGCCAGTAGGACTTACTACCATGTCACGGTCAACGTTTCCGGGAGCGCGGGTATCTTGCCCGTCGTCGATTTCGGGGGTCGGCTGGAGGTCAAGCGCGGCCGTCGCCAGGAACTCGCGGCCACGGTTCGCCAGCACGTAGAGCGTGCGCCCATCGGGGCTGAACACGGGGGAGACGTAGTCTGTCTCGCCGGACGGGCCGCGCCCGTCGTGCGCCGTGAGCAAGCGCGGCTCAACGTAGCGCCGATCGGAGCGGTCGAGCGGCACGAGGAACAGGTCGACGTCGTGGTTGGTGTTGGCGCGGCTCACCACGAGGCTGGCCCCGTCGGGCGACCACGCCAGGGGCGTCAGCGTCGCGTCCGCCTCGAAGACGGGCCACGCGGCCCCGCTCGCCACGTCCATGACCCAGACATCGAAGAAAGCGCGGTCGCGCTTGTTGCAGCTATAGCAGATAGAGCGGCCGTCGGGCGACCACGCGCCGAAGGTGTGGATCACGTCAGGCGCGGCGGTCAGCGCGCGCGGTTCCCCCGCGGTCCCGTCCGCTCCGTCGCCTAGCGGTACGAAGTAGAGTTGATCGTGCTCGTTGCCGCCCGCGTCGACGGTCACCAGCAGATGATCGCCCAACGGAGACCAGGATACGACGCCGACGCGCTCGTCAAAGCGCGTCATCTGCCGGGGCTCGTCGGTAGGTAGCCCATCGGTAGGAACAGATATAATCCAAGCCTGGTCGAGGCCGCTCGTGTCGGCGACGAAGGCCAGGCGCGTCCCGTCGGGCGACCACGATGGGCCGTGCGCGCGGCGGACGTTCAGATAGGGCAGCAGCGCGTCGGAACTATGACTCATGTACGCCTCCAAGAGAGCCTGGCCCTAAAGGACCATGGCAGGGATCGACGCCTAAAGGCGCTACATAGCGGGGAATAATTCTGGCCTTGTCAAGACCCTTCAGGGTCCGGACCCTGCCATGGTCCTTTAGGGCCAGGTCACAGCTATCGCGCCGCGGCCGCGAGTACGGCGGCGCCGACGATGCCGGCGTTGTCACCGAGCCCCGTGCGGACGATCGCGGTGCCGCCCCGCGTGGCCTGCAGCGATTGGTCCGCGACGCGGCGCGCCACCCCGTCGAAGTAGAGGTCGACGGCCTCGATCAGGCCGCCGCCCAGGATGATGCGCGGCGGATTGTAGAAGTTCACGACCGAGGCCAGCCCCGCGCTCAGGTAGCGCGACGCGTCCTCGATGGCCTCCACGGCCACCCGGTCGCCCTCGGCGACGGCGCGGGCGATGGTCTTGGAGCGGATGGCCGTGCCGCCGGGGGCTTCGGCGCCGCTCGTCGTGACGGCCCCGCCGAGCACGCTGTGACGTCCCGCGCGGAGTTCACCCAGGATCGCGCGCACGATGGAGCTACGCGAGGCGTAGGCCTCCAAATGGCCCTGTCCGCCGCAGCCGCACAAGCGGCCGCCCACGTCGACGACGATGTGCCCGACCTCGCCGGCCGTGTTTGTCGCGCCGCGGTACGGCTGACCGTCGCGGATGATCGCCCCGCCGATACCCGTGCCGACGAACACACACATGAAATCTTTGTGGCCTTTGCCCGCCCCGAACGCACCCTCGCCGGCCGCCCCGATCTCGACATCGTTGGCGAGCAGGACGGGCAGGTCGAAGCGCTTGCGCAGCAGCGCGCGTAACGGCAGGTTATCCATATGCTGGCCCAGGTTTGGTCCGCTAAGCAGGATACCCTTTCCCTGGTCGATCTGGCCGGGCGCGCCCACGCCGATAGTCTCGGGCTTCGCGCCCTTGGCGCCATCGATCGCCTCGCTCGCCGCCTCCAGCAGACGCGCCGTCAACTCGGCGGGTCCTTGATTGGCCTGACTCTTCCGCTTGGCGACGGACACGACTTTGCCGCGCTCGAGGTCGATCACCCCGGCCAAAATCTTCGTCCCACCCAGGTCGATGCCCAATGCGTAGCGCATCTATTCTCCTCTATCAGGCCGCCGCGTCAACAGCTCACGCCTGTCATCCATCGTCGTATCCGGGACCGCCGGCCGGCGGTCCCAGCGGAAGCTACTCATTGTGCGTCAGGAAATACGCCTGCGCGTCGAACGGCTGCGTTCCATCGGGTCCTGGGCGCGTGTACGCGCCGTTGGACTGCAGGATATACGTGCTGACCGTATCGCGGCGGTAGACCGCCAGGATGTGCAGCAACCGCCGGCGCAGCGTTTCGTCCTCGACCGGGAAGAGCGTCTCCACGCGGCGGTCGAGGTTGCGCGGCATCATGTCGGCGCTGCCCAGATAGAGTTCCTCCGCGCCCCCGTTGGCGAAATAGTAGACGCGGCTGTGCTCGAGGAAACGGCCGATGAGCGAGGTGACGCGGATATGCTCGCTCACCCCTGCCACGCCGGGACGGAGGCAGCAGACGCCCCGGACGAGCAATTCGACGCGCACGCCTACCTGCGAGGCGCGGTAGAGTGCGGCGATGATGCCGCTGTCGACGAGCGCGTTCATCTTGAACACGATGTGCCCCTTCTCGCCCTGGGCGATCTCGCGCTCGATCAGGCGCATCAGCCGCTCCCGCATGTTGACCGGCGCCACGAGCAGCTGGCGGTACTCGTCTTGATGCGAGTACCCAGTGAGGTAGTTGAAGAGCTCGGTGACGTCGGCCCCGAGCGCCGGCCGCGCGGTCAGTAGGCCAAAATCGGTATAGCCACGCGCCGTCGAGGCGTTGTAGTTGCCCGTGCCGAGGTGCATGTAGCGGCGCAGCCCGTCGCGCTCCTTGCGCACAATCAGCAGCAGTTTGGCGTGGGTCTTGAGCCCGACGAGCCCATAGGCGACGTGCGCCCCCACCTTCTCAAGGGCGCGCGCCCATTCGATATTGTTCTCCTCGTCGAAGCGCGCTTTGAGCTCAACCAGGACGGCGACCTGAGTGCCCTCCTCGGCCGCCGCGAGCAGGGCGTCGACGACGGGAGCGTGCGAGCCACCCACGCGGTAGAGCGTCTGCTTGATCGCCAACACGTTGGGATCGCGCGCGGCGGCCTGCAGCAGGTCGAGGATCGGGGTGAACGAGTCGTAGGGGTGATGGACGAGGATGTCCTGGCGGGCGATCGCGGCGAAAATATCCTCGCCGGACTGCAGCGCGGCGGGCACGCGCGGCTGGAAGGGCGGGTATTTGAGGTCGGGACGATCGAGGCGATCGAGCTCTATCAGGGAGCCGAGCGCGAGCATCCCGTCGACAGCATAGACGTCCGCCGACCCGATCTCCATGTGCCCCGTCAAGATCGTGCGGATGCGCTCGGGCATGCTCGCCTCGACGAACAGACACTCCACCGAGCCGAAGCGGAGTTCGGAGAGGGCCTCGCCGATCGAGAGGCTGAGGTCGGCGGCCTCGTCCTCCGCTATCTCGATGTCGGCGTCGCGGATAACCTGGAAGGCGTACGACTCGACGACATGCAGCCCTGGGAAGAGGCCGGCGAGGTTGGCGGCGATGAGCTGCTCGAGCGGGAGCAGCGTCAAGTTACTAGGGCTGTCGGTCAACGCCTTCGCCGGTCCCAGCGACGCGTCGCCGGGGCCGGCCGTGGTCTCGGGCGGCGGGACGGGGACGAAGCGCGGCAGCACGTTGGGGATCTTGAGGCGCGCGAAGCGGTTGCCGAGCTTGGGATCGTCGATGACGACGGCCAGGTTGAGGCTCAAGTTGGAGATGTGCGGAAAGGGATGCCCTGGGTCGACGGCCAGCGGCGTCAAAACCGGAAAAACCTCGCGCTCGTAATAGGCGTCGAGCGTCGCGCGGTCCTCGGGCGACACCGCGTCGATGTTGATGATGCGGATACCACGCGCCGCGAGGGCGGGAAAGACATCGTCGCGCAGCAGTTGCTGCTGGCGCCGCATCAGCGGGATGGCGCGCTCGCGGATCGCGACTAACTGCTCCGTCGCCGTCATGCCGTCGGGCGGCAACTCGCTCAAGCCCCGCGCCACCTGTTCGCGCAGGCCGGACACACGGATCATAAAAAACTCGTCGAGCCGCGAATAGTAGACCGATTTGACGCGCTCTAGCGCGGGCCGGTCCGGCTTGGCCGCCTCATCGAGCACGCGCTGATAGAAAGCGAGGAGGCTCAACTCTCGATTGATATAGAGATCCGGCCGCTGCGGATCGACGACATCCGAGGGCCGTTCCGCGCGCCGTTCCGCGGGCCGTGGTGGTGTTTTTTGTGTTGCTCGTACGGACACGTCGTTACTCCTTCGCGGCCAGCAGCCTTTCGCGTTACAAACCTATTATAGTACTCTGAGCAGGGGGGATGAGTGAAACATGCGCCTGGCCATCATGTCCGACATTCACGGCAACTTAACCGCCCTTGAGGCGGTACTGGCCGACATCGCGGCGCGCGGCCCCTTCGACGCGCTCGGCGTCGCCGGCGACCTATGCGAATGGGGGCCACAGCCGCGCGAGACCCTCGCCCGCGTGCGGGACCTCGGCTGCCCCGTCGTGCAGGGCAATACCGACCGCAACGTGACAATTACGGATGAGGCGCGGCTGCGCGCCCTGGGCAAGAGCGAGCACGGCATCGAGGGCCTGGCCTGGACGCGCGCCCAACTCGGCCCCACGGGCGTCGGCTACCTCGCGGGGCTCCCCTTCGCGCATACCTATCCGGCCCCCCACGGGCAGGATGTACTAATGGTCCACGCCAACCCGCGTGACATGGACACGCACCTGGATCCCGACGCGCCGCTCGACGAGGTGGACACCCTGCTCGCCGGCGCACGCGCGGCTGTTATCACGTTCGGCCATCTGCATACGCCATATGTGCGCCCGGTTCCCGGACATCTCCTCGTCGACGTATCGAGCGTGGGCTACCCACGCGACGGCGACCGCCGCGCCGCCTACGCGATCCTGGAGTGGGACGGCGGCTGGCGCGCGGAGATCCAGCGCATCCCCTACGATCTCGCGGAGACCGCCGCCGCCTTCCGCGCCCGCAGCGCCCCCAACGCCGAGAAACGGATCAAACAACTGTACCGCGCCAGCTACGGACGCTGAAACGTGCCGACGATGGATATGTACCTGAGCCACTGCCGCGTCGTCGCCCTCAAAAACGCGGGCAATGTATACGCGGTCCCAGGGGGAGCTTTCACATGGGCCACGCGCAACGCGATAAGTGTGAAATAGTAGTGGTGCGCCGGGGCATGAAGAGGCGGACAAGGGCCGTTGTACCTGGCGTTGCCGAAGCTGGTCTTCCCTAACGTGTAGGTGGGGGCGCTGGCATCGGTCAGCTTATGCACGGTCGCGGGAATGTTGTAGACGAACCAGTGCGCCAACTTGGCGTCCAGATCGTACATATAGAGCGCATAGCTGCGCGTCCTCGCGGGGGCGTCGCGCCAAGCAAGCGTGGGCGCGACATTCCCGCCGTGGCACCCCCCTGCGTTGCCCTCATTCACCGTCCCCAATGGCGCGTTGTTGGCGAAGGTGGGGCTGATCAGCGTAAAGGTTGCGTGAGCGGGCGCCGGAGCCGCGACGAGTAGCCCGGCCAGAGCCAACCCGAGTGTCTTGATCATCCTGCTCTCCTAGTCGTGAGTCGTGAGTCGTGAGTCGTGAGTCATCAGAGACTGACGGCTGCCCCCTACTGAAACAGTAACAGTTGAGGGCATTTAACGGCCAGCAGTCCCGCTACTATGGGGTACGCCCCACGACTTTCACATGAGGGTGTGGATAAATCGCGTGACGGTAGAGGGGATGTGGCTACGCTGGTGGTGTTGTACGTGATTGTCCCTGCTTATGGAGATAGACGATGCGTTTCCGAGTGGAAGACCGGCCCAAAAATCTATACGCTATTGTGCTGGAGGGGGGTGAGCCTTTACCGGCCCTCTTCGATAGCCGGGAGCAAGCCCAGCGTATAGCGGACAAGCTGGGCCAACGTGCCATGCGCCCCGAACCGGGTCGCAGGCCCGCGTCGGCAGCGCGATAGGAGCGATTATCGCCGCGCCACCTGCGCGTCGCGCTCGCGCGGCAGGCTGTACCAGGCGTCGTCGCAGGCCGCGCGGACCTCGTCGTCGAGCGTGAGGCCGACCCCGCCGAGGCTGTCCCTGAGCTGTTCGGGCTTGCTGGCGCCCAAGATCGCCGCGGTGACACCGGGCCGCGCCAACACCCAGGCCAGCGCTACATGCGTGAGGCTCAGGCCGCGCCCCTCCACGAAGCGGGCCAGGCGGTCGACCACGTCGAACACCTCATCGTTCCAGTAACGCTTGCGGTACAGGTCGCCGGCTCCTTGGAGCCCGAAGCGCGTGCCCTCCTGCTCGCGCTTGTCGCGGTAGCGCCCGGTGAGCATGCCGCCGGCCAGGGGATTGTAGGCGATAACCCCGACGCCGTGGGCCTGGCACAAGGGCAGCAATTCGTCCTCGATCATGCGGAACAGGATGTTGTAGCGCGGCTGGTCGCACTCGAAGCGCGCCAGATTGTGCTTGTCGCTCGTCCATAGCGCGTCGGCCAGTTGCCAGACTGGATAGTTCGAGCAGCCGGCATAGCGTACCTTGCCGCTCTGTACCAGGGTATCGAGCGCGCGCATGGTCTCCTCAATGGGCGTGGACAGATCGGGCGAGTGCGTCTGGTAGAGGTCGATATAATCGGTTCCCAGGCGGTGTAAGCTGGCCTCGCAGGCGGCGATGATATGCTTGCGGCTGAGCCCTTCGTCGTTGGGGCCAGACCCCATAGGGCCGCAACACTTAGTCGCCAGCACGATGCGTTCGCGCGCGCCGCGCTCCGCGAGCCAATGGCCCACGATCTCCTCGGTCCGCCCAACGCTGGTCAGGCCTCCGCCCAGCGGATACACGTCGGCCGTGTCGAAAAACGTGACGCCGTCCTCGTCGGCCGCGTCCATGATGGCGAACGACGTCCGTTCGTCGGCCTGGTTGCCGAACGTCATTGTCCCCAGGCAGATCTCGCTAACTTTTAGGCCGGTACGGCCCAGCTGTTTAATGTCCATATGTCCTCCAAGGTAGTGGATCCGACCTAGCGGTTGATAGAGCTCATATCGGGGTAGCGCTCGCCCGCGGCGGCGCCCTTGGGCGCGACCTCGTCGATGCGCCGCAGGTCCTCCTGGCTCAACGTGACGTCGGTGGCCGCGACGTTCTCCTCCAAATAGGCGCGGCGCTTGGTGCCGGGGATCGGCACGATGTCCCGTCCCCGCGCCAGCAGCCAGGCGAGGGCAAGCTGCCCTGCCGTGCAGCCTTTCTCGTTGGCGATCCCCTGTACGCGCGCGACGAGGTCCAGGTTGCGCTGGAAGTTCTCGCCCTGGAAGCGCGGGTTGTGGCGGCGGAAGTCGTCGGGTGCGAAGTCGTCGGGACTCTTGATGGCGCCGCTGAGGAAGCCGCGCCCCAGCGGGCTGTAGGCGACGAAACCGATGCCGAGTTCGCGCACCAACGGCAGGATCTCGCTTTCGGGATCGCGGCTCCACAACGAGTATTCCGTCTGCAGGGCGCTGATGGGGTGGGCCGTGTGCGCGCGGCGGATCGTCGCCGGCGCGGCTTCGGAGAGACCGAGGTAGCGCACCTTGCCGGCCGTCACGAGCGCGGCCATCGCGCCGACGGTTTCCTCGATCGGGACGCTCTGATCGACGCGGTGCTGATAATACAGATCGATGTAGTCGATGCCGAGACGTTGCAGCGAGGCGTCGCAGGCTTGCCGGACGTACTCCGGTCGGCCACTCACCCCGCGATAACGCGGGTCGTCGGTGCGCACGACGCCGAACTTCGTGGCCACGACCACACCGTCACGGCGGCCGGCGATGGCCTTGCCGACGAGGCGCTCATTGGCGCCGCGGCCGTATATGTCGGCCGTGTCGAGCAGAGTCACGCCCAACTCCAATGCGCGATGGATCGTCGCGACCGACTCATTCTCGTCGCCCGCTCCGTAGAACTCAGACATGCCCATGCAGCCCAGACCCAACTCGGAAACGGTCAGCCCTTGGCTGCCCAATGCGCGTGCTTCCATATCTCACGTTCCCCTTCTACATGCTCTATGCTCTTGACGTTTATGGCCTGTCGCGATCCTGATCTACATCGCGCCTTTTGTATGCGGGATATTCGGGGCGTGCTACCGCAATTCACATACCGGCCGCCCTCCTCCCTCTCACGGAAAGAGATATACTATAGTTTACCCCTGCCTATACGCTAATTTAGGAGCGATATCTTATGAGCAAAAACCACCGCCACAATCACGATCAGGAACCGGAGGCCGCCGACAAGAAAGCGTTGCGCCGCCTCGAGGACGCCCGTGCGTCATACACGAAGGCCGAAGAGCGCGTTGCCGCACTGCGCGCGCGCCTGACGCGCGCCGAGGAGAAGCTGGTCCGGCGTACCACGCGCCTCGCTAACGCCGAGGACGCTCTGGCGGCGCGGGCGAACGAACGCGCCGATGTGACCGGGGAGCAGCAGACCGCGAACACTACTATGGCCGTGGCGGATGGCGACCTTGTGGCCTCCGTGCGTACGGACGACGACCTCGTGGCGGTTGCCCCGTTGCCGGATACGGCCCCGATAGCCGTTCAAGCCATCGACGACCTGGCGCCGGTCGCGGTTGCCGCCAAGGATGGGTCCAACGGGGCCACGCCGCGGCGCGCACGCGCGCGCCGCGCGTCCTCCACGACGGATGAGGCGTAGCGGGCCGTGACGGATCAACAAGGCCAGGAGCGCGGCGAGAGGGGCGCCGCCCTCGACATCGGCTCTAACACCGTGCACCTGCTCGTGGCGGCGTGGCGTGATGGGCGCATTGAGCCGCTCGACGACGCGTCCGAGCTCGTTGGACTGGCCCGTGGCGTCTACGCCGGCAAGATGATCGCGCCGGAGAGCTTGGACCGCGCCGTCGCCGCTGTCGAAAAGTTGGTCGAGCGGGCACGCTCCAAGGACGCGAAGGTGGTACGCCTCGTCGCCACCGCCGCCGTGCGCGACGCCACGAACAAGGACGACCTCATCGCGGCGGTTCGGCGGCGGACAGGGCTCGATCTGGAGATCATCGACGGCGAGCGCGAGGCCGCGCTCTCCTACCAGGGCGCGTCGGCAGGCGAAGACGGCGGCGCCCAGCAGGTCTGCGACGTGGGCGGCGGCAGCACCGAGGTCATCCGCGCCGAACACGGTCATATCATCCTGCAGACCTCGCTGCCGCTGGGCTCCTCGCGTCTGGCCGACCTCTACCACGCCGATCCGCCGGCAGCGGATGAGTTGGCGCGCGTCGACGACGCGGCCACGCGGGCGCTGACGGGATTGCCGGAGTGGCGGCCCGCGCGGCTCATTGTGACGGGCGGCACGGCGACGACCCTGGCCCACGTCGCGGGCGCGCGCGAGCGGCGCTACGTTATGTCCACGAAAGAATTGTCCTCCCAGCGCGAACTCTTCGCACGGGAGACGGCCGGCGCCATCGCCCACTCCTATGGCGTCGAGGGCGCCCGTGCCCGCCTGTTGCCGGCAGGGGCGGCGATCATCGCGGCGCTGTGCGCCGCTACGGGCGCCGCGGATGTCGTGCTAACGGGGGCGGGGCTACGCGACGGCCTGCTGATCGAGTATTTCACGAAGGATACGGAGACACATGGCTAAAGAGGACGAGATCGAGGGGCTCACGCCCGCGCAGCCGTTCGCGGACGCTGGACGTCTCATTATCCATCACCGTTTCGAGGAGATGTGGACACATCGCGAGGGCACGCTGGCCGGCGACGAGGACGCGCTGCACGATATGCGCGTAGGCTCACGTCGCCTGCGCGCCGCCCTCGATGTCTTCTCCGCCGCCTTCCATGGGGGCGAGTACCGTACTCTGTGCGGCCTCACCGCGCGACTGACCGACGAGCTCGGCGCCGTACGCGACGACGACGTGATGCTGCTCGGCCTCAAAAAACGGCGCAAGCGCGCCGCTCCCGACGAGCGCGCCGGCATCGACGATCTGATGTCCACGCTCACGGCTGAGCGCACGGTGGCCCGCCGCGAGTTGCGCCGTTTTTTCGACACGCTCGACGACGCCCAGTACGCGCAACGTATGAAGGACAGTTTTTAGCCGACAGCTGTCGGCTGTCGGCTGCCGGTTAGTAAGGAGCTACTCATGGCCAAAGCACGCCCCGTCGCGGGCCTGCATCCGCACGCCTCGCTGGCGCGGAACGCACGGGCCATCGTGACCGTCCGCGTCGCGGAGATGTTCGACTTTGCCCACGCCATCGGCGATCCGGCGCAGGACAAGGACCTGCACAACATGCGTATCGCCGCCAAGCGGTTGCGCTACACGCTGGAGATGTTCCGTCCCGCGCTCACGGACGATGGGCCGCCGCTGATCGACGTGGTAAAAGAGGTACAGGAGCGCATCGGCGCCATCCACGACGCCGACGTACTCGACGGTATCGCGCGCCGGCGCCTCGCCGTGGCCGCGCAGCGCCATGTCATGGCCCTGACCGCTACCGCCGCCGGCGGTGGAGAGGAGGAACGCGTCTCCGCCGTACGCGCGCGCGCCGCGCGGCCCGACGATGCGACGATGGGGCTGGCCGTCCTGCTAGCGCGTACGAAGGCCGGGCGCGACCGCGACTTCGACGAGTTGACTGTCTGGTGGGCGCTACACGGCGGCCAGCCCCTACATGAGCGGCTGGACGCGTGCGTCGCCTCTTGACGCATCAGGAGTTGGCGCGCGGCTACGACGCGATGCGCCGCTCGCCCGTGGCGACGAAGACGACGCGCTCACAGATGTTGCCCGCGCGGTCGGCGATGCGCTCCAGGTTATGCGCCACCCACAGCAAGTACGTGTCGGTGGTAAGTTCGTCGCGATCCCCTTTCATGCCGCCAAGGAGCGATTGCACCAGTCGATTGTGCAGGTTATCCACGGCGTCGTCGCCCGCCCACACCGTGCGCGCGCGCACAGCGTCACCGGCGCGGTAAGCGTCGAGCGCCCCTTGCAGCTGCACCCGCGCCAGCGCGGCGAGGCCGTTGAGCCCCAGCAGCGCCTCTCTGGATGGCGCGGAAGCGGAGGGTAGACGCGCCACCAGTTGCGCGATACCTTCGGCATGGTCGGCGATGCGCTCAAGCTCCTCGGCGATAGCCAGCGCGGCGAGCACCGCGCGCAAATCGCCGAGGGCCGGTTGCTGCAACGTGATCAGGTGCGCGCCCATCTCCTCGATGGCCGTACACTCCTGGTCGATCACGTCGTCGTTCCTGATCACCGCGCAGGCCGCGTCGCGGTCGCCGCGCGCCAACGCATCCACGGCGCGGCCGATCGCTACGTCGACGCTCTCGCCCATGAGGAGGATAGCCCTACGCAACTCACCCAGCTTACGATCCAATGTCGTCCGCAGCATCATCGTCTTCTCCTTACGGCAGGGCGGGTCTTGGGGCTCGCCTACCTTTGCTCTCGACGCATACTCCTATGCTTAAACGTGTTCCTCATATGCTTAAACGTGTTCGTACCATTCGTCAATAGCCCGCGCCGACCGGCATCCGATCGGTCTGGCGCTCTGGTAATGGGACGGACAAGCGTGTGTCGCCGGCGCAAGCGTAGCGGATCGCCAGCCAGACCAATAGCCACGCGTCGCGCGACGCCGGCTGGTAGCCATCGACGTTGATCCCCGCCAGCATCGCCGTCGTCGCCGCGTCGAGACCAAGCTCGGCGGCCAAGAGGGCCAGCGCCGGCGGCGCCACGACGATTGTGTCGACGCTGGACGGCTCGCCCAGCAACTCCGACGTCGGCATCCCCAACGCGGCCGCGAGCGCGTTGAGCACCTCCAGGGAGGGCTGGTCCTGCTTGCCATGCTCGAGTTGCGACACGTACGACGGGCTAACATCGGCCACGCGCGCCAGGTCTTTGGCCGTCAGGCCAATCGCCTTGCGCCGCCGCCGGATGCGCTCGCCAAGCTCGCCATCGCCACGCGCTTTCTTCTCGTTACTTCGTGCCATACCAACTATAATAGCACAAAGTTAAGCGATAGTAAAGAGCTATGAAGCGCAGTGAATTAACTGTCTTCGTCGTCGCCGTCCATAGCCTGCCGCGCCGCGGCCATGCAATCGACGCACACGAACGCGTAGCCCATCGCAAAGCCGCGCGCGACGTGTTCGGCGCAATAGACCTGGCCGCACGACGCGCAGTGCAGGGTGGCGCGTTCGCCGCACACGGGGCACAGGTACGCGGCCACCATCTCGGCCGGGGGAGTGTCGTGAGGGGTGTTATCAGATGTGTTCATACTACTACCATACCCTGTTCGCGCATTACAGAAGCAGGGATTTGTCTTCGCGGCGGAACTCCACCCAGTGCTGCCGCCCGCTTTAAAGCGGCTGGGAACAGCGGGGGTATAGCCGAGGTCAAGGGCCTTATCCAAGGATTGAGGTTGGACCGCGCGATGCCAGGTCCCGCCCTCGACAGTACGCAAGAGCGTGGGACACGCGCTCAAATTCATGAGAATACACCGTACCTGGCCGATAGGAGCAGGTCGCGCAAGGGGCGGTCCATGTCCGGGTCAGGATCCACCAGGAGCGCGGTCGGGGTCCGGCCCCCGAACAAGGTATTTGGCGCTTCCAGTTCAGCATTGCATGTTTTCATGATACTACGCGGACAAGTAGCGGGCGACCAACCGTCAGGTGCGCCCCACGAAACTGATACCGCGCTGAAAATAGGCTCTCCCCGCTCGTCGCACCACCGTCGCTCACACACTTCTCCTGCCGCACCCTGACGACGCCCACCCCCGCCTGCTATAGTTCCCCTAACAGCCTCTATTATTTATTGCGCGCCTATGCGCCCACGACAAGTTGAGGCGAAACAATGACCTATTCGAAACGGGGACCGCGCGCGCGGGCGCGGCGGCTGCTGCCGTTCGCGCTGATACTCGCACCCTTCGTGATCACCGCAGGCGGCCGCTTGGTCTATTCCTCAGGTTCCACCGGTTCCGCCGCGCCGGGTCCTCACGCGCCATAGCGCGGCGACGCGCACACCGCCGCGGTTCTTACCCGCCTCGTGCGCCCCGCAGCTAGCCGTTACCCCCGTGGCGGTGGCTACCCCGACGGCCACGGCCGCTACCCCCACCCCCACGCCATCCACTGCCCTCGTCCTCGACCAAGCGCAGCTCACCTGCACCGGCGGCTTGAGCGTGCGCGCGGCCGCCACACAGACGTTCACCGTGGGGATCGGGGGCACGTTAGCGCGAGTGGACATCCCCTTGTGCGCGCCCACAAGAAACGCGCGCATCGAGGTAACGGTCAGCGCCAGCGGGTCGTCCGCGCGCGCGAGTACGGCCGCGCTCACGCTGCCCCACGACTACTCCGACTGCGCGTGGTACGAGTTCGATTTCACGCGGCCGATCGCCGCCGCCGTGGGCGACATCCTGCAGCTCAAGGTCACCTCGCCCACCCATAGGTCGGCCCTCTGGGGCTATGACGGGCAGGGCGCTAATCCGTATCCGGGCGGCGCCGCCTCGTGGCGCGGGCAGGCCGTCAACAGTTTTGCCTTCCAGACCTACATGCGGTAACTACCTGGTATTTTACGACACGTTGCCTACTCCAACAGGTACCAGTAGCATCCCACAACGCGTTCGCGGACAGACCCAGATTAGGAAGATAACGATGAAGAACACGTCGCCCGCGCGGCCGTTGCGGCTGCTCGTCGCGCTCCTAGTAGTCCGTCAGCCAAAGTTTTGACAGTAGCGGTGCGCCCAGTCAAGGGCTGTCAACTGTTCAAAGAAACCTTGACGGACTACTAGTGCTACTCCTGCCCCTGCTCACGACCGCGGGAGATTGGCCCTCCTATTTGCATGACGGCCAGAGTACGGCCGCGAACGGCGACGAAACGACGCTCTCGCCCTCGAATGCGGGACGGCTCGCCAAGCTCTGGACGTTCAAGACGGGGGGCAAGATCGCGTCCTCGCCCACGGTCGTCAACGGCGTCGTCTACGTCGGCTCGTGGGACGGCTACGAGTACGCCCTCAACGCGACGACCGGGGCGCTCGAGTGGAGGACGTACCTGGGTGTCACGTCGGCGCCCAACTGCAACCCCACGTCGGCGGGCGTCACCTCCGTGGCGGCGGTCCAGCATGGCGTCGTCTACGTCGGCGGCGGCGACGCCTACTGGTATGCCCTCGACGCCTCCACGGGCGCCGTGCTCTGGAAGGTGTACACGGGGGACAACAGCGCGAGCGGGGGGCACTATAACTGGGCCAGCCCCCTGCTCTCTAACGGCTACGCCTACATCGGCATTGCCAGCTTCGGGGACTGCCCGCTGGTCCAGGGCCAATTGCTGCAGGTGAGCCTGAGCACCCATCAGGTGGTCAACACGTACAATTTCGTCCCGACGGGGCAGACGGGCGCCGGTATCTGGACCTCTCCCACCATCGACGCGGCGAGCAACACGGTCTACGTGACCACCGGCACGCAGGCGGGCTCCCAGCCGCTCGCCCAGGCGGTCGTCGCGCTGGACGCCGCGACGCTGGCGTTGAAGGGCTCCTGGCAGATCCCGGCGGCGCAGGCCATCGGCGATTCCGACTGGGGGACGACACCGATCGTGTTCGACGACGCGACGGGGACCCACCTGGTGGCGGCGGCGAACAAGAACGGCTACCTCTACGCCTATGATCGCGCCGATGTCACGGCCGGCCCGCTGTGGCAGCAGAAGCTAGGGAACGGTGGATCGTGCCCCCAATGCGGGGATGGCATGGCCTCGTCCGGAGCCTTCGCCAACGGACGGCTCTATTACGCCAGCGGTTCCACCACGATTAATAACTCCGCCTATCCGGGATCGGTGCGCGCGCTCAATCCCGCGACCGGCGCCTACCTGTGGGAGCACGGGTCGCCCGCGCTCATCGTGCCCGCCATCGCCTACGCCAACGGCCTCATCGTCGACGGCGCGGGGTCCACGCTAGAAGTGCTCAACGCGTCCACGGGCGCGGCGCTCTACAGCTATACGACCGGCGGGACGCTCTGGGGCGCGCCCAGCGTGGCCAATGGCCAGATCTTCGAGGGATCGACAGACGGCTACGTGTACGCGTTTGGTCTCGTCAGCCCGCTGCCCTCCACGCCCGTCGACCTGCGGGCGGCGACCAACAACGCCGGGATCAGTGACGACGCCGCCCCGAGCCAGGCCAACCTCGACGGGGTCGGCTACAGCTACTCGGCGCAGGCCCTGCAGGTCGCCGGTTTCGGCCAGGGCTAGAGCGTCACGGTCAACGGCGTCGCGTTCCAGTGGCCGGCCGCCGCGTCGGGGACGGCGGACAACGTCCTGGCGCAGGGGCAGACCCTCACCCTGGCGACGCCGACCGGCGGGACCACGCTGGCCGTCCTCGGCGCGGCCACCAACGGCCCCTCGACCGGCACGGGCACGATCATCTACAGCGACGGCTCGACGCAGAGCTTCACCCTGGGCTTCTCCGACTGGACGCTCAACGGGGCGTCGGCGCAACCCATCGCCGGCAACAGCGTCGCGGCGACGATGCCCTACCGCAATGGTAACGGGGGCAAGCAGACGCTCCAGACGGACGTGTTCTACGCCGCTATTACGCTCCAGGCGGGCAAGGCGGTGGCGCGCGTCACGCTGCCCGCGTCGGCCAACCAAGGCCACCTCCACATCTTCGCCATGACCGTTTCGGGCGCCGCGTCGCCCCCCACCCCTACGGCCACCAGCACCCCGCCGGCCCTGCCCGGTGCCACCAGCACCCCATCGACCGCCGGCGCCCCGGCGGCGACCGCCCTCTTCGCCACGGGCTTCGAGAGCGGGGACCCG
>JAABUV010002407.1_pt1 | contig 25378 bp, 30 predicted proteins | sample 5559971 | NCBI WGS metagenome assembly JAABUV01 (sample SAMN10711881, study PRJNA513362) | rock metagenome | isolation source: Antarctica rocks | place: Antarctica: Victoria Land, Knobhead nord | collected 2015-12-19
GCGCTGACCGGAGCGGGGGCCGCGGGGCAGTGGCGGCCTACTCGTGTCAGCAGCTGGCGCAGGCGGCCTGGGCGCTCGCGGTGCTCGACGCGCGCCTGGACGGCGGCCCGCTGCCGGCCGCGTGGGCGGAGCTGGGCCGGCGCGCGGCCGCGCGCGAGGCGCAGTTGCTGCCGCCCGCCATCCTGCGCCAGGTGCACCAGGCGCGCAGCCCGCAGGCGGCGCGGGACCCCGCGTGCACAGTGCGGGGTGCAGGGCAGGCAGCGTTTTCCAGGCCTGCACAGGGCGCAAGCTCGGCGGCGCTGCTGGGCGGCCGTGCTGCGTCGTGGGGCCGCCGTGTTGAGCTGCGACGCTGCCGATTGCGCCTGCAGCTGCTATGCCGGGCAGGCAGTCCAGCGAGCCCGGCGCGCCCTGGGCACTGGACGCAGCAGCGTGCCAGCCCGCCTGCCCACCGGACACGGGCTCAGGAGGCAGCGGGCCCTGCGCCCAGGCTCGCCGCAGCAGTGCTCGCCGCCCAGGCGTCGCCGGCGCCGCGCGCAGGTCCGGCTGCTCATGGAGACAGGCGATGACATGGCGCCCGAACCCGCCTGGGCCGGCCCGGGCAGCCCGGAGCTGCTTGCTCGCGCGCAGGCGGCCTGGGCTGCCGAGCTCGCGCGCCACCAGGGCAAGAAGGTGCGCGGCGGCCTCCCGGGCCCACCCGACGCCTGTAGGGCTGGGACACACATCAACCCCTCATCCCATCTGAGCCATGGCAGCTTGCGCAAGAAGGTGAGTGGCTGCCACACCCGGTTCCACCCGACACGCATCGCCTCCTCCGGGGTGGCAGCATGAGAGGGCCAGGCAGCCACTAGCACGTGCGGCCCTGGGAGTGCGTCTGTCCATAGCCCCGAGCTTCAAGCCCGAGCATGCGCTGGTGTGCCGCAAGACTGGCGATGCCCTGCCCTCCGCACCCTCCTCCGCGCTTGGCCCAGGCGTTCCTGCCGCGAACTGAGGTGCACGCCGGCGCTGCCGAGGCGCCCGCCAGCATGCGGGCCCGCGAGCGCGCGGCAGCGCTGTCGCGGCCCGGCCGCCCCGCAGCCTGACGCGTGCGCCGCACCGCGCGCGCGCCGCGCAGCTGTCGCAGCAGCAGGCGGAGGTCTGCGCGGCGCTGCGGGCCATGGGCCTGGCCTACGTGGCCGAGGACGTGTCCTCGGGGCTGTCCGTCGACGTCGCGGTGCCCGCCTGCCGCCTCGCCATCGAGGTCGGCCCCCGCGCCCGGCGGCACCCAGGGCATTTGCTTGCCGCAGGCCGGTGCAGGGCGAGCTGCGTAGCGCGCTTCTGCTTGTCGCTGGGCTGCGGGCGGGCTTGCGTACCGTGGCAATGTTCAGTGCACGACGCGGGCGAGGCTGCGCGCCCACGCCAGCCTGCGGAACTGAAGACTGTGCCCTGCGGGTCTCGGTTCAAGCCATTTGCTGGCGCTTTCGGCGCGGCCAGCACAGCCCGCCTGCATGCGGCACATGCAGGGCAGGTCACGTTGCGGCCTGCATGGTTCCGCATCCAGAATCCTCTATTGTTTTCCTCTCAGAACTCCAAGACGATTTCTTTCACAGGGAACGGGACTTGCATGTGCGCAGGTGAACGGCGACTCGCACTACTGCCGCGAGCCGGGGCAGGCGCGGCGCGCGAGGCCGACCGGCCCGACGGCCTTCAAGCAGCGCCTGCTGCTGCGCCTGGGCTGGCTGCCGGTGCCCGTGTCGCTGGCGGACTGGGACGCCGGCGCGCCCGCGCTCGGCTGCGCGGAGCGCCTGCGCGGCCTCATCCGCGCGCGCCTGCGCGAGCTGGATGCATGACGCCCGTGTGCGTGACCGGGGCGAGGCGCGCGCGCGCGCTCGGCCGGCCGGTGCTGCCCGTGTGCCGCTGGGGGGCTGGGGCGCTGGCGCCGGCGCGCTCGAGCCAAGTGTTCGCCTGCGTAGCTCACTTCAAGCACGCCTGGATGCAGGGGGACTGTAGGTGCCGCGCAGCTCAGGCTGGCCTCAGCGGCCACCTGGCTGGCGCTGCCCACTCTCCCGGGCGAGCGGGGCGCTGCAATAAACGGCCTATATGAAAGGCCCAGCGACGGCCTGCAGAGTGTATATCCTAGGATGTGCATGTGCTGGAGCTGCCAGGCGCGCCGTTGCGTGTACACACAGAGTGTCTGGTCCAGTGTGCTTGTCAACATACAAGATGTGGATGGGTGGATGGACTGCTGCATCCGGGCTGCTAGCTACCAGGTGGCTAGACTCCTAGGCAGACTCCAGGAGATTGCAATTGCAGACGATTGCAATCGTCTCCTGCAGAGCCTCTGACATACGAGAAGGAAAGTGTGTGTGTGAAAGCAGCCACCCACTCAGGCAGAGAAGGCAGCCGTTCTTCAGAACAAGCTTGGGAGTGGCGAGGGCAGAACGCAAGTGCCAGCGCCATGGCGGGCAATGTGGCCGAACAGAAGAAAGTCATCCTACCGTTCTTGCAGGTTGGCCGACCTGGCCCCCCTGCCAGTGTACCACACCTTCAGCGAGCTGGCCCAAGTGATGCTGACTCGCCCATGGCCGCGCAGCGCGCCGACGAAGTCGCGCCCGTGGAGCCCAAAATTGCATACTACTGCCGGCTGTATGCGGTGGAGCAGGTGCCGCCCGGCCCGCTGCCCGCCGACACGCGCGGGGCGCGCGGAGCGCGCCCCGACGCGCCGCGCGCCCGCCGCGGCAGGGCCTGTCGCTGCAGGACCGGGCGCCGCAGATCGACGGCGTGCTCGGCGCGCTGCTGGCCAAGCTGGAGAAGGACAAGCCGACGCTGGAGCTGGGCCCAGGCGACCGGCAGGCCTGCGAGACGTTCGCGTTCGGCGTGTTCGGGCGTGCGGACAAGGTGGACCGCGCCGGGCGCGCCGACCGCACGACCGCCATGACCTTCTACGCCGCCAGCATCTTCTTTGAGGCGGGCCATTTTTGCTTGCATGGCGCCGCTGCATGACTTGTGCTGTGACTGCCTCACCTTGAGCAGCAGGCCAATGTTTGCAGCAGGCCACCTGGTAGGCCGACCAATTCCCATGCGCTGGGCCGTCACGATGCCTGATACCTCCCGGTCCCATCTGTGGTGCGACGCCCGGTCTGACTGCCACCCATGCTGTCTGACTGCCACTGGGCCATGGCGCCGCGCACTGCGCCATGGCTCCGTGCGCTGCGCACCGCCCGGGCCGACGACCCGCGCCGAGCTGCGGGGCCGGCCGGGGCGGCGCAGATCCTCAACCAGTTTGGCGACCTGCCGCCGGAGACGCTGGAGCTGCAGCGCTACGCGGCCTGGAAGGCGGCCGACATCAACAAGGCGCTGCGTGAGGGCCGCACGCCGGCCGCCGGCGCAGCCATCACGCCCTCCGACGCCGCCGAGCTGGCCGACCTGGTCGGCGACCTGCCCGGTGCGCGCGCCCGCGGCCGGGAGCCAGACGAGCACAGACGCTCAGGGGCGCCAGGAAGCTTCAGTGGCGGCTAGGGTGATTGCCAGTAGTTGGACGTTAGATGAGGCATTACTGCATCCGACGCCGCTGAGCTGGCCGATCGACCTGCCCTGTGCGCCCGCCCGCGGTTGGGCGCGACCAGCGCAAACGCTCGGAGCAATGGCGAGGTTCTGTGGTAGCTAGGGTCGTTGCCAGTGCTTGGACAAAGGCGGACCGCGCGCGGCTCACTGGCTGCGACGCCGGTGAGCTGGCCAGTCTGGTCGGCAACCTGCCCGGGGTGCGCTCAGAGGCGCACTGTTGGCATGCACTGCTTGCACATCGCAGGGTCACAACACCAAGTGCACGCCCATTCCACACCCCCACCACACGCCAGCCGGCATGACTGGGAGCTCAGCGCAGTGCATTAGTAACATGAACTTGTGTGTGTACCGCGTGCGCAGCGGCGCCGGGTGCTGGCCCGCCGTCGGCAACAGACGCCGCTGCAGCGCCCGGCCCGGCGGCCCCACCTGCTGCGGGGCCGCCGGGGGGACCGGCGGGCGCTCCGCCAGGCGGCGCCGCCACGCCGCCGGTGGACATGCCGCCCCCGCACGGGGACGGCGCGGGGCCGCCCATGGGCGGCCCGCCGGGCCCCTCGCCGGCGCCGCGCGGCGGCGGGGGCGCCGCCGCCGTCGCGGCGCCGCGCTTCAAGCCGGGCAGCAAGGTGCTGTACAGCGCGGACGGCCGCTCGGCGCCCGCGCGCGGCACGGTGGCCAAGGCCGACCGCGGTGCGCGGCCCGCCCTGGCGGCGGGGCAACCCTAACCCTCCGGGCGTGCTACCCGGCCTGCCTCAGGGCATGCTGCTTGGCGTGCTTGCTGAGCAGCGGGGTGCGCGCGGGGCCATGCGCCTACATGCGCGCAAGGGGTGCGCGGGCACGGCCTTCGTGTAAGCAAACAGTGGTCGCTGCGGGAGCACGCGATCCCCGCGCCCAGCGTGGCCTTATATATACCCGGCGTGGCGCGCAGGCCCGGCGCGCGTGGTCTACGTGGTGGGCCTGGCGCAGACGGTGGTGACCGCGGAGGACGGCCAGCTGGCGCCTGACTTCGAGCCTGGCGCGCGTGTCGTGTTCCACGCGCCGGGCGGCGCGGCCGTGACGGCCGCCGTCGCGCAGGCCGACATCTCGCACTGGCGCGCGCCCCGCCCTCTGCTGGCGCGCGTCCGGCAGCCGCGCCGTCGCATCATGTTTTGCGCGGCGGACTGGCCCCGGACGAGTCATTGCTGACCTGCTGTGGGGAGCGTCTGTGTGTCCGGCCTACATGCAGTTGCTCTCATCGGGCCTTGAGAGCGCACGCTGAGCAGGCCATGGCGCTGGCCAGAGCACACGCTCTGTAGTACGTGCAGGCGGCAGTCTTCGAACGCCTGTGTCTCGCGTGGACGTCCTGTCCCTGAGTCTGTGCCGTCACCCTCTGACAGCCACCCATGCTTTCACAGCACGTGTGCGCAGTGCCGAGCGCGAGCGACGCGGGTGCGCGCAGGCGGCCGACCTACCGCGTGACGTGCGACGACGGCGCCGAGGCGGAGACGACCGACGAGCACCTGTACGACCTGCCGGAGCCCAAATCGGAGCTGCTACCCGACGCGGCGTCGCCGCCCGCGATCGCGGCGCCGCCGCCGCAGCCCGCGCCGACGGCGGGGCCGGGGGGCCCCGGCGCCCATGACGGCGACGACCTCGGCGGCCCCTTTGGGCCCCCAAGCAGCGCTGCGCCGCCGCCGACCGCCGGCGCCAGAGCAGCCGCCGCCGGAGCGCCCGCGCTGCCCTTCGCGCATGCGCGCCTGCCACCGGGTGCGGCCGCGCTCCAACCAAGCCGCGCGCAGACTGCACACAGGTTCGTACTGCCCTTGTTTCTCAAAGCTGGCCATGGTCCCCGCATTTGTGCGAGTATAGGTGCTGCATCTGGTATGCCTCACAGCGCCTGCACTCCCTCCTGGCCCGTATGGGCAGCTCAACGCCTGCACCGGGCGCAGCGCCGCCGCGCGGTCCGCACGTCGGCGAACCGGACTTTGTGCCGTCGCTGGCGGCGGTCACCGAAGCGCACAAGCTCGCCAAGTCGGCCGCCAGCTCGCTGACGTTTGAGGACGTGCACACGTCGGTGCGGCTGCTGGGAGAGGCGCTCGCGCTGCTGACGCGGCCGCCGCCGGCGCGCTAGCATCGGCGCCGCCCTGCTGGGCGCCGGAGCCAGCAAGCTGTGAATTTTACAGGCTGGCCGCAGTGCCCTCCATGGTTTCGACCACTGTCACATGCTGGATCTGGCAGGCCGCCAGCTGACCAAGCTGTGAGGGTGTGTCCAGTGTCCGGTGTTGGTCACGTCCTGTGCTGGTTGGAGGCGCTCGCGACGTGGCGCCCCCCTGATGCGCATGAACGTGTGTGTGGTCAGGGCTGTGGTGGGAATGATGCTGTGTGCATGGCGGCGCACCAGCACACTTTTGCGTGTACATGGCATACTCATCTGACCTAGGCCACTACATAGGGCGCGGTTTTAGGTTGACACGTCGCTTAACTTTACAGTGTGCTTGCAGGGTGCGTGCTGACGAGCGCCTTGCAAGCGAGGTTTTGGGGCTTGTGCAGCCTTTCACGGGTGGTGTTCCGATTTGCAAGGAAGTAACCCGACCGTTCAGTAGCATTTGATGTGTGAGTTTCTAGGCCCGGCAATAGGGCATGATCAAATTCGCATCAATTTGGCATTTTGCACTCATCAGATGAGTAGTCAGACTACGGGCCATGCAAACCTACATGTGGGTATGATGTCACACAACATGACATTCAGTCAAAAGGGCCTGCTTTGCATGCGCACTGCCTGACGTACTCATAGTTGAACCTCTGCCAGCTGCCCCAGCCTCTGCAGTTGCTCCGGCCTGGTCAGCAAGGAGCAGGCATGCGGGAGCCCAGGGCTGCGGGCGCGATGCTGCTGGGGCGCTGCCCCGCGCAGCCGCGCCTGGCGGGTGCATCCTGACAGAGGCCGATTCCGTGTGGCGCCCTAGGCGGCCGCGCCGCCCGACTGCCGCGCGCACGCCCGCGCCGGTCAGCGACATGGACCGAACTCGCACAGCCTTACTGTATAGATCTGAGAAGATAGAGGATGCTTTGTGGTGGCTTCCATTCCAAGTAAGGGAGCCACACAGCATCGGCCTCTGTTGTTGTTGTGCTTGCGAAAAGCCTGTTTTTAGTACAGCTCCCACGAAAGGGCGGCGCGGGTGCGCGCCTCCAGCAGGCTGAGCAGCTGGTCGTGTGAGAGCGAGTTGAGGATGACGATGCTGGGCGCCGCGGCCTCGCCCGCGTCCAGCCCCAGCGCGTCGGCGAAGCTGCCAAACGGCGGCGGCGCGCGGCGCGGCAGCCGCCGGCCGAGCAGCCGGCGCAGCAGGCCCGGCCGGCGGTGCAGGCCGCCCGCGCATGCATCCTGCCAGCACGCAGCCTCACGCATGGCACGCGCTTGCTCATCGGTACACGGATGCAGCAGGCAAGCAAGCACTTGTACGCTCGCGCTGTGTGGAGCCACGTATGCGCCCTGTCAAGAGAGCAGAGCTGGCGAACGCAGGGTTGCCAGAAGTGTCACGGCCGCATGTAGCGTGCTAGGCGCATGGGGCGCGTGAGCAGAAGGGAGCATGTCACAGCACTTGCCAAACAGCTCGAGGCGCACCGCCTGTGATCATGACATGCTGGCAGCAGAGCTTGCAGCAAGGGGTCGCCAGCGGTTGCCGCGCGGGCCGCCAGGCAGCGCGAGGCAAACTGCATGTGGCCCGCAGGCAGGATCACATGCTGGCTGACGCCAAGGCAGCATCGGGAGGCACCCAGTCCGGGTCAAACAGTGCATTCGCGTCGCCAGGAGCCGCCGCGCTCGGCGCCTCCGACCCGCAGGCGCTGGCTCCGCGCGGCGCGTCTGCCTCATGCGCAGCGATCGCCGCTGCCGCCGCTGCCGCCGCGCCAGCAGCGCCGGCGGCCCGCTCAGCGGCAGCGGCAGCGCCCGCGGCGGCCTCAGCAGCCTCAGCGGCTTCCGCGACGGCCGCGGCCGCGAGGCTGGCCTCCAGCGCCTGCAGCCGCTGCTCGCCGGCTTCCAGCTCGCGCACGCGTGCCAGCAGCCTGCAGGCAGAGCTCATGTTTGCTGAGCATGCGATGCGGCCACCTTCCATCCTGCGTTGCCTCCAGACTGAGGATGTGCATCACCAGCCTGGACAGCAGCTGTGCTCAGCGTTGCATGGGAGTAGGGGCAGGCATGCGTAGCATTTGTCCATGCATTCGACTCGCAGAGGGCTTGCAGGGCAGCAGGACGCCTGGATGTGAGCGTCGTCACCGGCATGCCCATGCTACCATGTGGTAACAAAGTGGGACAGAGCGCGCTCACCGCAGCGTAGCCACGCTCTGCTGGCCCTGCTCCGTGCGTGGGCCCAACCCCCAGGGCTCGCCGGCGCCCCCCGACCCCTCGCTACAGGATGACCTGCTGCCCGCACTCCCCTCGCTGCTGGTCCGCTGCGCATGCGCCGCAGCAACAGTGCTGCGCGGCGATGGCGCGCCGGTACTGACCTCGGCGCATGCAGATGTCTCACAGCTGTCCCGGCCAGCCATGCCTGGTTCCTCTGCGGCACGCAGGCTTCGCTCCAAGCTGCAGCCGGCCAGGCCCGACTCGAGCGCTGCCGGGGCGCGCTGCTCGTCGGAGCCTGCCGCGCTCGGGCTGTGCTGCGCGGCGGCGGCGGCCCGGCCGCTGGCAGCCTCCTGGCCCTCCTGCGCGCGCGCGCGCGGCAGCGGCAGGCTGGGCGTCGAGGGCCCCGGAGCAGCGCTGGCGGGCGCCAGCAGGCCACTCCGTGCCGGGGCTGCCAGGCCGGCGCTGGCGGCCTCCAGCTCCAGCACGCGCATGCGCAGGAGCGGCACCTCGCGCAGCACCGGTGCGTCCATGGCCGGCTGCTTTGCGGCGGCGGCCTCACCCGCAAGCTCCTCCAGCTCCGCCACCCTGGCAGGACGCGTGGTTAGCAGGCAAACATTCTCGTACTCTTGAAACTTTGCTGCACAACCGAGCAGCAATTTGTCTCTGGCACGGCACGCGGACAGTGCATGGCTGGCACAGCAGCCATTGTGACTGCATGCAGCCTGTGCCAGGCGTATCGCTGTGAAGTGTTCAGGTGCCCCGCTCCGTCTTTTATGGAATAGACATGGCCTGGTGCTTGCCAGTGCACCGGTATCTGAGAGCGCACAGAGCTCACACCTTCCGCGAAGCACTGTGAGCTCCCTCAGGTCGGCAGCTGCAGTGCCGTCAGCGTCACTGTCATGCATGTCGAAGCTGCACTCCCCGCCGCGGCTTCGAAAAGCGGCTACGAGCCGCGCCTTCTCCCGCTGCACTGCCGCCGCCGTTAGTTGCTGCGCGCGCACACAGGAAGTTTGGCGCTTGCTTGGCCCGCCCTGGTATGAGATGCGTTGTCCAGCACTTTGTTGCCTTCTGCGCGTAGTTTGGGGGCGTGCTTCCATGCGGCTTTCATTTCCATCCCTGCGCTGCGCATGGTATGCTGCCATGATGCCCAGTCAATCGTTGCCACGGGCTCTCCACTGCACAGTGCACAGTGTCAAGTGCAACCGTGCTTGCATGGCTGTGCTTCTACGCTGTGCAACACAAGCCGCATGCAGCGCGCGGCAGTCTCACCTCAATGTAGCGCTGCATGACAGGGTCGAGCCTGAACAGGCTGCCATGCACGGCTGCTAAGCCGCCACGGACGCCGCGCCGCGCGTGTACGGCCACTGCCGCCATGCGCTGTGCAAAGCGGCACGTCGACAGCGTCTCACTCAGCTGCGCGGCCTGCGCTGCGGCTGACAGTCGTCAGCTTCAGCTTCATTTTATGCATTGCCTCCGCAGTCGCACGCAGCCCGACGCTGCTGCATACCATATGTGCTGCAAAAACAGACCAGCTGTGTGATAGCTTTTGACAATCCTACCTGCTGGTGCAGCACTGTGTTTGTGAGGCAGTGCACATAGAATCAGTCACATGTTATCTGGAGCGTCGCTTTTCTCCTGCCGCGCAGCCCTGCTGCAGTCCTGAGCAGCGCGCTGGAGGCATCGCATTGCATCCATCACTTTGCCGATCGGCAAACTCTGGCTGTGCGCTGCGGTTGTTGCACAAACATAAGGGCACGCTGAGCGACATCTGGCAACCCTTCACCATGCGGCGGTAGTCCGCACGTCGGACCAGACGCAAGCAATGAGGAGCGTGTGGCAGTTGCCGCCGATGGAGTCCTTGAGCAGGTGCGTCAGCTTGGACGAGCGGTAGGGCACATGCCGCCCGCCCCGCTTGGACAGCGCGATGATGACCTGGACCGCCGGGGTGTGCGCGCACACGAGAGCGTCTCAGCGGGCGCACATGTGCGCAGCGCCAGGAACAGAGACCGGCACGCCTGGCAGGCTGTGGCGGCGCGCCTGCTCACCTGCTCGAGGAAGGTGAGGGACCTGTTGATGTGCATGGCCTCGCGCGCGGTGCTGCCCTCCGCGCCTGTCTTTGTGGAGCGCTCCGAGCCAGCCAGGTCCACCAGGTTGAGCTTGCTTGAGCAGGAGGTCCCGTCTGCGGGAGCTCCCCAGCCAGTCAGAGGACCCGTCGTGCTCTCAGGTGAGGACACCGCAGTCCTGCTTCTGGCATAGTGGGATAGATTGCATGTCACCGGCAGAATAGGACGTGTCTCAGCCCAGCCATGTTGTTGGCTGTGGAGTGCCCCTGGGTCATGTCAAGACTTTGCATGACATAGAATCTGCATGTATGTTGGGCAGTGCCGACAGGCAGCGGCTCCCGCGCCGTGCCAGCAACCCATGGCGGCTAGGTACACATTGCGCACCCGAGGCAGTTGTTTCCACCCACATTGTGAACACGGTGTGCGAGCGCGACGAGCGCATGTTCAGGCCGTGGCTCGCCACTGCGCGCGCAGCCTGGCCCTGTGCACACGCAACCCCGTGTTCATTGGCACAGGTTGTTATCGATTTATGTGACCGTTCAGCACGGATCAGGCGACAGCATGCAAGGTGCAGCGGGGATCTTAATGCCTCCGCAGCGGTCTGCACCTCTGAATGCTTGCAGAAGCGGCTGCTGAGAGCACAGAGCTGCCGAACGTGCAGGTCATCCTCTGCATGCGTCCCAGGGCCAGGCAGCGCACACCTGCATGAGGGCGTTCAGAGCGTCCTGCGCGCATGCGCAGCCCATCCGCAGCAGGCCCTTCACTGCCAGCCTCCCCCTGCGCAAGCCGTCACTGGGGGCTGAGCCCAAGCGCTCCCTGCCGTGCTCAAGACAGGGCCCAGCCCCCGTATGCATCCGCACGCCATACTCAATTGTCTTGTTGCTGCTGCCAAGAACCTTGCATGTAGCGGGGCGCGCGCTTCTGGTCAATGACTGAGATGTCTGCGGCGGGGGTGCCCGGGCAGAGCAGGTCCTGGAAGGCCTCGTTGTAGATCTGCACATAGGTCACGTCCACCGCCCAGTGCGCCAGCTGGCGGCAGCCCAGCTCAGCAAAGACCTGCTCGCACATGTTGTTGGTCAGGTCCATAGGAGCAAACCTGCTGCGCCGCAGAGCACTGAACACGCGGAGGGCTGCGGCACATACCTGGGCAATCGCGCGCGGCATGAGCCCCTTGCTGCCTGTCCCCTCCTGCTCCAGCACGTCGGGGCCTGGGACGGAACGCATGAGGTGAGCACGGAACAGCGCCGTGCAGAACAAACAGCGCTGGTGCCTCCGCCAGCTCTGCATCCGCACCTGTCATTGTGTATGTCTTGCCAGACCCCTGCAGAGACACTGCGTGAGCCTAGGCAAGTCCTGATGCAGGTAAATTTCGCGGCTGTGCGCAGCTGCGGCAGGCGCGCTCACCGTCTGCCCATAGGCTAGGACCGTGCTGCTGTAGCCATCCAGCACACTGGTAACAATGTCTTGTCCGCACGCCTGCGTTTCCAGCTAGCGCTTGACACCGCTGCCACCAAGATCGTCGATGCGGGGGCTGCACGGGACCTGGACCCTGCTACCATTAAGGCTGCGCACCGCATACACAGCGTCCTGTGTGACGTTGTCCAGGACGCGCTCAAACTTGAACTGCGTGCGCGTGCAGCCCCTCCCCGTAAGCGCACTGCCTTGCAAGGTCGCTGCGCTTGCCGGGCCTGCTGCTGCTCTTGCCTGGTGAAGTTCACCGCCTGTGCCGCCCTTCCTGATCACCAGCGTTGGGCTCTGTGGGTCGCAGTAAAAGCCGTCGCGTCAGAAGAGCACGAACAACATCCCTGACCGGAGCACTGCCTGACAGGCTTGCCTGATCGTCCTCTACGCACTGGACGGCGTTGTCGCCGAGATCACACTTCGCCTTCAGCCGCACCACCACCTTGCAGGTGCCCTTGCACACCATTTTCGGTGCAGCTCGGGGATTGTCTGCTGGGTCCGCTTGTGGATCCGCGAAAAGGCGGGCTGTCGGCCGAGCTGTTGAAGTTCGTACAGGCCCTGTGGCCCTAAACAGCTGCAGCGCGCTTTTTTTCTGTGGCTTTATTTAATGGAGGTCTCACAGCAGAACAGAGAGTGCGGCTGTCTGAGGAACAGCACAGCGACAGGCTTCACTTGACAGCACCATGCAGGCAGGCGGAGGAGGCATGGCTGCCGTGGCCTGCCTTGCGCAAGCAACGGCGGTCGTGAGCTGCCCCCGCAGTCCCAATGCCTTTCCTTGGCCAGCCAGCGGCTTCATGCTCAGGCTGCATTTCCTTTACCACCCCGTCGACTGTGCTTCCATACCAATCCCACTTTACGTGCCCGAGACGTCCACAGTGCGCAGCACAAAGGCCTGCATCTGCAAAGCACTCGAGGTGCGAGTGCACGCTCTGGGGGCCTGCAGCGCTCTTGCGACGTCACACATTGTTCCTCCATGCTTTCCGCGCTGCGAGCGCTGTGCGCTCTGCAGGCTCGACCAGCTCACAGCCGGCTCGAGCAGCTGACCGCCGCGTGCGTGCGGTGCGCAGCAGCAGTTGGACGCTGCCCAGCTGCACCTCTTCCAGCTGCCAGGCGTGACCGGCGAGGCTGCGCGTCACGACGTCGTGCGCGAGCTGCCTGACTTCCGCCGCGGCGAGGACGTCGCCCTGGCCTGGCCCGGCCTGGGCCTGTCACCGTCCGCGGTGCACGACCTGGAGGTCGTGGTGCGCGACTGGGCGGAGGTGCTGCGCGAGCGCGGCGCCTCCGCGGCCGTCGAGCAGACCGCCGCCAGTGCGCGCCCCTCGACCGCCGTGCTGCGCCGCACCGCTCCCTAGCCGCCTGCAGAGCACAGGCACCAGAAGGTAGCAGCTCCGAGCAAAGCGTGCAGGTGCTCTGCCTAGTGGGTGCAGGAGCGGAGGGCCTCGCCCTCCCTGACGCACCAGTGCGCTGGTCGTGCGGGGTCGCGCAGCCCGGCACTCCTGGTTGCCTACTAAGCACCAGCACAAGGCTGACACCCGTCATCAGTGAGGCGCCTTCCCTGTTCTTTGCGGCTCAGGCTGAGGGCTGCGCGCCGTGCTCGCGCGGCAGCCGGCGCGTGGGGCGGCGGCTACGGCCCCGAGACGGCGGCCGCGCGCCAGCACCGCGAGCTCCTGCGCGGCGCAGCGCCCGCCGAGCCCCCCGCGCCGCCGCAGGCCGCGCCGCGGGCCGCGCCGCAGGCCGCGCCGCGGGCCGCTCCGGCGCACGGCGCCGCGCAGGTTCCGCCTGTCCCCACCCGAGCGCCTTCATCTCATCCAGCCTGTCAGCTGCCAGCCGCGCCCTGCGCTGCGTGCGCGGCAAGCAGAGTCCGAGGCGCAGGCTGTCACTGCGGCGCAACATGCAGAAGGCTCCTCGTGGGTTGCCCTGGATGCGAGGCCTGCACAGCCGCAGACTGACCGGGTAGTCGCCTGTCAGGGCAGGCGCCGGCGGCGCCTGCGGCGCGCGGCGCGCCAGCTGGGGCCGGCCCCGAGCCGAACTGGCCGGCTGCCGCGGCCCAGGCGATGCGTGCTGGTCCGCCCGGCGACGGCGCCGGCGCGCCGCCGATGTACCCCGCGTGGAGCCCGCCCCACCAGCCGCCGGCCTCGGCGCCGGAGCGGCCCGCGTCCGCGTACGTGGCGCAGCAGCAGGCGGCCGCTTCGCCGGATGCTTGCCAGTGCGCCGCGTGCCCCACGCATGCACAGACCTTGCGCCGGCGCCTTGCACCACAGCAGCCAAGCTGGTGCACGGCGCAAGATGCGCGCCCGGGCGGCAGACGGAGCGCGTCTGACGGAGACTGGCAGCGTGCAAGCGGGCTGTTGGGGCGCAGGAGTTGCCGCTGGCAAAGCAGGCACCTTAACAACCTGCTAAATAATTGAAAAGCGTGTGCGGCCGTGCGCTGACGGCGCGGGCGCGCGCAGGCCGGCCAGGTCGAGGCGCATGAGGCAGGACTGGACCCCGCAGCAGACAGCCGACTTCATCAGGGACCTGCCGCGCCCGGCCGCGGCCGCACCGTGCGCGCGAGCAGCACGACCTTGTCCAGCACGCGCACGAGCGCGTAGATGGTGGACTGGTAGCGGATGCTGTCGTCGGGCGTGCGCAGGCGCGCGTACGGGTCGGTGCCGGCCGCCATCTCCGCGTTGGCGCTGTGCTGCACGCGCAGGTACGCCTCGCGCAGCCGCAGCCTGCGCGCGCGCCGGCGCGCCCGGCTCGGGCTGCCTTCGAGAACGCGCGCGCCGCGCGCTGCCCGCTCGGTGCTGGTGCGTTCGCGCGCGCGCGCGCCGACAGGTGTGCGCGCGGGTGTGCGGGTCGCAGGTACAGCTCACGTGGTGGTTGAGGTTGATTCAGTGCAGGTTATGTGTTGTCAGGTATATCTGCTATCCGCTGCAGCGCACTATCAAGAGCGCTGCGCTCTGGCCCCTGGTACAGCGCGCGCAGGGTTGCCACCGCCAGCCATGCCACCGCCGCCGCTGCAGGGCTGCGCGCGGCGAGGCGGGCGGGCGCCGGCCTGGCGCCTCGCGGCTGGCCGAGGCGCTGCGACTGCCGCGCCGCAGCAGGCGCCGGGCCTGAGCTCCGACCGCCGGGCGCGCGCACCGGGACGCCTGCAGCCGGTCGATGGCGCCCTGCGCGTCCACCAGGTGCAGCGGCCCCGCGTCCTCGGCCAGCACGCTCCGGATCGCCTCGCCCAGCTCCACCGTCCTGCGGCCCCGCGGCCGCCGCGGCCCCATCGCTTTGCGGCAGCCACGCAGGAGCAGTGAGCTGACGTCGCTGCGCTGTTGAATTCGTTTCAATTTCTGTCCCCAAAAAAAAACAACCGATTCAATTATTCATTCAGCTCATGAGGGATGCGCCCCGAGGTGCGAGATGCGGCCACGCGCGCATGCCGCGGCGGCAGCGGGGCCAAGGCGAGGGCTGGCGCGGTGAGGCTGGCGCGCGCCTGGCGATGCAGTGGTCGTAGTATGGGCGCAGCGGCAGCATGAAGCGCCGGTGCGTGCAGTTGGAGTAGCGCCCCGACACGATCGGCTTCTGCAGCAGCATCATCTCCAGCGCCGCCAGCCGGTCGTGCAGCACCTGCGCGCCCGCCGCGCTCCGTTTTCCTCTTTTTTATCGCCCGAGCCTGGCGCACGCCGTCCACACTGCTCGCATGGCGCGCAGCGCCTGAGCGCGCGCGCGCTGCCCATCGTCCGGCGCGCAGCATCAACCATGAGCAGTTTAGGCAGCGCAGCGCGCACGAGGCCCAGCACGCGTCGCGGGTGCCAGTTGGCCATGCCGTGACGGGCGCTCCGTTGCGGCCAAGCGCATCCAGCCGCCGACCTCCCGGCGGTCCGCAATTCTCGCTGTAATACATGCGCATGGCGCGCCAGGTGCAGGGCGCGCCGCTTGCGCGCCGCACCCTGGCGTGCTGACATCAGCTGGCCTTCGCAGGTGCCCAGAGTGGGGCGCGCGTGGGATCGCAAGCGATAAGGCCAGGGTGAGGGTGCATGGGGCAGGCGTCAGGCGTCTGCAGGTGCACGAATGGATGCGTGCGGGCGCGCGCGCGGCAGCGCCGCGGGCGCGCGCCTGCATGCAGGCCACGGTGTCGTGGATGATGGGCGGCAGGACCAGGACGCCGCGCTTCCAGATCACCACCTCCTTGGCCAGCGACGCCTGCACCGTTACTGCGCGCCGCGGCCCCCCGCGCTGCCCTGTCAGCCGGCGCAGGCTGCGGACAGGCTCTGCTTGAGCCTCACTACGCCATACATGTTAACTATTTGTGGACGCTTGTAAAAGTACGGCCTGTTTCAGTAGGAGGCTCCTACAGTCTTGCTACTCGGAGCCGAGCGACAGCTCACGCCTCCCACCACAAGCTGCTCCCGGCTCGTGCGCTCCCAGCATGCAGCGCGCGCATGAGCAGGCATGCGTGGGGGGCCCGGCGCGCCAAGCGGCTTGGTGATCTTCTGCAGCATGTCGTCCTCCAGCGCGGCCACGCCGGCCTGCACCGCCTCCGCGCCCTCGCCCATGCCCTGCTCCACATCCGCCTGGTCGCCCGTAGCCCCCGCGCCCGCGCCGCCCTTGCCGCTCGCGCCGCCGTTGCTCCCGGCATGGCCCTGCGTGCTCCCTCCTGCCAGAGCGAGCTCCTCGGCAAACGCCTGCACGCGGCAGGCGCGTCAACGCGCGCCGGTGAGCGCCCTCGTCCCGCACCCCGGCACCACCATGCAGAGGATGCTACAAGAGTTGCAGCGCATCAAACCCACATACCTTGAATGCACACTGTGCGACACAGCAGCGCAACTTGCTTGTCACAAGACCTGGGCCGCGCCCAATTTGTGCATATTGTCCGCCGGGCAGCCTGGGCAAAGAGGCTCTGACGAGAGCGTGCATGCCTAGTTGCTACATGTCGTGGACCTATTGTTACCCGCTGCAACAGCATGAGCCTGCTTTGACTGAAAGCATGCTCTCACAGCGCTCTTAAGGTACAAGCAGTGAGCATCACACAGCAATTGCTGTCACAGCACATCCTGGTCCAGCATGGCGTATCGGCCCCAGGGCGCGCTCACCTCAAAGTAGCAGCAGATCAGCTTTGTGGCCTCATAGAAGGCGTCGCCCAGCATCTCCGCGGCCGCCGTGGACGTGTACCTGGTCGCCAGGCACCCGGCTGTCAGTGCTGCCACTTTTGTTAGGCCACAAAGTACGCAAACTGTGGTACACCGCATCTCCTGTGCGCAGGTGCAGGCCTGCTGGGCCCTGGGTGCATGCAGCGCCGGCAACAGACGTGCGGCCACACAGGGCGCGAGCGCCGCGGTTATCAACGACACGTCGTCGAGGCGGCGCACCAGGGGAAGATCAGGTCGAAGAGGAGCACAATCATGACGCCGAGCGTGATGTCGATCACCCGCGCGTAGAAGTACATGGTGCTGCCCGTGTCGCCCGGCGCCACCGTCCACCTGGCAGCAGGCGCCTCACGCCTGAGGGCTGTGGCGAGAGTAGGCGCGTCTGCCCAGCGCTCAAATTGCTGTCCATGTCGCATGGCGCACGGGTCTGCGTCGCGCGGCGTGCCTTTGCATGCACTTGGCGCAATCTCTCGCAGTGCCTGCATGCTCAGGTAGCTGACTGAGCACGAGGCCCACTCCCACTGTCTGCAAACACAAGATATCCATACAACCATGTTGCAAGGACCAGTGCCACGCAACGCGCCTGAGCGATGCAGAAATGGCAGAAAATCTCGTGATGGGCGCAGGGGGCGCACTGGCACAGGATGATGGTATGCAGCGTGATCAGGAACAGGAAGGCCGCATATTTGTAGACAGTGAGCGTGATCGGCCCGATGACAAACGTGGCCACGCAGACAATGGTGGCCAGCGCTGGCGCGCAGTTGGCCAGCTGCGGACCGGCCATGACGGCAAAGCCTGCGCGGTCGTACAAATGGTGGCGGTAAGCGGACTGGTGCCTGTCCCGCACTCCAGCGTCGCGCCAGCCCTAACAACTAGCCGCACGACTCTTTTCCCTAGCCCCAACGCAGTATGCACATTGCATGCCGCGTCGGGCTTTGGCTGGTACCCAACTTCAGTTGAGACACACGTCGTGCCAAAGGACATCCCAGGCAACGCCAGCACAGATAAAAATTTTTTTAAACCAGACATGTTTGGCCCCAGCCCTAGTCTACGTGCGGCTGGCGTGGGGCGCACCGAGCACGCCGCCGCACACGGTCCCGAATATCCGCAGCACGCCCTTGCTCAGCGTGGTGTCCACCTTCTCCGACAGCACCACGCCGACCGTGGTCATCGCGTACAGCAGCCGCCACTCACGCGCCTGCGGCGCAGCCCCCGAGCGCTCGGCCGCGCCGCAGACACTTTCGAGCAGCGCCTCGTGCTGCAAGATGTTGCTCACGACCCAACCCATAGCAAAGCCATTCGCACCACTACTACGCTACAATGCCTCGCGAGTTTCTTGGTCACGGTCTCAGTGCTACATGTCGCTGTCCACAGTACCGCGTGGGCATGCCCAGGCAGGGCGCGCCTCGGGGACCAGGTTCGAGATGATGAGGATCAGCAGCAGCATGACCGACGCGGCGACCTGGTACTTGACCCAGAACTGGAACACGCGGTTGCCCCTGTGCGCGCAGCCGGGGTCGGACGTCAGACTGCATGTGTCTATCATTCTCCATGAAGCCCGCTCGTACACACATACCTGAGCATGTCAGCGAGTCACAGGTCAGATGTTCTGCCAGAGCCCATCCTGCAGCAGGTCAGCAGCATGCACAGGCCTGCTGGGTCTACGAATCAGAAACGGACCCCACCTGGTGGCCGCGCGGAAAGCGCTCCAGGACCGCAGCGCGCCCGGCAGCGTGCGCGTAGCCGTGCGGAACAGTGACTTCACTGTCAGCACGGACGCCACCTCCGCCAGGTGCGGCCACATCCAGTCGGTCGCCCAGACCGCGCGCTGCCGCGCGCGCTGCGCCCGCGTGCCTGCCGCGCGCGCAGCCACTCTGAGCGCGCCACCAGGAGTGCTGAGGGAGGGGCGCTCCGCTTGTTCACCATCATCGATGATAGCTGCGCAGCTCCGGCGCGTGCTTCACGCTCCCCGGCAGATGTACCAAGAGCGCGGCGGTGGGCATCGTGCGCTAGGCATGTGGTCACCGTACAGCGCATGCGCCTGTCTGTAAAATATCATCAAGCACGCCCGTGCTGCAGCATCGGCGTCGCGGAGCGGGCGCGCGCCTTGCGTCATCACATACGCGGGGCCTTTCGCAGGCCGGCTCGCGGCGGCCGCCAGCGCGTCAACGGCGGCCGACACCGACTGCAGCGGGCGCTGCGAGCGGCTGCGGATGAAGCTGACCTGCTGCGACGACAGCCCCGCCGGCGTGGACCCGCCGCTGTCCGAGCCTAGGGCGGCGCGGGCTTGTCAGGACGGGATTGGGTAGGGTAGGGTAGGGTTAGCTTAGGGGCTGAGGGCTGGGCCGCGCTCGAGTCGCTGGCGACACAGCTGCTCAGGCTGCATCCGCATGCGCCAGCTGTGCCGTGGGGTGAGAGGGTCATGAACTGTCAGAGAGCGGTCCTGCAGGCCCGACGTGCGCATGCGCTAACCGCTCGCCCGCCGGCGCTCTCGCGTCGCGACGCCGGCCGAGGAGCGCTGGTGCCCGCGCAGCAAGAGCAGACCCTGCTGCATCAGCCGGGCTCACGACATGCCCGCAAGCCCATTCACGAGGCGCATGCGCACGCGCGTCCACGCCGATGTGCAGCGCCTCCTCCAGCGGCTTGAGCGCCGAGCGCCGCCGCAGGCACCTCTCCAGCTCGGACATGCGCTCGCGCTCCGCCTGCCGCAGCGCGGCAGGCGCGGCGCGCCGATGCGTTGCGCGACGCCGCACGCGCGGAGCGCTGTGCACTCAGCAGCATGCTTACCATGCAGGGCGCTGAACGCTGGGGTGCGCAGCGCCCTCCGCACCCTCGTAACCGAACAAGTCACCACAGCGTGTCGCGTGCGCGCCGTGCGCCGCTCAGCAGCCGCCTGCAGACGCCGCCGCGGGGGCGCACCTCCAGCGCAGCCTGCTCCTCCGCGGCGCTGGCGCCGGCGACGCTGCCGGCGCCGTGGCTGGACTCGTCGCCCTCCTCGCTCGCCTCCAGGATGGGCGAGTTGCGCCGGTGCAGCGGCAGGCGCGCGGCCACCGCGCTGAAGCGCTCCAGCAGCAGCGGCAGGCGCAGCGCGTGCGCGACGCCTGGCCGCACCGACGGCTGCGGCGGCGGCGGGCTGCGGATGCGCACCGGCGTCAGGATCGCGTCGCTGAGCGCGCGCTCCGCGCTCGCGAGCGCCTCCAGGATGCCGTTGCTCAGCGCGCCGATGTACATGAGCGCGCGGATCTGCACGCGCGCACAAGGCATGCAGCTCTCACGGCTAGTGGCAAACGCGTGGCAAGGCCGCAGGCCGTAATAGGGCTGCTCTGGCCCGCCTCCTTCTGCACTTTGTGTCCGCTCTACGCGCTGACTGCATACAGCGGTGCGCAGGGTTGCGAGCGCGGCGGTGGCCGCGCAGAAAGCGCACATTCAGACGCGCGTCATGACCCACAGCACGCGCCAGAAGCCAGTGATGCCACGCCATGTGCCGCCTGCTTCCCCAGTGTTGCATTCGCCGGCAGCGGAGCTGGCACCGTGAATACAGGCGCCCGTCTCCAGTCGCATGCGGCGCGTCTGCGGGCTTGGCCGTATGATGAGCTGGCTGTAGACGTATAGGGCAGGGCAGGGTCAGGGGCGCGCCTGCGGGTTGGGCCGGAAGATGAGCTGGCTGCGCACGTTGTAGCGGCGCCAGTACGTCTTGATGACGCCGTGCAGCGCGGAGGCCAGCTCGAACTCCAGCACCGCCCAGGACGGCTCCATCAGCACGCGCACCTCCACCTGCCGCGCCCGAGGTTAAGGCCCTAACCCTATATGCTCGGGACAAGCCGGCCACCGCGCTGCCCGGCGCGCGCATGCACCAGGTGCTGGGCGGCAGCGGCGCGGAGCATGTGCGCTCACTTGGTAGGCGCGTTTCACAGCAGAGGCGATGGGCGCGCGCACGCCCCGGATGCATGCGCAGGTCGCGTTGGCGGCCCGCATGTCAGGCAGCATAGTCCAGAGCGCGCGGAGGGCGCGGGGGAAATATGTGGGACGACTGCGAAGGTACCGCCGCCGCAGCGCTGCGCGAGGCGGGGCGCGAGGCGGCGGGGCCGCGCCTGCCGCTTCGGGCAGGAGCAGCTGAGCGCGCGCGAGAGCGCGCTGCACGACGCGGCCGCCTGCGCGTACAGCAGCCGCAGCAGCGGCATCACGTTGTGGCCGAGCAGCTCGCGCAGCTCGTCCTCGACCAGCGCTGGCTCGTCGCCCTGCCGCGCGCAGCGCCGCACTCACCATGCCTCCTCACACTCGACCCAGCACTGCCACCCTACTCTATCACTTTCTAGGTCCACGACCCCGCCGCGCTCTGCTCTTCTGAGCGCCTTCTGCCGACATGATGCGCGCATGCGCCAGTGACACCACCGTCTCACCCCTTGGGACTGACACTCAACAATTGACAGCATCATGCAAAAAAAAGCGCAAAAACACCTCAAAAGGCCAGGAGCGCAGCAGTCAGGGCGCGCGCCTCCAGCACGCTCTCCAGCGCGGACGCGCGCGTGAGCAGCGAGCTGACCGCGTCCAGCGCCTTGGCCCAGCGCGGGCCGCACATGGGAACGTTGGCCAGCCACCGCGGCTCCAGCTTGCACTGCGCGCGCGCGGCGCAGCTCGCCCAGGCTCCCAGAGCCGCCTTGCACATGTCGCGTCCATCAAGTCCTTTGTAAGTCTTTTTCTTAGTCAACTGGACGTGCACGTGTGCGCGCACGCATGCGAGAGCACCGGCACTGCTACGGGGCGCTCGGCCGCGCCTCGCTGGCCAGGCGGCGCGCGGTCAGCATGACGGGCCGCAGCGCGCTGATCGGCCGCGGCTTGCCCGGCCGCCCGGCGTGGAACGGCTGGTGCGGCCGCAGCGGGTCCGACGCCTCCTGCAGGAACTCCCTGCGCGCGCGGGCCGGCGCGTAAGGCAGACATGGGGAAGCGCTCGCCGCAGAGCAGTGGATGTGCCCGCCTCAGGGACTGCGCCCATGCTCTGAGGCGGCATCATGAGCGCATGACGCCGCCCAGGGTCTATTGCCGTCATGGAGACCTGTTGCAGATGCTCGTACAAAATTGATAACAGTGTTATTGATGCAAGTCCTTGGCATGGCAGCGCTTTGGCGGCCGCCGCCTGGTCGCTGGTGCGCAGGTCCAGCACCCACCCAACATGCCACCCACATGCTGCGGTCGCGCCCTGACGCTTGACACCCACCAGAGCGCCTCAAAGCAGGGAAGCTTATAAGGGCTGGTAGAGCTGGGTAAGAGAGGCAGGGTTCGCACTGGTAGTCGGTGAGCACTTCAGCCATCTGCTCGATGCCGTGCTCGTACACGTGCAGCGCCATGAGGCTGCGCAGCTCGCCGCTGCGCGCCCGCGCCCGAAAGCTGCGCGTCTGCTCGCCCTGCTTGCCGCCGCCGCGCCCGGTCACGCCGCCGCGCCCCGGCCCGCGCTTCACGCGGCCCGGCGTGCCGCTGAAGCTCATGGCGCGCGTGGCGGGCGGCGCCACCTGCGAGTCAAGCTCGGCCATTTGTAATTGATTGCCAAGCAGCTGCAATCGCGCTGCTGACGTCGCGTGCCACGCGGGCGCCACGGCGGCGCCCCGCAATCCGTCGCAGATCGGCTCCCATGACGGCAGAGACCAGCCGCGGCGCCGACAGGCGCTCGCAGCCTTGCTGCGCTCTTCAACTAATCGAACCGGCATGCTTGCTGCTCCTGCGTGAAGCCGCGCAGGGAGACGTGGATACTGACGAAGGAAGTGGCAAAGTCGGTCCGTGTACATGCACCGCAAAGCAGAACGCAAGCTGCACATGCTCAAGGGTGTGCATTTGCGGCGAGCAGCGCCCTTTCCGCACAAGCACGGCACCATGGCAAAGGGTCTCACCTGCAGCCGCCTCGCGCTGGGCAGGCCCTGCGGCGGCGGCAGCGCGACCGCCGAGCGCGTTGTGGCCAGCGCGGGGTCTGCGGGCGCCGCGTGCTCGCCCGGGCCCCCGCCCTCGCTCGCGCTGTCGCCGTCGCCGCCGCCGCGCGCGCCCCCCAGGCCCAGGTCCGGCTCCGGTAGCGGCCCCACGCCCGCGAACGGCGACAGCAGCTCCGCAGCCTCGCTCCGCGGCGCAAACGGCCCCGCAGCGAACTCCTGCACGGACGGCGGCTGCGAGCGGCGGTGCAGCGCGGCCGGCGGCTGCGAATGGCGGTGCAGTGGTGGCGGCGGCTGCGGCGCGCGCGGCGGCGCGGGCGGCGGCTGTGGCGCGCGCGGCGGCGCGGGCGGCGGGCTGTTTGCGGGCGCGTCCATGCGCTCCCAGGGTATGAACGTCGTCTCGGACGTCGGCGGGTACTTGAGCGGCGGCGCAGCGCGGCGGCCGGCCTGCGAGTGCACGTGCGCCATCACCGCCGGCCGGCCCTCCGACTGCGCGCTCTCCAGCTCGCCCGCTTCCGCCGCCTCGCGCGCCTCCTCGCCCGCGCGCAGCTCATCCGCCTCCTGGTGCTCGTCCGCCTGCGCGCGTGACCAAGCGGTCGCCGAGGAGGACGTATGGCTGTGACCGCTCTCCGAGCGGCATCTGCGCAGGGTTATGAGAGGACGCACTCCCAGGCTGCCCGCCCGTTTCTGAGCAGCAACCCCGGCACACACAGACGGCCCCCGCCGCCCGCCGCCTAGTGACCTGCGGGCGCTTGAGCCAGGGCGGGCATCGGCATGCACTTGCACCCATGCTCCGGCTGGCGTCGGCTGTGCATGGCAGCCGAGGACAGGGACCAGGCCAGCCGCCGTGTAGCACGTGCAATGTGCTGTTTCCGCAAAGCGTGTCAGCTTCAATACTACAGTTTCTTCTCTCAAAAGCCCCCATGGCCCAATTCTTCAGTGCGTACAATTTCGTCAGCCGCAGCTGTACAAGTAGCGCAGGGTCGCACCGTCGCTGCTGCAAAGCCCGGCAGCTCGTCGTGGGGCGCGTCGGCCGACCCGTTGGGCGCCTTGCCGCAGGCGCGGTCCGCGTACTGGGTCGGCACAAAAAGGTGCGCCGCAAAGGTCGACATCGACGTGCCCAGACCCTGCACGCGCGCGCGCCAGCGTTCCAGAGATGCGCCCTGCTGCGCATGCACCTGAAGCAAGTACATGGTTATACACTTGGCGTTGCGATGTGAACCACGCGACGCTCCGGTGCAGCAGACAGGCAGGCGCTCCTGGCACGGCGACACGCCGCTCCATGCGCGGCTGTGGAGCGCACACAGCGGTCCCCAGAACACATTGCCGCTCGGACCGCGCTCCCGCGCTTACTGTGCATGGCAGCCGCTTACTCCACGCCGCCCGAACAGGCACGGCCGCTCCTCACAGGAATAGGGCGTTTGCAGGGTTGCGGTGCCGCGGCGCGCACGGCCGGGGGCGCGCCAGCAGGACCTCCGCGACGGTGCTGCGCAGCATGTTGCGCGCCTAACCCTACCCTCCCAAGCCCTACCCTACCCTGGCCGGGGGCGCGCCAGCAGGACCTCCGCGACGGTGCTGCGCAGCATGTTGCGCGCCATGGTCGGCAGCACCACGCAGCCGCTGATACCCGCGGCGACCGACGCGAGCAGGCCGACCAGGTAGAAATTGCAGATGACCTGCGCGGCGCGGCGCGCCGGCCGCTCGCCGAGAGGGGCTGCCAGGGGCCCTCAGCGCACAGGGCCGGCGGGCACAGGTCGGCAGCAGACCGGTCACACGCCAGCTTGTGCACGTCAGTTAAGTCTGAGGAAGTGCAAAGGTAGGGCAACTGACCACACCTCTGCACGTCAACACACTTTACAACAAGGCATGCATACAGGGTCCTGTGTGGAGCCCCACGCCCAACCTGAGCTTAGATCTTACAAGAGGAGCGCACGTCCGTCCATATGGCCGAGATGGGCGTGATGAACTGGCCGGTGATGACAACAATGCCGTATATCACACCTGCACGCAGGGAATGGATGGCGTTTGCAAGCAAGTAGACCCCCATGTGGCCCGGTCGTGTCGCTCAGCAGGGCACTGCGGCTGGCAGCCTTGTGCCGCTCGCGGGCGCGCCGACTCGGACACGGCCGTGGCACATCCACCGCACCAGGGCTTCTGCTCACGATCAGCAGGCACTCGGGTCATAAAGGCGCCTCCAGGAGCGCCTCCGCGCGCCGTCCCACAGGAACACGCTGCAGAGCAGGGCGGGGCCGCACCCGTCACGATGCCCGTGCCCGCATCGGTGGACACGCGGACGGTGCTGGCGATGAGCACGCCCAGGAACGCAAACAGGCAGAGCCAGAAGAGGTGCAGCGTCGGCGGCAGGCGCGCCAGCGTCAGCTGCGCGCGCGCGCCGCCCGCGCTCACCGCAGCGCGCGCCCAGGCTCAGCGCGGTGCCGCCCGGCCGGCAACTGGCCGCGCTCTGCAGCTTTCCACAGCGCTCAGCGTGGGTCGCTGCGCGCTGCACGGTTCGGCGCACGTCCTGCAGCCCGCCTGGCCAGCGCAAGTCGAGTGGAGCCCTGCCGGAGCCTGCAGCCCTCTGCTGGGCGCACAGCTGGAGGGGGCGGCCAGACTGGCCGCGCGTGCGCGGCGGCCTCGCCGAGGCGGGCACCAGAGCGGCAGCGCGGGCGCGCACCACCACGCCCGCCAGCGTCGAGCCGGACACGATGGCGCCCAGCACCTTGACTGACGAGGCCAGGTACGACGCGACGTGCAGGTCCTGCCTCAGGATGATGCCGACGTACAGGAACACGGAGGCCAGGCATGCTTGCGGGAACGCCAGGCCCGGCACAAACACAAAGAGGCACACGATGAACTGCCCGAACGCCAGCTGCAGCGACACGATAAAGTAGTCGGTGAGGACCCAGTGGCGCAGCTTGTCCCAGGCGCCCGGCCTCCAGCGCCGGAACGGGCGCCCGCGCGCCGCCG
>JAABUV010002408.1_pt1 | contig 25377 bp, 46 predicted proteins | sample 5559971 | NCBI WGS metagenome assembly JAABUV01 (sample SAMN10711881, study PRJNA513362) | rock metagenome | isolation source: Antarctica rocks | place: Antarctica: Victoria Land, Knobhead nord | collected 2015-12-19
GTGCAAGTGCTGGGAGTGCACGTGCATGGGAGCGGCAGCATTGTGTCTGTGTTTGTGGTGTGCGATCCTGCTTTCCGGTTTGCAGTTCAGTTGGTTTGGCGCAGAGTCTGCGGCTGTTGCCGTCATGCGGCTCGCATATTGCGAGGGAATAAATGCATGCTGTCTACGCCCTGGAAAACAGGTGCAGCACTGTGCAAACGGGAGCTTGAAGCGCAATGCGCACTCCATTACCAACCAAGCGCATGTCCCACCAGCTGCGCAACACACCAACCTGCATGGGATGAAGCAAGCCCAACATGATAAGAAAAGCGTCACAAACCCCGCCGTCTGCCGACGGCCTTGCGCAAGCTGGGAAGCTGCTGGGGCCGCCGCCCGCTACCGCCTGCGCCTGCACCGCCTGCTGCCGCCCCACACGCGATCACGCCTTCAGGCGCACCTCCGACCTCCCGCCACACTGGTCGTCCAGCGACACACCACATCCTGCCAGCCCTGCCGGCCCGGGCGAGGCCGCCCTGCGCGTCTCGGGCGCCGCGGGCCCCGCCCCGCCCTGCCAAGCCCGGACGCGGCCGGAGCGGTGCCGCAGGGTCACGCGGGTCACGCGTAGGGCGACGAGGTGTAGGACGGCAGGTACCCCCCGTCGCTGGACGCGTTCTGGGCGCTGCGCTGCTTCAGACGCTGTAGCGAACGGGTCGGCGAGTAGAGGACGCGCGCCTGCGCGGTTTCAGGCGCCAATGCTTGCTTGTCTTACAGCTGTCGTTTTGCTCCTCAACCTTCAACATTTGATGCCGTACGCGTGGTGCTTGCAGCTTGTGTGTACAGCTACAGCTACTTGCGCGGCCCCCCAAAAAAGGACCCTGAAAATATGAAAAGGGCGTCAGCAGGGCACAGCAACTATGCTACAGTCCCTGCTTGAGCCTAGGCGGAGCAGGCTGCTGATCTGGCACTCAGGCACCGGCCGGGCGCGCGCCGGCAGGGCGCCGCCGCCCGGCAGCTGGGGCGCATCCAGGGCCAGGCGGGCGCGGGCCGGGCGCGCGCCTGCGGGAGAGGCCGCCGCCCAGCAGCTGGGGGCCGCCCAGCCTGCGCCAGCCAAAATACAGCGCCAGGCCGGCTGCCGCCAGCGCGCCGGCCGCGAGCGCCAGGCGCACGCCGCCGCGCGCGCGCGCCGACTCAAACGCCTGCGCCACGCCCACCTGCGCCGCCGGAGCGCGGCGCGCGATCGTGAGCGCCCGTGCTATTGCGGGCATTCTGCGCGCCCGGGCCCCTGGGCGGAGCGCGCGTGGCGAAGCGGGTTGGGCCTGCGATGCCTTGCGAACGCCGACGCGCGAGTTGCGTGCAGTACCGGTCACCTAGTGCAGCAGTACGAAGTGTGCGCAGCGTGTCTCACATAGAGCCCCACAGAGCATGAAGCATCACAGGAAAGAGAAGGCAGCAGAGCACTTTTGACACCAGTGCATAACACTTTCCACCCACCTGCGCGGGCTGCATGATATTGGCGACGCTCGGCAGCAGCGGCAGCGCATAGTTCGCTGACAGCCAGTCGCGCTTCGCCTTGGCCGACACCGACGCGTCTGCGCCGCACGCACCCAGGGACTGAGCCGCAAGCAGATGAGACCGGGTGATAGGCAGGCATCTCCGTAGCCGGAAACGAAACAGCACAGTGCTGGAGGGACGCCCCTGCCGCCGCCCCAGCAGATCGGCTGGACGCCACCCAGGGCATGTTCTGCATGCACCGTTGCATGCCACCACGCAAGCTCGCGAACTAAGTTAAGCACCCGCCTCGGCGGGCGGCTCACTCTGGGGCGGCGACGTGAGCCGCTCCACGGCGGCCGCAACGCCGGTCTCGCCCTTGAGCGCCAGGTCCTGCTTGGTCGGCGGCGTCTGCGGCAGCGGCAGGCCGTCCTGGCCGGCCGTGTCGGCCGCGGCCGACGCGACCGGGTTGGCCGCCAGGTGGTCCGCCAGCACCAGCAGCGTCGCCAGCCACCGCACCACCACCTGCCCCGCGCGCGCTGCGTCTCTCATTCTGCGCCCGGGTATATGTGTACTAGATTTCAGGTATGGGTTTTAGGGTGAGGATAGGGTTAGGATAGGCCGGCGCCATGCGGGGTGAGCAAGCGGCGCCCCGGCAGCCCTGGCGCCCCATAGGGCGCAGGGGAGGCAGGGGGGGGGGACGCTCTCCTGACTCCCTGTGCGCCCATGACGCGCCTTGAAGACGCGCGGCAATGCGCCCGCGGGGGGCAGCATCAGGTTCCCGTGCCAGGGTTTCAACGGGGGGGTTTCCAATGGCAGGCGCGCGCACCTCCTGGTACTCCTTCGGCGTCACCGGGTTGTAGTCGGTGATGCACGCGGCGGCCTCCGCGCTCGCGCCAGCCGCGCCGCCGCCGCCGGCGAACCCTGCACCGCCCTTCTCCGCCGCCGCGCCGGCGCCGCCGGAGGCCGCGCGCGCATCGGTGAAGCCCGCGACGGCGGACGCGTCGACCGCGGCGCCCTGCTGGCGGCCGCCGGCGCCCTGCCGGAGCTCGCCGCCCTTGCCGGGGTTCTCGGCGTCCAGGCGCGCCCGGCCCGCGTCCCCCCGGGCCGAGTCCCCCCGGCCTTTCATGGACGCCATGTCCAGGGCGACCTCGTTGGCGCCGCGCAGGCCGCCCACTTCGCGCAGGCGCGCGCGCCGCGCGCCTGCAGCGCCGTCGCCCGTCCCCGCCGCGCCGCCGGCGCCTTGGCCCTGGGCCGGCAGCGCCTCGAACGGCTGCAGCAGCTTGACGCCGCCCGGCTCCGCTTCGGCCCGGCCCGCGCTCCGCTCCGCCGCAGCGCGCCGCTCGCTCGCAGGCCGCAGCGCCGCCAGCCTGTCCGATTCTTTGCCGGCCGCGCCCGCGCTCCGCTCGTGCTCGGGCAGCAGCTCCGCTGAAGCGAGGCGCCGCCGCGGGTGGCCGCCCTTCGCCAGCTTGCCAAGGCCGTCGGGCCCGTACACCTGCGCGGCAGCGCGCCGCACAGTGCGCCAAGCTCTCGGCATGTCAACACGTACCCTACTCCAACCCAACCGTATGCAGGCCGTACACCTGCGCGGCAGCGCGCCGCAGAGCGCGCTGAGCTCCCAGCATGTCGACACGTGAGGCGACCCTGTGACGTCAGGCCGTCGCGATGCTCAGGCCTGCCTCCAAACATGGCATCAGAGCTCATGGCATCAGAGCTTCTAACTGTGTGCGCAAGTGGCGAGGCAGCGGCCGCAGCCCACCTCGAACGTGAGCGGGTAGCGGACGTGCAGGCGGCTGTACATGTAATCCATGCTGCTGCCAAACGCCAGGTACCTGCGCCAGGGGCATGCAGCACACGTCAGCACGCCCGCGCACGCGTTGGCGCGCCCGCGCATGCGTCGCAGCCCCAAGACAGCGAGCTGCTGGCGCGCCCGCACGCCCGGCCGCCGGCAAGCCCAGGAGCAGACCCACCGGTGCGCTGGCGGCCAAACGAGCAAGACGCTGCAGCTCAGCAAGTGGCCACAGACATCCCTTGAGAGCCGCATCCTCAACGCGAAAGCTTGCGTGCGGCCGTCTGAGGCAGCAGCTTCCATCACGCGCGCGCCACATGATTACTCTAACCAAACCCTAAGCTACCCTAATCGTGGGCACGCGCGCACCCGGCCACCTTGCCGGCGGCGCCATACATGCACTGGCAGTACGCGTTGAGGTTGGCGAGCACGTCCATCAGGTCCGCGGGCAGGTCTGGCGCCAGCGACGCCTGCGCACCGCGGGCGCGCATGCCCGCGTCAAATACGTGCAATACATCGCGCGTGCGGAGCACGAGCAGCGCACATGCGACGCAGGCCGGCCGCGCGCATGCCGCAGCGCTCTCGCCGGCGCCCACCGCTTCGGCGCAGCGCAGCCGCGCCGGCCGGACACGCCCTTGCCGCCTGTGCAGCAAGGCTTCTTCGGGGGAAAATCCCCCAACAAAATCCCCCAACCCTAGTTCTCAGCCGTGCCGCCGCATGCAAAAACCCTGTCGCGGGCGCGCGCCTCGCTGTCCCAGGGCGCGTACAGCGCGTACTCGCCGGAGTGCAGCGCGACGTAGGCCTGCGGGCGCGCGGTCTCAGCAACCAGGCGCACCACGCGCGCCTCCGGCTCGCTGAACGGCGCGGGCCCGCCGTACTCCTCGCTGCCGGCCTCCGCCTGCCGCCCGCCGGCACACGGTGAGCGCGGCTCCTAGCACGGACTGCATAAGACCACTAGAATGAGACATTCGATAAGGGCGGCTACTAGCATGAGACACGCCCGCAGCGCGTGCGTCGCGCCTCGGCGCACCATAGCTCGGCGCGGGGCCGCGCGCACGGCCGGGGCCTCGCCCAGGGGCGTGCGCCCCAGCGCCCGCGTGAGGCGCTGCACAGAGACAAACGTTGCTGATCGTGCAATCCTATGGTGTAGCAGCGAGCTCCTCCCGGTGCGCACTGCGCTCCCAGGCATCTGCGGCAGAGGGCAGCATCCGGGGGGAAGGGAAGGGCCGCCCGGGGGCGCGCCTGGCGCCAGGCGTGCGCCCAGTTGCGGTTCAGGTCCACGCCCGCGGCCGTCTTGCGCAGGCACGTGTCGCCGCTCTCGACCGCCTTGCGGCCCTGGATGTTCTCGACCGGGATGATCTGCGCGCGCACGCAGCCTCGCGCCTCCGCGCGCGCTTTCACCAATTCCACCACCATGAGAATCTGGTCCGTATCGCTGTGCCTAGACGCGCCGCACAAAGCCCGAGCACAGCAGCGCTCGCGTCAGCCGCCCCGGCGCACCTTGAACACCATGTGCGCGAGCAGCGCGTCGCCCCACTCGGCTAGCGTGCCCTCTCAAGCCCAAGCACAAAACCCTGGGTCAAGGGTCCCGGCGCACCTTGAACACCACGTGCGCGAGCAGCGCGTCGCCCCACTCGGCCAACGTGCCCTTGGCCCAGCCGCGCTGCTGCGCGACCGCGGTTGCCGCCTTGAGTGCGGGCCAGGCCGCCATCTCGTCCGCCGTGCCGGTCAGCAGGCGGCCGAGCCACGCGGCGATCTCGGCGGTGATGAGCTCGCGCGCGTGCTCGCCGCCCACCAGCAGCAGCACCTGCGCACCGCCGCAGGCAGCCTGACAACTCTTGAAGCGCCCTAGCCAGCTTCTGCTGCAGGACTCTCACGCCTGAGTGAGCTGAGGCTGTCTTTTCACCAGGTCCTCCTGACCGCAGCAGGATGTGATGCATATAGTGTACACTCCTGTCTGAGCTTCCGCTTGACGCAGCAGCCAGGAGCTGACGCGGCCAGTACAGGTAGGATGGAGTGCTGTAGCGGGGCAAGCACCTCCTTGCCGGCCTCCCCAGTCGCAAAGTCTGTGATGGTCACCACCGGCAGACTCAGGTCGCTCTCAGGGTCCGGGATCTCCTCATACCTGTGCACAACCAGACGCGCTCGGGTGATGACATATTACCAAGTGCAATCTCCACCTCCGATCACCACCTCCAGCCCGCCTGATGCTGTATACATTTAGGTCCGACTGCAAGCCCGCTCAACACTGCCACGCGGGTGATGCTCAACACTGCCATGCGGGTGATGGAGCGCCGGGCACACCGCACTCGCGACGGGACCTTGAGCGAAACCTTCTTGAAGAAGTCTAGGATCTGATCGGTCTTGTGGTACAGGTCCCAGGGCACCGGCCCGTCGCCGGCGGCGGGCAGTGCGCGGGCGCCGCCGCACGCGCACAGACATCCCACCGCCAGCAGCAACAGGCGGCAACTGCCGGGGCCCATCCCGTCAGCGCATGGCTACCTGGCCGCCCCCACAGTGCAGATTACCTGCGTCTCTGAGGCGCAGTGCGCCAGACACACCGCCGACACTCACTGGAAAGTGTGCACAGTACTGCTGCGGCCAGGACATCCCAGCACAGCACAGATCAAAGTGCGAGGCCATCCGTGATGGCGCTCAGCTCTGCTTGTACAACCCTAGGGCGAGGCGACGAGCTGGAAAGCTGAGCAGCAGGACCAAAGTGCTGAGCAACAGAGCAGCGAGCGGAGACAGGAAGTGGCCATGGCTTTGCGCCGCGCATGTCAGCTGGCGCCGCGGCTGTGGCAGCAGGGCCAGAGCCTCGCACCAGCCTGCAACGCGCTGGCGCACGGCGCCTTTGGCGATGACAGCGCCTGGAGCGGCGCCGTGTGCCACCGTGCGCGCGTGCCTCTCCTTTGGCGCACCGCAGCTGCGCAGCTGCCGTAGGGCTGACCGAGGTGGTTGAGCTGCGCAGGCTTTTCGAGCACGTCTGCGCTCATGCCGACGCCGACGGGGCTCCCCCCGACTGTGCACGCGCTCAAGAACCCGACGCCTGATATCTAGTGCGGCCCCTGCCTCGCAATGCGTGCTGCCCCCCGCGCGCGCGTACGTGCCGGACGCGCTTGGCTCACTTGGCGCCCCGGCCGCGCAGCTACGACGAGCACTCGCACGAAAAGTTTCCGCCGGGGGACCCCAGCAAGCGCGCGTTCACGTACTTTATTCTGACCGGCGGGCGCTTCATCTACGCGTCGGCGCTGCGGCTGGCGGTCCTTAAGTTTGTGCTGTCGATGACGGTGCGCGGCCCGAGCGTGCGCGCCACCGCTGCCAGCACAGCCCTGCAAAGGAGCTGAGCGTGACTGGTGTTGTTGTGTGCTGGGGCAGGCGACGAAGGACGTGCTTGCCATGGCTTCCCTGGAGGTGGACCTGTCGAAGGTGGCCATGGGGCAGACGATCACGGTCAAGTGGCGCGGCAAGCCCGTGTTCATCCGCCGGCGGTCGGAGGAGGAGATCGAGTCCGCACGGCAGGTCGATGTGCACTCCCTCAGGGACCCGCAGACCGACGAGGAGCGAGTACAGAACCCCGAGGTGCGTCCCGTGGTTGTGGTGTTGCTCAGTTCAAGTTCACTGCGCGCTGGGACGTTGTGTAGCTGGCTCTTCAACTTGGCTGCACGTTCTGCGTCTCTGCTGTGCGTTTTCAGTCCTGGCTGTTTAGCAGCCTAAAGCGTTGACAAACCGCTCGGCGCCTGGCCTGACTCGTGGCACGTATGCGCAGTGGCTGGTGCTGGTCGGCGTGTGCACCCACCTGGGTACGCTTCCCGACACGCGGCGCGGGGCAGCAGCTGCACTGCCGTGCTTAACTTTCTCTATACCTTCCCTGCCAAGTGCATAAGTGGAAACTGTGACTTGCCTTGTCATGGAGGAGGGCGGCTTTGCCTCTGTGACCTAGAAAATTGCTGCATCGGTGCGGGGTGTGCTGTCATGTGTTGGCCAGCCGCTGACAAGTCGGCAGCTCACGTGCCACCGTGCGCTGTGCCGCAGGCTGCGTGCCGCTGCCCAACGCGGGCGACTACGGCGGCTGGTTCTGCCCCTGCCACGGCAGCCACTACGACACGTCGGGCCGCGCGCGCAAGGGGCCCGCGCCCTACAACCTGGAGGTGCCCACCTACAAGTTCATGGACGAGGGGCACCTCGTGGTCGGCTAGGCGGGCGCCCGTCGCGTGCGGCGGCGCAACGTTAGGGGGGAACGGCGCAACGCTAGGGATGGAGATCAAATTGAAGGGCGTGCCGCCCAGGGAGGGCTTGCTGTGCCCCTGCATCGAGTCGGCGTATTACCCGGCCTTTCCGCCTGTCACTGTCTGTGCAAGTCGTGAGGGGCTGCACACGCTCGGCGGCAGCACACGCACTGGTCTTAGGATCTGCTGCTAGCCGCGGGGCGGTGCGCCTCAGCAGTCTTGCTGGGGTGCCAGACAAGCTGTGACCGCACACGTTTCACCAGGGATAGTGTACTGCTTGCCAGCGAAGCTTGGCTTGCTTGTTTGTGTGCTCGCTTTACTGGCGCTGTCGCCTCCTCTTGTGGTGTAAGCTGCCAAGTTTCATGAGTGAGCCAGTCACTTGGCGTACTTCTCAAAGGCCAGTACGTCACTCCTGTTTGTTTCGGCCATTCTTCTCCCAGCTCTCTCCTGCACGAGCCAAGAAAAACTTGCCCTGGATTACCAATGACCTGCGCTGGCTACAGGGTCTGCACCAACTGTGCAAGGAAGTTCGTCACAGCGCTCTGTACTAAGCCAGGCAGAACAGGCTGCAGTGTGGTGCGAAAAGGCGGTTTTTTTACTAGGACTGCTGGTGTGCGCAGGCTGCGTCGGGGCCTTACTCTGGGGGGCCTGGAAAGACAACGAGCTTCACGTACTGCCTGTCTCTGCTGGTTTGAACAGCATTGGCGTTCTGCGTGACAGCTGGCGTGCGGCGAGGGGCAGCCGCGCGCGAGGCTCGATGGCTCACAGAGGCGCAGTCTGTGTGCTGCTGCTGGGACTGCTGGTGGCCTTGGCACAAGGTGCACTGCTGGGTGCCGCCACTTTGCTGTGTGCGGGTGGGTTTGACGAATGGGCTCCATCCATCAAGGTGGCTGCAGCTGCCGCGCAACCTCCAGGCGGCAAGGAGGCACTTTATCAGGCTTCACTCAGACTGGACTGCGCGCTCAAAGTATTCTGGCAACGGGGTGGAGCTGCCCCTCGCAGGCCAACCATCACTTGGCACCGGCGAGGACGCCTTGGATTCAGGCGTGTTTGGCGACGAGGCAGCCATCAGTGACGCGCCGGTGACCCCACCTGTCCAGCTGCCGATCGCAGAGCGCGCGCGCCAGGTGCGTGCCTGGCCGTGCGAGAGCTGGCCGGCCCTGAGAGTTGCCGCATCCCTGTGCTGCTTCGCCCTTGGATGGTGCACAAGGAACGGCTTCAACGCTCTGCACCCGACGCAAGGCCGGACGCGCAGGCGACCTTTGCGGACCCCTCAGCCTCCAGCACTGCAGACTTGCACAGCCAGCTCGGCAAGGTATACAACACAACAGCAAGTCACCAAGGTGTACATCAGCAGGTGCAAAAAAAGCAAACACGCAGGACCATGATCACACGGACTCGGCTGCACTCGTGGGCCGCGCGCGCGCCTCCTCGCGCGACGAGGTGGCCGCCATGTGGTGCACCGCGCGCAGCAGCGGGAAGAGCATCTGCCAGAGGCACTCGTCCCAGGCGGCCGGGCCCAGGCGCGCGCCCTGGCCCACCACCACCGCGAACAGCGTGCGCACCGCGCTGTTCCGCACCTCCGGCCGCCGGTCCGCCGCCAGGCCCTGCCGCGCGGCAGCCCCCGTCAGCATGCCTGCCACTCGCCCCCGGAAAGGCAGGTGCCTCATTGCGGTGCTGTGCTGGCGCGTGCGGGGCGCGCGTCACAGCATCGGCAGCAGCTGCCGCACGTGATGCTGCAGCCTTGCTCCGCCACCAAGCGCGAAAGCAACGCAGTGCCTCTGCGCCCGGCCACAAGCGGAGAGCATGCACAGCAGCGGAGCACGGGCAGCACCTGCAGCTCGTCTGGCCTCCTCAGCTGAGTCCAACACACTGCAACATGCGTGCTAGGGGAGGGGCAGGATGTCCGTTGACTGGGCACATAACGCAAGGTCTTCAGTGATGCTGTGGCCAAGCTGAGGGACGGAGCAGGCAGGAGGGTGCACAAGCCTGCAACGCAGAGAAAAGCTGCCGAAGCAGAGCCTCAAGGTGCGCCGCGCTCAGCGCCTCCCCCGACCCCGGGCTCCCCGCGGGCGCCTGCGGCGCGCCGCCGCCGCCGCCGCCGTGGCTGGACAGCTTGGCCAGCTGGTCCGCCGCATTCCAGAGCAGCGCGATGGCGGTGAGGCTGACGTTCACGTCCGCCTGCGCGCCGCAGCGCCGCGCTCTCGGCGCAGCCCGGCTGTGACCAGAGACTTGAGCAGCTGCGGCTGAGCTGGCAAGAGCTCTTCCTGACGTAGTGCTTGGTTCACTGACGGACGTTCCGAGCCTTAAGCCCAAAGGCGTGCAGGCGGGCGCCTGGCCCGCGCCTGTCTGCGCGCAGCGCGGGCGGCCAGCAAGCCAGCCCCTCCATGCGCTTTTGGGTGCCCAGCTAACACAATCACACACCGCCCGCTGCCGAGCGCGCCGCGCCGCGCGCCTGCTGCGACGCGTACAGCGCGGCCATGCGCAGCGAGTGCGCCAGCAGGCCCAGCGGCAGCGCGGCCAGGTGGTCCGCCGCCAGCAGCTGCACCGCCGCGAACGCCGCGCCCACCGCCGCCGCGTCGCCGCCGCCCGGCACCGCCTCCAGCAGGCGCAGCACGGGCGGCCAGCCCGCGCGCAGCGCCTCGCCTGGCGCGGCGGCGCAGCCGGGTCTTGGCAATGTAGGCGGTGCTGCAGGGGCCTTGCGACGCGCGGATCTCAACAGCAATGATCCATCACAGGGCGCCTCGCTGCAGTCCATGCGGGCCGCCTCAGCTGGATGCTCTGCCACAAGGACCCAAGGCAGCACATGGTCACTCTGCGGCACGGCAGGCAATACCAGCGAGGTCGCCCGCTGACGGGGGCGTGGCTGCACGCCCAAGCCCAGCGCCCGCCCGCTCTGCTTTGGGCCGCATGTGACGCAGCGGCGGGGGCCGCACCATGGCGCTGCAGCACCTGCAGCAGCACGCGCAGCAGGTTCAGGCGCACGTCCGGCTCGCACGCTGCGGCATACAGCCCGCCCAGCGCCTCCAGCAGCATCTCCTCAGTGCAGCCCGCCACCGCGCCCGCGCCCGCGCCGCCGCCGCCGCCCTCGCCCGGCGCGGCGGCCTCCGCGGCGCCTGGCGCGGCGGTGCCCGCGTCGTTCAACCGGGGGTCTGGCGCTCCAGGGCCGCCGTCGAGGCCGCCGCCGCCGGGCGCGCCATTCTCCTGCGCAGCATGCTGCGGGCCGTCCGCGAGCTCCGGCCCCCCCGCGGCAGGGCCCCGCTCCGCGCCGCCCTCGCCGCCCGCCGCGTCCGCCACGACCGCGGCCGGCCGGCTGACGGGCAGGCGCGGCCCGGGGCCGGGGCCGGCGTCGGGCCGCCCGGGCGTGGCCAGTGCGCAGCCGAGCGCGCGGCCGAGCGCCTCGATGGCCGCCGCGCGCACGGGCGGGCGCGGGTCCGCCAGCAGCGCCTCCACGTGGCCCTGGAACACGGGCCAGAGCGCGGGCAGGCGGGCCAGGTTGACGCGCAGCACGTCCACCATGCGCCCCAGCGCGAACAGCCTGCGGCGGCGCGCAGTCCGTTCGGCGAGGGCGCGGCGCGGCAGCGGGCGCCGCGCGTGCAGACAAAGCGCAAGCCAGGCCTGAGATCTTGGTAAAGCAGCTGCACAGCTGCGCACATACGGACCCTGCACGCTGCACGACCTCTGCTGGCATGTGGAGGCGCCTGCAGGCGAGCCCTGGGCACGACTTGAGCAGCGCCCAAAACAGGTTTAGGATGTATGCAGGCGCACTTAGGCGGCCCGGGGAGCAGCGCGGCTGCAGGCACCCCGCGCGCAGACACGACCGCCAGGCCGGCCAGCACGTCGCGCGCGGCCTGCGTGTCCAGCGCGGCCGTGCTCTCGTGCAGCTGGTTGGCCGCCACCGCCAGGATGGCCAGGTCGCTGGGCAGGCCGCCGCCGCTGCCGGCCGAGATCTCCTGCGCGCCCGCACGCGCCACTGCTTGGTTGGCCCCAACCCTACCCTGACGCCGCTGCTTGGTTGTCGCCGTTGACCCCGGCACCCAGGCTAGCAGGCGCAGGCACAGGACCTGCAGCGGCGCAGCTGTGCTATCCCGACGAGCGGCTGACAGCAAGGCCCAGGATGATCTGCTCGCAGGGCGTGTGGCCGTCGCCGCCCTGCACAAACTCCAACACATGGGCTGGCGGCGGCGCGCCTGCGTGGTGGTGCGCGGGGAGTGCAGGATGCGGTCCAGCGCGTCCAGCGTCTCCAGCACGCGCGGCCAGCTGGGCCCCAGCACCGGCGCCAGGCGGTGCGCCACGTTGAACAGCGTGCGCAGCGCCTGCGCGCGGCAGCGCCGCGCGGCGCGTGAAGCACCGGATGCTGCTGCACAGAGCCCATGTTGGGAGCTGCACGAGGGGTAGGGCAATGAAGCGGAGGTCTCGCCGGACAGCAACGACAGCAACATGCTGTGTCAAAGTACCAGGCCAGCTACCAGCCGCCCTCAGTTGCCCAGCGGGCAGCAGGTACGGCGCACAATGCCCACATGCAGCAGCCGCAGCTGGGGGCCCTTGGTGCGCGCCCACCTGTACGTTCTTGGGCGTGAGCACGCGGCCGCCGCCCTCGCCGCCCGGGCCCTCTCTGTCACCGCCGCCGCCGGCGCTGCCGCCCCCGGCGCCCGCGCCGCTGCCAGCGCCGCCGCCGCCGCCACCAGGAGCGCTGCCGCTCTTCGCCGGCTGGGCAGACGCCAGGCGGTGGAAGTCACGGTGCCCGCTGCCTGCGCACCGCCAGAGGCTCAGACCCCAGATGCACATGCGCTCAGCTGCTTGTGCCTGCTCTGCTCATGCGGCCTGCAGCCTCGGATGACATGCAAGGGCCTGTCAGCAGGACCACTGCCTTCGGTCGCGCGACAATAAGCATCAGTCCTGCATCTGCCCTGAGAACCCTGACGCTGCAGTGCGACAAGGGCCCTGTCTGCATACAAGACCCTGCAGTTCCGCCCTGCCCGCCGACACCATGGCGCATGCAGGCCAGAAGACATGCCTGCAGATGTGGGCTGGACGGATCCCCCCGGTTGCCACTAGGGCTCGTCGGGTCATCAGCGGCGCCGCTGCCAAGCGTGAATGCACACAGCGAGCTCAGGAACGCGTCCCGCGCTTCTACCAGGCCCAGCAGCCCCGCCGCCTGTGTGAACGACTGGTAGCCCTGCGCCCCAGCACTGCAGTCAGGAACCGAAAAGTCATGGGTGCGGACCCTGCCGAATATGCCGCTGCATGTTTGGTGATGACGCCATGCACATGGCCCCTGCAAAGCTAGCGTGCTGACATTAAGAGACATGACCTCGTGAAACACCTTGTAGAAACTGTACATCCTGTGGGTCACCCCTACCGCACACGTGCAGGCACACGGCTGTTTGGTGTTCATGCTGTGACCAAGTCTGCGCATCTCTGCGGGGTCCAAGTGCAGCACCCCTGGAGCCTTCCCGCTGCTCACCTTGAGCAGCTGCAGCGTGAGCGTCTCGCCGCTGCTGCGTGCAAGCAAGCCGCTCAGCGCAGACAGCGCGCGCGGCCACATGCCCCCAGCCAGCACGGCGCACACGCTTGCATCCACCGGGTCGCGCGCGGGGGGACCGCCCGGCAGCCCCCTGCGGCAGGAGGCAGCAACCCCAGTAAGCAATACCCACAACTGGGACTGTTCTGCCTCTCACCCGGGAGACCTGCGCCAGAACACAGCAGTGGCCTGGATATCCAGCTCTCGTGCAGGTTCTCTGGCTTACGGACAACATTTTATGCGGCGTGTCGCAGGGACTACTTAAAAACCCTCCCACCCATGTATCCACTTGGTGGAAAACACATGGCGGATCTCCTTGGCGCTACATAAGCTGTCTAGGCCTCCAGGCTTGCTGGCGTGCCACCAGGGACGCCAGCACCTGTCCGGCGACGGCGGCGCGCCATCCACGGCCGCATCCGCCAGCCTCTCCGTCGCGGCCACTACCGCCAGCAGCGCGTCGGTGGCCAGCATGCCCAGGTAGGCGGCGCCCTTCTCCGGCGACGCGCTGCCAAAGTCTGTATCCATCGTCCACTCCTTGCCTGGGGCATTAACTCTGGAGGTGTAAGGTGACCCGGGAAGCCCTGCTGTGTCATTGAACCATACACCCATTGCCCCCGCCAGTATTTGGCATGAGCTGCTTTTCTCCATCTGTGCCTTGCATGTATGAAAACCCTAAATAACAGTACTTCTGGCCTTTAGGCCAGCTCCTGACAGAGCTCAGTTGTGCCCTCATTGGAGGCGACCAACAGTGCTCACATCTTCTCATGTGATAAGCGTCTCATGCCTGCAGCTTTGGCCTGGTAGAGCGCGGCAATGGCATGCACGGGGTCGGCGCTGTCGCTCGGCAGCATGCCCGTCGCCGCGTCCACCACGTCCGCAAAGCAGCGTACCATCTCTGTCACGGCATTCAGCTTGCACTCCTGCGGGCCGCATATGGTGAGCAGTCAATGTCTGCGGCATGGCCCGTTTGTGGACTGCAGCACGTTCTGTGTCCAACGTGGACGCATCCGCATGGAACCAGTTGACATGGCATATAGCATGTTGTATGCATGCAGACTTAGAATGAAAACATAGCATTTCCGTGCCTGCTTCAGGTCGTAGGTGGTGAACAGGAAGTAGAGGATGTATGCGTCCCCAGCCAGCGCGCGCAGAGACTGCATCACGTTGATGCGCTGCCACAATGAGCACACCGGCGCCGTGCCTGCAGGGTGTTCCACGGGTCAAGATGGTTCACCAGCATGTATCTGATGTCCGCATGGCTGCGATGCACACTCGTGGCACCCACGTGCCTCAACCCGCCTCCCGTCGCAATGTATGGTGCATCGGTTGTGCTGTGCTGTGACAAGCCAGGTCACACAACACACGAGGAGGATGGCACCTGCTATCAGGGCTTCCACAAACACGCCCGCCTTGGCACGCAGCTGGCGGTAGAAGCAGCGCAGCACCGTGCGCACCACGCGCAGCACAACGCGCAGGTCCGTCGCCTGCCGTAGGGGGGGGAGACCTGAAACAGGTTCTCATCAGGCCATCCTCTGCACACGGCTCAGACACTGCCTCACCGAGGTCTTGGTGGGACATCATCCACATGAGACAGATGATAGCATGCATGCAAGAGCATCAAGCAAAGTCCTCTACCACAAGCGCCGCACTCTGACAGAAGCATGGGCATGCGGCAGCACTGTGGTCGTCCGGCATGCCACCCGTCTGCTGCGAGCGCGCCTGCAGCGCGGGGTCGCAGGCGGGGTCCAGCAGGTTCTGCAGCTGCGTCGTCAGCAGCATGCACACGCGCACGAGCAGCGCGTGCTCGAACGCCGGGATCTCGCGGAACACCGCCGCGCTGTGCCCCAGCACAAAGTCCAGCAGCTCCAGCACGAACGGCCGCGGCAGCGCGGGCGCCCGCAGCCACTTGAGCATCGCCTCATTCGCTGCACGCACCGACGCAGGTGCGGCTGTTGAGCACCATGCCTCAGGGATGTGAGCGCTGCCACAGAAGCACTTGCGCTCGGGCAATGCACCCATATACTTTCCAGTGTGGTACAGCAGCCACTTACGCGAGGTGCCTTTGTTCACCGCATGCATACGCGCCATGCGAGCCGGTCACAGCACACCACAGGTTGCGACGCTTACCTGTGGCCATCATGCACAGGTCATCGAGCAGCTTGAGCGCCGCATTAGCCGGACCATGCTCTGCCAGCAGGCCCGAGTGACGCGGTGTAAGTCCTCCGTCGCCTGGGGGACTCGTCGACGCTGGAGCGACCTTGGGCGGCCTTGGCAGCCCGGCGACCGTGACGTGCTCGAACACCAGCGCCACGGCCTGAAGCCCCGCCACTCAGGGCCTGGCAGTGGAGCTTGAAGCAAGAGCTGCAGTGTAGGCGAGGCAGAGATGTTGCATGCACCAATAGCAGCCTATATATCCCCACCGTGCCTGGAGCAGAGTGGTGCGTGGAGACAGTAGCAGTGGTGCCGGCCACACCAGATCAGCCTGAACGCTAGATGCTGCACGTGCTGTGAAGCTGCTCGGCTGGGAGGTACACTTGAAACGCAGCTGGGCCAAGTGTGAAGCACCTGACGAACTGTGGCAGCAGCAGTGTTGCTCACGCTGTCCGAGTTTTTGGGGTCGGCGAGCAGCCGGAAGCAGAGGCCAAGCACCGCCGCTACACCCTCCTGCGCAGCCGAGCACGGACTGGCAGAGCAGAGAGCATCGCATGCTGGTTGCAGACAATGCCTCCCGACCTATGCGCGAGGCGATTTTTGATGTGAGCGAGCAGCAATCAAGGGCAGGTCTATCACAACATGATTTTCATTCTGCAGATGTCATGAACTTTCTACCAACAGACAAAGGAGGCTATGCTGAGTTCTGATCACACTTCTGCACCCTCCAGGTCCAAATGATCATCGTATAACATAGGCATGACCGCTGCCGCATGTAAGGCCCACAGGTACCAAACGCAGATGAAGGGCGCGACGCACACCTCATTCTCAGCCAGCACGGGCGACTGCATCAGCGTCAGCGCAGTTTGCAGGGTCTTCAGCTTGACACCCTCGTCATTAAGCTTCTCAACCTGCACAAGGACGTTTGCTGAAAACAACATGCAGTCAATGCGGAGAAGGGAAGAGCGCAGGTCTGCCTGCACTCCCAGGCAACATGCCACCAGCACAGACACGTACGGGCGCACGCTGCTAGCAAGGCATGCATGTTTGCCGTAACTGCCCATTTGCCTTTTGGCTACAAGACAACATGGTGGCGCTGCAGGGGAGGAAGGCTATGACACAGCTGTCTATGCTTTATCAAGCACAACACGACTCGGCATAAAGGCAGTGCAGCACACCCTTGACATGCGCCACACTTAGCAAGGCAGTCAGGACGTCTTGGTCGTTGAAAAGCATGCTGCCTGGTGGGGTAGGGCACCTGCTCCAGTGCGCCTGTGACTGCCACTAGGCCAGACGCGTCGATCACGTCGTTGGCCAGCAGCTTCTGTATGCTGGCCAGTGCCGTGCTCACAAGCTTGGGCGACTTGATCTCGCACGCTGCCAGAAAGGGCTTCAAGACTTCGTGGGAGAGTGCCTGCGAGCAGTGGTGGTGCCCTTGACCACCCCACACACTGCCCAAGTGATCCTCCCTGACTCGCACACTTCACTCGGGCATGCAGGGCTCTCGACACGTGTGGGCGCACTGCATGCTATCTGCAGCACTTGTATAAGACTCAACACCGTCTCACCTTGTTGCTGCGGAGCGCGCCGGCGTCTTGCTGTGCCAGGCCGCGCAGCTTGAGCATTGCACGCTCGGCGCCTTCCTTAATCTGCGGGTGGTCCGGCCCGGTCAGCCAGCCGGTGAGCTGGCCGGCCAGGCTCTCCGCGCGCCGCGACTCCGCCGACAGCTGCCGCAGGTCGGCCTCCAGCACCAGCACCAGGCCCTCGGCGCTCATCGCGCTGACTTGCTGCACCTCCGGGAGCACCAGGGTCAGAACTATGGTGCTGCTGGTGGCAGGCGCCTGTACGCCTCATACGGGCGCTCAGGGCAGGCTGATGCTCCACAGCTGCGACCGATGCGCCGCATCTTGCAAGCACCGACGCACTCTTGCTATGATCTGGTCAGGTGCAGGGCAGCCTATGGTATAGGTGCATTGCGAACCATATGCTCTGCAATGTGGTGGTGTGTCACTGTATGTTTGCACAAGACTGGGCCTGTGCCGCTGCGTCTGAGGATCTGCGGTGCAAGTATGACCAGTGATACATACAAGTACAAGGCTCTCGCACAGCCAATGCCAGACATCAGACATCAGTCACACTCCTCGTTGCGCCTAATCAGGATTCATTGCTTGTTGGCGCGGTTACACCTGCTTAGGGCTCTGCCTCCTGTGAGGACGCATGCAACAGCTTGTGCGCCATACTGACGCTGCCTAGACAATCCTGCGTACAGAAAGTAGGTCAACTGGAACAGAGGCCAGTGTTAGGACAGCCTCCAGCAACGGCGTGCTCTCGCGTGAGCGTGCAGGCGCTCTTGGCGAGGCGCCATGGCTTGCTGATAGACCCACGCAGACTCCCTCCTTGCCTGCGTTGCTCGCCTGCGGCAGCTGGGTGTCTCGCACCCCAGCACCGCAGCGCGTGGATGGATGGTGTGGACATCTCTGCAGAGGACGCCAGGCAAGCCAAAAAGGCCAGGATGTATGACTCGGATCAGGATGCTGCGCCTGCACCCGCAAGCACGAGCGCGCCGGCGAACGTGGTTGCATCACCATCAATCAACACAAGCGCACTTCGCTCTGTGCTAAAAGGTGCTCTGCTCAAGCAAAAGCGACTTAACTACACAACATGTATATACATGTTGTGGCCGCTGCGCTGACTGAGCTGATCGCGTCTTGCAGTGTTCGTGGTGCAAGCGGTGCCGAACTACGCGCAGCCCTGGTGCGCTGCACTTCCTCACGCACAGCTCAGCAGCAGCCAGCAAGGCTTTGACTGTGCTTCGTGGTTATCACTGAAACATGCGCTTGTGCGAGCATGCAGGCAGATGAGGCCACAGCGCTCAACTAGCGGTTCAGCATTTGTCATCGACACAGAAAGCCGGTGGATCATGACCAACGCGCACGTGGTAGGCCGCTGTACTTCCTGCTCCTGGACAAACTCCTGTCACTTGCTGCGCGGTGCACTTGGGTGGCGCTCACCTGGCACCTCTGCTTGCACGTGCAGCTCAGTACAAGGCCCAGCATTTCACATGGCAGCAAGGCATCAAAGCTGCCTCTCGTACAGGCACCGCCAGCACTGCTGTAGCGGTGGCGGGCTGCTGGGGTGCGCCAGGTGTCCAATGCGACAACAGTGCATGTGCGGCGACCGGGGAACTCCAAGAAGTGGCGGGCGCGAGTGCTGTGCGAGGCAAAAATCTGTGACTTGGCGCTGCTGACAGTGGACAGCGACGACTTTTGGCTGGGCGACCTCATGTCGCTGCGCTTTGTCCAGGTGCCAGAGCTGCAGGTGCGTGTCTGCCACCCATGGCCTCCCAGCGGGGCGGGAGCCGGTGGCATTGTGTGCGGCACAGGCGAGCCGCATGCTAACTATTTGTGCTACACCAGTTCGTTATGATCGTCCACACACCCTGCGACATTCGCCAAGCTGCATGCTTGCATGCATAAGTACCGCTAGTTGTGCCAGCAAAGCTTCATATGCTGGCAGCGTGAACTAACACGCCAGCCACCATGGATCTGAAAATGCAGCAGTTGCACATCACAGACCTGGCAGCCCATGCTGTCGTGGCGTGCCACTGTCAATGAACAAAGCGCTCACGCGTCTACCCATAGGCCATGTGCTTGGTTGCGGCAGGACTCCATCCTGGTGGCAGGATACCCCTTGGGGGGCGACTCGCTGTCCATCACCAAGGGTATTGTCTCACGCGTGACCATGACGCGCTATGCGCACGCGTCAAACAAGCTCCTAGGCATCCAGATTGATGCCGCCATCAATCCCGGCAACAGCGGCGGGCCCGCTTTTGCGGACCTGAAGCTGGCGCGCTCCCCGCGTGGTGCAAACCATATCACTGCAGGCCTCGCAAGTGCACATAGTGTGATGCGCATGTGTACATAATGCATGCTGCACATGATCCATGTGTCAACAATACTTTGTATATTGGCGATGCAGTCAAGCGCCTTCTGTATCTTTTCATACATGCCCATCGTATTGTATTGGCTGACTTGAAAGCACACTTGCTGGATGTAATACATTGGAAGCATCTACTTGCATCCGCCTAAAGTGTGTTGCTTGTCGAGTGTATAAGGCGGCAGGGAAACAGGTCAACGTGGTGTGCCCTGCACAAGGTACGACAGCCTTGTGTCTACTGTGACAACCTGGGCACTGGGAGGCATGTCATGACCTGAAGAGATGCGCATGAATGCCCTGTGGCGCGGCAGGGACTGGTGGCGGGCGTGGCGTTCTCCAAGCTCTCCAACGCGGGACCAGAGCTTCTTGCGCATGGTCAGCAGAGGCTGCGCCTCTGCCGCTCCGCTGCCCGGCTCCCATGAAACACTGCGCCGCAGAGCGCCAGGCTCTGTCTTACGCTGCACACCGCCAGGCCTGATAGAGTTGCAAGTGCGCGACAATGGAAGGCAGAACCAAGTCCTTGCTTGTCTACATGTAGGCAGCTTGCAAAGTAGCAGAAGACTCATCTAAACACGAGCTATCACAGCCACATGCAAGTGACTGTACTAAAGCACGCTGCACGGTGCCAGTCTCACACTCAGCAGCAGCTCAATGGACAGACATGCTGCAGCGCATGCAGGCACGCTGCACGATTTATTGGCAGCGGAGCAGAACTGCGCGAGATTGGCCACCGCCTCCCTCTCGCAACACTTGGAAGGCACGCCTATTGCACATCCGTGTTAACTCCCTTACAAACCGCCCGGTCAGAAGTCCTGTCTAGGGTTCCTCCATTGACTCAGACGGGCTGCGCAGTGGCATGCTGTCCCCTGGCAACTGCACGCCGCCGGCAGTCCCTGCTCGGCCGCTGCGGAAAATCTGCCGCAAAGGAGCCAGACCGAAACGCTTCCGCCCGCCGCTTGCTGGCGCCGTGGCTGCCGTGCCCATGTCCTGCATGCAGAAGGCATGGAGTGGCTCTTCATTACTGAACATACCCACACTGTGGAGCTGCTAAACATTGTGGAATGCTTACAACATTTGCATCGACTCTTGGCCTTGAATACTGCCAAGCTCTGCCATGTTCGCGTGCCTTGGTGCTCTCCACCAGCATGGCGCCTGATGAAGCAGGCAGGCAGTTGCGGCGCTGGCAGCCGCCTCAGCATAGCAGGGATGCCAGGCGGGCTCAGGTCATTTACTCTTTAGCCGCATGCATTTATCCTGAGTGAACGTGGCACAGACGGGCATCGTCTCGCACGGACGGGCTTCCGCGAGCGCGCACCTGGATGGTCAGCAGCATCGGGGCGCCCAGCGTCTCAGGCAGCGCGATCGCGGCTGCGCCGGCGGCCGTCAGGAGCCCGCCAGCGACCAGCAGCGGCAGCAGGTGCGCATGCGCACGCCCGCCCGCCGCTCGGCCCGCCCACAGCAAGAAGGGCGCGGCCACGCCGCCCAGGTTGGCGGCAACGTTGCACGCGTTGAGCGCGGCGCCGCGCACTGTGTCCGGAAACAGCTCCGCCGAGTAAACCTGCGGGGACGCTGCCTGTTGCTCTCGGTGTGTATGTGACTGCAAGACCTTGTGGCGGCTTCGCTGCACAGCCCCCGACCTCGTAGTATTGGGCCCTAGAACCCCAGCTTACAGGTTCTAGCAATCAAGGAAGTACCTGCGCAAGGCCCAGCCCGCCAGCGACGCCGACGCGGCTGGCGACGGCGAGCGCGAGCTGCGCGCGCCCGCGCGTCAGACCGCACAGCACCACCGCGGCGCCGCCCTGCAGCAGCGCGCCCGCCAGCGTCGCGCGGCGACCCGCGCGCTCGGCGGCGGCGGCCGCCAGCGCCAGGGACGCCGGCTCGATCAGGAACAGGAAGAAGACGTTCAGGTACGCGTTGCCGGGCAGCTCGGCGACCTGCAGCACGACGACGGTGTAGACCTGCGCGCAGCCCGCACGCCACAGGCGCTTGGTCAGCGCACGCGCTTGCGAATGGACCCTGCTGTCAATGCATCGGTTCGCGTGCTGTCATCACCAGACCGCACTGTGGGCCACGCTGGCGCAGCGCCCGTGTGCCCACCAGGCTGGCGGAGAGCCATGCCAGCAGCAGCAGCGCGGCGCGGCGGCGCAGGCGGCCGTTGGCCGCGATGTCGGCCAGGCCGCGGCGGGCGGCGACGGCCGCATAGCCGTCGGCCAGCGGCGCATCAGGCAGGTGGCTGCGGTTGCGCGACGCAATGGCCGCCAGCGCCGCCGTCGCATCGCCCTGCGCAACATTCCCTGCAGGTTGCAGTTGACAGCAACACCTGACCCAGATGTTCACCGCATAAACCCGTTACAACCCAAATCTTATGACAGCTTTGCATGACAGTGCTCAGGGAGTGCGCAAAGTGCCTGCAACAGGGCACAGCACTATAAGGTCAGCTGAGCATGACTTGGCCCAGCAACAGAGGGCATGCGAGCAGGCCAAGGCGCAGCACCTTGCGGCCGCGGTGGAGCAGCCATCGCGGCGACTCGGGCACCGACGGCAGCAGCAGGAGCAGGAAGGCCGCCTGCAGCGCGGCGACCGCGAACGTCTCGCCGCGCCAGTGCGGCAGCACCCAGGCCAGCCCCGGGAGCGTGGCGGCGCCCGCGGCGCCCAGCGCGGCCGCCGCCATGGCGGCCGAGCCGCGCCAGGCGGCGCCAACGGGCTCCAGAGCAATCAGGGAGGCCACCGCGGCGACGCCCGCCGCGCCCGCGCCCGTCGCGCCCCGCACCACCACATACCTGCGCCGCGCCTCGGGCCGTGGAGGGCACAACATGCCAGACGCCTCGCCCCCCTTGCACTGGGTGAGCGCTTGCCGCGCACCCTCGCGCATCCTCCCACGCGCTGCACCTGCCCATAATCCTAGCCCGGCAGGCGCCCACATTCCGGCGCAAGCCAAGCACAGCAGAGCCAGGGCACTTTGCGAGAGGGGCGCACCACCAGAAAGCGGGCGCCAGCGCCGACGCGGCGCCGAACAGCGCCGCCATCGCGCATGCTGCCCCCAGCGCGCGCCTGCGCCCTGCGACCAAACCCCAGGACTTATGGCCCACCCCACCCTACAAATTACTGAGCTAACTTGCATGCAGCGCTCTGCTATGCCAATCATGCCCGCCAGGTCCGGCACTCGCAGGACGCCGGTCATCTCAGCAGCGGCGCCATGCGCACGACCTCTCGACAGCAACCGCGCGAGGCGAGCAGCCAGCGGGGCTGCCGCAGCGCACGCGCACCGTACTCGTCCGCAAGCCAGCCGAAGCCAGCACCGCCCAGCAGCCAGCCGGTGAAGAAGGCGGCCTGTATGAGGTTCCGCTTCCAGGCCTCGCCGCACACCAGGTCCCACTCCGATGTGGTCGAGTAGCTCCTGCGCAGACGCGGCGGCGCGTCAGGTTCACTCCCGTGCGCACTGTTGAGCGAGCTCCATCCACGAGCAATCCGATGGCCCTGGCGTGGGGCGCAGGCCGCCAGCTTTCAGGGACGTACAGAGAGGATCTAGTTTGACAGCCAGACGGTTCAGGGCATGGTGGGGACGGGAGGGCGCTGGGCCCGCACTTGTCCGTCCAGCGCCAGGCGGCGCGGTCCAGGCCGCACACGTCGGCCAGCGGCTGAACGAGGCGCGCCGCGCACGCGGCGTCCGTGCCCGTACACGTCACCAGGCCCTCGCGCAGCGGGTCGAGCGCGGCGAAGACGGTGAGGTGGTTCTGCAGCGCGCTCGCGACCAGCGCCAGGCCGACCTGGCGCGCCCCAGCCGCGCAAGACAGGTTGGCACAAGGCCAGCCCATGCCTGCAACCAGGGCAAGATGTTCTAATGCGCACCATGGCGCCGCGCACAGCTCTGGAAGCAAGGCAGTCAAGCAGCACATAAGGGGGGCTGTCACCAAGCCAAAGATGTAGGCCTGGCCATAGCCGCACTCGCCCACTCGGTGCAGGGCCTCGTCAAGGGTCAGCTCCTCGCGGGCCGATGCCACGGCGGGGTCTGCCGCTCGCATCTACTCTCGCATCAGCCTGCCTGCGATGCGTGCGGGGCACCGCCGCCCGGCAGCAGCAGCCGCCTGGCCTGGTGTGGACGCGAGCTGAGCACAGGCTCAGGTGCGGGGCGGGTGCGCCTGCGGCACACCCACACCGAATGTCATCCTCAGTCGTGCAAGGGCGACAGGTGGGGTACTGGCAGGTGCAGAACGTGTAGTCTGTACCTCCTTCAGGCTGCTGGCGCGCTATACGGGGAGGATCAACATAAGGTGCGCAGCAGCAGGCCCGGCAGTACGATAGCCACTGTGTTTTGACTGCTGCTCGCGAAACAAGAACTCAAATTGCGCACCGATTGAGTCAGCTGAACCCGGCAAAACAAAGGCTTGCTGCTGCCCCTGACATGCCCCCTTGATTAAGGGCTCCCTCTCAGTACATGAGTAGGCAGCAGAGGCTCTGCCCGGCTGTGCAAGCCAATCACTCTGGCTATGTCTGGGGCACTAGGCTCGCTGTATGCGCTGCCGGCCGTGCTCTACACAGGTGCAGTGCCGCTCGGGGAGGTGCCCGCGCCTGCGGCCGAAGGCGGTGAGCGGGGCACCGCGGCAGCCTGCGACAGTAGCGCGCCCAAGGACGGCCCGCACAGCAGCGTCCCCACAGAGGGCGGCGCGACTTGCCTGACGTGCGGCGTTGGTGCGCATTGCACGGGCTCGTGGGCGGGCTTTGCCTGCAGTTGTCAACGAGATGTGTCACGTCCGGCGAGTCCCAGTCTGCATAACTGGAGTCAGCTGCTCTGCAACAGCCTGCGTGTCTTTTGCGCCCACAGCCGCATGAAGACAGGCCGTCATCAGGCACCTCGAACACTGCTCCTCCTCTTGCTGCCAGGCGCAAGCGGTCCGGGCTTTGCGTCAGCGGCCGAGCAGCGCGGCCACTTTCGCTCCGACTGGCACCGGCACAACGCGCGGCGGCGCGCTGCGGGCCGCCCGCCGCTGGCCGAGGACGAGTTCGAGCGCGCGGCGGCCGACGGCGGCGAGCTGTCGAGCATCTCCGGCTCCGATGCCAGCTCGAGCGAGGACGAGGCGGGCGCCGCGGCCGCGCGCCGGCGACGCGCTGGCGCCGGCGTGCGTGCGTGCTTCACTGCCCGCGGTGCGCGCGCGAGCGCCTGCCCTGGCGCCTCGACCTGCCAGTGGGGCGCGCTCGCATGCATTTCTGACCACTGCAGGAGCCGCCTATGCCACAAGTCACCCGGCAGCACCGCCTGCGCGCTCCCACCACCGGGGTCAACCAGGGTGTGTGGACCTCCGTCGAGCAGGCGCTTGACACACGCGCCTAGGCCATGTGCTGGGAGCACACTGTCAGCTGCCTCCTCCCAGTCGCCAGCAGAAGTAGTGGACGACCAGGTCGTGCGCATGGCTGCCGCCAGCGCAACTGTGTTGCCTCCGCGCGGCACATGAGGTTGGCCCTGCGCGGCGCGACGCGCAGACAGGCGGCACTTTGCCGTGTGGCGGGCGCTGCTGCCTGCGGCGGCCGCGGCAGGCGCGCCTGGCGCGCTCGCCGCCGCGCTGGAGGCGCTCCGGCGTGCGACGGGGCCCTGGGTGGTGCTGCTCTCCAGCGGCGGCCACTTTGCCGCCGCAGTGTTCAGCCCCAATTCCAACCCTGCCGCCGGCGCGGCGCCCGCACGCGCGAGCGGCACGGGCGAGGGCGGCCGAGCGGGGCGCGCCGACGCGGCGGGGGCCGCCGCTGGAGCAGGCAATGCGCCAGCCGCAGGCGGCAGCGCTGCGCCGGGAGGCAGCTGCAAGGGCGGCGGCGGCGGCGGCGGCGGCGGCGGCGGCGGCGGCGGCGGCGGCGGCGGCGGCGGCGGCGGCGGCGCGGCTGCGCCGTTGGATGTGCTTGCGCACAAGACGGTCCATCGCTATGTGGTCAGGTGCTTGACCAGCCCGGGTGCACGACAGCCAAGGCACTGCCCTGTCTTTCCTGCGTCGCCAGGAGGAATCTGAGACTGCGTATGCCACTGCGTATGTGAGGACGTTGGCAGAGATTGCTTTGGCTGAGCTCGAGCGGCCATGCGAGCCTCCTCGCTGTGCAGGGTAGTTGATCCCAAGTCCTGGCCCAATTCCTGGCCCCAACGCCTGGCACATGCCGTATTAGTTCCAACAACCATGGTGGCACGGATCTCAGGTTGAGCTAAGCTGCCTGCACCATGGCGTGCAGGGCGAAGCAGGGCGGGCGGCAGGCCGGCAAGGACGCGACCGGCAAGTTCGCCAAGTCCGCCGGGTCCCAGCTGC
>JAABUV010002409.1_pt1 | contig 25366 bp, 21 predicted proteins | sample 5559971 | NCBI WGS metagenome assembly JAABUV01 (sample SAMN10711881, study PRJNA513362) | rock metagenome | isolation source: Antarctica rocks | place: Antarctica: Victoria Land, Knobhead nord | collected 2015-12-19
TAGCCGAGCCAGCCCATCACGCCGACCAGCGCGCCGCGCGAGCGGGGCGCGCAGCGCAGCATCACCGCGACGTCGAGCGCGCGCCCCAGGCACGCCGCCGCGACCACCAGCGGCACGCCCACCAGCCCCGCCGCCAGCAGCCCGCCGCCCGGGCCGTACACGCTGCCGTACAGGATCGCCGGCAGCAGCGGCGCGCTGGTGCACACGGGGTTGACCACGATCGGCGCCAGCATCTCTGCAAGGAACACCGCGCCGGGCGGTACGGGGTGGCTGAACACCCACTCCCACATCGGGTGGCGGCGGCGCTGCACGTCCAGCTCCAGCCCCTCGCCCTGCAGCACCAGCATCGCGCCCCACCCCAGCAGCGCCAGCGAGCCGAGCATCGCCGCCAGCCCGGTGGTCTCCAGGCCGGTCAGGCCGGGCGCCGCGCGCTCGCGGGCCAGCAGCGTCCTGCCGCCGCCGTCGCGCACCGCGGCGGCCAGGCGCTGCCGCACCGCCGCCTCGTCGCCGTTGTAAGCACGGGCAAGATCCGCCGCCTCGCGCGCGATGTCGGGCCGCAGCATCGTCTCGAAGAGGTCGGGCGACAACTGCCGCAGCCGGACGTTCCGCGCATCCTGGGCAACCTGGTCGGCGAACCAGCCGTCGACCACCACCCAGCCCTGGCGCTCGGCGGCGACGCGCTCGCCGGCGTCCACCGCGCCTTTCACCAGCAGCGCGGCCATGACGTTGAGCCCGGCCATCAGCAGCACCGTCAGCAGGAAGCCGAAACCGCCCCAGCCGCCGCCCGCTCTGCCGAGCCGTTGCCCCAGCAGCGCGCGCTGCCGCCGACGCCGCCCGTCCGCCCGCCGGCGCGCGGCCCCGAGCAGCAGCCGCACGGTGCGCCAGAAACCGGGCGCCGCGCTCATGCCGGCGGCCTGTCAGGAAGCAAGGCTGGGCTCCGCCCAGACCCGCCAGGGGCGAGCCGCCCCTGGACCGGCTTCTCTCAGGTGTTGGATTCCAAAGGCGAGCCTTTGGCGGAGTTTGAGGCCCATTGCTTGAAGGCGGGGCCTCAACCTTGCCTGCTTCACCGGTCCCTCCCAGCAGCCGTCGGCATCACGCCGGCGCCGTGAGCCGCAGGAACACGTCCTCCAGGCTCGCCCCGCCGTGCTCGGCGCGCAGCGCCGCGAGCGGCCCCGCCGCCGCCACGGTGCCGCCGCCGAGCACCACCACGTCCGAGCACAGGCGCTCCACCTGGTCCATCAGGTGCGTCGAGAACAGCACCGTCGTGCCCTGCGCCGCCTGCTCCGCGATCAGGTCGTAAAACAGCCGCGTCGCCTCCACGTCCAGGCCGCTGGACGGCTCGTCGAGCACCAGCAGCCGCGGCCTGTGCAGCAGCGCCAGCAGCAGGCCGAGCTTCTTCTTCATGCCGCGCGAGTAGTCCTCCGCGTACGCCCCCAGCTCGCCGTACAGGCGCAGCCGCTCCGCCAGCGGCACCAGCCGATCCACCGCCGCGCGCGCGTCCAGCCCGTGCATCGCCGCACTCAGCTCCAGCGTCTCTCGGCCGGACAGGTAGGAGTAGAACACCGGCTCGTCCGGCAGGAACCCGATCAGCCGCTTGGTCGCCACCCTGTCCTCGAAGGCGTCGCGCCCGTCCACCAGAAGCGCGCCCTCGCTCGCCTTGAGGATGCCCATCAGCAGGCGGAACAGAGTGGTCTTGCCCGCCCCGTTGGCGCCGAGCAGGCCGCAGACCTGGCCCGCCGGCACCGAGAACGACACGCCGCGCAGGGCCTCCTTGGCCCCGAACGACTTGCCCACGCCCACGGCCTGCACCAGAGGCGTCACCGCGTCGAAACCTTGAAAGGAAGAAAGCGCTGGGCTCTGCCCAGACCCGCCAAAGGCAAGCCTTTGGAAACCGATTTATTGAAGTAATGGATTCCAAAGGCCTGCCTTTGGCGGAGTTTGAGGCAGAGCCTCAACCTTCCTTGCTTCACTTGGCTGGCGCCCGCACCAGCGTCGCGTAGGCGAGCGCCGAGCCCACCGAGACCGCGGCGGCGAGGAACAGCGCCGGCAGGAACGAGCCCGTGGCCTGGACCACCACGCCCGTGACCAGCGGCGCCAGCGCGCCGCCGAGCGAGCCGCCGACGTTCTGGATCGCCTCCAGCGTGCCGACCTCGGCCGGCGGCGCCATCACCGCGCCGAGCGCCCAGCCGCAGCTCGACGCGAGGTTGGCGAGGAACACGCCGCCCGACAGCAAGGCGAGCGACCCCGCCACCCCCGGCGCCAGCGCGCCGCCCACGGTGAAGCCCGCCGTGCCCAGCATCGCCACGATCACCGGCCAGCGGCACGCCTCGCGCGGGTCCATCCCGGCACGCCCGAGCCGCTGCGCCACCCAGCCCCCGGCCAGCGCGCCCACGAAGCCGGCCGCCAGCGGGATGCTGCTCAGCAGGCCGGCCGCCGTCGCGTCGAGGTGGCGCTGGGTCTGGAGATAGCCGGGCAGCCAGGTCGCGTACAGCCAGGTCATGTAGATCACGCCGCAGAAGCCGAGCGCCATGCCCCACGACGTGCGCCGCCGCAGCAGGCGGCGCACGTCGCGCAGCGGCGCGGACGACGCGGCGGGAGGCTGCGCGCCCAGGGCGGCATCGGGCGCCCCGCCGCTCGCAGTACCAGCCGGCACGCCTGGCGCAGGCGGCGTGGCGCCAGGTGGCGCGGCGTCGCCGTGCCGGTCCGAGATCGCGGCGCGCTCGTCTGGCGAGAGGCCGGCGGCGTCCGGGCCGCGGTAGAGCAGCACCCAGGCCACGGCGACGGCCACGCCCGCCACGCCGATCGCCACGAACATCGCCCGCCAGCCGTACGCCGCCATCAGCCCCGTCAGGATCGCCGGCGCGATCGCAGGGCCGAGCGAGGCGGAGGCGTTGAACACCGCGACCGGCATGGTGCGCTCGCGCTCGGCGTACCAGTCGGCGCAGACGCGGGTGCCGCCGGTGTACATCGGCGACTCGCCCAGGCCGAGCGCCACGCGGGCGAAAGCGAACCCCGCCAGCGAGCGCGAGAACGCGCTGCCCACCTGCGCCAGCGACCACAGCACCAGCCCCACGCCGAGCACGCGGCGCGGCCCGAAGCGGTCCACCAGCATCCCGGCCGGAAGCTGCGCGAACCCGTACGCCCAGGCGAACGAGGACAGCAGCAACCCCATCTCGCCCAGCGACAGCCCGAGCGAGTCGCGGATCGGCCCGTTGGCCACCGCCACGGCGGAGCGGTCCATGTAGTTCACGCACCCCGCCACCACGAGAAGCGCCAGCGCGCCGGTGCGCAGCCGTCGCACCCGGGGCGAGGCCGCGCCGTCGTTCACCATCTGCCGGGCATTGCCGCCTCCGTCGAATCGTGCCGGAACGGATAGCACAAGCAGGCAAGGCCGGGCTCTGCCCGGACCCGCCAGGGGCCTGAGGCCTTTGGGTAGTGTCTCGATTTGAAATCCGGCCGGGTCTGTCTGTCCGCTCCCGACTCTTTCCAGACCCTCGTCGCTGTTACGACGGGGCTTCTGACTTTCCCAAACAGGATCGAGAGATGGGAACGGGCGACCATTCTCAATGCGAGCTGGCGGCTTAAGCCACCGGCGTCAGCCTGGTCTCGACGCGCGGAAAGGTATGGCCTCGATGCGTGCGCGATGCTCCGCGCCCCATTCGCACAGCGGCCGCAGCGTCTCGACCAGTGTCATGCCGAACGGCGTCATCGTGTAATCGACCTTGGGCGGCACTTGCTGGTAGTCGCGGCGAACCAGCACTTCGGCCCTCGCGAGTTCACGCAACTGCTGGATCAGCACCTTCTCGCTAATACCGGTGACCAGCCGCTTGAGATCGCTGAATCGCCTAGGACCCATGCGGAGGTGATACAGGATCAGCGCCTTCCACTTGCCTCCCATCACCATGAGCGCGACGTCGAGGCCGCAGTCGGATTCATCGCTGCTGATCAATTTTTCCATACTTACCTTCAGGTTAGTTCTACCTTTTTGGCCAGTAAGTGTCCATCTGGCTTTCTACGGACACCGGTGATGCAGATACGGCAAAGCACCGATGATCCGTTCTGGGCGTGACGCACGACCAACGACCATTCCATCACAGTCAAGGAGTCCGATATGACTGAAACGCCTGCCCTGCTGATATATACCACCTACCGTCTCATACCCGACGACGCTGAAGCGTTCCGATCGCTCGCTTTGCGCATGGCGACTACGGCGAAAGCGCGCGATGGCTGCGCCTTCCTTGACGTTGCTCAGGATGTCAGTGACCCGGCCATCTTCCGTCTGGTCGAGGGCTGGCGGGACCAAGCGGCCTTGGATGCACATGGCGCCAGTGGCGAGTTTCAGACCGTGCTGAAGGATGCTGCGGCACTCGGAGTCGTCGGCCGTTCTATCGACGTTTACTCGGTTGCGGAGAAGAAGGCGGTCGACATGCCTTCATGATTGAGCCGGCTTCGAGCGCAGCCGAGCCGTGGCCATGTCACCCCCGTATGCCGATCAGCACCTTCCCAATAGGGAACAATCAGCGGGAAGGCGGCCCTAGAGCTGAGCGGGCTAGCGGCAGAAGGTGCCACTTTCCCGCAACCTGTTCCCAAATCGCTTTTCCCAAAATTGCGCCGTCCACATGAATAAACGGGAATGGCTTAGACGCGAGAGTAGCTCCTCGTGCCGCATCAACCCATGTCTGCTCACCACCAAACCCGGACGGCAGTCTCGGCACCCCGGGTGCAGACGGTCTGCCAACGGTGGCGGATCAGGCCCCGATTCCAACCGAGACACTACCGGCCTCTGGAAACCCTTCCCTTAAACAAGTGGATTCCAAAGGCCTGCCTTTGGCGGAGTTTGAGGCAGAGCCTCAACCTTGCCTGCTTCCCCTGCCCTGGACACGCCCCCGTCGTTGCGCAACTCTGCCGGGCAACGGCGCCGCACCGAATGGCGCCGGCCGGGGGAGACGGGTCCGCGATCGGGCGGGCCGTGGTGCCAGGGGCAAGTCGCGATGGGCAGCGGCGGGGCGACGGGCGCGGGGGCGGCCCCGGTGCTGGAGATGCGCGCGATCGCCAAGACGTTCGGGCCGGCGCGTGCGCTGTCCGGCGTGACGTTTTCCGCCTGGGCGGGCGAGGTGCACGCGCTGATGGGCGAGAACGGCGCGGGCAAGTCCACGCTGATGAAGATCCTCTCGGGCGTGCACCAGGCGGACCGCGGCGGCGAGATCCGCCTTGGCGGCGCGGTGGTCAGCGTCCCCGATCCGGCGGCGGCGCGCGCGCTGGGCATCGTGACCATCCACCAGGAGCTGGCGCTCTCGCCCAACCTGTCGGTGGCGGAGAACGTGTTCCTGGGGCGCGAGCCGCGGCGCTTCGGGCTGGTGGACCGCGCGGCGATGCGGGCGCGCTGCGCGCCGGTGCTGGAGCGGCTCGGCGTGGGGTTCGCGCCGGGGGCGGCGGTGGCCGCGCTGTCGATCGCCGAGCGCCAGCTCGTGGAGATCGCGCGCGCGCTGGCGGGTGCCGCGCGGGTGCTGGTGATGGACGAGCCGACGACCTCGCTGTCGGCGCGAGAGACCGACCGGCTGTTCGCGCTGGTGCGCCGGCTGCGCGAGGACGGCCTGGCGATCATCTACATCAGCCACCGCATGGCAGAGATCGACGCGCTGGCCGACCGGGTGAGCGTGCTGCGCGACGGCGCCTCGGTGGGCACGCTGGTGCGCTCCGAGCTGACGCCGGGCACGCTGATCCGCATGATGGTCGGGCGCGACCTGTCGAGCTTCTACACCAAGTCCCACGACGACCCGGCGGCGCAGGCGGACGCCGGCTTGGCGACGCGGGCGGATGCGGGACCGGCGGCGCCCGGCCTGGCGGCGCCCGGCTCGGCGGCGCAGGCCGCGCGCGTGGCAGGGCCCGCGCCGCTGCTGGAGGTCGAGGGCGTGGGCGACGGGGTGCGCGTGCTCGGGTGCAGCTTCGACCTGGCGCGCGGCGAGGTGCTGGGCATCGCGGGGCTGGTGGGCGCGGGGCGCACGGAGCTGGCGCGGCTGGTGTGCGGCATCGACCGGCGCAGCGCGGGTGTGGTGCGCGTCGGCGGGCGGGCGGCATCGTGCCGCTCGCCCGCGGAGGGGGTGGCGGCGGGGCTCGCCTACCTCACGGAGGACCGCAAGGGGCTCGGGCTGTACCTCGACATGAGCGTGCGGCAGAACATCGCCATCGACGTGGCGGGGCGCGACGCGCGCGCGGGGGTGCTGGACCTGGCGGCGGCGCGGCGGCGCTCGGGGGCGGCGATCCGCAGGCTGGGCGTGCGCAGCGCGGGCGATGCGATCAACGTCGGCGCGCTGTCGGGCGGCAACCAGCAGAAGGTGCTGCTGGCGCGGCTGCTGGAGACGGGGCCGCGCGTGCTGTTCCTCGACGAGCCGACGCGCGGCGTGGACATCGGCGCCAAGAGCGAGATCTACCGCCTGATTGACGAGCTGGCGCGCGCCGGCCTGGGCGTCGTGGTGATCTCCAGCGAGATGGCCGAGATCATCGGCGTGTGCGACCGCACGCTGGTGATGCGAGAGGGGCGCTTGGTCGGCGAGATCGCCAACCGCGGGGCGAGCCGGATCACGCAGGAGGCGATCATGGCGCTGGTGGCCGGCGTGAAGGTGGCGGCGTGAGGCGGGGCGCGGGCAGGAAGCCAAGCCAGGGGCTCTGCCCCTGGACCCCGCTCAAGGCGGAGCCTTGAGAATCCACTTCCTAAGTCAAGGGATCAAAGGGTCCTCGGACCCTTTGCGGGTCTGGGCAGAGCCCAGCCTTGCTTGCTTCAGGCCTGCCGCATGAGCGCCGCCGCCGAGCCCGCCGCCCGCGCCGCCGCCACCCGGGCCGGCCTGCGCGCGCGCCTTCAGGTGCTCGGCATGTTGCCGGTGCTGCTTCTGCTCTGCGTCGGCTTCGAGCTGATGTCGAGCCGCTTCCTGTCGTTGGGCAACATCTCGATCGTGGCGCAGCAGGCCTCGATCAACACGGTGCTCGCCGCCGGCATGACCTTCGTGCTGCTCACCGGCGGCATCGACCTCTCCGTCGGCTCGATCCTGGCGGCGGCGGCGATGGTGACGATGCTGGTGTCCACCGCGCCGGCGTTCGGCGTGCTGGCGATCCCGGCGGGGCTGCTCGCGGGCGTGGCGTTCGGGGCGGCGAACGGCGCGCTGATCGCGGGCCCCGGGCTGCCGCCGTTCATCGTCACGCTCGGCTCGCTGACCGCGGTGCGCGGCATCGCGCGGCTGATCGGCCACGACGGCACGGTGTTCAACCCCGACCTCGGCTTCGCCTTTCTTGGCAACGAGACGCTGCTCGGCGTGCCGTGGCTGGTGGTGATCGCGGGGCTGGTGATCCTGGCGTCGTGGTTCGTGCTGCGCCGCACGGTGTTCGGCCTGCGGGTGTACGCGGTCGGCGGCAACGTGCACGCGGCGCACCTGTCGGGCATCCGCGTCGGGCGCATCCTGATGGCGGTGTACATGATCTCCGGGCTGCTGGCCGGGCTGGGCGGGATCATGTCGGCGGCGCGGCTGTACGCGGCCAACGGGCTGCAGCTCGGGCAGAGCTACGAGCTGGACGCCATCGCGGCGGCGATCCTGGGGGGCATCAGCTTCACCGGCGGCATCGGCTCGGTCTGGGGCACGCTGGTCGGCGCGCTGATCATCGCGATCCTGACCAACGGGCTGATCCTCGTCGGCGTCAGCGACATTTGGCAGTTCATCGTCAAGGGCCTGGTCATCGTCGTCGCCGTCGCGCTGGACCGCCTGCGGCTGCAGGGCGGGGCACGGACGTGAGCAGGGGGCGCCTCTGGCCGAAGCAAGCAAGGTTGAGGCTCTGCCTCAAACTCCGCCAAAGGCAGGCCTTTGGAATCCATTACTTAAGTAAATCGGTTTCCAAAGGCCTCGGCCTTTGGCGGGTCTGGGCAGAGCCCAGCCTTGCTTGCTGCCTTCGGGCGGCCAACGATTCCTGGAGGGGACACGGCATGACACAGAGACACCTGGCGATGGCGGCCCTGGCTGTGGCGTGCCTCGCGGCCCCTGGCGCGCAGGCGAAGACCCTGGGCGGCATCGGCATCACCGTGGGCTCGCTCGGCAACCCGTTCTTCGTGGCGATCGCCAACGGCGCCACCGCGGCGGCCAGGGCGATCAACCCCGACGTGCGCGTCATCACCACCGCGTCGGACTACGACCTGAACAAGCAATTCACCCAGATCGACAACTTCATCTCCGCCGGCGTCGACCTGATCCTGATCAACGCCGCCGACCCGGTGGCGATCGCGCCCGCGGTGCGCAAGGCGGAGGCCGCCGGCATCACCGTCGTCGCCGTGGACGTGGCCGCAGAGGGCGCGGACGCCACGGTGATGACCGACAACGTCCAGGCCGGCGCCGAGGCGTGCCAGGCCATCGTCGAGCGCCTCGGCGGCCACGGCGACGTGGTAATCGTCAACGGCCCGCACGTCTCCTCGGTGATCGACCGCGTCCGCGGCTGCGAGGCGGTGCTGAGCAAGGCCGGGATCACGCCGCTGTCGGACAACCAGGACGCCAAGGGCTCGCGCGACGGCGGCTTCGCGGTGATGCAGGGCCTGCTCACCCGCTTCCCCCACATCGACGCCGTGTTCGCGATCAACGACCCGAGCGCGATCGGCGCCGGCCTGGCCGCGCGCCAGCTCCACCGCGACATGCTCATCACCAGCGTGGACGGCGCGCCCGACATCGAGGCGGCGCTGCGCGACCCGAAGAGCCTGGTGGTCGCCTCCGCGTCGCAGGACCCCTACCTGATGGCGCAGCGCGCGGTGCAGATCGGCAACGAGATCATCGGCGGCCACAGGCCCGCCGAGAAGACCCAGCTCATCGAGCCGACCCTCGTCACCGCCGCCACCGTGGGCACCTACCGCGGCTGGTCGGCGCCGCGCTGACCCCGCGATGAGACCGCAAGCAAGGCCAGGGCTCTGCCCCATTTTCTGGAAGCGGGGACCCGCCAGGGCGAGCCGCCCTGAACCGGTGCTCGATTCGGACCTGCGGCACATGCCGGGGCGTCGAGACCCCATCAAGTGGATTCTCAAGGCGAGCCTTGAGCGGAGTCCAGAGGCAGAGCCTCTGGCCTTCCTTGCTTCGCGGCCCGCCCCATGACCCCCGCCGCCGCGATCGTGAGCTTCGGCAGCGTCAACGTCGACGTGACCGCCTACCCGGACCGCCTGCCCGCGCCCGGCCAGACCGTGCACGCGCCGCGGTATGCCCTGGGCCTCGGCGGCAAGGGCGCGAACCAGGCCGCCGCCGTGGCCCGGCTCGGCGAGGCGGCGGAGCTGGTCGGGCGCGTCGGCAACGACCCGTTCGGCGTCATGGCGCGCGCGGCCCTGGCCCGCCTCGGGGTGGGGACCGGCGGGCTGCGCACCGACCCCGCGCACCCCACGGGCCTGGCGCTGATCGGCGTCGAGGCGTCGGGCGAGAACGCGATCATCGTCGCCGGTGGCGCCAACGCGGCGCTGGACGCAAGCGACGTCGAGCGCGCGGGCGCGGTGCTGGACCGGGCGAGGGTGCTGCTGCTGCAACTGGAGGTGCCGGCGGCGGCCTCGCTGCTGGCGGCGCGGCGTGCGCGGGCGGCGGGCGGGCGCGTCGTCCTGGACCCGGCGCCGGCGCCGCCGGGCGGGCTGCCGGACGCGCTGTGGGCCGCGGTGGACGTGGTGACGCCGAACGAGACGGAGGCCGAGATCCTGACCGGGCTGCGCCCGCGCACGCCGGAGGAGGGGCACGAGGCGGCGGGGCGGCTGCTGGCGCGCGGCGCCGCCTGCGCGGTGGTGACGCTGGGGGCGCGCGGCGTGGTGTTCCGCACTGGCGACGAGTCCGGGTTCGTGCCGGCGTTCCCGGTCGCGGCGGTGGACACGGTGGCGGCGGGCGACTGCTTCAACGCGGGGCTGGCGGTGGCGCTGGCGCGCGGCGAGGCGGTCGCGGCGGCGGTGCGCTTCGCCGCCGCGTGCGGGGCGCTGGCGACTACGCGGGCCGGAGCGGCGGAGGCGGCGCCGACGCGGGCGGAGGTCGCGGCGCTGCTGAAGTGAAGCAAGGCTGGGCTCTCCCTCCGCTGCCATTCCAACGATCCAAGCGGATCGTCAGAATCTTTGGCAGCTACGCCCAGACCCGCCAAAGGCCAAGGCCTCTGGACACCGATTTACTGAAGTAATGGACTCCAAAGGCGAGCCTTTGGCGGAGTTTGAGGCAGAGCCTCAACCTTGCCTACCTTGCTTGCCTCGTCTTACGCCGCCGCGATGAACTGCTCGATCTGCGTCCGCGTGTCCGAGACCAGGCCGGTGATCTGCCCGGTCGAGCTGGCGGAGCGCTGCGCCAGGCTCTTCACCTCGGCCGCGACCACGGCGAAGCCCTTGCCGGCCTCGCCGGCACGCGCCGCCTCGATGGTGGCGTTCAGCGCCAGCAGGTTGGTCTGCCCTGAGATGCCGGAAATGTCGCCCGCGACCCGGCTGATCCGGTCCAGCAGGCTGGTCATCACCCGCTCCGTATCGCGCACCGCGGCCCGGCGCGCCGACAGGTCGATCGCGTACAGCACGCTGCCGCGCAGGTCGCCCTCCACGCCGTGCAGCGGCTGCACGCTGCCCGACAGGAACAGGACCTGGCCTGCGCCGTGGGCCACCTCGACGGTGCGGCTGAAGGACTGGCCGGACGCGAGCGCGGCCTGGTCGTCGGCGTCGAACAGACGCGCGTGCGACAGGTCGGCGTGGTCCCGCGCGTCCTCGGCCGACATCCCTATCAGGGTCAACGCCAGCTCGTTCAGCCGTACTGCGGAGCCGTGCGCGTCCCACTCGATCACCACGTTAGACCGCTCGATCGCGTCGAGGCGGGCGTTGGCCTCGACGGCGCGCTGCTTGGTCCCGGTGATGTTGGCCTGCACCGAGACGTAGCGCTCCACCGCGCCATCGGCGCCGCGCACCGGGTTGATCGACAGGGAGACCCAGTAGGCCTCGCCCGACTTGGAGTAGTTGAGGATCTCCTCGTAGAACGGCTCGCCGCGGTGCAGGTGCTCGCCGACGCGCCGCACGGTGCCGGGATCGGTGCGGCGGCCCTGCAGCAGGCTGCCCGGCGTGCAGCCCAGGGCCTCCTCCGCGCTGTAGCCGGTCAGCCGGGAGAAGCCGGGGTTGACGTATTCGATGCGGCCCTGCGCGTCGGTGATGATGACGCTGTTGTCGGTCTCGTTGGCGACCAGGGACAGCAGCGCGAAGCTGCGGCGGCGCCGCACCTCCTCGGTGATGTCGGTGGCGAACTTCACCACCTTCACCGGCCGCCCGGCGGCGTCGAGCACCGGATTGTAGCTCGCCTGGATCCAGACCTCGCGCCCATCCTTGGCGATGCGGCGGAACTCGGCCGCCTGCGGCTCGCCCCGGCGCAGCGCCTCCCAGAACGCGCGGTACGCCGGGGTGTCGCGCTCCTCCGGCGCCACGAACATCGCGTGGCGCTGGCCGCGCACCTCGTCCAGCGTGTAGCCCAGGGCGGAGAGGAAGTTGGAATTGGCGTGCAGGATGGTGGAGTCGAGCGCGAACTCGATCACCGCCTGCACCCGGTTGATCGCGGCGATCTGGCCCTGGTCGCCGGCGGCGCGCTGCTTGGCCGCGGTGATGTCGGTGGCGAACTTCACCACCCTGACGACGCGCCCGCCCAGGCCGCGGATCGGCGTGTAGGTGGCCTGCAGCCACACCTCGCGCCCGTCCCTGCCGATGCGGCGGAACTCGCCGGCCTGGAACTCGCCCCGGCGCAGCGCCTCCCAGAACGCCTGGTAGGCCGGGCTGCCGACCTCCTCGGGCGGCATGAACATCGCGTGGGGCTGGCCGCGCACCTCCCGGGCGGAGTAGCCCATCGTCGCCAGAAAAAGGTCGTTGCCGCGCAGCACGCGGCCGTCAGGCGCGAATTCCACCACGGCCTGCGTCCGCTCGACCGCCGTCGCCCTGGCGCGAGCGCCACCCCACCCGAACATCTACCGCTCCGCACCGCTGAAGTTTACCGACCGAAAAGGAGGGTACTGGTCTGTGGTTAATTCCACGTGAAGAAGAGTCATGCGCGTAAACTTTGTAATTTGTTCAAGATAAGAAGAGTTCTAAGTAAAGGGTGCATAGCTTCGGCTATCATGCAGAAAATGCTCTCTCTGGACGCTTCCGGCGCTGCCCGTTCAAGCGCGGTTTCTCCGTCCACAGAATGCGTCCCATAGACATGGGTGTCCGGTAGCAACAAACACGAAAGTGCGTCTCAAATTTTAAACGCCATAATTTGCCGTTGGAAGATAGGAGAGTTTCAACATGGGACACCTACTCTGATCTGGCAGGCTGAGGATCTTTGTTGGTGAGTCTGATGATGTCTGTGAGTGGGCTGTGCTGCAAGCGATACGGGGGTGGAGATTACGTGAGAAGTGGGGGGGGCGCGGTCATCAGCGCTATCGCTGCCGCGGGTGCGGCTGCCATTTCACCGACACGTCCCTGCGCGGTAAGCCGCCTGCGATGAAGGCGCTGGCAGTGCTGCTGTATGACATGGGCGGTATGAGCTTCAGCGCAATCGGCCGCTTGCCGGGGGTGAGCGACGTGGCGGTGCTGAAGTGGGAGCGCGCCGAGGCGTGCGCCTTGCCGGAGCCGGAGGTGTCGGCGGCCGTGGTCACGATCGAGGTGGACGAGATGCGGCACTTCATCAAGAAAAATCTGCCAGGCTCTGGGTCTGGCGCGCCTATGACGGGGATCAGCGGTGCACCGTGGCCTGAGTGCTGGGTGGGCGTGATGATGCGACCTGCCGCAAGCTGATCGACAAGGTCGGGCTGGACGGCAAGACCTTTGTCGCTGACGACTGGGAGGGCTACCACCGGGTGATCCCGGCGGCGCAATTGTTCACCGGCAAGGACCTGACGTTCCCGATCGGGCAGGACGACAGCAGCGTCAGGCACTACCTGGCGCGCTTGCGCCGTAGGACCAGGGCCGTGTCCAGGTGCCGCACCAGGGCCGACCTGTCGCTCCGCCTGCTGCACCACCTGCAACGCCGCGCCAACTACGCCGCTAATACCAACGATCGTTGATCGTGACCGGTCAAGAAAGGCAAGGCTGGGCTCTGCCCAGACCCGCAAAGGGTCCGAGGACCCTTTGATCCCCTGACTTAAGTATTTGATTCCAAAGGCTTGCCTTTGGCGGAGTTTGAGGCAGAGCCTCAACCTTACTTCCTTCCCGACCGGTCATCATCAACGGCCGTTGGTATTACGTCAGAATATTTTCGTCTGTTTTTTATTAGTAATATTAAATAAAAATCCTCAGCCTGCCAGATCAAAGTAGGTATCTCAAGTTAGAATTCTCAACGTACCGGTCCTGGTCGATCGCACGCCAGAGGTAATGCTGTTTGCTCCGGATGCGGATGAAGACCTCGTCAAGGTGCCATTTATCGCCCGGCGTGGGACGACGTCGCTTCAGCATGTTGGCGAACAGCCGGCCGAAGCGCAGCCCCCATTTCCAAATGCTCTCGCAGCTGACCACCCCGCCGCGGGCAGCCATGATCAGTTTGACGTCGCGCAGGCTGAGGCTGAAGCAGTGATGCAGCCAGACCGCGTGCTAGATCACCTCGCGCGGGTAGCGGAAGCCACGATAAGGATTGGAGGCGATTGCCATGCCCGGACGCTTCCACGCCCGGTCAGGGGCGCCACCCTGATATCGCCGGGGCAGGAACCTACGTCTGCGCCAACACCGCCACGCCCAACTGCGACGTGGTGTCCGTTGCTGCCCTGGTCCGCCTCACGGGCGTCGATCCGTTCCCGGCGCCGTCGGTCCGCGGCAAGGATACTGCGATGGCGCTGCCGGCGCCGGAGGAGAGCTCCTGTGCGCGTGGCCGCCACCGGAGTCGCCGCGAGCACGGCGTCCCCGACCAGCTGCCTGGCCAGTAGAAAGACGTTTGCCGCAGGCCTCCTCCAGGGGCCGAGCATCCTTAATCGATCGGAAACCGCTCAGGCAGTAGCATTGGTGCTCTTCAATCCTGAACGAGTTCCACGTCATGCCGAGCCACGCCTCCGAGACGGAAGACGCAGTCGCCTTCAGTTCGGCGGAGACCGAGCGTGCCGCCCAGACGCACGGGTTCGCTGCGATGGTGCTGGCCGAGATGCGCGACCGCGGCATCGTGCCTACGCCTTGCAACTACGATCTGTGGTTCACCTACCGCTCGGACACGAACCCCGCCCTGACTCAGCGCGTGAAGGCCCTGCTGGACGAGGCACAGGCGCTCACGCCGGCCGTGCTCGACACGCTCTACGGCGAGTGCGTCGTCAGCGTCGAGATAAACGTCGACGCGATCAGCAGCAGGTCGGACGCGATCCAGGAAGCCGCCCAGACCCTCATCGAGCAGGTCGCGGACAGCCAGGCCGCAATTACGACCTACGGCGACACCCTCACGGACTGGGCACAGCACCTCGGCGACCAGCCGACGCTGAGCGGGCTCGTCCAGGCGATCGCCTCCATTACGGCCGAGACCACCCGGGCGAGCGAGCGCAACAGGCTGCTGGAGCAGCTCTCGGCCTCGGGAGCCCGGATCGCCAAGCTCCGCCAGTCGCTGGCAGAGGTGAAGCAGGAAGCCACTACGGACGCGCTCACCGGCCTGGCCAACCGCCGCGCCTTCGACGTCAGGATCAAGCGGTCCATGGCGCAGGTGCGCTCCGAGCCGGACACGCCGCTGTCGTTGCTCCTGATCGACGTGGATCACTTCAAGGCGTTCAACGACACCCATGGCCACCGGGTAGGCGACCTGGTGCTCCGCCTGGTCGCCCGCCTGCTGGCAGACAACGTCAAGGGCCGCGACACCGTGGCGCGCTACGGGGGCGAGGAGTTCGCGATCCTGCTGGCCGGTGCCGACCTGCGTGCGGCCTCCGTCGTAGCGCGCCAGATCGGCGAGACCCTCAGCAGCAAACGGCTGGTCACCAAGGGATCGGGGCAGTCCGTGGGCCACGTCACCGTCTCGACCGGCGTGGCCCAGGCTCGACCCGGCGAACAGGCAGCAGCGCTCGTGGAACGTGCGGACAGCGCACTCTACGAGGCCAAGCGCACGGGTCGGAACAGGGTGTGCACCGAACGGATGGCATCAGGCGTCGAGCCTACGGTCCTCGTCGTGCTGGGATGATGCCACAGCGGCGGAGCACTGCACCGATCATTCGAGGGGCGGATTCAGCTTTAGGAGCGAACACCTATGGCTGGCCTGAGGCGCTAGGATGGTAGTGTGCAGGCGCGGCTTGACGGTGGTGGACCGCACGCTGATCGAGGTGCGGCTGGCTGACGGGTGGACCATCCGCGCGATCGCGCGCGCCCTGGACCGCTCGCCCGGCATGGTGTCGGACGAGGTGGCGCGCCACGGCGGCACGGTGTGCTACGCGGCCCAGGCGGCACAGACGCAGGCGGCCTCTGCCCGCAGCCGGTGAGGCTGCAAGCCCAGGCTCGGGGCAGAGGACGCGCTGTTCGCAGAGGTGGCGGACCTGCTGCGTCGGGGCTGGTCGCCGGAGCAGATCGCAGGCAGGCGCACACGCATCGAGGACGGGGTGGAGCAGCAGGCCGACATGGCGACTGCCCGCGGCCGCACGCCGAAGAACAGCGAACGCCGCGGCAAGCTGTGCGACATGACGCCCATCGCACAGCGGCCCGACGAGGTGGCCGCCCCCCTGGTGCCGGGTCACTGGGAAGGCGACCTGATCCTCAGCCAGGCCCGCAGCGCCATCGGCACCCTGGTCGAGCGCACCACCCGCTTCCTGCTCCTCGTGCTGATGCCCACCCACAAGGCCGACGTCGCCGCCAGCGCGTTCGCAGGCGCGCTCAACGCCGTCCCCGCGCCGTTGTGCCGCACGCTCACCTACGACCAGGGCAAGGAGATGGCCCGGCACAAGGACCCGGCCCAGGTCAGAGGGGCGCAGGCCACCGGGATGCGCGTCTTCTTCGCCGACCCGCACTCGCCCTGGCAGCGCGGCAGCAACGAGAACACCAACGGGCTGCTGCGCCAGCACTTCCCCAAAAGCCTGTCGCTGGCCAGCCTCACACAGGCCGACCTCGACACCGTCGCAGACAGCCTCAACACACGGCCCAGGAAGACCCTCGGCTTCGACACGCCCCACGAACGCTTCACTCACCTGCTGACAAACCTGCCAAGCAGCATCACGCCAGACCCCAGCGTTCGCTTCGGAAGCTGAGTTGGCCTCCCCTGATGCGTGAGCACACCCGCTGGCGCCTTCGCGCGTCGGCTCGCGGATTGTGCAACCACGACGGCACCATCACTTCCAGAGACACTGAATACGATGTAGGACACTGACATGACCACCACCCGGACCCGTAAAGGCCAAGTTGCAGTGTTCATCGTGGAGAATCACCGCAATGCCGAGTGCGCCGGCGTCCACGCCGCTCGCCATAGTACCAGGTGGTGGTGAGTTCAGCTTACGACGCCCGCTCTGCCGCCCAGCACAGTGGCTTCAGATTTTAATTCATTGAAGTAAAGATTGTGTAATTCTATTGAATGCATAAAAAATCTATTAAGTACGCGAAGCTCTGCAGGGGAAAATTGATCCATCAGTTCTCGCCCGTTAATTCGTATCGGACTCCAAATTGCGGTGATTTCCGCTTTGCCGACTGCCGTCAGCTCAATCCGAAAGCTGCGGCCGTCGTTCGAGTTGACGTGGCGCTTCGCATAGCCGGCCTCCTCGAGCCGGTTTAGGGCTGCTGTGATGGCGCCCTTTGTGAGGCCTAGAACCTGAGCCACTTGGCTGGCCAGCAACGGCCCAAGATCATATAAAGCAGTAAGGCAGCGAAGATCAGTATTATTGACAGATAGATAATCTGCAGCAGCACTGTCAAACCGGTCGACGGAGTCCTGGAATAACTTGATGGATGTAACCAGTTCATGCATCAACTCGGTTTTTTTTACCTGGGTCATATTACCTTTTCCTCCAAAGAGGTCCTTACGTTGGGGTCAGATGTCGAAAGCGGCAAAAAACTTCGGTTTTGGCCGCACGACGAAGCGCATCTCAGTGCTCTTTCCAGTAGGGTTGTTGAAGCCAAGCTGCTGCTTGTTCCTCGAACCACTCCATTAGATAGTCTATGGGTGGTCAATCTTAAAATTGATCATCCCTATACCCCCAATGCTGCCCAAATGCTCGGAGCCTAAAGGCTCAGCTTAGTCCTTGGTCGTAAGATCCTCTCAGCTCACGATAAAGCCTTGCGGTTCCGCCTTAGCCATCCGGTGCGGTGATCACCTTCATCTATGCTCTTACAAGTTCCAATTTTCAATATGGCAGACACTGCAGGACAGTTTGTCGTAGTTCCGCGAGATGGAGTCAGCATGATTGCGATAGGCAAGACGGAGCGACGGCAATCAAAGGTTGTCACAAATGCCTCAATACAGCTCGCACAGTGTCATCTTTTAGCTTTTTTTAAAAAAAAGATTTCGTTGACATTGTTCAATCTGCATACAAATCTTTCGTCGTGGGTTGCGGCGCACGTCCAACGACGTTCTTGGCCGGCAAGTCTAGATGATCTCAAGTCCGAACACCGCGGGTAAGACGGGAAAGAAAAGCCATGCGCGCTACACTTATGATCGGCACGACGCTTCTAATGCTCGCAGGGACGGCAAAAGCTGCTCTGCTGACGGGCTACGTCGGCATCCTGGATGCAAGCACCGGAGCCAGCATCGGCTATATCAGCGACACACCTGACGCAGGTGGCCTGTTCGTCACCACCATGGACCCTTCCAAGCGACTGGAAGTCGCGTTCTCCGACGTCGCGATGTCGGGGCTACACGATTGCGTCGATGGCGTAGAATTCACGCTTAATCGCCTAAGTGATGAACGTTCCTTACAGCTTCTGTGATCATCCATGCCTGGTGATGTCGCATGGGCCTATGCGTCTGTGCGGCGTCTGACTGGCTTCTTAAAGGCGGCATTTCGAAGTCCTCGCTAATGACTTTGTTGGATATCTTGGCACCCAGCATTTTCTGATGATAATTCTTTTGTTTCTTGGGATGTCGTTTACCAGTAAATGCCGATGCAGATTAATTCTTCAGCACGCTGTGGAGCGCAAATGTCACGATAAACATGGCATGATCTACGTCTTTGTTCCGAAAATCACCTCTATTGCACAGAGCATTAAAATGAGACTTCTTCGTGCGCCTGCAGCGCTCGTCGCGTTGCTGTGCGGCGTCGCGTCCGCAGGCGCCGCTGAGCTCCAGCCGCCGACCCTGCTGCGCGCGACCGGACTTCAGGCCACCGCCACGTCCGGCGCCACCAACCCGCCGGGCGCCTCGTCGTTCTGCCCGTCCCTGCCCGTCGCGGGATCCATCGACGCAGCTCGCCTGGTCATCCGCAACACCTTCCGCCCTGACGTCGGCCCCTACACGGCACAGCTGTCAGGTTATGCCACCGATCCGTCGTCCTCCGCCCAGGACTCCTACCGCCCGCTCCTGGTGACCGCCTCGCCCGGCGACACGTTGCGCTTCGACGTCGTCAACCAGCTTGCCGGCAGCGAGCCCATCCAAGGCGTGGTCAACCTGCACACGCATGGGCTGATCGTGAGCCCCCGCCCCTGCACGCCGCTGAGCGACTACTCCTTCGTCGGAGCCATGCCGGGCTCGACGACCAGCTACCGGATCGACATCCCCGCGACGCTGCCCGGCTACATGTTCGGCACCCAGGCGACTCCCGCCGCCTACCCGTCGGGGCTGAACTGGTTTCACTCCCATCTGCACGGCAGGACGGCTGCCGACGTGATGCAAGGCCAGAGCGGGATGCTCTACGTAGGCGATCTGCGCGCCGACCTGCTCGCCACGCCGAACCTGCCGCCGGCCAGCGCGGCCCTGCTGACGAACGCCGATATCCGTTACCTCGGGCTGCGCGACATCCAGCTCGCCGTCCCCGCCGGCGCCGAGCCGGACAGGGTTCCGCCCGGCGTCGCCGGGCAGTGGACGACGGACGACGCCTACAACACCGCGCTCTGCCCGGGCGAGGCCAACCCGCCGCAGCCGGCGGCGCCCGGCGAGTTCTCCGGCCCCGGCTATTGCGGCCAGCACGGCTCGGACCCGACGATCCCCGACACGGTGTGGATGTTCACGGTCAACGGCCAGTACAATCCGACGATCACCATGGCTCCGGGCCGCAACCAGATCTGGCGTGTCGCCAACCTGAGCGCGGACCTGACTTACGTGCTCGAACTGGTGGACGACGCCTCCGGCACGACGCAGCCGATGGATGTGCTGTCGCTTGACGGCTTGGCCGCCGGTACCAGCAGCCCGGGAAGCACGACCCTCGGCGTTGGCGTGACGCTGCGCCACGTGCTGATGATGCCCGGCGCGCGGACAGAAATCTTCGTCCCCAACATCGCAGGGCACGCGCCGCGCCGAATGACCCTGCGCACCAGCGGCTTCACCTCCGGGATACCCGGCGCCGGTGACCTATGGCCGCGCACCGACCTGGCCCAGGTGGCGATGCAGCCATCCGCACCGACCAGGCAGGCCTCCGGCGAGCAGGCCATCGGCCAGGCGACGGACGACGACGTGACCCTTTCCGACACCTCGTCGGTGCTGCCCGCCGTCGCGATGCCGAACGCGGCGCCCACCTCGTCGACTGGGATGACCGTACAGACCAGCGCGACCCCGGCCACCCCGCCCAACTGCATCTCCATCCCGCCCGGCTCGAGTGCGCGGCGCCGCATCACCTACCTGGAGGATGGCTCGGCGCCGTTCGGGCAGCCGCAGCCTTTCACGTTCGGCTTCAAGAGCGAGGTCGTCGGGCCGGATGGCCAGCCGATCGACAACAGGCACACGATCGCCGCGCAGGCCTTTCCGATGCAGGCCATGCTGGCGCCAAACTCGATCCCCCATCTTTGCCCACGCCTCAACACCCAGGAGATTTGGGAGTTGGTCAACACCACTGGCGAGCTGCACAACTTCCACATCCACCAGAACAAGTTTCGCCTGGCCGTGCAGACCGACCTCGGCGCGCCGGCGAACTTGGTCGCGGTGCAGGACCCGACGCACCTGATCTCGGGCTACGAGCCCGAGGTGCAGGGCGCGGTCGCCGGGCAGACGGTGGACGCGTGGCACGACACCCTGCCGGTTCCCCCGGCACTGCTTAACGCCGACGGGTCGGTCAGGGTCGCCGGCAGGACGTTCATCACCATCCCGTTCTTCGCGCGACAGCAGGTCGGCGACTTTCCGTTCCACTGCCACATCCTCGACCACGAGGATTACGGCATGATGGGCGTGGTCCAAGTCTACGACCCGACGCAGCTCGCCTTGATCACCCAGGAGTCGCAGCTGGCGGAGCTGATACAGGGCTCCATCTGCCGCGTCCCCTGATCGCCAGCCACCGCCATGGTTCAGGTCAGGCCATGGCGGTGGCTTCCGTGGCTCGGTTTGAAGCAGGTGGGTGCCGGTTCCTTCGCCAATGTCCTGCTTGGCAGAAACGCTCGTCCAGGCAGGTGCGTCCTCTCGCGCATCAGGACATCCAGGCCCGCCTCAGCATTGCGTATTTGCCGACTCCAGGCTGCCGAACGTTTCATCCTGTCGAGAGCTATCTGGGCAGTAGGTTCTCTTGGCGATGGACTTGGTCCTGACCGACACCAGGACGGTCAGGGCACGCTCGGTGTCCGCCCTGGCGACGGTTGCAGTCCACAACGATCGAAGACAGCAGCTTGCGACCACCATCGCCAGCGACAGGGACGGACGTCTGGGCCGTTTGGCCAGCGTGCCTGTCTAGATAGGCCCGTGGATCAACCCGGACGCATCAGACATCAGACAGATCCCAATCAGGTCATGTTACAATATGTTACATTATTGCCATCATCTACGCTCATTGTTTAATCGGTGAACATGCTCAGGTATGTGCTGGAGAAAACGATCTAGGGCATTCTTTTGAGCGTCGGACAAAACATCATCCAAGTTCAGGTTTAAAACATAAATAATCCGTGATATGATAAGAATATATCTTTCGTAAACAGTAAAGTAATTGTATCAAATATTGATCTTATTAGGTATTAACTCTGTTCTAAACATAATCTATAAATATGTAACTACTTCTTCTTAAATATCTGTGTGTGCTGGTGACAAGTTTTGACTGTTATTCGTAAAGGAATGATACCCATGATCTCGCGGCTTCGTACTTCTTTTTACAAAGATCGACTCCGAAAGACGGCAAGGACCTGCTTGGCTGCAGGTCTTGCTGTCACACCCGCCGCAAGCGGTGCCTTGGCGCAAACCCTACCGTCGGCCCCTAACGTGGTAAGCGCCGTCGGTCTTTCGGTTCCGACGAGCGCACCGGCATGGGTGGCGTCGTCCTACCGGTCGCTGATGCGGGCGCCGCTGCCGAACATGATCTACCCGCCCGCCGTGCCGCCGGTCATCCCGCAGATGGAGTTCGACCAGGACAGCAGCGGCGTGCTTGGGACCTACCAGCCGGGTGGACCCACCACCACCGCCACCAGCCCGTTCTTTCAGTCGCTGGGAACCAACGGGCGCGCCTGCGTGACCTGCCACTCTCCGACGACCGGGATGGGGCTGAGCGTGCGCGACGTGCAGGCCCGCTACGTCCAGTCCCACGGCACCGACCCGCTGTTCGCGCCCGTCGACGGCGCGACCTGCCCGAAGAACGTGCCCGCCAACCGCACTTCCGGCGCACCGATGGGAGGGCTGACCGGCCAAGCTCCGGCCGCCGACAACGGGCAGGGCGTCCTCGACGTCGGCAGCGACGCGTCGCCGTACTACTTGCTGCTGCGCAAGGGACTTATCCGCATCACCCTGCCGGTGCCGCAGAACGCCGAGTTTACCGTGTCGGTGGTCAGCGATCCCTGGGGTTGCAACACGACTCCCGCCTACGACCAAGTCACCGATCCGGCCACCGGCGTCACCTCGCAGATCGTGTCGATCTATCGGCGTCCCTTCGTGTCCACAAACCTGAAGTTCGTCGCGCAGGACGCCGCCAACTCCGGCATCTTGCCACCGGTCGACCCGGTCGACGGCTCGCCGGTGCCGGTTGACCCCGCGACCGGACAACTGCTCGACGGCAACATCATGTGGGACGGCCGCGAGCCGACGCTGGCCAGCCAGGCGTATGACGCCACGGTGTTTCACGCGCAGACCAAGGTCCCGCCGACGCCGGACCAGATCTCCCAGATCGTCGCCTTCGAGTCCGGCATCTACACCGCGCAGGTCGCAGATCGGCTGGCGGGCAGCCTGACCACCAACGGCGTGACCGGCGGTCCCGTTCCGCTGGCCAACACCGCGCCGGGCCTGCTCGGGCCGTTCGGCTCCCCCACCGAGACCGTCAGCGCCTTCGACGCCTGGAACCCTGCCAACGGGGCGCAAAGCCAGCGCCGCGCTTCGATCTACCGCGGCCAGCAGATCTTCAACTTCCGCACCTTCACGGTGTCTAACGTAGCGGGCTTTAACAACAGCTTGGCCTTGGGTAAAAATAACGCGTTCCCATCACAGTGCTCGACCTGCCACGGTCAGATCAACGCCACCAACGCCCCGGTGCCGCTGTCGCAGACGGACAACGGCATCGGCGGCAACGCGATGGCGTTCGGCGGTCCTGCTCCGTCGCCCGACCTGCCTGTGTTCAAGCTCACCTGCAACACCGGCGTCTCCACGCCGTACAACGGGCCGGTCGTGCTGATCAACGATCCGGGCAAGGCGCTGATCACCGGCAAGTGCGCAGATATCGGTCGCTTCACCATTCCCGGTGTGCGTGGCCTTGCGGCAAGGGCGCCCTACTTCAGCGACGGCTCCGCGGCGGGGATCCCCGACGTGGTCAATTTCTACGACAAGCGGTTCGGTATCGGCCTAAGCTGGCAGGACAAACAGGACCTGACGAACTTTCTCGCCAGCCTGTGACCATACCATGCTCCGGCCGCGATCGCGGCCGGGGTGCATGTCCTGACCTATAGTCGATAATTCAGGTGTTTGTGACGCCTTGATAATGTTGCTTTACTGCTTCTCGAAGCGTCTGCCACAAGGGGCCTCCTGGTTGCGACATAGAATGGAAGGGCATTCGCCCGTCCCAATTTTACCTCCACTTTCACCGTTGCGGTTTCTGGGAGATGTCGGCCTCTTGCCCCGACGGGACACTGACAGTGCTGAAGCCGCGCAAGAGCGCCGACCTACCTATGAACATCACCTAGCTGTTTGGTCCCGGGGTTTGATGGTGCAGTCTTCCTGCGTGAATGGAAGGAGGCGCTATGGGCCAGGTTCTGCACGGCAGCGCTACGACGACAGCGGCAGTCCGTCGAGCGATCCAGCATAGTCAAGAGAGCCTGAGAACCCTGGCCAGCCGCTACGGCGTCAACCAGAAGACCATCGCCAAGTGGCGGCAGCGCAGCACCGTCGATGACCTGCCGACCGGTCCGAGACAGGCCAGATCCACCGTGCTCTCCGTCGAGGACGAGGCCATCGTCGTCGCCTTTCGTCGGCATACCCTGCTGCCGCTGGACGACTGCCTGTATGCCTTGCAGGCCACCATCCCGCATCTGACCCGCTCGTCACTGCACCGCTGCCTCCAGCGACACGACATCTCCCGGCTGCCCGAAGTCGAGGGCAGCACCCCTGCCAGACGCAAGTTCAAGGACTACCCGCTCGGCACCTTCCACATCGACATCGCCGAAGTCCACACCGCCCAAGGCAGGCTCTACCTTCTGGTAGCCATCGACAGGACCACCAAGTTCGCCTTTGTCGAGTTGCACGAGAAAGCCACACGCAGAATCGCCGGTGACTTCCTGCGCGCGCTCATCAAGGCGGTGCCCTACAGGATCCACACCGTGCTGACCGACAACGGCACCCACCTCACCTCGCCCGGAAACATCCGCTCGGCCGCCGCAGAGATCCGCCGCGCCATGGACAACCACGAGCAGTTCCTCGCGCATGCCTTCGAGTATGCCTGCGCGCAGAACCACGTCGACCATCGCCTGACCAAGCCACGCCATCCGTGGACCAACGGCCAGGTCGAACGCATGGGACGCACGCTCAAGGACGCCACCGTCAAGCGCTTCCACTACGAGACGCACGACCAGCTCCGAAGCCACCTGGCCGACTTCATCGGCACCCATAATTTCGGCCGCCGGCTGAAGACCCTCAAAGGGCCCACGCCCTACGAAGCAATCTGCAAAACCTGGACCTCAGACCCGGGACGGTTCACGCTCGATCCGCTCTACCAAATGCCGGGACTAAACACCTAGATTCAGTAACTACTCCAGCCGGACGCTTGCGTATAAGGCAGCCGATTGGCTGCGGCTGGTCGGACTTCGATGCTCTATATGGCATAGCCGCTCGCCAGCTTTTATTGCTGCAAACGCAATGAAGGTAAGCTTTTAGCTGATCGGCCAGAGCTAACGGAAGTGCCTCCTGGTACTCATAAGAAAATTATTATGACTAATCAAACAGATAGCGGAAAACAGATGATTTCCGCTGATCGCCGTGCATTGCTCTAACTCGGCTAAATTCGGTCGATTTGATATACGAGAAACCCTGTCGGAATGGAGAACTGACGCAAACCATCGGACGAAGGTTTTCTGTCAGTTCTTTTGTTCCTGCTTTGTCTGCTTATGCGTACCAAGTAAGCCGTTGGTCAATCCTGGCCATGAACGTCTCCGAGCGGTTTAACCCGAAGCCTTCACGCGGATCAGTACGTCGCCTTTGCCAAGCGTCGGGATCGGCTTGTCTTCGAGAGTGAAAGCGTCAGGCCCTCCCCCCGCGTGCCGTCTCCGAGTTTATGTGAAAGGGTCGGAAAGAATTGCTAGGTACACGATCTGGGCAGCGGAAGTGTCAGTCTAGTCTAGAGCTGCGGCGAGCGGCTCCAGCGACCAGTAACCTATTTGTGGGGGACTGACGGCCATTGCCATCAGCTTCGCTATGTCGCCGGCCTCAGTGCGAAATTGCATGTAGTCCTGATGGTTTTGGACTTCGTCCCATTCCTGGACCAGGATGAACTCATTGGGATCGACCTCACTTCTTAGGAGGCGAATGTTCCGAAAGCCCTTCTTCAGCCGTGTTGTCGGGAACATACCCCGAAGAGCCTCGACACATGTATCGCCGAGTTCGGGCTTGGTCCTCCAAGTCACGATCGCAAGTACGCCCTTTGACATGCTCATATCCTCTCGTCGTATTGCGTGGGCCGGCACGATACGCGACGACGGCGATTGGCGCCTTCATAAGCGGTCCATCGAACCGTTCGCCCAGTCGCGTAGCAGGTGCTACATAGCACCTTGCTGTAGCGTGTGCTGGTTGTGCTGGTCGTGTCCCAGGGCGTGGTGTAGGAAGCGGCCACCGCGGTGAACCTGGGTAGGGTTGGTTTGCGAGACGCAACACTGACCCGAGGACCACCACGATGACCAACGACAAGATCGCTCTTCGCG
>JAABUV010002411.1_pt1 | contig 25364 bp, 35 predicted proteins | sample 5559971 | NCBI WGS metagenome assembly JAABUV01 (sample SAMN10711881, study PRJNA513362) | rock metagenome | isolation source: Antarctica rocks | place: Antarctica: Victoria Land, Knobhead nord | collected 2015-12-19
GCCAAACATGCGTTCCTCTGGCCAGCGCACTGACAGCTGTCCAAGCGCGCCAGGCGGTGTGCCTGCGAGCTGGGCCTACATGGGCGTGCTCGACAGCTCCTCTAGAGCCAGGCTCTTGAGCAAAACCGTAGCAAGACTCACGCGTAGATGTGGCGCTTGTGCATATGCGCATCTATGCTTCTGTTGGACTACTAGCCTCAAAACATGTAAGCATGCTCATGCACTTGCGGCAGGAGCACAGATGGGGCAAGGTAGCATGCTGATAACACAGCAGAATGCCTATGCATCAGCGCATGCGCTGCAGCGGGAAGCAACACACCTCTAAAGTAGTTGCGGCTCAGGTCCACGTACTGCATGAGCGTGCTGTTCCTGAGCACGTCCGGCAGCATGCCTGCACCCACAGCGCATGCAGCGGGGTCACAGCCTGATGCTGTGCTACTGAGCAGAGCACCAGCGGCCGGTGGCGTGGAGCAGCACCGCCGATGAAGTTCTTGCTCAGGTTGAGCTGCATGAAGAAGCCGTTTGGCCCAAATGGAACAGTGCCTGTGCCCACAGCACGAACGCTCTGACACGAGCTGCAGGAAAAGCAGCATGGACCTGCCATGGATTTGCTTCCGCAATGTCGCGAGCATGCATGAACAGGCCGCGTGAGGCGCACGCGCCTGTGAGCCTGTTCTGGCCCAGCAACACCACCCTGAGAAATGTCAGCTTGGCAAAGCTCGCTGGAATGGACCCTGCGCTGCTGCCCATGGGAAGCTAAGCGTGACGCAACGCTGCAGAGCGTCCCGTCAGATGCATAGCCACCGGTGCGACAACAGCCACTTGCCTTTGATCTTGTTTCCAGTTAGGGACAGGATGGACAGGTACCGGAGGTTGGCCCAGATTGCCGGAATCGTTCCTGTCGGCGTCACAGCCACCACGGTGATGTCACCGTCACAGGCAGGCCATAATCTGCGCACACACCAGCGGGAGTGCAGGGCGAGGTTGGCAAGTGCGACCACCATCTCGTTTGTCGTACTTCTCTATCACATCATGGCCTTGCCTGTGAAGTGGTTCCAGCCCAGGTCGAGGGACATGAGGTCCGGCGACTGCGCGAAGAGCTCCGGAAGGGGCCCTGCGCCACAGCATGGGCGCGCATGCTTCGACAGCATGTTCCACTCGCCTACCTTCTGCATGTCAGGCGGAGAGCGCATGCCCACCAGATGAGCACAGCAGCATCATGACATCTGATGTGCCCCCCCACATCACGAGGCCTGCCCGTGCATCATGCAAGGCACCCTGCGCATGCGACGCCTGCTTATGCATGCAGTGCGCACCTGACAGGTTATTTTCCAGCACACGGAAGGCCTCCAGGAGCGGAAAAGTCCAAGCCACTGGTATGCTGCCTGTCAAGGCGCGCAAGCATTGGGCACTGCATGCTGTCTACCATCAAGAGTGATTGCCTTATCAGCACTGGACAGGCAATGCAGGTGTGGCAAAGCCCTCCGGCGTCGACGTTTCCACATTCTGCAGACAGCTTGCCTGGGCCATGCAGCAGATCGCTACATTCATTGGTGGGGCAGCAGGAGGCTGCTACACAAGCAGCATCATCTACTGCAAGGTGTACACAGACTTGCAGGGTGCAAGGCGACTCCCAGGCGTGCCTGAGAGCTGATTGGCGCTGAGCTGCAGCCGCTTCATACTTGCCATGTTGCCCCACTGTGGCGGAAGGGTGCCTAGGAGCGTGTGTGCCGTCAATATTGCGCTTGTCAGCCCGGTGGGGTGCTGCTAGGGTGCACGCAGGCTGGAAGTGCACCTTTCAGGTTATTATAATGCATGTCGAGGTAGTCCAGGTACTAGTCCAGGTACTGGCATTTGCTCAGCGCTACGGGCAGCGTTCCTGCGCGCAGCCCATGCTTCGGCACAGGCCCAGGCGCCGCGTGTGCTGCAAGCACGCAGGCGCTGCCGTGACCCTCCAGCCTCAAAGGCAACCGCGTGCTGGTAGCCTGTGAGGCCTGGACATCGCCACTATCTGCAGACTGTGCCCTGACGGCGCACCGGTTAACTGGTTGCCGTAGAGGTTGAGCACGCGCAGTTGGGTCAGGTTGCCCAGCACGTCTGACACTGGGCCAACAACGATCATAAGCTTCAGCAAGACCTCCCACACGCGGCCGAGCTGGCAGCTGACGCCCCACCATGTGCTGTAGTTGCCGCCGTATGCGGTTGAGCACACTGGGGTCAAGCCCCACTCCTTTCCCGGCCTGGTGAAGGCTTGCTGCAGGAACAAGCCCTCGTCATGCGTGGCACGCGCGGTACTGGTGAGCCCGGCAAGGGAGACGCCAAGCCACGAGTGCGCACCCAGCACGTGGTGATCTCCTGGCAGAGGGTGCCAGCCTGGCCAGGACCATAGGCCCTGCTCTGAAGCCGCAGGCCTGCGGGCCTGCATGCTTGTGCAAGCATGCGCATCTGCCGGGCTGTGCATGCGGGACTGAGCATGCGAGGAGCTTCAGCGCGCAACAAAGGATGTCATCCAGCGGCCGTGTCATGGGCTTTAGCGCAGGCGCGCTCGCTGAGGCCAGGGGCGCGCGAGCGTACAGCAGGGCATGCAAGAGGCGCTCTGGTCATACTACCTGTCACTACCCCGTAATCGTCTTGCTAGCAAAGCATGTCATAGCTGTAAATGCAATGAACAGTGACGCAAGTGCGCTGTCCACTGCGCTCTGTTACTGTGTCACGCACTATGTCATTGCAGGGGTGACATCAGGCCTCACATCAAACCTCCAAAGCACCGCGCACCCCGGCTTTCGCAATGACCGCGCTGAGCCGTTCCAGCGCGGCCTGCAGCGCGGCCGCGCAGCCGCGCGCCGCCGCAGCCGCCGCGGCCGCATCGTCGCGCAGCACGCGCAGCTGCAGCGCCGCCACGTGCAAGCCAGCCAGCTCGCGCGCGTACCGCTCGGCGGTCTCGGGCGAGTCTGCGGCCGGCGGCCACTGCAGGGTGTCGTCGGGAGCTTCAGTGGCGCGCCTGCCGCGCCCAGCACATGCGCTGAAATTAGGGGCCAGTGTGCATGACGCAGACAGGCATGCGGATGTTACACAGTGACTTCACGCTATTGATCTGCATGCTGACACCAGACATATATGAGCCTGGCCCATTGTGTGCGCTCCCATTGAAGACAGAGAGAAATGTGCAATATAGGGCGGTGCAGCGTAGCGTGTGGGGTCAGCACTCTCCTTCATGGCGGCCGAGTACCCTGTTGTGAACAAAAACTTTTTTCAGCCGTGGCACCACACCCTACGCTCAGGTGCTCCGCGTAACGCGCGACGTCAACGTCCAGCCCGCGCAGCGCTGCGTCCGCATCAGCGGCCGCCTCTTGCGCTTGCTGCAGGGTCGGCGCGGCCGGCGCGGCCGCCGCGAGCGCGAGCGCGGGCGCGCCAGCGTGCCGGTTGTACAGGCAGATGCCTGATCAGGCCCAGGCCCTTGAGGCAACTGGACCTTTTTCAGGCAATATGTGAGCAGTGAAGTTTCCCGCGGAACCGGCAGCAGCAGCGGTCCTGCAGACTGGTGGAGGAGCGCTCAACAGCTGAAGACCTCCTCCACTTCTATTGTGCAGGCTCTATGACAGGAGCTGCACCTGCTGACACCTCAAGGAGCACGTGCTAGGGAGTCTGCCAGCGGATGCAGCTCGAGGTGGGCCTGAGGAGGCGGCTGGCAATGTGGCGGACCGCACAGGTGGCAGAGGCTGCGCCTACAAGGGCATGCGCTCACACGCGTACAGCGCATACGTGGCGGCCCTGCCTATCCGTGCTCCCCAACATGGCAAGGGGCTTGCGTGGGCAGCAAGGCAGCTTTGCCTGGCGCAGGGCAGCCCGCCCGGGCCCTCTGCAGAACGGGCGGCACCGGTCGCCAGGCGCACGAACATCCCCAGAGCGAGAGCGTCCTTCCCTATCAGTACGTGTGAAAGTATTGTACTTGAGCGCACCCAGCATCAGGCGGCCCAGCCGTGCGAGCTCATCTTTGCGCTCTGCGCCCGGCAGGCGCAGGAGCAGCGCCAGCGCGGGCGCCGAGAACACGCTGCCGAGCGCGGCTGCAAGCTCTGTGTACACTTCTGGCGAGTCGAGACCAGCAGCCAGGCCGGCCTCCGCAGCAACTGCGGCCAGGACGCGCTCCATGCGGCTGTCAGCGCTCTGGACGTCAGGCACAGTGCCTCGCACGCCTGCGGAGAAGCACTGGTAGTGGCAAGAAGTGACAAACCATGTGGCCTCACTGAGAAAGGTCGTTGCCACTGGCCTTTGGTGCGCGACACTCTGTCCCACAGCTCATAAATAGGACTTTTCGGTGAGATGCTTGCCTGGATGTTTTGTACTAACGCCCAAGCAGGGTTGACTTCACAATGTTAGACAATGTAAGATTTGAGAAGCGATGCCGCTGCTCAGCAAGACATGGCTGCGCCCGTAGGCAGCCAAGTTGGCTGACACTCGGTTGTAATTCATTCATTCATTGATGCCCGTGCACTGGCATCCTCGAGGCAGCGCTCAGCATGCTTTGAGAACTATGGCAGCGTGTTAAAAGTGGCTGCATACTCAAGGCCCGACAAACGCTGCACACGCCCAGACTCGCACACAAACGCGCATGCCCACCACACAGCCTCATTCGGCCATGGCTGCGCCGTCATCAACATCCCCTACCTCTCCAGCAGCCTTCTCGCCCATCCAGCTGCAGGCCGGCCAAGTCGTCCAGCAGCTCCTCGAGCGGCACCTGCGCATGCCGTGAGGCTGCCCTCGCCTCCCGCGCAGTGCTCCGCCACTCGCTCTAGACTCTTGCTGCTACAACGCTGTCTTTGCAAGCGCCACACTCCACATTGCCTGGTCTGAGTTTCGCTGGGCATGCCTTAATATACAGCAGTAACATCATGATGCTGTCAGCACTGCCAGACATGCAACGCCCCTCTGCAGCAGCACAATGACTCGACTATATGTCGACGGCGCGCCACCTGTCCCCAGACGCGCAGAGACATGCGCGTGCAGCGCGCGTGGGCGCGCGCACCTCCGGCACGTCCTCGTCGTCGTCGTCCGTTTCGGTCATGGCGGCCGCGCGCCGCGCCGCGCCGGCCGCGGGGTCGATGGCCGGGTCGCGGAACAGCGCCACCTTGGCGCGCAGCTCCGGGTCCTCCTCCAGCTCCTGCGCACGCGCGCCGCGGTAATCTGGCATGCCCTAATGCAATTCATTGAGGCAGGCGTGCCACGGAGCGGCTCACGACGGCGCGCAAGTCAGCTGGATTCGTCCTGCGCATGGCTCGGACTGGCATCGCGCTGCAGCATCTCACCTCGCTGCACCTCTGCTTATGCGGATGGGCTCAGTGCGCGCGCTCAACCCGAACCCTAGATCAAGGTGACCCCCCGAGCCCCTTGAAGAGGTCCTGCACCTCCATGAAGCGCTCCAGGTCGGCCTCGCCGCGCGGCGCCTCCGCGCGCGCGCCGGCGCGCCCGCGCCCGGACGCCGCGGCGGGCTCCTCCGCCGCGTCCACCGCCATGCGCTGCAGCTTCCAGGCGCGGCGGTGCCCGCGCGCGCGCCGCCGCCGCCGCTTCTCCTCGTAGCTCTTGCGCACCTGCCGCGGCGCGCGCGGGCGTGTGAGGGGGCGCTGCACATGAAGGTGCCCATGCGCCTGCGAGCTCTCTTGGGGAGGCAGGCGCAAGCCCGCGTCGTAATCAAACCCTCATGCCGCCCTCAGATTCGCATATCCCGGCAAACCTGTGCGAATAAGCCGTCCAGGTACAGAGAGCATGCGGTCATCTGCAGCCTCCTTGGCTGCGTGCCCGATCAACGCGCGCGGTCGCTCTGCCCCCGCCTTAGCTTCACCCAGCCCAGACCTCGTCAGCACGCTCCCTCGACGGCCTTCCCCCATCAGACGCATTCCTCGGCCACTCCCTCATACAGTACTGACTCCCAGCCCTACCCCTACCCCTAGCACCCAGTGCAGAGCGCACCAGGACCACGTCCGGCAGCACCAGGCCGCTCCGTTGCGGCCTCCAGGCCGGTTGGCACTCCCAACCCTAACCCTAGCATTCAGCGCAGGACTCACCAGGACCACGTCCGGCAGCACCAGGCCGCGCTCCATCGCGGCCTCCAGGCCGGCATCGGCCACGTTGGCGGCGGCCAGGTCGTAGCCGAGCGCGGTGTCGCCTGCGTGCAGCAGGTGGCCCAGGTGCGTGCGCGCGAACAGCGTGCGGTCGTTGCGCCCAAAGTCCGACGCGCGCGCCACCTGCCCGCGCGCACAAGCCCACAGCCTCGCGGCGGGCCTGGCAGTGCTGCAGCGGGCGCGGCACGGCTAGGCGACAGGGCAGCCGGCCCCCCAAGGCAGGCGCGGCGGGGGCGCCGCGCCTGCACGTCCGCCAGCGCAAAGCGGCTCGTGGACGGCCCCGACGCCTCCGCGTCCAGGATCACATACTCCACCAGCTGCCGGCTGCCCATGACCGCGCGGAACGGGTGCCGCTGGTACTGCCGCTCCTGCACGCAGCGCTTCCAAGCTTACTCCAGCGCTTGATCGGACGCTGCTATGGTCTAGTAGTATCTGGTATACTGGGTGGCTACCACAAGATTGTCCTTCACGCTGGACAATGACGTGTACAACAGATGTGGCTCCATGCAGCATGCATGAATGGGGTGGCAGATAGGGTCATGTCCGCATGCACTGCAGGAACAGCAGCGCTGCTGTTTCCCAACACACCTCTGCAAACAAGTGCGGGCGCAGACCGCTGCACCCAGCGCCCATGCCCCCTGGACACCAAAGACCAAGCGCAAACGCATGCCATGCGCTGGCAAGGCAATGTATTTCGCACGCGAGCGTGTCACTTGCGCGCCCGCAGCTGCTGCACAGAGCCTTGCGCTGCGCCCAGCAACCCGTGCCCGCAGCCAACCGCGGCCTTCCGGGGCCCAGCACAGGCCACGCCGTCTGCAGGGCAAGGAAGCAGAGCGAGGGAGGGGGCGCGCACGTCCAGCTGCACCGAGCGCAGCGTGGCCGGGTCGGTCAGCGTGAGCGTGTTGGACACGCGCGTGCACAGCGCGAGCGGCCCAAAGCCGCCCATCGCCGCCGCAGCCTTTTGCGGCACGCACACCAGGTCGTCCTGTTCAAGGCAAAGACTGCTTGAGCGTCAGTATGCAGTTCAGTTGTAAGCTTCAAGCACCGCTGCTCAGATGCCTTTAGGTAGAGGCCAGGGTATGCCAGGATGAGTCAGGACTGTGCACGGCAGCCAGCCATATCCGCTGCTCTCAGACAGGTTTCGATCATCCAAAAAGAAAGGTGGTGTCTTGTCATTCGGTCTCTTGTAAAGAGTTGGACGTCAGCTTGCTGCAGCGCAGGCCCACGGGACGAGGCGCACCCGGCATATGGGCACGATCTCGACGCTGAAGGTGTACTTGTAGTTGTATGTGGCGGTGTGCTCGTTGTGCGAGACCAGCTGCTTGTCGTCGCGGCAGTTGGCGGGCACCACGCTTTGCACAAAGTCGACAAACTTCAGCGCGTGCGAGCGGTTGCTGAAGAAGAAGTCCACGCCCTGTCGCCGCAACACGCAACATGATAAGGGTAGGGTAGGGTAAGCTCACTGAACCATGGTTGCATATCAGCTGCCACATACCGAGGCTCGCACATGGCATAGCGCATGCACATATTCCCCACACAGTGCCCGGACACAGGCCGCCTGTGGCACATACAGGCCAGAGGGGCGAGCGCGGACAGCCGCGGGGGCGCGTGCCTCATGCATCTCCTTGATGCTGATGCATGTCTGGTCGATGCTGTGCTTCAGGATGAGCTGCTCCAGGAAGAAGAACGTGCGCTTGTGGCTGGTGTGCTGGCGGACCTGGGCGCGGCGCCCGCTCCCAAGCGTCAGCGATGCCCCACTGCTCTGCATGGCAGGTGTAGGTGTGGCTATACTGACAGTTTGGAACAGACGGACATGCCCCACCACTACAGATGCAGGCAGTTCGTCAACATTCATGCCTTATAGCACACAAGTTGCACAGGGACCGCTGACAATGAGGCGCTGCATCAAGCGCAGTCCCCACACAGCGGGACTGCATGCGCTGCACATACGTTGCATTGCAAGCAGCCCGAGAAACCAAGCCATGCACAGCACTGCCATGATTGTTTTCAGTGGCCTGCCGCCCCAGTCCCCACCAGACCCGCACAAGGTTTGTGACTGCACAGAGTTACCAGCATCACCAAACAGCCACTGCCAGCACGGCTGCCGCCCGCGCGGCCCGACCCGGGCCGCGCGCCTGCACGCACGCGGTCCAGACGTTGACGTTGGTGTTGGCGCGCGTGCAGTCGATGCACATGTGCGGCTCGACCACGTACTCCACCACAAACGCCTGCTGCAGGATGGCGCCGTTCATCACCTCCGCCTGGACCGTCAGCTTCAGCTTGAGCCGGCGCGAGTGCGGCTCCGTCCACACGAAGCCGGCGTCCACCAGCTTGACCTGCGCGCGGCCGCGGCGCGCGTCGGTGCCTGCGCCCGGAGCCACGCGCTGCGCGTCCACGGCGCGCCGGGCCCCAGCGGCATGCGCTGCGTACGCGGACGCTGCCGCGGCGCGCGTCGCTGCCTCCGCCTGGAGCCGCGCGCTGCGCGTCCACGGCGCGCCGGCGCCCCAGCAGCGCGAGTCGCATATGCGGACCCACTCAAAAGAGTCTGAGCGACACCAGCGTTGCTCCTGGCAGCACTGCAGGTGTTTCAGACAAAATATTGAGCTGTGCGAGCGCAGCAGCGCCCAGGCTGCACGCTGCCTCACGCTGCTGTGTCGCTGGACCGAGGCGGGGTGCAGCATGCTGTGCACAGAAGCGCGCCGCGGTGCTAGCGCGCGCCGAGCTACCAACACTGTGGCCGGCGGCGCGCCTTCTGGAGCCCCTTCAAGCGCTTGATGCAGAACGTGAGCAGCTCCTTGCTCTCCAGCTCGGCTCGGACCCAGTGCTTGGGCGGCTGCAGGTAGCGGTTGCACTCCTTGCACCACAGGATGTTGACCTGCTTCTGCAGCCCGGCGGTGATGTCCACTTGCGAGCGCAGGCAGTTGACGCACATGTTGGACGGGTTGCTGGTGATGCTCGCGCCGCACAGGCAGCACAGCCTGCGCCACAGAGCGGCCTCAGCACCCAGGCTCGCTTATGTGAGTGTGCTTGTTTTTCTTGGAGCTTGGCCGAGCTGCAGCAAAGCAAGCGGGACGCGTACACATGGCCGTGCGTGCGCTGTGGCACAAACGTGGCAGGCGCCGCCTGTCCCGGCAGGTGCTGCATCATCCCGCCTGCAGCGCTTGCCTTGCCACAAACAGCCTTGTTCTATTAGCACACAGAAGGGTGCAATCCCTGTCCAGCAAGGAGCTCCGCAGGAACAAGTTTGTTTCCAGTGAGCTGGGCACTTGCTTGGAAACCCCAAACAACAGGGTCTGGCGCCTTCCGGCCGCCAGCTCCCAGTTGACAGAGGCAAGCAGCTGGCCGCGGGGCAGGGGCCAAGATGGTGAAGTATGCGCGGGAGCCCGCTAACGGGCCCAAGAGCTGCAAGGTGCGCGCGCCGCTTCCGGCGGCAACGGCACGTGCTGTGCACAGCACGGCCGTGCAACTAGGATCTGAAGGGGCCGACGTGCTGCAACACTAACGAGACAGCATTTTTTTGCCAATAGCGGCAGCGCGGGCTGATGCACTCTGTGAGGAGCGTGTTTGGCTGGCACAAGCTCCCTGTCGTGCTTCTGCTCCGCAGTCGCGTTGCTTTTGTGGACTGCCGTCGCCTGAACGGGGAGTCGGCGCCCCGCAAACGCGGCGGCCTGCAGCTTGGACGAGCGTGTGCACCACACCAGCACGCGCGGGGCGCTGCACGGCCAGCGCTGGTGACAGCCAAGGAGGTTGTGGAGGGCGCGGAAGCGCTGGTGGCGGCCCCGCGCAGACCTGGTCCGTGGCGCCGGCGCAGGCGCGCGGCTCGGACCTGCGCGTGCACTTCAAGAACTCGCGCGAGGCGGCGATGGCGCTGCGCGGCAAGGGCCTGGCCAAGGCCAAGAAGTTCCTGGAGGACGTGCTCGCGCACAAGCGCGTCATCCCCTTCCACCGCTTCTGCGGCGGCGTCGGCCGCACCGGCCAGGCCAAGAACGAGGGCTCCACCACCGCGCAGGGCCGCTGGCCGGCCAAGTCGTGCGAGTTCCTGCTCGGCCTGCTGAAGAACGCGGAGAGCAACGCCGAGGCGCGCGGCCCGGCCCGCCGGCGCGGGGCAGCACCTGGCAGTGCCGCCTGCGTGCCCAGCGGTCACGCCGCGAGCAGCGCTCAAACGCGCTGTGCCATCGAGAGGCGGCTGTTGGAGCAGGTCCAGGGTTGCTGTGGCAGCCCTGCCAGTGGAGGGCTCGGACGCAGGCGCGAAGGATCAGCACCTCACGCAGGCTGCTTTGCGGCTGAGCTTGTAGGCCTGTGACGGCGCCAGGCCCGTGCGCTGAGTGCGCCCCCGCCATGGCGCGGGGCCCTGCGGCTGACGCGCGCGGCGCCGGCCCCGCAGGTGAAGGGCCTGGACACCGACAACATGTACATCCAGCACATCCAGGTCAACCAGGCGCAGAAGCAGCGGCGGCGCACCTACCGCGCGCACGGCCGCATCAACCGTGCGCGCCCCCCTGCCGCTGGCGTGCCTGCATGCGCGGCTCTGCACCGAGCGAGTCAGGGAAGGCGTCTGAGCGTGGATGCGGGGTTATGAGATGACTGAGGTCTTGAGATGCCTCTCTCTCTTCAGTTGGTCAGGTGTCTTGGTGGATCTGCGCCCTGCGGTGGTAAGGAGTACTTTCAGACCTGGGCGTCGAGGGGATCGGGCCTGCTGTGGGGGCGGTCACTGTAACAGTTGCGCGCCGACTGCTGGCTGTGGTGCCACGTAGCACAGTGCATTCGCGCCATAAGTAATGCTGTGCGCCACGGGCCGCAGCGTACATGTCGTCCCCGTGCCACATTGAGCTGGTGCTGGTGGAGAAGGACGCGGGCGGCATCCCGGCCCCGGTGCGCGCACCTGCGCCGAAGAGCCTCGTCTGCATGTACGCTTTGAAGCGGCACACTGGATCTGTGCTGACCTTTGGGCCGGGTTGCAGCATGCTTGCCCATGACGCTCTGGAAGATGAAATGGATCTTGCCTTGTGGACTCTGGGCCGAGTCGACTCACAGAATGTTGCACGCTGCAGCGTACTGCGCCATATTGCATGGAAGAGTTCTATATGGCGGCAGCGCGAGCTGGCTATGCGCGGGATGGCTGTGCCGTGCGCTGCAGCGAGCTGGTGCAAGCAGCCTGTGCACCCGCAGGAGGCCAAGGAGCGCAAGCAGTCCAAGGCGAAGCGGGCGCGCGCGCTGCGCTCGGGCGCCAAGTCTGCCAATGCGGCGTAGCTGGCGCTGCGCGGCACGGCGGCGGCACGGCGGCGGTGGCGCGCCGGCTGCTCGTGCGGTTGGGGCCAGCGAGCGCGCAGAGTGGTCTGCAGACGCAGGCAGACGGGCGAGTGGGGCGGCATGCACCAGCCACAGGAGAGCATTGCACCAGCTCTAGGAGAGCGGGCAGTGCGAGATGGCCTGCACTTGTTTGTTTGGTGCTGGCTACCAAAAGGGCGCTGCCCGCGGCTGCGGTGGAGCCTAGGCTGCATGGTGTGCCACATGTATTGTGGCGTGCACACTTGCACCGTCATGCGTGTGGGTGCGCGAGTACAGAGGGGCTGCAAGCCTGTGTCTCGCCGTTCTTGGCAGGTGGCGGCTTGTCTGGGTATGTGCTTGGGTGCTGATGGCCTGTTCATACCATGGGCAGCGCCCAGCAGCCTTTTCATGTGCAGCCCATGCAGTGCTTACAGGGAGTGCGCTTGCAATGTGTAATGCGCTGTGGCTGCAACAGTAAGAGTGTCCTGCGATATGACAAGTCGTACGCTGTGTGGATGCAACAGGGCACCTGTTATAAAGGCACCTCATGTGTATCACGCTCTTACACTGACCTTGCAAAATTACCAATTCACCCTCTCACCAACACATGCCGTTGCCCCCCAACAAAAGCATGCGCGCCCGCTCTGTACCCTCCCAGCATGCCTGCAACGGTGTGTGCGACTGCAGCCTCCTCGTCACCCTCCTCAGTCCCATCCCGTCTCCCAAAGGCACATATGTCCACTGCCAAGAAAAACCGCCCTGCGCGCCACCCTGGAAAAGGACCCTCCCCCATCGCCTGGCTCGAGCGCGCAACATTCTGACCACTGTCATCGGCATCAGCAACCCCGGAACTCTTGATCAGCGCCACATCGCACTTCCGAATACACGCGCTGCAGCAAACAGCCCGACAGAAAGGCCCCAGACCGCGGCGCCGGGGGTGGCGCCGCGCTATTGTGCGCTCTGTCGCAGGTATGCACAGCGGCAGCACAGGCGCCCGGGGCAGGCAGAGAACCGCACACCGGCCAAGGAGCCGCGCGCCTGCATGGCCAGCGGGCGCCCACCCCTCGCGCCCGCTCCTGCAGGCAGCGCCGGCGCCCCGCCCGTGTGCTGACCGCAAAGTTACGTGCTGACTGGCAGCGGCGCGCGCCCGTCGCCCGCCCCAGGCCCCCGCACGCCCGCCGGCAAAAGAATTGAGGCCACAACGCTGGCTGGGCAGACCAAACCGTGGGGGGGGAGGGGGGCCGAGCCGCTCTGCGTGCCCGTGCTGCATGCCGCAGCAGGCGGCGCGCGGCACCCGCCTGCCCCAAAAGGAGGCCAGAAGGAGAGGCCTGAATACACCGGTCCTGCCCCAACAGACGCGCCGCCTGCCCCGCCGGGCGCGCGGGAAGGAAAGAGGGCACGGATGTGACAGCCCACGCTCAGGGCAACCAGGGGCTCTTTCCTGCGCACCGGGTGCCGCCCCTGAGGGGGTGTGCAAGTACTGCAAGAAGGAAAGAGGAATGGTTTCCTCGGCCCGCGCCCAGGGCAACCAGGACATATGAACCTAACGAATCATGCCACCCCGCCATGGGGGTAGTGCAATACCGCACCAGCCCGAAACACCTTGCGTCCAGGAACCCTAAGAGGCATGGTCAGGGTGTACGGGGCACGCCCGCGGCAGCTCTGATCGCACAGCCGCTGCTCGGCACCTGCCGCACCCGCGGCACACCCAGACGCATCCCGCATCTGCACTCAGCCCAGTGGCCAGCTCTAAAGCGCACTGGCGCAGTGGCCCGGGTCGCCACGAATCCTGCCAGACGAGCTTTACCCCTACCTTGGGCAACCTAGGACACAGGCTCTGTGCTGGAAACTCCTCGTTAGGCCGTCGCCAAGCTTGATACCAGTCTAATGGCGAGTGCAGCAGGTGCAGGCGCCGCACGCTCACTCCGCTGGTCTGCATGCAGCCACTAGCCTCGTATTGCGTGTGGCCACCCCAGCTAGCCGCGCGGGGCCCGCTGCGGCGGCTGCGACCCCGCACCATTGACAGCATACTGAGGCGCATCCGCATGCACACGTGCTGCACACGCTGTTCTTGTCTCCGCGCACGAGTGTCACGGCGCCTGCACCTGTGCGACCCACCCGTGCGGCCTACCCCACCCGGCAGCTCTGTCAAGCGCGCCCTGCCGCTCCATGCCGCTGCCGGGTGCGGGCCGCCGTATGGTCATGCGGCGCTCAGGCATGGCCTCGCGGCGCCTCGCCGCCGGCGCCGCTCCTGGGCATGGCGGCCTGCCCCGCGTCCTGCGCATGCCCCTCGGGCACGCCCAGCAGGACGTCGAGCGAGGGTGACGGCCGGCCGCCCGCTGGAGCGCTCCATGCCCCAAAGCCGTCACCGATGGCGCCAGCGCTGCCAAAGATGTCCAGCGCGCTGGCCAGGTCCGGGAACGCCGCGAGCGGCCCCGACACGCTGGGCATGCGGTCGGGCGGGCCAAAGTCCGGTGGCAGCTGGATGGGCGAGCCGGGCGCGCTGGCGAAGGCGCCGGCGCCGCCGTCGCCGGCCAGCGCCGCGCTGCAAACGCCGAGGGCGCGCCGGAGGCGGGCGCCGGCGGCGGGCCGGGCGCACGCGGCGGCGCGAGCGCGGGCGCCGCGCTCGCGGGCGCAGGCGCGAAAGCGCGGCCCGCGTCGGCGCGCAGCCACGGCGCGGCGGCGGCGGCGGCGGCCGCGGCCGCGGCGTTCGAGGCCGGCAGGAATGGCAGCTTGGGGCGCGGCGGCGGCGCGGCGGGCGCGTAACGCGGCGAGCGCTGGCCGGCCGTGTCGGCCAGGCCTGCCATGCCGGCCAGGCCGGCCGCGGCAGTGCCGGTAGACGAAGCGCTGGCTGCGCAGCCGGCATCGGCGGCGGCGGCAGCGGCGGCCGGCGCGGCGGCGTGCAGCGTCGTCGGCGGCGACAGCACGCGCGGCGCCGGGCTGCCGGGTGCGCTAATGCTCCGCACGGGCGGCGGCTGCGGCGCCGTCTGCCATCCCGCAGAGCACAGCGGTCATGCGCCGTACGTGCGATGACAAGGTGCTGTGCGCCTGCTCGGCTTCATGGCTGCCTTATAAAACAGGCATCCGAGCAGACCGAACACCAAACGGCATGGGCTTGCATATGCTGGTGTGTCTGCGTGGGTACACATTCGGAACGTCGCATGCAAATTATCTACACTGCCACCAGCGCAGGAGCTGACGCACTGAGCAGCTTCACACGCGGCCACTCGCAGGGGCAGATCGGGGGGCACACCTGCGGAACGGGCCAGCGCGGCGACGTGCAGCGCGTGAGCGGCGCCGGGCGAGCCTGCTGCAGCGCCTCCGCGGCCTGGATGCCTGCCGCGGCCGGCGCGAGCCCCGCCTGCCACTGCTGCTGCTGCTGCGCCTGCTGCTGCTGGTTTTGCATCTGCTGCTGCATTGCCATCTGCTGCTGGTTCTGCATTTGCTGCTGCTGCTGCTGCAGCTGCTGCGCCTGCTGCTGCGCCTGCTGCTGCTGCGCCGCCTGTGCCTGCTGCTGCTGCTGCGCCTGCAGCCGCGCCGCTGCCATGGCGGTGGGCTGGTGCAGCGCAAAGAGCTGCTGCTGCAGCTGCTGCTGCTGCGCCTGGCTGAGCGCGGCCGCGGCCGGCGGCGCGGCCGGCGCGGGCGCCGGCTCCGGCGCCTGCGGCTGGCCCGGCGGCCGGCCCGCGGGCGGCCGGGGCCAGCCGGCGCCCGGCTGCGGCAGGCGCGCCAGGGGCGGCCGGCCTGCGACGGGCGCGCCGGGGGCGTGCGCCCGGCCGGCTACGCCCGCATGGTTGCCTGCCTGGGCGGCCTGCTTGTCAAGGCCCAGGATGACGTGCGGCGGCTGCGCGGCCAGCCGGACGGCGGCCTCCTGCTTCGCCTGCGCGCGCACCCACCCAGGCTCGCACAGGGCTTTGCAACAGGGCTTGGCCTTGACCAGCGCGCATGAGGCACACGTGCGGCCCAAGACTGCAAAGTCCCTGACCCAGCAGGCGCACGGTCGGCTGCAGGCGGGGACGTGCAAAAAGGGACGCGGCGGCTGGCAAGCCTGTTCCAGGCAAGCCTGTTCCTCGCCGCACCTTCAGGTGCTGCTCCTGCACGTGCGCGGCGTTCAGCTCGTCCAGCACAGACTGCTGGATCGGCCGCCCGACGGCCGCCGTGTGGCGGCTCAGCTCCTGCGCGAGCACGCCCGCGGTGCGCTCCCAGCGCGCGGCCAGCTCGCCGGTGACCGCGCGCAGCACCGACTCCGCGTGGTACGCGGCCACTGCGCGCGCAGGCATGATATGATGGTCAGCATCCGCATGACTAGGGATCACGCTAGGCCGCCGCGGCTCACGCTGCATTGGCCGCGTTTGCAGGCTGTGGGCACCGAGTCAACGTTGTGCTCGCCGCACGGGTCCGGCTCTCCTCAGAGGGTATCAGCTCACACGGGCACCCAGGAGGCCCTGTGTGCCAACGCACAGCAGAAAGAGGTGCTGCAGCAATGGCGCGCTGCTCCCCCACATGCATGCAAGCAGTCTTGTACAGACGCCCTCGCCCCTGTAGCCTAGGACTAGACTAACAGCGCGGGCGCGCGCCGACGGCCAGCGGGTCTTGCGCGGCGCGCAGCTGCGCGGCCAGCGCGTCCAGGCGGCGGCGCAGTGCGTCGTTTGTCGTGCTGCAGCGCCGCATTCTGGTGCAGGCACACGGCCAGCTCCTCGTCGCGCAGCTGCTTGTCGTGCTCCAGCTCGGCGATGTGGCGCTGCTTGCGCTCCTTGGAGCGCGCGGCGCTCTGCGCGCGGCGCGCGGTGCGTCACCAGAGCAGCCAGGGCTGTCAGAGACAGACCATTTCCTTCAGCCGCACTGTGCGGCGTCGCATGCGTCGCATGCAGTTGGCACCTTCCCGCTGCACCACACAGGCGCCGAACGGCGCCGCCTTCTTCCTGAACCTAACCCTACTACGAGACAGGCAACACATGCAGGCGGAGCCGCCGCGCCGGGCCGCGCCTGCCGGTTGGCGATGATGCGCTTGACGCGCTTGGGGTCCATCGCCGCCAGCTCCTCCTGCGTCATGCCGGTCCCGCCGGCGCGCTTGCTGCCTGCCGCGCCGCGCGCGCCGCGCACTGAGCCGCGCGCGCACAGCGCTGCTGCAGACCGGGCAGGGTACATGCAATCACATGTGCGCTTGCAGCCGACTCAGGTGCTTCCATGAGCAGGCGCCTGGTCCCATGCGCGCCGTGCCATGTGCGGCACATGCAGTAGCAGAGATGCGCATGTGCAACAGCCCAGCATGTGCCCGTAATCAGGCGGTCTTGAGGAGCGTCGTTCCCCTGAAGTGCCCCGAAAGCGCTGTGCACACGCCATCTACTGCCACCGCTTCTGAGGTTCGCGCGCGCGTAACACGGCACAGGAAACAGCCAGGCTCCAGACCCAAAAGTTTGCACCCTGCACGGACTTGCAGGACGCGCAGCACCGCTGTGCACTCCTGAGCATCCTGAGCGCGGCGCCCAGGGGCGCACCCGAGGCGTTGGCGAGGTACTGCCGCCGCGCCTCCTGCGTGGTCAGCTGCGAGTCCACAGAGTCGCCGTCGGAGTCGGCGCCGCGCGCTGCGCGGTCCTCGCCCTGCGGCGCGCTGCGACACGTCGGCGCGCCGTGCGGCAACCCTGTTGCGAACCAGCCGTCCCGCTCTGCACATGGGGCTCTTGGCGCAGCGCGCGCGCGCGCTGGCGCCGCAGGGCCCCGCGAGCACGCATTGCCGCCACAGGCACCAAGGCAGGCGCGGCCCTGAATGGCCTTATATCCAGCGTTCTCAGCGCACGCTCCACCTAGACCACACCATGCTCCACAGAAAACAATTCCACCAAAGGACTGTCATCATTCCTGCATCACACACCGGCGCCCTGCATGCCGCACAGGGCCAGCGCACGCAGCCACCACAAGCGCTGCAGCCGCGCGCGCGCGCCTGCGACCATGCGTCCTGCGCGCCATCCATGCCCGTCCCGAACGCGCCGGTCAGCCCCGGCAGGCCGCCCGACAGGACGCCGGGCGCCGCGCCAGGCGCGGGGCTGCCCCAGAGTCCGCCGGGCAGCTCGGGCTTGATGCCCGGGCGCTGCGCCGGCAGCGGCAGCGCGCCATACCCGCCCAGCTGCGGCGCCGGGCCACCTGGCGGCGGCGGGCCCGCTGGCGGGAAGCCGCCAAACGGGCTCCCGGCGCCGAGCAGCGCGGCGGGCAGCTGCGGCGTGTGGCCGCCCGGCAGCACGCCGGCGCCGCCCGGCAGGCCGTAGGGCCACGGCAGGCCATACGTCTCGGGCGGCGGCAGCGGCGTCGCGGGGCTGCTGCTGCTGCCGTACATGAGCGCGGCCAGCTTGAGGCGTTCCTGTGCGCGCGCGAGAGGCGTTGGGTGGCAGCCGGCGAGCCGGGTCGGGGAGCGCTGCGCGCCCTACAATGACCTTTTCACGCAAGACGCTCGCCAGGTGCCGCGCCAGGTGCGCTGCTGACATTGCGACCTACTGGGCGCGGGGCGGCGCCGCGCCTGTGCCTCACGCTCGGCTTGAGCTGCTCGCGTTGGTGAGGTCGGGCAGGCCGTGCCGCATGGCCCGGCTGGCGATGGGCATGCAGCGCCTGGAGATGCCTGCAAGGGCGCCCTACCGCCTGCAGTCCCCGGCCCGGGCGGAGGTCGGTCAGTGCTCGTGACATGGCGGGCCGGTGCCCGGAACTGCGCCTCAGCCGGAGCGCAAACGGTGGCAACTGCACCTCCACCAATATCTCGCTGCCCAAAGGCCGTGCAGTAATATCATGGCCCCAACCGGGCCCTGCAAACCGGCACGCCCGCTCGGCGGGGCGAGGCCCACCTGCAAGCGTCGAAACAGCGTCGCCAGGCCGCCCAGCACCGCCGTGGGTTCCAGATCACGGCCTGCTCCCGGCGGAGCACCCGCCTGGCTGCCCCTATCGCGCGAGCGCGACGCTCGTGACGCCCAAACTCGGCATATGGCTTGAGAAAATAGGACACGGAGACAGAAGGAGCAGAAGGCTCGGATCTTCGCCGACCGAAGCTGGTAGCAGAAGCTCCTACCCGAGGACCTACCCGGGCACACCTGTTTGGTGTGCAGAGAAGGTCCCAACCCTGCATCATCGCTTAGGTCACGCTTCCTCCTGTTGGCAGCAACGTGAGGCTCGCCAGTCTGGCGGCAATGGCGGCCCCCTTGCAGCGACCGCCAGCGCACACCGCGCGCTGGCACACCGCAGCGCCAGGCTTTGTGCCTTTCCTGGATGCATTCGCGCAGCGCGCCCCGGCGCGAGCGCGGCGGCAGCCGAAGTGTTCCGCATCCTACTCTGGCGCCGGCATTGCTCCCCCGGAGAAGGGGCACCACTTTCTGCACATTGACGACTTCTCCAAGGACGAGCTGTGGGCGATGCTGCAGACCGCGCAGCGCGTGAAGGAGAAGCTGAAGGCCGGCGACGAGAGCTTCAAGCCGTTCGCCGGCAAGACAATGGCCATGGTGTTCACCAAGCCGTCGATGCGCACGCGCGTGTCGTTCGAGACCGTGCGCCGCCCTTCGCGTAGTCTGCCGCAGGCGCCCATCGCGCCTGCCATGCGCTTGCAGGCGTGATTGACAGCGCCTGCCCTGACCCGCTCCCGGCCCGTGGCAGGGCTTTTTCAGGCTGGGGGGCCACGCGATCTACTTGGGGCCGGACACCATCCAGTTTGGCAAGCGGGAGGCCACCAAGGACATCGCGCGCGTGCTCGCCGGGTGCGCCCGCGCCCCCGACCTGCGCGCCTCCGCCGCAGCGCCGGCGCGCCTGCGCCGCGGCGCCGCTGCGGGCGCACCCCTGTGCGACGCCCCAAGAGCGTGCCTGCCCTCTCGACGGCCCCGCGCGGCCGCCGGCGGAGGCTCCGGCGCGGGCGCGGGAGGCTTGCCCTAGGGCTCGGCCGCGGCTGTGCGGCAGCCGCCGCCAAACCCCGCAGCGCGCCGGCCGCGCCGCCGACCTAGCGCGGTCCAGGGGCAGCCCGGCCGGGGCGCCGTCTTGGGCCCGGACTATGGCATGAGGGTTAGGTTCTTACCTCATATCTGTGACGCCCAGCTCCCCCGCGGCCGCGTGCAGGTACAACGACGTCATCATGGCGCGCCTGTTCGGGCACGAGGACATCCTGGAGCTGGCGCAGTTCTCGCCGGTGCCCGTCATCAACGGCCTCACCGACTACAACCACCCGTGCCAGATCATGGCGGACGCGCTGACCATGGTCGAGCGCCTGGGCCGCCTGGAGGGCACCAAGGCGCGCCGTCCCCAAACGCTGTTTCTCGCTAGGGGCAGCGCCCTCATGGCCTCCAGCGCCTGGGCCGCCTGGAGGGCACCAAGGCGCGCCGGCCTGCGCGCGCGCGCCGCTGCGCTCGCCAGGGGCAGCGCCCTCCTGCGCTCGCGTGCGGCACTCCGCGGTCGCCGGCCGAAAGCCCAAGCGCATGCCGCGGTCGTGGTCGCTGCTATCGTGATGACTGTGGGCCAACAGCGGGGGGGATGCTCCCGCCCTGTGTCGGCCGCCTGCCGCGCGGCCTGGGGACACGCCTCGCCCGCGGGTGGGCACCCAGACAGGCCCGCGCGTGATGGGCGTCCTCTGCGCCGCAGGTGACGTACGTGGGCGACGGCAACAACATCGTGCACTCCTGGATCCGCCTGGCCGCCAAGTTCGACTTCGAGTTCGTGTGCGCATGCCCCGAGGGCTTCGAGCCCGACGCGGCGACGATGGAGCTGGCCAACGCGGCCGGCGCCGGCCGCGTGTCCGTGTCGCACGAGCCGTTCGAGGTGCGGCTGCGCGCGTGCGCGCGCGCGACCCTCGAGCTGGCCCAGCCCGGCCCTGCATCACATGGCAGGATGGGTGAACGAGGATTTGTAAGGCCTTGCATGGGCTCCAGTTTGCATACGAGACCACTGTACGTCCCGTCGCCAGCAGTGCCCAGGGCGCGGGGACGCCTGGGGCGCGCCTGCGCGTCCGCCACGCGCGCCAACAGCGGGCGCTGGCAGGGGCCATGTGTTATGGCAACAGGGTATAGGGTATCACAGCACTGGCAGCACCGCAGCAGGCTCCACGCCGCCGCAGGCGGTGAAGGGCGCGGACGTGGTGTACACGGACGTCTGGGCGTCGATGGGCCAGAAGGAGGAGGCCGAGGAGCGGCGGCGGCGCTTTGCGGGCTTTCAGGTGCGCGGCGCGGCCGGCCGGCGCCCGGCCCGGCCTGCCCCGCGGGGGGCGCCGGGGCGGCAGCGAGGGCCCGCTGTCAGCAGCCTGGGGGGGCGCTGTGAGCGTGGCTTTTAAATACGCAGACGCTGTCGTGATGCAGGCTTGCGCTCAAGGCTGGTACGTGGTTGTGTAGCAGGCTGCGTGATCAGAGCCACGGCTGGGAGGTTGGCAAGCCAGAGGGCTTCAGCGGCTTCTGAGTCGCCACGTCGGAGGGCTTGAGCGGCCGCGCGCGCCGCCTGCCGTGCAATGCCGCTCGCCCGCCCGCGCAGGTGAACGAGGAGCTCATGGCGGCGGCGGGCCCCGAGGCGCTGTTCCTGCACTGCCTGCCGGCCGAGCGCGGCGTGGAGACGACGGACGCCGTGGTGGAGGGCGCGCGCAGCGTCGTGTTCCAGGAGGCCGGGAACCGCATGCACGCGCAGAACGGCGTGCTGCTGCACGCCATGGGCCTGGCGTGACGCGCGCGCGCGCGCGCGCGCCTGCCGCCTCGGGCCCGAGCGCCGCGAGGCTGTCGCCGCAGAGGGCTGCCCGGGCGAGGCGCGGGTGCTTGCGACGGCCTGGGAGGCAGCCCTCGCGGGGCAGTCGTTGCGGGCACCCGGCACGCAGCGCGAGCCGCGCCGGGGCCGCGCGCGCCCGGCTGCAGCGCAGGGGGACCAGGCACGCGCGGGCGTGCGGCACGGGGCGCCATCCGCGCGGCCCGTGCAAACGCGCAGTGGCGCGGGCTGCCGCAAATCCCGGCGGCGCGCATGCTGAGGCGGTGCCACCCCCTGCGGCGGGCGCTCGTCCCGGCCTCCTCACATGCATCTTTTGGGGGACGGTGCGAGGCGCCGGCGTTCGCCAGACCCGGCGCGGAGGGGTGCTGCACGGCTTGAGGCGCCCTGTGGGGCGGCGCGCACGGGCGCTCGCGCGCCGCACATGGGGCATGGGCGCTGCTGGCGTTGCCACAGCGGCTCCTCTGACGCTGCTGGCGTCGCCACAGCGGCTCCTCTGACAAGTGCTACAGCATGGGCATTTGCTCGGGGCTTGGCAGGCTGCCCCGGTCTCCTCCCGGCCATGCAGCCACTTGCTTGCGGGGGAGGCGGCACGTTGCCGCAGCCATGCTCGGGACGGCGCTCTGTTCTGTCATGCAGCAGGGCGGTTGGACGGTCGACAGGCTGCTGTTGCAGCGAACGGAGGGCCGTACGTGCGTCAGTCGCTGGTCTAGCCCGTGTCAACGTGTCGGAAGTCTCAGAAAGGGGTGAAGTGGAGGTCTGGTCGCGCACATGGCAAGCGCATGCTTCACACTCTGCGACTGCGACGCAGAAACGCTGGTGTTTGCCAGAGGATGGAAAATCTTGCAGCCGTTACAACGTCCATCTGGCAGACGCTACACATGCAGCGGCCCGGCAGAGTCCAGCACCACATGCGTGCGAGGACTGAGGTGCAAGAGCTGGTTTGATATGCGCATCGGTGCAAAAACCACTACCTAGGCTGCATTGAGAACTGGCCAGCGGGCCCTCAAGACTGCAGAAGCTGCACGCACACAGACCGTGTCGCAACTTATGTGTGACGCGTGGCTGCGTATACATCTCATCGCCATTGCAGCTTGGGAGCGCCCTGTAACCCTCTGAACCGGGCGCTAGCCCGCTCTGCAGAGTTGCCAACTCTCCCGGCTCGCCCTGTCCAAACCAAGTATATTACGTGGGGCGCGCGCGCTCCCGCTGCAGACCGGGAGCACTTCCCAAAAGATGCGGGGCTGCCTGGGCACCGCTGCCCAGCCCCCTGCTTGCTTGGCCCGACGCTCACAGCGCTCAGCACAAGCAACGCGCTTGTCAGCTCTGTATGCTCCCCTCAGGCCCCCAACGCTGATGCCCTGAAAGCTCCAGAGCGGTGCCCCGCGCATGCACGGAGGCTCGCTCCCCAGCAGCTGCCCCTCCCCTTGCTGAGAGCCCACCGGGCGGCCTCACTTGGCGTCGCTCGCGCCCGCCGCCGGCTTGGCCGCGTCGCCCGCCGCCGGCTTGGCCGCGTCGCCGCTCAGGCCGAGCTGGGCGAGCAGGCCCGGCGCGGCCTGCCTCGCAAAGCCCTCCGCCTGCGCGGCGAAGCCGCCGCCGCCGCCGCCGGCCGGCGCGCCGCCCGCGCCCGCGCCGCCCTGCCCGTGCTGCTTGAGCGCGCCCATGGCCGCGCTCATCAGCCCGGGGCCCTGCGCCTTGAGGAACTCCTCGGCGCCGGCCAGCGAGGTGGGCGGCGCGCCGCCCGCCGCGCCGCCGCCGCCCGGTGCCGCGCCGCCCTTGCCGCCCAGGCCCACCGCGCCGAGCGCCGCGGACAACAGCTGCGGCGCCGCCTGCGTGGCCATATGGCAGGGTTAGGGTAGGTTAGGGTGCCCGTCGACGCGGTGCGGCCCCGAGGCAAACGGCCTTGCTCGCTAGGGCACAAGCATGCGCCGCCGCAGAGGCGAGCCGGCGCGTGGCTTTGGCGGGCGCATGCTGGTCGGCCCTCTGGCATGCAGCCAGCCTGATTTGCATCGCTGGTCTCTTTGAGTCCATGCTGCAGCTTGCTGTGCGTCGCTGGGGCCGGTGCCCAGCGCACCCAACCAGTTGCGAATGTATGCATGCACAGCAGCGCTCGCGAGCACAGCCCTTGCAGGCGCCGGTGCCAGGTCTAACAAGACTGGCAGTGGGACTGTGCCCGCGCCTGCGAAGCGGCCTGCTCCTGCCCCGCCTTCTCGTTGGGCGTGGCGTTGTCCGGGGGCTTGGCCATGTCGCCCGTGGCGTCCTGCGCGCACGCGAACCGTTCACCCTTCAGCGCAGGCATTGCAGCCAGGAGGGCAGCACTGCGCAAGGGCTCGACAGGACGCCATATCTAGCAAGGGGCAGGACACTGGCTATCCCAGAGAGAGCAGGAGCGGTGGCAGGACGCCACATCTATCAAGGGGCAGGACGCTGGGCGCTGTACTCCCGGAGCGGACAGCGCGCCTTGACGATGCCGGGCGCGGCTGCCGCGACGGCCGCCTTCTCCGCGGCCGGCGCGGCGGGCGCGGCGCCCGGGGCGCTGCTGGGCAGGTTCACGCCGTACGCCTTTGCCTTCTCGGCCAGGCCGGTCTGCGCGCGCAGCCGCCGCTCGCTTTCACAGGTTCTGGCAGAGAACCTGGCAGGGCAGCGCGCACGCCTGCAGTCACTGCAGTGAGCGTCGCTCATGCAAGGGTTTGCTACGGCGCGCAAGTGCCGTCAATGAGGAGGCGGGTCAGTGCTTTGCACAGGCAGGCAGCGCGCCCTGTGTGAACGGCATGCAAGGCATTGGTTCATGCAGCAGGCGGGCTCAGCGGCTGCTCAGCTCAACTCAGCTCAGCGGCTCACCTGCTGCAGCACTTTGTTGACGTCCATGTGCTCTATCTGGCCCGCAGCAGTCTGCCCCCCCTTCTTTATCTGCATAGTTCACAAAGTGCGCTTAGGTCTCGCATTTCTGAAATCGCTGGGTGCAGGCATGGCTGCAGGCGCGAGGCCGGCGCCCCACCTGCTCCGCGACATTGTCACCAAAGCGGGCTTGCGCGGTCGTGGCCGCCTTGTCCGCCGCGGCAGAGACCTGGCCCGCGGCTTGCTTGAGGAAGGAGTCCATGACGACACAGAAGACTTTGACGCAGGAGCTGCTTGAGACAGTGTAAAAATTCCGGACCTCTAGCTGCCCGTGATCTCGACATCACTTCCTGCTCGGTGCACGTGCTGCCCCTGGACCCTAGAACGGGCCTGACTGAACAAGAACAAAAACAAGAGGGACGGAGCAGTTGGACATTGACACGGGCAACAACTTGGCCTGCTTGAGCATGCCTTAACACAGCATGTTTCACTGTGGTCTTTTGTTATGCGTTTCAATCGCAGGCTGTGAAGGGTCGAACGCACAGGGCCTGCTCCGTGCCGAACCGCTTGTAGTTTATTACAGTATGTGACAATCCTGGCGTACTGCCAAAATGGAGGGCGCAGGCAAGCGCCGAGCTGCTGCACGGGTGAGGCTGGCTGAGAGGCATAGCGCAGCCTAACAGCAGCATGGCAATCAAGCACCACAGCTCACATGGCCTGCACTCCTTCAGATAGATAAACCAGTTGCTTGGAACCACCACTGTTCCTGTGTCAGGTTCAGCCCCACAGCACCGAGCCTCGACCAGTGCCGGCGGTGCGTGCAGGGGCAGCACGACAGAGCCATGCAGCTGCTGCGCGAAGGCGCGGGGCCAGCAACGGCCGCTCGGCGCGGTGAGCAAGCCGGACCGCGCGGCGCGCCGCGCGCGCCGCTCGGTCCCCCGCACGCGCCGCTCGGTCCCCCGCAGGCCGAGCGGCGCGCTGCAGGCCCCGGCCCCCCACCCCGACCCAGCAGCCCCGCCGGCGCGGCGCCGCCCAGCAAGCGGCCCAGGCTGGGGGAGAGCGGCACGGGCGGCGGCCCCGGCGGCGGGCCCGGTGAGGCCGGGCGCGGCGCGGCGCGCGGACGGGGCGCGGGCGCGGCCGGCCGCGCCGACCAGAAGGAGGCCCTGAAGCGGCCGGGCCAGCGAGGCCGACCCCTGCCGGCGCCGCAGCTGCAGCCGGAAGGCGTGGAGACGTGCGGGCCCTACCCTACCCTACCCTGCGCGGGCTCACGCGCGCGCAGCAGGCAGGAGCCACTCTCACCTCTCTGTCTGTGCTCACATGCGGGCCGCCTGCGCCTTCGTGCGAGGCAGCGGCGGCTGCGGCATGATGGGGCATGCTTGCCAGGTCATGCATGCAGCGCGCCTGTGCCCCGCCCCGCCCTGGGACCGCCAGGCCTGTCCTGTGTGG
>JAABUV010002413.1_pt1 | contig 25361 bp, 31 predicted proteins | sample 5559971 | NCBI WGS metagenome assembly JAABUV01 (sample SAMN10711881, study PRJNA513362) | rock metagenome | isolation source: Antarctica rocks | place: Antarctica: Victoria Land, Knobhead nord | collected 2015-12-19
CCTCGGTCCTGGCGAGCCGCATGCCGCGCCCGCCGCCGCCCGCGGTCGCCTTGATCATGACCGGGAACGTGACCTCGCGCGCCACCTCCACCGCCTCGGCCTCGCTCTTGATCAGCCCGTTGCTGCCTGGCACGGTCGGCACGCCCGCCGCCTGCGCGGCGCGGCCCGGCGGTGCAGCCTCCCTCCGCGCGGCTCTGTTGCGGAGCTGCAGGTGCCAGGCGCGCTTGGCGGGCCTTTTGCAGGCCGCGCTGGGGCGTCGACACACCCACACTCTGCTTCATAGCCCGTGCACGGATGCCTGTGAGTTCAGCGTCGCAACGTGCACCAAGAACAAAGGTGCTGCCGCGAGGCTGCTCTGCCTTATTGGGGTGCGGCAGCCCATGACCAGGTGCAGGTGTGAACAGGTTACGCGCTTCAGAGCAGCTCACACCTGTTCACCATGCAGCCTGGTCCTGGGCTGCCGCACCCCGGATAGGCCAGAGCAGCCTCGCTGCTCAGCATGTTTGTTATTGCTGCACAGTGCGGTGCTGTGCACACAGGCATCCCTGCACGGGCTATGAAGCAGTCTCGCTCCAAGGCGCGGCGCGCTGCCCAGCCCGCAGGTGATTACATCGCGGCCATGGCGCAGGGTGTTGCTCCGAACGCGTGAGGGGCACCTTCATGGTGTCGCGCGCCGTGGACTTGTCGCCCATGATGCGGATGTGCTCCGAGCGCGGGCCGATGAAGTTGATGCCGTGGTCCTTGCAGATGTCCACGAAGGTCGCGTTCTCTGACAGGAAGCCATACCCCTGCCATACAACGAGCTCTCAGCGGCTGCTTCTCTGCGCAAGCTGCGAGCAATAAGGCGGCGCCTCGCGCGCACCGGGTGCAAGGCGTCGCAGCCGTGGCTGACCGCCGCCGCGATGATGTTCGGGATGCTCAGGTAGGACGAGGAGCTCGGCGGCTCGCCGATGCACACCGCCTCGTCCGCGAGCTGCGCAGGCAGGCACTTGCCTCGGCTGAACATGCGCCTCGTTGCGCGCAGCCGCTCGCCGTGTGCAGACACAGCCATACACGTTCGTCAAGCGCAGGAATCCAAGGGAAAGCTGGAGCGGCATTGGTGTGGTCGGAACGGACGGTGCAAATGCAGCCCACCTGGACGTGCAGGCACTCCTCGTCCGCGGTTGAGTACACCGCGACCGTCTTCAGGCCCAGCTCCTTGCACGCTCTTATGACGCGCACAGCAATCTCGCCGCGGTTGGCGATCAGCACTTTGGTGAATCGCTTGGTCTCGCCACCCCCGCCCTTAGTGGCCGCCCGCGGCCGCACGGCCAGCCCCCTGCTGCAGCGTGGTGCTGCAGCGTGCAGCGCCTGCAACGGCTCCCCTGTCTCGCAGCCCCACAAGCTGCTCCTCTGCAATGGCAGGGGTGCTGGCCTGGCAGCTGGTGGCCGCACGGCCACCCCCCTCGCGCTCCGGAGCGCGCAAGCCTGTCGCACAGCGCACATCAGCGCCCAGATCACTCGGAGCGGGGCTGAGCGCGGGCCATCGCCGCCGCCGCACCTTGGGCAGGAGCGCGCTGGTCTGCATTGCAGCAGGCAGCACTTGTGCATGTATTGTTGGCAGGCGATGCAGAGTCGGGCGTACACTGCAACTTACAAGCGGTGCATCTGGCCTAGGCTCCTGGAGTCCGCACAGTCAGGAAAGGGGTCAAGGGTTGCTTGGGTCGAGCTTACGCCTGGTGTCCCTTTCAAGGCAGAGTCTCCTGGTTGCGCTCTGCTTGGCTCCCGCTAGGTGCCCCCAAGACCTGCTCTTCAAGACTAGGCGCTGTGTACTGGCGGGGCTCTAATCAGAGATGCGCGTCGTTGCTTGCACCGGGCGTGCGCCGCTGACTGCTCGTAAGGCATTCCAGGCCATGCGATTGACTTCTGCTAGGTGAGGCACGCAGCACTTCGGCGCTGCGCATATTCTGACGGGAGCGTGAGCAGCGCGGCGCAGCGGACAGCCGCCCGGCACGCGCATCAGCCGGGGGCCGGCGATGACGCCCCTGCGCGCACATTTGGGTGGCGCATCGCCGCCAATGGTGATTGCACGTATGCACGGCCAGCCGGGGGGTGCTCTGCCGCAGAGGGGCGAGCTGGGCACAGCCACAGGCCGCTTCAGCACCGCCAGCCAGCCGCACAGGCCGGCCGGCAGCGGCGGCATGTGCCGCGCAGAGGCGCAGCACCTGGGCGCGCACGTGCGGGCGGGCCTGCGGCCGCGGCGCGCCGTCCGCGCGCGCCAGAGCAGCATCGCGCCCAACATGCCGCTGCCAGGCGACGACCAGGCGGCCATGATATTCTCGGCGCTGAGCGAGGCGGAGGGCGCAGCGGCGAGCGCGCCGCGCGGCACCGGCGGCGACGCAGCGAGCAGCTCCAACGGCGCCGGGTTGGGCGTGCGAGCGGGCGGCGTCGCAAGCACGAGCAGCAGCGGCGGTGGCGGGGGCCCAGAGGACCAGCCGCAGCGGATCCCGCACCGCTGGCGCGTCGTGGGTATGATGGCGCTCGCGTTCGTGCTGTGCAACATGGACAAGGCGCGCCGCGCGCCTGCGCGCGCCTCTTGCAGTGGCTGCGTGTGTGCGGGACACGTGTGCCGCGCTGTGCTGCCCCGCCCTCTGCGGCGCAAGCTGGGCGGTCTGCACACTGCCCGACACTGTCAACCGTCCTTAGCCCCACTGCCTGCTCGACCTCCTGGTCCTCTGGCCTGCACACCCGGCGCGCTCGTGGCGAAACATTCCCCTCTTCGTTGCAACTCAGCTTGCAGGGCGGTGCACAAGACTCGGCGCTGGACACACCCACATCGCGCTTGTGCAGCGTGGCCGCGGCTGCCTGCCCGCGCCTGACGCGCCACGGCCGCCAGGTGAACATGAGCGTGGCGGTCATCCCCATGGCCAAGGAGCTTGGCTGGAGCGCGACGGATCGCGGCCTCGTGTCCTCTGCGTTCTTCTGGGGGTTCGCTCTGCGCCTTTTTTCTGCCAGACGCGCGATGCCTGCATGGCGCAGCCAGTGCCGACAGTCAGCACAGCTGTGCATGCATTCGCTGGCGTTGCTGCATGTCTGCCTATATCGCACCTGGCACCGGCTTGGCGAGGCTGCTAATCGAGGGGCGTGCCGCATGCAGGTACTCGCTGACGCAGATTCCTGCGGGCTGGGTCTCGACCAAGTGCGTTCCTCGCGCCCTGTCTGCACGCATGAGACTCACGCCATGCTTTTCCGCCGTGCTGCCTTGCTCCCCCACGGCATGCTGTGCATAGCAAATGCCCTGCACAGGCGCTGCACGGGGGTGCTGTGAGGACTTGTGCCATGCCTGCCTCCCAACCACGCGCCGCCCTGGCGCCGTACTCACTCCCTGGCTGCGGTCTGGCGGCGCCTGTGGCCGCGCAAAGGTCCCAGCTTTTCGTGTTGCGGCTTGACACCGCACGGGGGGGCGCGTGTGCAGCTGTCCAGGCGGCACCAGTGGTTGCTGGGCGTGCTGGAGGCCACCGCTGGGCAGTCATGCTGCACTGACGCGCCCCGCTGCCCCGCAGGATCGGCGGCTCGCGCGTGCTGCTGGCCGGCGTGGCGCTGTGGTCGCTGGGCACGCTGGTCGCGCCGCCCGCCGCGCACGCCGGCCTGCTGGCGCTGTGCGCCTCGCGCGTCATCGTGCGCGGCCCCGTGGAGCACCGCTGTGCAGCCGCGAGCTCCCTGCGGGCATGTGTGCACCTGGCGTCGCTCCAGCGGCGGCGCCTGGACGCAGTTGCCAGGCGCTTGCTTCAATGCTAGGGTATATGGTGAGGGTAGGGTTTAGTATGAATGCAACGCCCTGACCTGGCTCGTCGCGCGCCAGGTGGGGCTGGGTGAGGGCCTGGCGCCGTCCTCGGCGACCAACGTCATGGCGCGCCAGGTCCCCGAGTGCGCCCCCGCGCACGCTCCCAGGCGTGCGCGCGCGCTGCGCGCGGCGCCAGCGCAGCAGCGCGCCAGGGCAGCACATAAGGGTGGTGCATCTGGGCAGACGCTGGGGGCTCTCGCTGGCAGCGGGGGCGGCGTGCTGCGGCTGCTTGCGGTCGCCTGGGGCCGGTATGCGCGCTGTCTGCCAGTCCGGCTGCCGCCGCAAGCGCCGCGCTCGAGGCTTGGCGCGCCACGCGGCCTGGCTGACTGGCCTGCGGGTCGGGCGGCGACCCTGCCTGCAAGGAGGCGCCGCGCCCGCTCAGGCCGGAGGCCGAGCGCTGCGCGCCGACAGCCGTGCGGGCTGCGCCGCAGGGGCGAGCGCGCGCGCGCTGTGACGACAGTCTTCGGCTCGCTGGACCTGGGCTCGGCGATCGGGCTGCTCATCTGCGGGCCGCTGATCAATGCGTTCGGCTGGCCGTCGGTGTTCTGGCTCTTCGCGCTGCTGGGCCTGGCCTGGTGCCTGGCCTGGCCGCTGGTGCGGCCGGAGGATCCGGACCCGGCCGTCGCGCGCGGCAGCTCGCCCGCGCCCGCCTCCGGCCCCAAGCGTGCGCGCCCCTCTGCCCCCTCTCCATGCACACCCGGCCTACCGCATGCCTGTGGCCTGATCTGCGGCCCCGAGCGTGCGCGCCCCTCTGCCCCCCTGTTTCACGCACACCCGGCGCACCATGTCCTGTGGCCTCGTCCGGCCGCGCCTCCGTGCAGGCGCTCGTGCGCGCGCGCGACCTGGCCCCTGTGATCTGGCTCCTGCGGCGCTTCTGTGCGGGCCGCCGTCATCACAAATGGAATGACCTGACGGGCGCGGCGCGCGCGCGCAGCGGGCGCCAAGGTGCCCTGGGGCCTCTTCCTGCGCAGCGCGCCCGTGTGGGCGATCATCGTTGCGCACTTCTGCTACAACTGGGGCTACTACACGCTGCTCGCCTGGCTGCCCAGCTACTTCGAGCTCAGCCTGGGGCTGAGCGTGGAGGGCAGCAGCCTGCTGACGCTCATCCCATACGTCTCCATGACCGCCATGACGCCCTTCGTCGGGCCCGTCGCCGACTCGCTCGTCGCCCGCGGCTGGTCCATCACGCGTGTGCGCAAGCTGGCGCAGGCGCGCCGCCCGCCGCGCGCCGGCTTCCCAGGATAGGGAGAGGCGCCGATCCGGAACGCTGCTTTTCCCACTGCTCTTACAGCAAGCTTGGCATGCCAGCATGCCCCGACATGGTGATGCGTCCGCTCTGCCGACGGAGGTTGTTTTCGAACCTTGCGCGGCCTCTCGCGTCTCGACCGGCTGATACGCTGGACCGTGCGCGCAGGGCGTTGCGTTCGCGGGCCCCGCGCTGTGCATGCTCGCGTGCGCATCGCTGACGCCGGCCGGCGCGTCGCACACGGCGGGCGCGCTCGCGCCGGGCGTCACGGCCGCCATCGTGGCGCTGCTCAGCGTGTCCTTCGCGCTGGGCGCCTGGGCGCGCGCGGGGCTGTACTGCAACCACCAGGCGCGCCTCGCGGCGCCGTGCTCCCCGCGCCCGGCCTGGCGCGGCTCGACCACCCGAGCTGCCACCTGCGTGACAAGCTTGCAGGTACACCAGAGCGCCTGGTCCCGCCCGCGCGTGAGGATGCGCGTCATGTGTGAGCTGCCAACACCCTGATAAGCTTACAGCTGATCCAGAGCGCCATGCCGCGCCCATGCGTGAGGATGCACACCATCAAGTACATCAGCTTCCGCGTCAGGGAAAGTAGCACCAGAGCGAGCTGGTCAAGGGCCGGCCAGCACACGCGAGTGGGCTCGCCGGGGAGATGGACCCCGGCATCTCCCCCAGCTCGCTGACTTGGATGCATGCAAGCCCCGAGATGCGTGCAAAATGCGCGCGCAGGACCTGTCGCCGGTGTACGCGGGCGCGCTGCTGGGCCTGTCCAACACGGCCGGTGCGCTGCCGGGCATCCTGGGCGTGACCAGCGTGGGCCTGCTCCTGGACCGCACGTCGTCCTGGGGCGCCTCGCTGTTCTACCCCACCGCCGCCTGCCAGCTGCTGGGCCTGGTCGTCTACACGTCGCTCGCGTCCAGCCGCCGCCAGGGCTGGTGCGACGGCGGCGACGGCGCGTAGCGGCAGCTGCCGCGCCTGGCGCTGCGCCCTGGCGCGCGCCGCAGGCTGCAATGCCTCTTGCGGCGTGCGTCTGCTGTTGCCGCAGCCCACAGCGGCCCGCCAGCTGCCGGGCGTGACTGCCGTCGCCCGCGCTGGCATGCGCCGCCGTACAAGGCCAGCGCACAGGCTGCCGTTTAGAGCAAACGGCGCGCTACAGCGTCGATGGCTATTCAAGAAGCCTTTTGGGCTTCCTGGGCCACGCGGGGGAGCGCGGGTCATGGATGGGGCCTCTGGCAGGCATCCGCCACAATGTGCCTGCCATTAACATGATAAAGGGGAGGGAAGCAAGCCGGCGGGTCATTGGAGCGGTTATGCCATATGCATGCATGCCCAGCGCGCTGCCTGGGCGACAGTCTTGGCAGGCAGGTGTCGTGCATCGGTGCGTGGGGCCGCTCTCTGTGCCGCCAGACAGCTGCTGTGCATGGTCGCGCTTTCTTTGCACAGCCCGCTGCCGCCACCACGCTGTGCAGCGCGGCCGGGGAGTGCTGCAAAGCTTGGCGAAGACACTTGTGGCCTTAGAAATGCATGCGCGTGGCTTGTGGAAGCCGTCACAAGCCGCTCAGACCGCTGCGTGGCACGCAGTGCGTACTGGGCAGGCATCAGACACCGATCAAAGTACCTGTACCTGTCTGGAACACACAGGCTGCACAGTACGGTCCGGGCCTCTTTCTTGGATGTGGCCATTCGGTGCAGCTTACAGCGAGTTCCATGCTGCTTAGAGCGCGCTGCGGGTTGTGAGGAAGCACTCTCAGTGCATGGCAGCCTCAAGGTAGGAGGACGCACAGGCTACTGGGAAGGCAATGCATGGTTCGGGCAGACTGCGTCACAGCGGTGTGCCCAGCTTCAGCGTTACGTGCAAGCACAAACATACAAGTGGTTCGTTCTCATCGCATGAAATGGTGCCCTGCCAGGGCGATCCATTGGCACAGTGCATGCTTCCTAGGCGCAAACAGCATTTGGCTGCGTCCGGTCCGTGCCATCATTTCAGACATGCCTGGGTGACACCCGGCCGGTGAACGGTTACCTGAAAGCTCCGGCAAGCGGTCGCACACGACCAATACAATTTGCTCAAGCAAATGCGCACCCGCAGACTGCACCCGCCTGCATGCGGCACTCCCCGCTTGCAGCGCCACACAGGGCCAAGCAATATGCTGCAGACCTTGCAGCGCAGGACAAGCATGGCAACATGAAAACGAATTTGTGCTAGTGGGCTTCTGCAACAGCTGCCACAGGCCTGCAGCTGACAGAGCCACAAGAGTTGAAGCCAGCTACCGCCGGGGGCGGCGCGGGAGCCTACACGAGGCCCAGCTTGGCGTGCCAGACCTGCCGCTTGAACACGTTGCCGAAGGAGGGGTCCTCCTCCGGCGAGATGAGCTGCTGCATCACGGCCTCCATCTTGGCCTTGTTCGCGCCGGAGTGCTGGTGCAGCCTCTGGCCTGCGGCCGCGGCGGGCGCACGGTGCGTCAGCGCGCCCAGGTCGCTGACGCCTCGCGTGCGGCGCTTGAGCAGGCCTGCAGGGGCTGTGGCGTGCTTGCGAGGTCGCGCGCTTCGCGCGTACGGACCGGCGTGAACAGAAGCGTGAGAGGCATATCAACACAGATCTCCCATGACGTCCCAGCACGGCTTGCATGCAACAACACGGGCATGGGCGCCATGTGGATGTATTCAGGAGGTGCTGTGACGCGCATGTGCTCCTGCGAGCCTGCGCCGCTGCGCCTGGCCTCCCACGTCAGCCCCCGCTGGCCGTTACACACAGCCTTTTGTGGCTTTTCAGTGCGCACCGCGCCGCCAGAAGCTGAACGTGGGCGTCAGCGGCGTCTGCAGGCGCTCGCGGAACAGGCGCTTGGTGCCCGCATTCGCGTTCCCGAAGAACTTCAGGAACACGCAGCTCTTGTAGTGCTCGGCAAACTTCTGCGCGCCGCGCGCCGGTCGGCGCGCGTCAGTCAGCTCCCGCGCACGTTGCCTTCTTATCGGCGCATTGCTTACCAGCGCGCACTGGCCGCTGCCCGCTCGGGTGGATTTAACCTGCACAGCGTTGGCTGATGTCTGCACCAGGCCCAGCGCGTGCCGCGTGCAGCCGCAGCTACTCACTAAAGCACCGCCCGTGTCCACGCAGCACCCTGCAGGCGGGCGCGCCGCCCTGGGCCCAGGCGCCAGCCGGCGCAGGGCGCCAGCGCGGGCGGCGGGCGCGCCTGGTACGTCCGCTCAAAGCCCTTACAGGGCCGGCACCAGGTCAGCGATGCCTCCAGCACGATAAGCTGTGGCGCGTGCCGCTCGAGCGCCAGGTCAAATTGCTCGTCGCTCGTCAACACGCTCACCTCGCCCGGCCGCCACTGCCGCGCGCGCGCATGTCAGGGCGCTACAGCCGCGCCTCAGGCCATGCCTTGCAGCGCGTCAGGGCGGGCATGCACCCACCATATTGACGTTTCCAGCCAGGAAAAGCCAGAAGGCAAGACAATGATGCCAGAAACTTTTGCAAGCGCATGTTGGCAACATACTCACCAATCTAAGCGAGCAGCACGTAAACAGCAAAGGAATGCGTCCACGTATGCTGCAACAGATACAGTCTCATGCAGCCACGAGGTTGAACACACAGGGGCAGGCGGAGACCGGCTGCGCCTCCGCGCCCGGCGCGATGCGGCGCGGGCAGGGCGCGCGCCGGCCCGGGGCGGCACCTCGAGCTCCGCGCCGGCGGCGGGCGGCGCGTCCGCGCCGCTGCCCATGCGCAGAAAGCCCATGATCTCGCGCAGGTCCAGCAGCTCCGCGCGGAACATGGCCAGGAACTGCGCGCGCGCGCCCGGTCAACCCGCCGGCGCGTTGCGCCCGGCATGCGCGCGCACGTGCAGGAGCATCGCAGGACACGCAAGCGTGGTGCGCTTGGGATGCGTTTCCGTGCGCGGCGCGCACGCGGGCCACGACCTGACCAGAGGGTGCGGCAGATGACCGTCTTTGCAGGGGCCGGCACCGCGAGGCAGCCTGCTGCGGAGCAGGAGCAGGAGCACAGTGCTCCTACTGCAGTGGTGCAAATACGGCGATCCCGCTCAATGCTTCAGGGGAAAGCGCCTTGAAAAGCACATGCATTTGCGCACGGGCTTGCAGCGCTCGCTGAAGCGGCTTTGATACGGCGGGCGCGCCTCGCCGAACGTCACGCGGTGGTCGCGCCCGGCGGCGTCCAGGCGCTCGCGCAGCGCGGCCAGCCGCTCAGCCTGCAGCGGCTGCCCCAGCCGCTCGAACAGCTCCGCCAGCGCCGCGCCCGTCAGCTCGCTGCCGCCCGCCGCCTGGCGCGCACGCGCGCGCCCCGCTCAGCCTCCCCGCGCAACTCACACACAGAGCCGCCCTGGCGGACGCTTACACAGCAAGGCCCGGCTGCTTTGCGCGCCGCGGCTGCTCCGGTGATCAGGCAGCCCGTCAGCGCCCGCGCACCTCGGCTTGCAGCCGACTGCCTGCTGCGCCAGCGCACGCTCACCTCCCCCGGCCTCCACTGACACTTGCCGCCAACCTCTCGTTCTCTCACACAACTGGTCAGTGTCATGCGGCTTTCGAGGAGCAGGCCGTTCCCTAGCACTTCTGGCGCCGATCCCTTATACTATCTCATACACTCCTGCAGTATGGAAGGAGGTGTGGGCAGGGCAAACAGGCGCGCCTGCCAGGCGCGCTGGTACTCCTCCAGCTTGCCCTCCATGAGCATGCCGTCCTGGACGAGGCCCTCAAACTCGTGGATGTCGATGTCCCCGCTGCCGTCCCAGTCATACTTCTGCAGCGTTTCCTTGACCTCGCGGTCCTCCATCCAGTCCTGGCGCGGGTGGCAGCAGCGCGGCCGGTGCGGGCGCTGGACGGGACGGGACGGGACGGGCGTGGCGCGCAGGTGCACCGCAAGCCGGGCGCGCACCAGCGTCACTGGCTGAAAGCCGTTGTCGGTGCTCTGCAGCAACGCCTTCAGCTCATGGCGGTCTATCACGCCATTCCTGGGCGGCAGACGGATCGTTACTGCCGCTCCTGTGCACCAGAGCAGCATGTGCTTGTGCAGCAGGCAGGCAGCGCGCAGCGGGGACGCTTCAAGGGTACCCATCAAGGTCCGCGCGTCGGAAGAGCTCCTTCAGGTTGTGCGCTTTATGGTTCTTGGCTTCGCCTTCCCGGACATCCTCCTCCCACTCCGTCATCGTCATCATGCTGGTGAGGTGCGTGCCAGCCCCGGCACCTCTCCGTGCAGTCGCGGGGCGCTGCGCACACTGCCAGGAGGCAACTCTATTCTGGCAGAAACACGAGTGGACCGGTTCCTTGCGCACTGTAGAGCAGTGAGGCCTCGCCGGGGGGCACATTACGAGCGGCTGCACGGTCTGCATTGCAATTGTAAGTCTGCCTGGCAGCGATGCCGCAGAGGTGGGCCGGGCACTAGGACTAGATTAGATCACATCGCAAAGCTCCCATAGGACGGATTTCTTTGTATATAACAAGTATTTTTCCCTCCAGCCCTCAGTTCGACAGGTTGCCCAAAAGTTGCAAGCAGGGGTACCCTACCCTGTTGGCACTTGAGGCATTCGAGGGCCCCTTGACGGTCCTTGCCTTATGCACTTCACCAGTACAGGAAAGTGATTTGTGATGAACAGCTCCGGAGCAGCACATGACGTGCACAATCTATGCTTGCCTGTCGACATGCGTGTGCCCGTCTTCAGTATTACAAGTGCTACCGCGACCTGACGACACGCCGTGTCGGACACGGTGAGCACATGGCCTCACGGCTAATCAGGTAAGCATGCTAATTTCAGTACCAGCACAGCCACCTGTGCTTGCTGGACATGTAGGCTCCCCACGGTGCAAATGCAGAGCTCCACGAGAAGGTGTATCATGTCACGTGCCGCGTGCCGCATACGTCTTTCACCGGCAGATATCAAAACGTCACTACACAACCTCAGTAAGACACACACGTCGTTGCCACACAAATGTGAAAGCACCCGCCGCAGCGCAGGCTCGCCATGCGCGCTCAGTCCGCCTTGTGGCTGACCATCATCTTGCGCGCCTCCTCGATCATCTTCTGCGCCTTCTCGGGGTCCTGCGTGTCCTTGAACTTGTTGGGCTCCGGCACGTCCAGCCCGCGCTGCACGGCCGGCCGCGCTTCGATGCGCTGCAGCCACGCCGCCACGTTGGGCAGGCCGTCCAGGGAGATGCCTGCGAGCTCGCCGCCTCAGCGCCTGCAGCGCGGCGCCTGCAGCGCGGCACGGCCGCGCACCCGGCAGGGCGGCACACAGTCCGGCTTGCATTGGCGCATGAGCTAGCAGGGCCGCCCGGGCGAGCGCGCGTCTGCCGCAGCGCGCGGCCAGCGGGGCGGCGGGCGGGCAGACCCTACAGAGTGGGGGCGGCGCACCCGCCCAGGAGTGACAGAACACCTGCGGCCGCGCACGGCTGGACCGTCAGCGCGCGCGCTCGGCAGCTCAGATGGCCTTGTGCCTGGGCGCCGTGCGCAGGCGCACCCAGCAGAAGTTGGCAATGTCGGCGATGGAGTAGGCGCCCTTGCCCGGGCCCGCCAGGTACTCGCGGCCCTCCAGGCCAGAGTTCAACACCTGGCCGCGCGCGCGTCAGCGGCCGCGCTGCTGCATAAGAAAGTAAGGTCCCAACCACAACACAGACAGTCCCGAGCCGCGCAGCGCCGCAGCGCAACGCGCGCCTGGTAGAGCCGCTTGGTCTCGTTGGTGTAGCGGTTGACGCCGTACTCGATCTTCTCCGGCGCGTAGCGCACGAAGTGGTTGGCCTGCCCCTGCATGGGGCCCAGCCCGCCCTGCGCGGCCACGCCTGCTGTCATGTCCTGTGCACGCGCGCTGGCCCTGCATAGGTCCACCATGCTCTGCACCAACAGCGTCACACTATCACGTGGAGCGGGGACATGCATGCGGCCTATGCGGCGCAGCAGGCCCCAGAATTGTTCGCTTGCAGCACGGCGTGTGCGCACCATCTGAAACATCAGCCAGGACAGGATCTCGGCCTGCTGGGCGGGGTCCTGCAGCCCACGCAGCCCGGTCACGCTTGCAAAATCCAAGCTATGTCTGCTTGCAGCGCAGCTCATGATGTTTGCAGGCGCTGAGCAGAAGATGCAACAAACACTATTTGAACCTTATCGTGCGCATAACCGTTCACCATACCTGCGAGTACAGACCCGCCTCGGGGTGCTTCTGCGCCAGGTACAGCATCATGGCGCCTGGCGCGTGTTTCAGCTTGAGTCAGCACCCCAGCGGCGGCAGCAGCAACCCTCGTTCCATAGGATCCCTGAACCCGCCAGCAAGGTTTGCCGTATCCCTGCAGGCCACCAGCGCACCTGACTCAAACACGCGAACGTCGCCGTCGGTCATGGCAGGGATACGGCCATTTGGGTTTATCTTGAGAAACCAGTCCTCCTTCTGCTCGTTCTTTGATAGGGAGATTGCGTGCAGCTCGTACGGCACACCGAGCTCCTCCAGCAGAACCGACGCCTGGCGCGCAGGAACACGAGGGCGCATAATACACCTCGTCAGCTGTCGCACACCAGGGAGCGCAACATGCAAGCCACGCGTATGGTGCATCACACGCGCACTCACATGATGCGGCAGTGGGACTGGAAGCAGGAAATTAGGCCTGTTAAGCATGTCACAGCATCACGGGTGATTATGTAACTCAACGCCTCGCGATTGAGGAGCAGGTCAGTGCAACACAGCTTCGCGTTGGAAGCATGAACGTCACATGTTTGAGGGTTATATCACCTTCCAGCCGTTGGGCGTGCCCGCTGTGTACAGCTTGTAGTTGCTTGCGCTGGCCATTGCGAACACTCGTGTGCAGTAGCACCGCTTCCCACGCTGGGCTCCTGGAGCACTGCTGCGCTGCGCCTGTTCCGCATGTGCGAGCGTGCCTCAGCAGATGTATATAGTAATATTCATGAATGTGACCGCACCACCTGCGTTTGCCCTTTGGTGGTTCGCCGCTTGACAGTTGCAAAGCCAGAGTCAAGCGTGATGCATACAACCCACCACGTACAAAGTGTGGGCGCACCAACTGCACCGACTGCCTGATGTTCACTGCACCTGTGCGCAGGAGCATATGGCGGATATGAAGCAGCCTCGTCTGCCGTGTACCAATGATAAATTAGTCGAGTTATTAGTCAGTTACCCCAGCCTCGCCTCATCCCACTTGTAAGCAAGGCATGTCCCCGTTCACCCCCGTCGTCTACGGTAGCCCCCCTTGCCCCCCGTTTGCCCCGTGACCTCCTTTGAAAGCGATCGAGACAGCTCGCTGTCTGATCCGATCCGCTGCAGGCGTAGGACTTGCAGGCCTTGCAGGTCGCTTCGTCTAGCGCAACAGCTATGGCTAGGTAGCGCGCGCCCCGCTGTGCCAAAATTCCCTGTGTCACTGACCATGAGCTCAAGCTAAGCACCTGCCCAAGGGTGCTGGGGAGGCTGACAGGGCACTTTTGTGCGCAGCGCGCTGGAGGAGCTAGAGCAGCTGCTGGCGCGCACTCGCGCGGTCGAAGCCTCGCTTGCCGCTGTGCCGCTCCCGGCTTGCTCGGCCGCCGGCGCCGGTGGCACGTGGTGGGACGCGCCGCTGGCGCGCAGCGCGGACGCGCACGCACACGTTGTTGTGACCTGCGCCCCGGCTGCGCGGTCAGACCGCGGATGGGCTGCGCCTGAGAAGCAGCGCGTAAGAGCGGAGGCCGCTGCTGCCGAGCCAGCAGTGCACCCGGCGCGCTGCTGGGAGGCGCCCTGCCCGCGCCGCGCAGACGTCAGGCACTGCAGTGCTCCCAGCGCGGGGTCGTGCCAGGACCCCGCGCACGCAGCACGGTCGGCAGCGCCGGGTACAGGCCCCACCGCCGGTCAGTGGCCGCAGAGGGGCGACCCGCCGGCGCCGTCGGTGCGCATCCGCTGCGGCTACGACGACCGCGCTGCGCCCGCAGCGCCGCGCGCAGAGGCGAGCGGGCGCGCGCCGCGCGCGCACGGCTGCGCCGCGGCCGGGCGGCCGCCGGCGCGGCCGCCGCTGGGCCGGCGGCGCTGCGGCGTGCCGCGCTCGGCGCTGGAGGCCGCGCTGTGGCGGCTGGCGGACGCGGAGGACGCGTGGGCCGCGGAGCGCGCGGGCGCGCGGCGGGAGGCCGAGGAGCTGCGCAAGCGCGCCGCGCGGCTTGAGCGCGAGCTGCGCCAGCTGCAGGCGCGCGCCCTGCCTGCTCGCCAGTACTTGCACTGGAGGGTGATGAGCACTGCGCGAGGGAAGTGATGGGAAGGGCCGAGCTGCGCATGCTCCAGGCGTGCACCCAGCTCAGCCAATGTCCGTCAAGCTTTCCGGCGTTGCATGGCCTTACACACAGTGATTCTGATTACACGTCCGCGCTGCCGCGCACCGCACGGGCACATTACTTTGATTCGCCCAAGTATGGCACTCGCAGACCCGACCATGCGCCAGGTCGCCGAGAGTGCGGTGGGGCTGCACGGCTTCGGGCGCCGCAGGCGCGGCAGCGGCGTGCCACGGCGGCCGCCTGCCCCGCACGGCCGCAGCCAAGCCTGGCACACGCAGCGCCGCCCTGACACACCCTTGGCCTCAGCAGCACCCTCGGGGCGCCGCGCAGGCAGAGAAGCGGTTCGGCGCGAGCGAGGCGGCTGCGCTGCAGGCCGCGCTGCGCGCGCGCCAGGCGGAGCTGGACGCCGCGCTCACGGACGCGGCCGCCGCGCGCGCGGCCGACGGCGGCCACGCGGAGCGCCTGCAGCGCCAGCTGGTCGAGGCCACGGGTGCGCCCGGTCCGCGATGCGCGACGGGTGGCCCGGGTCTGCTGACGGGCACTCTGTGACCTCGGGAAGAGGACGTGCAGGCGCCTGGAGAGGCAGCCGCGCGGTGTCCGCCCTGGCCATGCCTGGCTCTGGCGCGCCGTGGCTGGCTGGCTGCCTGGTGTGGCGCAGGGGTCGAGATCACGGGCAGCGTGTATCGCTGGCACGGCTGTTCCTGGGCCTCGTTGCAGTGGGTGTCATAGCGGCGGGGGCGCTTCAAGCACCGGCCGTGACGACGCGCGGGAGGCAGGGCGGCCGCGCGCGCAGGGGACCGCGAGGAGCTGGGCGCGCTGCTGTCCAAGGCGCTGGCGCAGCTGGAGGCGGCCAGCGCGGCCGCCGCGCAGCGCGAGGCCGTGGTGGCCGCGCTGGAGGCCCGGGCGCGCGCCGAGCCCGCGCATGCCCTAGTCAGGCTGTCACACGATGTCCAGAGAGCGTGCTTCTGGGTGGGCCTGAGCGCGAGCACGGCCCGGGCATGCGCTCTTTGGGCTTGCGCGCAGCGTAGGAAGCGAGGGGGAACATGTGGCATGCAAACAGGGACACATGCACCTTTGCGCCACTGTCAGAGGCAGCTTGTTACCCTGCGCGAGCTGATCAGCAGTGACGAGCTCGGCTGCCAGGGCACCGGGCTGTTGGCGTCTTGGGCGACCATGCTCGGTCCTTGCATGCAGCATGCCAGATCAGGGACGGGCTCGTCTTTGTATCCCAGAGACGGCATGCGGCGGGAAGGCGGGCGAGTCTGATTCCCCAGCGCCCGGCTGCAGCCGCCACCGCAGGCTGAGAAGCGGGCAGGCACGGTCAGGTCCTGGCAAGCGCGCTCGCAGGGCTGGCGCCGCCGCCGGCGCGCGCCCGCCCAGGGCCGCCTCCTCACGCAAGCCAGCACGCGAAACAGTATGGGGCTGCAGAGAAGGAGCGGGGCGCGGCGCCCGCAGGTAGCATCGCTGGAGGGAGAGCGTGCAGCTGCTGCGCGCGAGGCCGCGGACGGCGAGCGGGCGAGCGCGGCGCAGGGCGCGGCGCTCGCCGCGCTGCTGGACGCGCAGCTCGGCCACAACCGCGCGCGCACGCAGGCGCTGCGCGAGGTGCGGGCTCGCCGCCTGCATGCTTGCGTTGCGTGCTGTCCATTGTGTTTGTGGGCCAGCAGCGGCGTGCAGCCTTGGCACGCGCGCCGCACCCCTCCGCCTCGGCGGTCCGATGACGGACGGCGCAACGCTGCCTGACACGCAGACGTGGTTTGCTGCGCACGCCTGTCCGACCGTCCGCGCGTGGGCCATGCGCGGGCTGCCCCGCCCCTGCTGCTGAGCACGCGGACTGGCCTGTGGTTGCACACGCGCCCTGCGCCGCCCGCGCAGGCGCTGTCCGAGCACATGGACCTGGGCGACGGTCCCGGCGTTGACGCCGCCGAGACCGTCGCGGCCACAGCCACAGCCGGCAGCTCGCCAGCCAGCGCTGGCGAGCGCACCTAGCTGGCGCCTGGAAGTCCCGACACACCTGCCTGCCATCCTGCACAAGGTATGCAGTGACAAGGGGCTCGGCGGCACTTTCTACTGCGTCCTGGGGCAGGTTGAGATGGATGGAGGCAGCCTGCAATTGTGCGTATGGCCTGACGATGGCCCACGCATCGCAGCGTCTCATACGTGCGTCTCATATGCGTGACGTGCTTCTCGAGCAGTATGTGCTCATGTAATGCGCTGGTGCTTCTGGTACTACGGAGTTTGCTTGAACGACACTGCTGATACTACGGAGTTTGCTTGAACGACACTGCTGAAAGCAAAAGGCATTCCTTTACAATCACAAAAAGGCGCAGCACATGCATGCAGCAAAACCACGGTGAACCCCTCCACAGTGCAGTGCCCCATGCAGGTCCTCAGCCCGCATGCACTGCATGCAGCATCTGTGTACAGGCTGCATGAAGAATTACGTGGAACGCTAGAGCAGAAAGTGGGACACAGGACGATGCCCTGTCAGGGCCAGTGTTAATGGTGCAGAACGTGTAAGCAGCGCTGCTTGCGCAACACCACTGTGCCTGTCCCGCCTGCGTCACTTGGCGCCACCCCCCCTTCCGCCATATCAGGCGCTGGCAACCTGCCACCCGCAGCCCCAGCTGCGGCAATCCCAGACGTAGGCGCAGCAAACGGCTACTGCTGCAACGCCAGCATCGCCGTAGTGCCCAAGCCCCACGCAGCGCTTAGCTCGCGATCACGCCGCCGGCCGCCTCGACAGCCTTGTCAGGCGCGGCACCCGCCGCCACAGCGGCAGCTGCGGGCTCAGCCGCGGCAGGCTCGGCTGTCGCAGGCACGGTCACAGCCTCGGCCGTCGCGAGCGGCTCTGCCGCGGCGTCACCGGCGCCGGCTGTCGCGGCGGCGGGCGCACCGGCGGTATAGGAAGCGTCCGCGGCGGTGCCGGTCTCCCCTTCCACAGCCTGCTTGGGCGCCGGCTCGCCGGCAGCGCCGGCACTGCCCACTGCCGGTGCCGCTGTCGAGGGAACGACACCGTTGGCTGTGGGGGCGGCCTCGATCGCGGGCGGCGTCGGAACGGGCGCGGCAGCGGCGCCGCCCGCTGCGGCGGGGCCCTTGAGCGCCGTGGCGCCGGCGCTACCCGCCGCATCGGACTGCGCGCCCGCTGCAGCGGCCTCGCCGTTTGCCGCTGCGACGCCCTCCATGGCCTGCGCAACCAGTCCCATACTTGACACCGGTTGTCGCACGCTCCCCAGACAGACTGCGCTGCAGCACCATGCATGGCACAGGCATGCAGCTCTGCCGCGGCCGCACCAATTACTGGCTGGCCGCCGCTCATGCTTCTGCCGATCAGTGCTCGGGAGCCGCGCTGTACGACCAACCGTCAAGCCTGGCGCAGACAGGCAGTCGCAGCGCACCTGCGGCCCCTCCTTTGTATCCTCAGCGGGCTCCGCAGCCGCCTCCGCCTTCTCCTGCGCGGCCTCCGCGGCCGCCGGCGCCGGCACGGCCTCGCCGCCGGCCGCGGCCGCGAGCGCGTCGGCCGCGGACGCCGCCGGCGTCACGCCGACGCTCACGTCCTTGAACGCACCGCCCTTGGCGATGACCATGTGCGACCTGGCGCGCGCCCGACCGCGTCACGCCGTCAGGCTTTGTGCGAAGGCGCCGCCTCGCATGCACCCAGCCTGCTCCTCAACTGCCCGCGCCAAACTCTGCTCAAGCATAACACTCACACCAGCACTCTGTCATGCACTCTCCTAGCACTCGTAGAAACCCAGCTGGGGCAACAGAGGGCGGCCGGCCGCGCCTCTGCACGCCGCGCCCCTTCTTCACGCCCAGGGCCTTGAGCACCTGCGGCCGCGGGAGCAGGCTCTGCCGCACAGCTCAGGCAGCCAGTGAGCATACGGCGCACAAGCTAGATGCAACGCCCCCAGGGATGGCAACCTCCAAGGAAGGCACCAGAACAGGCACGCTGCGGTGAGGGGCGGACCTCGTCGGGCGCGCTCAGCAGGCTGTACCGCAGGCTCTGCTTCTCCTTCCAGCTCGCCAGGCTCTTGGGCTTGTCGGCCGACATGCCGTACACCTGTTCCCGGAGCGCAGCAGAGGCTGTCAGGTCCAGACCGCAGACCGCGCCACCATCAGACAGCACCGCGGCTGGCGCTGGCTTCAGCTCCGCACCGTGTAGCCGGCCTTCTGGAAGTCATCGACGTGCTCGCTGAACGCCACAGCCTGCTTCGTGCAGCCCTGTGGGGCGTCGATTGATTGTTAGCATCAGGTTACCAGGATGTTGACATCAAGCTAACTAGGCCAACGCAGCGCTGCGCTGTTGGTAGTCCTCGGACTTGACCACGCAGTGATGAAGTGCGTGTGGACTGGTGCGGCGTGCCAGCAGGGGCGCACCGGGGTGTTGGCCTTGGGAAAACAGAAGATGACGACGCCGGTGCTTTTCACGATTTCCTGCAGCAGGCAGGGGCGCGTCAGTCTCGGGACGACGGACAGCAGCCAGGGGCTCTGCCTAGCAAGCAGCGTCATCGGTGCTCTCATCCCACATTTGGATGTTTGCAGTGCGAGCCGGCACCAACAACGTGCTAAGAGCTGTTGTAGTGCGCACATTGAGCTGCACAGGCTTGTCAGCCTCGTCGCGCAGCTCCTTGAGCTCTGGGAGCGCATCGCCTGCGTGCAGCCCGGTCTTGGCCTTCTTGGCCTCGGCCGCGCCTGCGCCGGCCTCCTTGCGTTTGCCGCGCGGCATGGCTGCTGACGAGCAATACGAGGTATGAAGGCAGCGTTGTCGCACGATCGGCCCAACGGTGCAGTAGGAAACACTCTCCGCTATAATTTTTCCAAATCTATAGATAGATTATATGCGCCCGTCTGGTCCCACTGGGTCAGTCCGACTGGCTCAGTACAGCGCCTCATTTTTCCTTTGGAGACGGACGATTGCCTGCATGAGGCAAAAGTAAGTGCAGAGCAGCCGCTCTCCACAAGTAGCTCAGCATACCTATTGCAGTGCTCGTCTATTTCAGGTAGCAGCAGCCGGGTGTGAGGAAGCAATGCACTGCGCATGACGCACACCGCGCCGCTCTCCAGTCTAGCTTCCTGCACGCTCTCTGTGCGCCCGCGGCTGCCGCCTCCCAGTGCACAGTACGGCAGGTGTACGAGGGCCGTTGGTGCGGGGCGCGTCCACTGCACGGTCAGCCGCCGCTCGCCTACCATGCCCATGCGTGCAGCGCTGCCTTGTATGCGCAGTGTATCACGACGGATGTCTGCCGAGCCGTGAGCACTTGTGTTGCCGCAGGCCGCCAAGGAAAGCTGCGAGGTGGTGGTGGGCATTGACTTGGGGACGACCAACTCCGCCGTCGCGGTGCGCAGTGCGCTTCAACTGAACTGCCAGAGGGGCTGCTGATGCTTGGCTGACGCGCCGCGGCGCTGCTCCAGGTGCTGCGCAATGGGCGGCCGGTCGTTGTGCCCACAGTCGATGGCGACACGCTGCCATCCGTGGTCGCCTTTCAGGACGACGGCGGCGTGCTGGTCGGCAAGGCGGCCAAGCGGTGCGCTGTTCTGTAGCCAGGCCAGCTGGGCTGGAGCCACTGCCAGTAGGTGCAGGCCGTGTAGTTGTGCGGGAGGCGCGCAGGCCCGGTGCAAGTGGCCTGTTGCTCAAGCTGACCGCCAGGTCACCCACTTAATTCACAACTGCTGCTTCACGCCCGAGCTAAACATTCAGTGCCGTTGCTGCTCGTTCAGAGCCGTATTGCGCGCCCGGGGTGCTGGGCCTGGGGTCGCCACCCCCCGCGCAGGCCTCCTGCGCGCACTGAGGCTCACCCGGTTCGCAGCCAGGCCGCCGCAAACCCCGGCTGCACGTTCTACTCGGTCAAGCGGCTGATCGGGCGGGAGTTCAGCGCGGTCGCAGAGGATGCCCAGCGGGCGCGCCGCCGCCCGCACCCCGCCTGCCTGCCGCGCTGCCGCACACATGCCGGCTCAGCTTCGCGCCTGCACTGGGTCGCCGCGCTTGTTCTGATCCAGAGACTGGGCTCCGCCTGCACTCATGCCCAGCATGCGGACTGGGGCCTTGCCGTCAGGTCTGTCTTCCATGCGCAACACGCTCGTGTGCAGGAGCTGCGAGCCGGTCCGCTGGCCGACTGGCATGGGCCGTGCATGCATGCGAGCCTGAACCTTTACCCTGCATGCCTGCATGCTTGACGCCCGCGGCCAGGCACGGCGCGCGCAGCGCGCTATGCGCTGCCCGGCGCCCGCTCAACGGCTGCAGCCGCCTGGGGCGGCGCGTGGCGCGAGCGGAGGCCTTGGCGCGCAGGTGGCCTACGGCGTCGGCGCGGACGAGCAGGGCGCCGTGCGCCTGGCGTGCCCCGCGGTGGACGGCGGCACGCTGTACCCTGAGGAGGCGCGTGCGGGGGGGCGGCTCTCCTGGCTGGCCCTAATGTGGAGCCACGAGTCCGGCCTGAATGCTGGGGCGCTGGTAGCATGGACTGCATGTCGCCGCATGATGGCGGTCCGCAGGAGGCGTGCGGGCGTGCGCAGGCGCGCGCGTCCCAGCTGGCTGCCCGGATGCGCAGGTATCCGCATATGTGCTGGCCGAGCTCCTGGCGGCCGCCGAGAGCTTCACGGGCGCGGCCGTCCGCAAGGCGGTCATCTCTGTGAGCCCCGCATCAGCCCCGCATCATGGGCAAGCGCCTGTGGGCGCGCGCGCCCTTGCTGCCCGGCAGGCCTCCCACCCTCCGCCCCGGACTGACACGCACACGCTCTGCATGGCGGCTCAAGCCACAGAGCTCGTGCGCCGCCTGCGCCGACTTGCATGCGCCAGGGCGCTGTGGCAGACAGGCAGCTCGATCAAATAACTGCAGGGCGGTAGCGCAGAAGCTGCCTCTCAAGCTGCGGCCCAGGCGGCAGGTGCCGGCGTATTTCACTGAGGCGCAGCGCGAGGCGACGTCGGCCGCCGGGCGCCTGGCCGGCCTGGAGGTGATTCGCCTCATCAGGTGCGCGGGGCCGCTGCTGGGTGGGGAGCGGGGCTAGTGGGAGCGCAGAGTACGTCATCGGGGCTGCGCTGCTTGCTAGACAGGCTTCAGGGCGGATGCGCGTGCGGGTCCCTGCCTGCGGCGCCGTGTGCCATAATTGCCATGCGTTGCGGGAGCCCAGCTGGCATGCCTGGCACCGGGCCGGGTCCGTGCCAGCCTTGGGAGCCCTTCCGGTGCCGTACCCCTGCTCGAAGCATGCGCTTGCAGCCGGCTGGGGAGGCGAGCGCCACGCGCGCGCGGCAGGGAGCCCGTCGCGGCCGCGCTCGCGTACGGCGTGTCGGCCGAGGAGGACCAGACGGTGCTCGTGCTGGACCTGGGCGGTGGCACCTGGGACGTGTCGCTGCTGGAGCTGGGCGGCGGCGTGGTCGAGGTGCTGGCCACGGGCGGCGACGCGCGCCTGGGTGCGGCCCCGCAGGGGGAGGCGTGCCGGGGCAGGTTGCGGGGCATCGCGCCCCTCGTCACGGGCCTGGCTGCATACAGCTCGGGGCAGGTTGCGCTCCCGCGCGGCTCCGCGCGTCCCCCTGACACTGCAGCCATGATGGTGTGTGACCCCGTGGGCGGACATTGCTGAGCCGAGCGGGATCGCCAGAGTGCTCATGCGTCCGGCCCGGGGCGCGCAGGCGGCGACGACTTCGACAACGCGATCGTGGAGTGGCTGGCTGAGGCGTGCCTGCAGGGCGTGGACTGGCGCGAGCCCGGCTTCCTGGCCAACCTGCGCGCGCTGGCCGAAGCGGCCAAGGTGCCGACCCCCGTCCCTGGGCGCCCGCTGCTCACGCTCGTGGAGCTGTCGGCTGCCTGCTTGAGCAGCACGCCGCAGCTACGTGTTGCCTCGCCATGGCAGCGAAGACGAACCCTGGCTTGCGTGAACTTTTTTTGCTCGACGAGCGCGTGCCAGCCAGAACCACACGCTCGCTGCGGCCTGCCAGCGGGGGCGACCTGCATGCCCCCCGGCCGGCTCGGGAGCGAGGCGGGGGCGCCGCGCAGGTGCGGCTGACCGACGCGCCGCGCGTGGCGCTGCGCGTGCCGGGCGCGGGCGGCGGCCCGGCGGTGCTGACGCGGCAGGCGCTGGAGAGCCTGGCCGCGCCGCTCTTCCGGCGCATGCGCCTGCCCGTCGACGCGGCCTGCTGGCAGGTGCGCGCGGGCCGCGCCCGTGCAGCCGAGGGTGGGGTAGGGTAGGGTAAGGGCATGGTCCTGGTGCATGGCGCAGGTGAGGGGCTGGTGAGAAGGCTCTGACAGGTACGGCATGCCGTGGGCGCCTGCAGGCCTGGCCGGGCCGCTTGCGCCCGCTGCCGGCGTTGGCCAGCCGCGCGCGTGCGCGGCGGCGGCGTGGCCCCCGGGGCGTCCGGCAGTGCGCAGGGCTAGGGGGCAGCAGGCCCTGCGGCCGGCCGCGTGGATGATGCACACGAATGGTCTTCTTTCTCCTGACGGCCCCGTCGCTGGGACGCCGAGCGGATGACAAACCAGTTTCGATCCTGACACGCGCGCCACAACACATAGGAGTGGCCAAGGGATCATGTGGTATGCTTTGGTGTTTTGCGCATGATTGGTAGGCCACTCAACCATTTGCCGAGTGCAGCCAAGAGTGGCTTTTGAGTAGATCCCATTGGGTGAGTGATGCCGTGCGCAAGCACGTTTTCCACCTCCTGACCAGGCGCGCCGGCATCGGCGGGGCCGCAGATGACACTATAAACTGTGGCTGACACCCACTGCCGTCTGTATGTGCACATGCTCAGGCGCACAGCGCCCATGCCTTGGGGGCATCGGTCACCCTTGCTGCTTGGGCTGCCTGTCGGGCGCATGATGACCGTTATTCATTAGCCGGACACAGCCACCATACGGCCGCCGTGGCGCCGCATCGGCGGCTAGCGTGACGAGGATCGTCATCCTTTCTCTGACGCCCGGCACAGCGTTCTCTCAGCCTTGACAACCGCGCAATGCTGTGCTGCAGCTTGTCCCTAGGCGGGCCCTCAGCACGAGGATTCTGGGTGGGTACACGGGCGCCTGGGTGTGGCGTGGCCGGTGCGAGCGCAGGCGGGAGGCACCCCCGCGCCACGCTGCCTCTGGCGCAGCGGAGCCGGGATCAGAGAGGCGCCTGAACTGGGTGCGGGCCAGCGCGAGCGCAGGCGGGCGTCGACCTGGGCACCGCGCTGGGCGGCGCCGGCGGCGAGGGCGGCGCAGGGCCCGGCGCGCGCCCCAAGCGGCGCGCGCCCGTCGGCGCGCTGCTGCTCGTCGGCGGCGCGACGCGCATGCCCGCCTTCCGGCGCTTCGTGCGCAACATGACCGGCCTGGAGCCGGCCGGCGCGAACGTCGACCCCGACCTGGTGCGCAGCCGGGGCCGGCCTGCCTGCTCGCGGGGCGGCCGCAGCTCTGTGAGAGTCCCGGCATGACGCCTGCGCAGCGAGCAGCGGCCATGTATGCGCCCGCGCCCTGGCCAGCAATGGCTGGCTTGAAGCGTGATGCCTCAGGCAGCGCTGGACCGGTGTGGACCGCGCAACAGATGTCACTGGGCATGGCTGCATGTTACTGTTCGCACTCGTGCGCTGCGCAGCCGGTTGCTGGACCTGCCTCAGCCCACTGGTACTCACACAAAAGCGGTGGCGGCCCCCAACACAGCGGCATGGAGAGGCTGACAGGCTGTTGGGCCTGTGGCAGCGCGCCGCGAGCGCGGAGCAGCTCAGCGCCGCTGTGCGCCGCGCCGCAGGCGGTGGCGCTTGGGGCCGCTGTGCAGGCCGGCATCCTTGAGGGCAGCCTGCCCGGGCACATGGTCATGGACATCTGGCAGGTGGCGGCCCTGCGCCCACACGCACGGGCCCCTGTGAGCATACTACGAAGGAACAGCCCCCAATACTCGCGTCCTGCTGCTGGTGAAGGGCTGTGCCAGCCGGGGACGCACTGCCTGGCGCCATGCCGTCGTGCTGCCTGCGCACCTGCTGCCTGCTCGCTCGGCGCGCGCTCAGGCTGGGGGGCACGTGCGTGTTTTTAGGCACTGTACAGCACCTTGCGAACCATGTATTATGCCCGCCTGAAAGGACTGGGCAACGAGAGGACAGTGAGTAAGGCTTGTGGATGTATCATGCCATGGCCTGCGTAGTCATGCTGCCCGTGCGCCTGCGGACAGGCGTCGCTGCTGCGCGCGCTCGCTACGAAGAAGCTGAGGGAGGATGCCGGAGCGGCGGGGGCCGCCGCCGAGGCTGACGGCGGCTGGGAACTGGAGGAGTCTGAGACCGAGAGCCTTGCTGAGGAGCCCGGCGACAGCCTGGGCGCTGGGCGTGGGTCGACTCACACGGACTAGGATGCTGCCCGCGGCGCGAGGTCCATGGCTTGTCTGCTGCGCGTGCGTTGGAGCTGTGGAGTGTTCATGGGTTACAACTTGTAATTTACAAGCCTTCAGCGCCCCATCCCTTGCGGAAGAGCTTGGGCGCAGTGCCTAGTTCATCACTTCCGCTGCCATGGCGATTGTCGCAGCACGCTTTACAATGATAGTCATGCCGACACAGAGCACACGCTGGCCGGTATTGAGCACCAAGTGCTGGTTTACATTATTGTTGCTGCCGCATGTTCCTAAAGAGGTTCCACGGAAGCTCACCCAAGTTTAATGTTTGCCAAATGTTCACACCCCCCAAACAATGATACACAATATGCATGCATTCATCCCGGCGCCATGTCGCTCGCATGCGCGCATCTGGGCCCCGTCTCGCATAGTTTGCTGACCCCACAGGCCGCGGGTGGATGGCAACATGGTGAGCATGGCACACATGGGCACAGTCTCACAGCCTCTGCTGACAGACATAGTCACCACGGTTGTCCCAGCGCAGGCGCCAGTGCCGCCCCGCCATGAGCGGCACAGGAGCAGCGTAGGGCCTGCGCTAGGGCCTGCGCCTCAGGCCCGCCGGCGCACGAAGCGGCGCTCGCGGAAGGCCTCGAAGTCGCCGCGCTGGATGAGGAAGTGCAGCGCGCGGCGCACGAGCGGCTCGGGCGCGCCGCAGCGCACCAGCTCGTCCACCAGCCGGCGCTCGGCGACCGCCGCGCCGACCGCGACGCGCCGCTTCA